>Ga0316205_10001091_pt1 | contig 37765 bp, 34 predicted proteins | sample 3monthpyrite_MG_FD_204941 | JGI IMG/M metagenome (GOLD analysis project Ga0316205, IMG submission 204941) | Microbial mat bacterial communities from mineral coupon in-situ incubated in ocean water Damariscotta River, Maine, United States -... | ecosystem: Environmental > Aquatic > Marine >...
CTTCCCGAGGGGCATGCCTTCAAGGTGAACGCCAATATCGGGGATCACAAGCAGAGCGATGCGGGGTTCTACGACCTGCTCCTGCATTCGCAGGACCGGGCCTTTGCGGTGCCGGACCTGCTGGCGGCGCTGGAGGAAAGCGATTGGGAGCTGAGCGGTTTCGTGATGCCGGCGCAATATGACCTGGCCCGGTTCGTGCCTGATCTGCCGAAGGACATGCCGTCTGCAGAGCGCATGGCCCTTGCCGAAAAGCTGAGTGGAGTGATCAAGACCCATACCGGCTATGCCGTGGCCAGGGGATCGGGCGCGCGGCCCGCGCGCGGGCGTAACCGGGCGCTGATCCCTCACATCCAGGGTGTGGAAGCCGCAGCGCTGGCGCGGGCCATTGCGGCGGGGCAGCGGCCGAAGCTGACCCTGGGCGGCGTGACCGCCGAAATCGCCCTGCCCAAGGAGGCAGCGCGGGTGATCGCCGGTGCGGACGGGCGGCGCAGCCTGGACGCGATCGCGAAGGGGGCCGGGCTTGACCCGATCACCATGGGGACGCTCTGGGGCAAGGTCGAGACATCGCTGGAGCCCTGGGGTCTGCTGCTTTACTCGCGACTGCTGGTCTGAAACCATGTGCGGGCGGTTCGCGATCACGCTTCCCAATGATGCGATGGCGCAGGTGTTTTCGGCAACACCGGCCAATGATCTGCCAGTCGTGCCCAACACGAATGTCTGTCCGACCGTGCCGGTCCATGTGGTCACATCCGGTGGCACCGGGCGGCGCCTGAGCGCCATGCGCTGGGGGTTCGTGCCGCATTGGTACAAGGGACTGAACGGCGGGCCGCTCCTGATCAACGCGCGGGCCGAGACGATAGCCGAAAAGCCTGCCTTCAAATCCGCCTGCCGGGATCGGCGCTGCCTGATCCCGGCGAGCTGGTTCTATGAGTGGACCACTGTCGAGGGCCGCAAGCAGCCCTGGAAGATCGGCGCGGCGGACAAGAGCCCTCTGGCGCTTGCGGGCATCTGGCAGGACTGGGGGCCGGAGGGCGAGCGCGTGCCGACCTGCGCCATCGTGACCTGTGCCGCCAATGACAGGCTTTCGGAGCTGCATCACAGGATGCCGGTGATCCTGAAACCCGACGACTGGGGCCTGTGGCTGGGCGAAGAGGGAAAAGGCGCGGCGCGGCTGATGCAGCCTGCGCAGGAGGCGCTGCTGGAATTCGAGGCAATCGAGAAGGTCGAGTGACGCAAGCCGTCCCCGGCGTTGCCAGATCCGGCCCCGTTGCGAGAGCGGTTCACATCAACCTCGACCCCATCGCTTGAAGTGAAACCTGTCGTCGGATCGGGCGCTGCACGCGTTTGAATCTGTGCCTTTCCCCTCTCGGCGGATTGATCCGCCTGCAGGGCAAAGGGCGGGCCTGTTTCGAGCCAGAAGAAGCCTGCGGGGCGTTTCGGAGAGATCGCCCGTTCGGGTGCCCTCTTCACAGTGGCCAGAACACCAGAATGGCGGGGATCGAGACGGCGATGACGATCACCTCGAGCGGCAGGCCCATGCGCCAGTAGTCGCCGAAGCGATACCCGCCGGGGCCGAGGATCAGCGTGTTGTTCTTGTGTCCGATGGGGGTCAGGTAGGCCGAGCTGGCGGCAATGGCGACGGCCATGAGGAACGGGTCGGGCGAGACATCGAGGCTGCGCGCCATCTGGATGCCCACGGGTGCGGCCACGATGGTGGTGGCGGTGTTGTTGAGCACGTCCGAAAGGCTCATCGTCACCACCATGAGCACGGTGAGGATCGCCCAGGCGGGCAGGCCGGCGGTGAGGTCGATGAGCGCGCCCGAGATAAGCTCGGTGCCGCCCGAGCTTTCGAGGGCCGCGCCGAGCGGGATCATCGAACCGAGCAGAACGATCACGGGCCATTCGATGAAGTCGTAGAGTTCCTTGAGCGGGATGATCCCCGACAGGACGAAGGCCACCACGACAAGGCCCAGCGCGACGGGCAGGTAGAGCAGCCCGAAGCTTGCCAGCGCCACGGCCCCGCCGAAGAGCGCGATGGCGGCCCAGGTTTTCGAGTTCTGCGTCACTGCGAGGCCGCGATCGGCCAGCGGAAGACCGCCCAGCCACGCAGCCACGTCCGCGCCGCTGTCATGGGGCACCAGGAGGAGCAGGATGTCGCCTGCGGCAACAGGTGTCTTGCGGACCTGCGACGTGATCTTGCGGCCCTGACGCGAGATGCCCAGCAGAACTGAGCGCTGACGCCAGTGCAAACCGATGGCCTCGGCCGTCTTGCCGGTGATGCGCGCGTCATGGGGCACCACCAGTTCGATCACGTCAAGCCCGTCGCCTTCGGCGCGCAGTTTTTCTTCGCGGCCGGCATCCGAGAAGGCCAGTTTGAGCGCGGTGCGGAACTCGTCCAGCGCCTCGGGCGCGGCCTCGATCACCAGCGTGTCACCGGCCTGCAGGGCGCGGTTGCGAGAGGTGCCGTAGAGGCGTTTGCCATCGCGTATGAGGCCCAGAATGGCCACATCGGATTTGGCGGCGGTCTCTTCCAGTTCGGTCAGGCGCTTGCCGATATGCGAGCTGTCCCCGGGAACGGTCAGTTCGGCGGTGTATTGCGCGATGTCGGCGGCAACCAGCGTGGCGTCCTCGCGGTTGGGGATCAGCCGCCAGCCGATGAGTGCCACGAAAGCCAGCCCCGCGATGGCCGCCACCGCGCCCACGGGGGCGAAGTCGAACATCCGGAAGGGCGCGCCGAGGCTTTCCTCGCGAATGGCGGCGATGATGATGTTGGGCGGTGTGCCAATCAGCGTTACCATGCCGCCGAGGATGGTGGCAAAGCTGAGCGGCATGAGGCTGAGGCCTGGAGCGCGGCCGGCCTTGCGGGCGGTCTGCACATCCACCGGCATCAGCAGAGCCAGGGCCGCCACGTTGTTCATGAAGGCCGAGAGCACGCCGCCGATCCCGCCCATCAGCGCGATATGCACCTGCAGGGAGCGCGAGCTGTCCACCAGCGTGCGGGTGATCAGGAACACCGCGCCCGAGCGCACGAGGCCCGCCGAAACCACCAGAACCAGCGCCACGATCACGGTGGCGGGGTGGCCGAAGCCGGAAAAGGCGTCCTTGGTGGGCACCACGCCCAGCACCACGCCGATGAGCAGCGCGGTGAAGGCCACCAGATCATAGCGCCAACGGCCCCAGAGCAGCAGGGCGAAAACCCCGCCGAAGAGGGTGAAGAGGATGATCTGGTCCTGGGTCATGCGATGTCCGTCCGGCGCTGAATTACAGAGCCGAAGAGCAGCGGGCAATTTTCGGGCTCACTGACGTGTAACTCGCGCTGTCCGCAGGGCTGATCGAAGGGGGGGCGGGCGCGGCCCTCGGGCAGAGCCTCGGGCGCGGGACGAAGGGTGTCGTGGAAGGCGTCGATTTCATTCATATCCAGATAGATCATCTGTTCCCCCAGCTCGGTTTCGGGGCTGATTTTGAGCAGGTGCCGCGCGTGGCCATGCTCCTCGCAACAGGCGTGTTTGTGATCCGGGTTCACATGCGTCGGCAGAAAGCCGATGCTTTGGTAGAAGGCCGCCGAGGCAGAGATGTCCCGGGCGAAAATGAACGGTGTGATCTGCACTATGCCGGGTGTTGCGCGGGTCATGGGAGCCGTCCTGCCTGGATGTGAATAGCGTCGGGTCAGCCTAAAGCGTTTCACGCGGGGCGCAATGACTATGGCCCGGGATTGCGCCCGGTGCGCGGGCTGCTCTATAGAGGCGCAAAGCGAACTTCTGAGCGGAGGCACCGATGGCGGGCCATTCCAAATGGGCGAATATCCAGCATCGCAAGGGGCGGCAGGACGCGGCGCGCTCCAAGCTGTTTTCCAAGTTCTCCAAGGAGATCACCGTGGCCGCCAAGATGGGCGACCCGGACCCCGAAAAGAACCCGCGCCTGCGTCTGGCGATCAAGACGGCCAAGGCGCAATCTATGCCCAACGACAATATCGATCGGGCCATCAAGAAGTCGCTGGCCGGCGAGGGCGAGGATTACGAGGAAATCCGCTATGAGGGCTATGGCCCGAACGGCGTGGCGGTGATCGTCGAGGCGATGACCGACAACCGCAACCGCACGGCCAGCACGGTGCGCTCGACATTCGCCAAGAACGGCGGGAACCTTGGCGAGACAGGCAGCGTGGGCTTCATGTTCGAGCGCAAGGGCGAGGTGGTCTACCCTGCGGATGCGGGCGACGCGGACACGGTCATGATGGCGGCCATCGAGGCTGGTGCCGAGGATGTGGAAAGCTCGGAGGACGGGCATGTCATCTGGTGCGCGGATACCGATCTGAACGAGGTGTCCAGCGCGCTGGAGACCGAGTTGGGCGAGAGTCAGGAGACCAAGCTGACCTGGCGGCCCACGACGACGACCGAGATGGACCTCGAGGGGATGCAGAAGCTGATGCGGCTGATCGAGGCGCTGGAGGATGACGACGACGTGCAACGCGTCACGGCCAATTTCGAAGCCTCCGACGAGGTGATGGAGCAGCTTTGAGGGGGTGGCGGGGTGAACCCCGCCCTACAACATCTGCAACCCGTCCCGGGCCTGATCCGCGACTTCGCCCGGGCACGATCGGTTCGGTACCGCGCGTGTCGCCTTGGCATGAACCCTGTCCGGAGCCGGGGATACGCAGTCAATTGCCCTGACCATGGGCCTTCTTTGCTCCGTTTGACTTAATGCTTCGCGGTACTGACGTGAAATTTAGCAGCCAACGTGCAATCTTTGGGTGTGTCCGGGGCCCGGCAACATGGTTCATTGCCGTGGGTTGGGATCAATCCTCAGCGCTGAGCGGCACGCTTGGGACATGCGGCCGCGACCTGTCACATAGCTGTCGCGCTTTCCCGTTATGCCCCCCGTGAATGTGGTGGCTTGCCAGATGGCGAACACCGGATATAGTGGTCGCAATAACACGGCGGGTGGCATCGCCGGGATGCGGGACGAGGTGCAGGGGGTCCGGGAAATGGACGGGGATTTCAGAACGGAATTTGTGCGAAGCCCGGGCAGTTTGCGGGATCATCCGGCCTTGGTGCTGAATGCCGATTACCGGCCCCTGAGCTACTATCCGCTGTCCTTGTGGACCTGGCAGGAAGCGGTGAAGGCCAGGTGGCTGGAACGGGTGGATGTGGTGGCCGAATACGACCAGGTGGTCCATTCGCCCAGCACCGAGATCAGGATACCGTCGGTTATTGTCCTGAAAGACTATGTAAAACCCCGAAAGCGCGTGGCCTTCACGCGCTTCAATTTGTTTCTGAGGGACGAATTTGCCTGCCAGTATTGCGGGGCGCGCGGGGACCTGACATTTGATCACGTGGTGCCACGCGCCAGTGGCGGCATCACCAGCTGGGAAAATGTCGTGGCCGCCTGTAGCCGGTGCAACCTGAAGAAAGGTGCCAAGAGTCTGGCGCGCGCGGGCATGTCGCTGCGCAAGCCGCCCCGGGTGCCGGGGGCCGAGGAGCTGCGCAACATGGGGCGCAAGTTTCAGCCCGGGCATCTGCATGAGAGCTGGATCGATTTTCTCTACTGGGATGCCGAACTGGAGGCGTGAAACCCCCCAATATCGAAGGTCGGTATCGCGTCGGTATGACGTCGGTATCACGTCGGTGTTTCGGTCCGCAGGGGGTAAGGATGCGTTAAGGTTTGTCGCCGTGCGCAGGGCGTGCCGGGGCACCCGGGCGCGGGTCAGCTCAGGTCAGGTGCGGGTCAGTTGCGGGTGAGCGCCAGCTTGACCCCGAGGCCCACCAGGATGCCGCCGCCCAGGCGCTGAGCCAGGCGGGCGCGACCGGGCGCGCCGCGCAACCCGCGCGCAATGCGACTTGCGAAGAGCACGCAGAGCACATCCGCGCTGGAGAAGGTCAGGTTCACCACCGCGCCCAGCACCATCAGCTGTGCCCAGATCGGCAGCGCGGCGGCGGGGTCGGTGAACTGCGGCAGGAAGGCGAGAAAGAAGAGCGCCGTCTTGGGGTTCAGCACCTCGACGGTGACGCTTTGCCAGAAGGCGGTGCGGGTGGGCACCGGGTTGGGGCCGGGCGTGTCGGCGGGACGCAGGATCAGCCGGGTCCCGAGCCAGATCAGATAAAGCGCGCCGGCCAGTTTCACGATCATGTAGAGCACCGGGACCAGCTCGAAGAGCGCAGCCAGCCCGAGGGCTGCGGCCAGCACATGCGCATAGCCGCCCAGATGCAGCCCCAGAACCGCCTGCCACCCGGCGCGGCGTCCGCGCGCAATGGTCTGGGCCGCCGTATAGAGCAGGGCCGGGCCCGGCATATAGGCAAAGACCAGCGTGGCGGCCATGAAAGCGAGCAGAAGATCGGGGGCGGGCATGGGTGTCGGGACCTCTTGAAATCTGCCCTAACCGTGGTTCAGTGCGACCAGAGTGGCAAGTCGGGCCCGGAATTTTGCAAAATTCCGGGCCGGAAAACAGCGATTTTTCGCTCTGGGCGGCCACGAAAAAGGCGCCGCTGCCGGGGCAGGGCGCCTTTCAGATGCAATTGTGCGGGGCGTTACTTGACGGCAGATGCCGGTGCCGCGGCGGCGGTGGTCGGGGTCGCGCCCTTGGCCTTGCCGTTCAGCGGGTCGTCCTGGCGTTGCACCGAGCCTTCGAAATGCGCGCCGCTTTCGATGGCGATGGTCTTGTGGATGATGTCGCCCTCGACGCGCGCCGTGGAGGTCAGGCGAACCTTGAGGCCACGCACGCGGCCCACGATGCGGCCATTGATCACCACGTCATCGGCGATGACTTCGCCCTTGATGGTCGCACCTTCGCCGATGGTCAGAAGATGCGCGCGAATGTCACCTTCTACCGTGCCTTCGACCTGGATGTCGCCTGTGGTCTTGAGGTTGCCGGTCACGTGCAGGTCCGGCGAGAGCGTCGACGCGGGCGGTTTCGCCTTGGGCGCGGTGGCCTTGAATTCTGCGGCGCCGGACGCGGCGGCGGGTTTGAGTGCTTCGGTCATCTTGGTCTCGGTCTTGGGGGCACCCGCATCGGCGGGTTTGGGGGAGGGTTCGTTGATTTTGCTCTTAGAAAACATCTCGTGCAGCCTTGATGTAGGTCATGGGATTGATTGCTTTGCCTCCGGATCGAACTTCGTAGTGAAGGTGCGTGCCGGTGGATAGTCCAGTGTTCCCCATATCACCGATCCGCTGCCCGCGCGAGACCCTTTGGCCCTTTTTGACGCGGAGTTTGGCCTGGTGCGCATAGCGCGTCTCGACGCCGAATTCATGCTCGATCTTCACCAGGAGGCCGTAGCCCGACTGCCACCCGGCATGGGTTACCACGCCGTCGGCGGTCGCGTAAATGGGCGTGCCTTTCGGTCCGGCGAGGTCGATGCCCTTGTGGATCCGCCCCCAGCGCGGCCCGAAGCTCGACGTATAGCGGAAGCCCGATTTTACAGGCATGGCAAAGGGTGCGCGTTCGGCGGCAATTCGGTACAGGTTCAGCTTGTCCAGCTGGTTCAGGATCGCGTTGGCACGGATCTCCTCGGGCGAAGGTTCGGCACCCGAGGTCGAGAAGCTGAGCGGGGTAAGCGGGCCGCCCTGGCCCGAGTAGCCGCGGCGCACGCTGTCGAGAAGCGTATCGGTATTGAGCCCGGCGGCGCGGAACATCTTGTCCAGCGGTTCCACCGAAATGGTCATGGCGTCTTCGAGCTGGGTGAAAATCTGGTCGTTCTGATCCTGCATCAGGCGGATCTGGTAGGCCATGTCCTCGGCCTGTTGCAGCGCGTCCTGGGCGTCGGCGATGACCTGGTCGCGCTGGGCGGCGGTTTCGGCGAGCGCCGCGGTCACGAATTCGAGCGCACGGGATTGCGTGCTGTCGCCCGCAGCTGTCTGTGTGGCGGTGCCGCCATCGGTCAGCGCGGCCAGTTGCGTGCGGGCCACTTCACGTTCCTGCATGGTGCGGCGCAGGGTCGACTGGATCACGTCGATGCCCTTTTCCATTTCACGGCGGCGGGTTTCGGAGGCCAGCAGCTCGGACTGCATGGTCGAGACCTGTGCGAGTACGGCGTTGAAGCGTTCCTGGGCTTCGCGGGCTTCCTGAGCGCGGCTGTCACGCTCGGATGAGAGGCTGTTCAGGCGCTCTTCGTAGATGAGCTGATCGCGCTTGGCCTGTTCGCGGAAATTGCCCGATCCGATGCTGTCCATCAGCAGTATCGCCGTGGCGATGATGGTCCAGGCGATGATCACCGACGTGCCCGAGAAGGCGACGAGCTGCTGAAATGGCTTCAGTCGGATGAAGCGCGTGTCGGTATCCGAACGCAGAAAAACCCGGCGTTCCGGGAAATAGCGTTCCAGAGTGGCATGAAGCCGAATGGCCAGTCGTGTCCGCAAAACCCTGTCCTTACGTTGTCCTTCCTCGCGGGTGCTCTTCTCCGGGGCACCTCCCGGGAGTGATTACCCGGACGCATAACCTCAGAGCAAGCCTTTTGCGAGTCGATGACGTCAATTGCCGGCTGAATGGCGCCGAACGGCAGAAAATTGCCGATCTGCAACGGCTTGAGCCGGGATGTGGATGCTGAGAGTGAGGCGCTTTGCCGCAATCGGGCCGTTGACACGATCTGCTGTCGCGGCGAAGGCTGGGTCGTGAAGCCACCCTTCGAGAGCAGAGAGGCCACATGCATCCCATTGTCGCGCTTTGGGCACATCCGAGATCCATGTCCACCGCAACCGAGCGGATCATGCGGGAAAGAGGCGACCTGGACTGTGCGCATGAGCCGTTCATGTATGACTATTACGTGCACCGCGCGGCGGGGCGGATGCCGCATTTCGACGTGCAGCCCGACCACCCGGTGACCTACCCGGAGATTCGCGACATGCTGCTGGCGCGGGCCGGTGCGGGACCGGTCTTTTTCAAGGACATGGCCTATTACGTGACACCTTACCTTCTGGAGGACACGGGCTTTCGCGACCGGCTGACCCATGTGTTCCTGATCCGAAACCCCGAGGCGGCGCTGGCGAGCTACCACCGGCTCGATCCGGGGTTTTCACTCGAGGAGGCGGGGATCGCGGCGCAGTGGCAACTGTTCGAGGGGTTGCGGGCTGCGGGACGTGATCCGGTGGTGATCCGGGCCGAGGACATTCGCAACGCGCCGCGCCGGATGATGCGGGCGTTATGGGAGCGGATCGGCCTCGAGGACGCACCGGAGGCGTTGGACTGGACCGGCGACGTGCCTCGGGACTGGGCCCAGGTCGGCACCTGGCATGGACAGGCCAGCCGTTCGACGGGAATCCGGCCGATGGAGCCCGATCACGAGGCCCGCGCCCGGGCCGCCTTCGAGACCGCCGCGGCGATCACGCCGCAACTTCGGGACTATCTGGCGCATCACCGACCCAATTACGAGCGATTGGCACGCAAGGCGATTACGCTGGCCTAAGGCGCGCTCCGGGGGTGTGGTACCCTGAACGCAACCGTGCGACCCTGCCCCGGGCGCAAACGGAATTTACGCAAATTCCGGACCGGAAAATGTGCGTTTTCCGGCTCTCGGCCTCACAGGGTTCGCGCAGCCTCAAGCACCTCTTCGGCGTGGCCGGGCACCTTGACCTTGCGCCATTCCCGCGCGATCCGCCCGTCGCCGTCGATCAGAAAGGTCGAGCGTTCGATGCCCATGAATGTCTTGCCGTACATGCTTTTCTCTTTCCACACGCCGTAGTCTTCGCAGGTCGTGCCGTGTTCATCCGACAGGAGCGGTATGCCGAGGCTGTGTTTGGCGACGAACTTGTCATGCGAGGCCACGCTGTCCCTGGACAGCCCGAATACCTGCACGCCGGCCCTGGCGAAATCGCCCAGAAGGCCGGTGAAGGCGATGGCCTCTTTCGTGCAGCCCGACGTGTCGTCGCGGGGATAGAAGAACAGCACGACCGGTGACGGACGCAGGGAACTGAGCGTAATTTCGCCGCCCCCCGACCGGGGCAGGGTAAAATCTGGTGCGATCTCGGGGTTTTGTGACATGTGGCCCTCTGGTGGCATGGGTTGTAAGCTCCCACTTAGACCATGTGTGCGCAGAAGAAAGACCCCCTGCTGCAAAATCCGGCACATCTCCGTTTTGAAGGAGCCGATGAGCGAAGCAACGGACATATCCCGCGAGGCCCTCGCCCCGGATGACAAGAGCCACAGGCGCCGGACACGGCGCAAGCGGCAGCGCAAGATCGGGCTTTGGTCGCTGTTGAGTGTCACCGTGCTGGCGTTGACGGGCGTGATGCTCGTGCTCAGTTATCTGGGCACGCCCATCGTCGTGCCGCAATGGGCGCAAGACAAGATGGTCGAGCGCATCAATGCCGAGACCGGCGATATGGAGGTCGAACTGGGTCGGATGGTCGTGGTGGTCGAGCGGGGCTGGCAGCCGCGGATCGAACTGAGCGACGTGCGTTTCCGCCAGCGCGACGGCACTCCGATCGCAGCACTGGCCCGGCTGAGCGGCACGCTGGCGATGCAGCCCCTGCTGGAAGGCAAGTTTCAGCCCAAGACGATCCGCCTGTCGGGTGCCAGCCTGGGATTGCGGCGCGCCGAAGATGGCCGGATCAACATCGCGCTGGGCGGCACGGGGGACGCGGACATGCGCGAGGTGATCGCGCGCATTGACCGGGCTCTGCAGCGCCCGGCCCTGGCCGCGTTGAGCGAAGTGCAGGCCGACAACATCGCGCTGCGTTATGAGGATGCGCGCGCGGGCCGGGCGTGGAACGTTGATGGTGGTCGGATTTCGCTGACCCGCGACGACGCGAACCTGCGGTTGCGCGGTGATTTCACGCTGCTGGGCGCGCGGGCCTATGCCACGGCGCTGGAAATGACATTCGCCAGCCGCATCGGTGACAGTTCGGCCGAGATTTCGGTCAATATCGAGGACATGCCGGCGGACGACATCGCGGGGCAATCACCGGCGCTGGCCTGGCTGGGAGCGGTCGAAGCGCCGATCTCGGGCGCCTTGCGCGCCACGCTGGAAGAGGACGGCACTCTGGGCCCGCTCAATGCCACGCTGCAGATCGGAGAGGGCGTGTTGCAGCCGCTGGAGACCGTCAAGCCCATCGCGTTCAGTTCGGCGCGGACCTATTTCACCTATGATCCCGACAGCCAGGCGCTGCGTTTCGACGAACTGTCGCTGGACAGCAAATGGGGCCAGGTAAGGGCGGATGGGCAGGCCTATCTGCTGGGCATCGGCAAGAACGGGCTGCCCGGCGAATTGCAGGCGCAGATGCGGCTGCGCGAGATCGTGGCAAACCCGGCGAATTTCTATCCCGAGCCGATCCGCCTGGATGCGGCCAGCATGGACATGCGCCTGCTGCTGGACCCGTTCCGGCTGAGCATCGGCGAGTTGACGCTTCAGGATCAGGACAACCGGATGGTCGTGGCCGGAGACCTGACGGCGGCCCCCGAAGGCTGGGACATCGCGCTGAACGGGCAGATGGCCGGGCTGAGCGTCGAGCGTCTGATGCAGCTCTGGCCCGAGGCGGTGCAGGTCAATGCGCGCCAGTGGATCGCCGAGAATGTCGAGGCGGGACGCATCCATGACGTGCAGCTTGCCGTGCGATCCGAGCCGGGTGAAATTCCCGACGCCTATCTCAACTTCAACTACAGCGATCTGACCACGCGCTTTGTCAGGCAGATGCCGATGATCCAGAGCGCCGCGGGCATGGCGACACTCTATGGCGAGCGGTTCGCCATCCATGCCACCGAAGGCTATGTGCAGGCCGCCGAGGGTGGGCGGATCGACATCGCGGGCACCAGTTTCATCGTGCCGGATGTGGATGTCAGGCGTGGTCCCGCGATTGCGGAGCTGAAGCTGAAATCGACCATTACGGCGGCCTTGTCCCTGCTCGACGAGCCGCCGCTCAACTTCATGCGTCGCGCGGGCCAGCCGGTCACGCTGGCCGAAGGCCGGGCGGACCTGGAAGGGCGGCTGGAATTCATTCTCAAGCCCGAGCTAAAGACCGATGACGTGTCATTCACGGTCGACGGAACGCTGACGGAACTGCGCAGTGACAAGCTGGTGGAGAACCGTGTTCTGGCCGCGGACCGCCTGCGGGTCAGGGCCAACGAAGACGGCATCGAGATTGGCGGCGACGGACGTCTGGGGCAGCTGCCGTTCAGCGGCGTCTGGAAAAGCGCATTGCTCAAGAGCGACGGTGGCAAGAGCCAGCTTGACGGCACGATCGAGCTTTCGGAGCGGTTTGTCGAGGAGTTCGGGATCGGACTGCCGCCCGGGAGCATTTCGGGATCGGGCACCGGAAAGATCAAGGTCGAGCTGACCCCGGATGGCGGCGGCAGTTTCGATCTGCGCTCCAACCTCCAGGGTGTGGCGATGCGGCTCGATCAGCTGAGCTGGTCCAAGCCTGCAGCGGCTGCGGGTGAGTTGCATGTGACCGGCACGCTGGGTGCGCCGCCGGGGATCGACAAGATTTCTCTCACGGCACCGGGGCTGGAGGCGCAGGGGGCGGTGACGCTGGGCGCGGATGGCGCGTTGCGGCGCGCGGTGTTTTCGAAGGTCAGTGTGGGCGGCTGGCTGGAGGCGCCGGTCGAACTGATCGGACGCGGGCGGGGGGCGACGCCGGAAGTGCGGGTCAATGGCGGGCGCGTGGACCTGCGGCAGACCTCGCTGAGCGCGGGACCGGGCAGCACCAGCCGCAAGGGCGCGCCTGTCATCCTGCGTCTTGACCGTCTGACCGTGTCGGACGGGATCGCGCTGACGGATTTCCGCGCCAACCTGAACACCAGCGGCGGAACCAGCGGGCAATTCGCCGGGCGCGTGAACGGCGGCACGACCATCGAAGGCACGATCGTCCCCGAACGCGGACGCAGCGCCTTTCGCGTCATCAGCCAGGATGCCGGCGGGGTCATGCGCTCGGCCAATTTCCTCAAGCAGGCACGCGGCGGCAACATGGAGCTGATCCTGCGACCGGGGGCTGCGGAGGGCTCGTATAACGGCCGTCTTCAGGCCAGCAATGTCTGGCTGACCGATGCACCGGCGCTGGCGGCCCTGCTCAACGCGATCAGCGTTGTGGGTCTGCTGGATCAGATGTCCGGCAACGGCATCCATTTCGGCAATGTGGACGCGCAGTTTTCGATGAGCCCGGATCAGATCACGCTCTACAAGAGCAGCGCGGTCGGCAACTCTCTGGGCATCACGATGGACGGCTATTACTGGCCGGGCAACGGGGTGATGGACATGCAGGGCGTGGTGTCGCCGATCTACCTGGTGAACGGGATCGGCGGGTTTCTGACCCGAAGGGGCGAGGGGCTGGTTGGCTTCAATTACAAGCTGAAGGGCAGTGCGGAAAGTCCGCGGGTAAGGATATTGCCGCTGACGATCTTCACTCCGGGCATGTTCCGTGACATGTTCCGCCGCGCGCCACCCGGGTCGAACAGCGCCCGGGAGGAGAAAGCGCGCGAGGCACCCGATGTTGCGCCGAGCGACACCAAGTGACACGCTGACCCGAACCCGCTGGACCCTGGGCAATGCAACTGAGCGATTTCGATTTCGATCTGCCGGAGGCGCTGATCGCGACGCGGCCGGTGAGGCCGCGCAGTGCCGCGCGGCTGCTGGTGGCCGAGGGCGACCGGATCACCGACGCGCGGGTGCATGAACTGGGCAGCTGGCTGCGCCCCGGTGACCGGCTGATCCTGAACGACACGAAGGTGATCCCCGCGCGGCTGAGCGGTCTGCGGCATCGCGCCGGCTCGGAGCGCGGCGCGCGGATCGAAGTGACCTTGCTGGAGCCGGGTGCCGACGGCCATTGGAGCGCCCTGATCAAGCCGCTCAAAAAACTGCGCGAGGGCGAAGTGGTCCGGTTCGGTGCCGGGCTCGAGGCCGAGCTGCTGGGCAAGGCTGAGGGGCAGGGCCTGCTGCGCTTCAATCTCGGTGGCGACGCATTCGACGCCGCCTTGGCCGAGGCCGGAGCCATGCCGCTGCCACCCTACATCGCGGCAAGGCGCGCTGCGGACGCGCGGGATACCGAGGATTACCAGACGATCTTTGCCGCGCGTTCGGGGGCCGTGGCCGCCCCGACCGCATCGCTGCATTTCGACGCGCCGCTGCTGGATGCGCTGAGGGTGCGCGGCGTGGACATGACCCGCGTGACGCTGCATGTGGGCGCGGGGACGTTCCTGCCGGTGAAGGTGGATGACGTGACCACCCACAGGATGCACGCCGAATGGGGCGAGGTCACCGAAACCGCCGCCCTCGAGATCGCCGGAACCAGGGCCGCGGGAGGGCGCATCATCCCGGTGGGCACCACCGCGCTGCGCCTGATCGAAACGGCGGCCCGCGAGACCGGGCTGGTGCGCGCGTGGGAGGGCGAGACGGACATCTTCATCTATCCCGGCTTTGATTTCAGGGCCGCCGATGCGCTGATGACCAATTTCCACCTGCCGAAATCGACGCTGATGATGCTGGTCAGCGCCCTGATGGGACGCGACCGGGTGAAGGCGATCTATGAGCACGCCATCGCCGAGCGCTACCGCTTTTTCTCCTATGGCGATGCATCCTTGTTGATACCGGATTGAAACCCTGTCAGTGCGGCGCGCGTGACATAAGGTGAGTCGCAACCGGGACGGACAGACCAGGCCGCGCGCCGCAGTCTGGGCCCGAGAAACCATGAGGTGAGCGGCATGTTCAAGGTACTGACCAGCGCGTGGGCGCTTCTTCTGGGGATGATGCTGCTCCAGGTCGGGAACGGTATGCAATCGACCCTGCTGGGTATCCGGGGCGAGATCGAAGGTTTCTCGGCGATGGAGATGTCGCTGGTGATGTCGGGCTATTTCGTTGGGTTCCTGTTCGGGTCGCGCATGGCCACGGGCATGATCCGGCGGGTGGGGCACGTGCGGGTCTTCGCGGCGCTCGGCTCGTTGATCTCGGCGGTGATGATCCTCTATCCGGTGGTTCCCGATCCGATCGCCTGGGGGCTTCTGAGGGTGCTGATCGGGTTCTGTTTCTCGGGTGTGTATGTGGCGGCCGAAAGCTGGCTGAACGGGGCGGCCGACAACGAGAACCGCGGCAAGGCGCTTTCGCTGTACATGATCATGCAGATGGTTGGCATCGTGAGCGCGCAATACCTGCTGGTGCTGGGCGATGCGTCGGGGTTCATCCTCTTTATCGTGCCCTCGGTGCTGGTGTCGCTGGCCTTTGCACCGATCCTGCTGTCGATCAGCCCCACGCCGGCCTTCGACACCACCAAGCCGCTTTCGCTGCGCGAGATCATGACCATTTCGCCGCTGGGCTGTGTCGGCATGTTCCTCCTGGGTGGTGTCTTTTCCGCGCAATTCGGCATGGCGCCGGTTTACGGCGCCGAGGCGGGGCTGAGCGTGGGGCAAATCTCGACCTTCGTGTCCAGCTTCTTTGTCGCGGCGCTTCTGGTGCAGTATCCGATGGGATGGCTGTCGGACCGGATGGACCGGCGGGTGCTGATCATGATCGGATCGCTGATCATCGGGATCGGCGGGCTGATCGGGATGGTCCTGGGCAGCGTTTTCATCATCCTGTGTGTCGCCGCGGTGCTGATCGGGGGGCTGTCGAACCCGCTCTATTCGCTGCTGATCGCCTACACGAACGATTTTCTGGAGCATGACGACATGGCCGCCGCCGCCAGCGGAATGGTGTTCATCAACGGGCTGGGCGCGGTGTTTGGCCCCATCTTCACGGGGTGGATCATGGGGGTGGTCGGGCCGAGCGGTTATTTCCTCTTCATCGCGGTGCTCGGGTTCGCCATGGCGGCTTATGCGGCCTATCGGATGACCCAGCGGGCCGCGCCGTCGGTCCAGGAAACAGACAGTTTCGCGGCGCTGTCGATGCAAAGCTCGCCGGTCTTTGTCGAAGTCGCCCAGGAATGGGCCATCGAGGAATCACAGGGGCCTGAGGGCGAGGACGGCGACGAGGATACGGCGGCGCATGGTGGCACAGCGCCCACACCGTGAGGCGTTTGTCGCAATTGTAATGATTTTTTATGCCCCTAAGTGTTAACCCGGCGTTAACGTCGAAAAGTCTGGAAGGGAATTGAGCGAGGAGCAATTCATGGTGTCGCCGGATGAGGTATTGAGTTTCTGGTTGGATGACGTCGGCGAGAAGGGCTGGTACGCGCAGTCCGATGCGCTGGACAAGGAAATACGCGACAGGTTCGGCGAGGCCTGGCACCGCGCCCGCGAAGGCACCTGTTCGCTTTGGCTGACCTATCCCAGCGGCACGCTCGCCTATATCGTCCTGATGGACCAGTTCCCGCGCAACATGTTCCGCCGGAGCGGTGACGCCTTTGCCACGGACCGCGCGGCCCTGGGGGCCGCCAAGGCCGCCATTCACCGCAAGTGGGATATGCGCATCGACGAACCGGCGCGGCAGTTCTTCTATCTGCCGCTGATGCATTCAGAGAACCTGTGCGATCAGGAGCGGTGCATCCGTTTGATCTGTGAGCGGATGCCGGAGGGGCGTGACGACAACCTGTTACATGCGCGGGCCCATCGCGAGGTCATCCGGCAGTTCGGCCGTTTCCCCTATCGCAATGATGCACTGGAGCGCGCGACGACCCTGCCCGAGCGGGCCTATCTCGAAACGGGCGGCTATGGCGAGACGGTTCGGGCGTTACAGCAGGCGGATGCGGCCTGAAAAGCAGGTTTGCAAACAGCGGCTTGGGTTGGAGGGCGTGGCAAATTGCTGCGCCTTTTTCCTGTCGCGTTGTGTGAAGCCCGGAGATAGTTTAATAGTAAACTAATTCTCGCTCAGACAGATTCTGGAGACACACATGGCGGCGCAAAACTATGACATGATCGTGATCGGCGCGGGGCCCGGCGGCTATGTCGCGGCCATACGCGGGGCGCAGCTGGGGCTGAAGGTTGCGGTGGTCGAACGCGAACACATGGGGGGCATCTGCCTGAACTGGGGCTGCATTCCCACCAAGGCGCTGTTGCGCTCGGCGGAAGTGTTTCACCTCATGCACCGCGCCAAGGAATTCGGGCTGAAGGCCGGGGACATCGGCTATGACCTCGATGCGGTGGTGCAGCGTTCGCGCGGCGTGTCCAAGCAGCTGAACGCGGGCGTCGGGCACCTGCTGAAAAAGAACAAGGTGACGTCCGTCATGGGCACCGCCACGATCACCGCAAAGGGCAAGGTGTCGGTGAAGACCGAGAAGGGCAACGAGGAGCTGACCGCCAGGAACATCGTTCTGGCCACGGGCGCACGGGCGCGCGAACTGCCGGGGCTGGAGGCGGATGGCGATCTGGTGTGGACCTACAAGCACGCGCTGCTCCCGGCCCGGATGCCGAAAAGGCTTCTGGTCATCGGGTCGGGTGCGATCGGGATCGAATTTGCCAGCTTCTACAACACGCTTGGGGCCGACACGACGGTGGTCGAGGTGATGGATCGGGTGCTGCCGGTGGAAGACGCCGAAATCAGCGCCTTCGCCAAGAAGGCCTTTGTCAAACAGGGGCTGAAGATCATGGAGAAATCCATGGTCAAGCAACTGGACCGGGCAAAAGGCAAGGTCACGGCGCATATCGAGAGCGGTGGCAAGGTCGAGAAACAGGAGTTTGACACGGTGATTTCCGCCGTGGGGATCGTCGGCAATGTCGAGGACCTGGGCCTTGAGGCGCTGGGCGTGAAGATCGACCGGACCCATGTAGTGACGGATGAGTATTGCCGCACCGGGGTGGACGGGCTCTTTGCCATCGGCGATGTGGCCGGAGCGCCCTGGCTGGCGCACAAGGCGAGCCACGAGGGCGTGATGGTGGCCGAGCTGATCGCGGGCGGGCATCCGCACCCCGTGAAGCCCGAGAGCATCGCCGGCTGTACCTATTGCCACCCGCAGGTGGCGAGCGTGGGCTATTCCGAGGCCAAGGCCAAGGAACTGGGCTATGACGTGAAGGTCGGGCGCTTCCCCTTCATCGGCAACGGCAAGGCGATTGCGCTGGGCGAGCCCGAGGGCATGGTCAAGACCGTGTTCGACGCCAAGACCGGCGAGCTTCTGGGCGCGCACATGGTGGGCGCGGAAGTGACTGAGCTGATCCAGGGCTATGTGGTGGGCCGCCAGTTGGAGACCACCGAAGAGGACCTGATGAACACGGTCTTCCCGCATCCCACGCTGAGCGAGATGATGCATGAGGCGGTGCTGGATGCCTATGGACGGGCGATCCATATCTGAGGATCACATTCCGGCCGGGGTCGTGGAGATTTTACATAATACCGGAAATCGCATAACATCGAGGAATTGAGAATAATGAGGGGGAGGGATTCATGAGAATTCCGCAATTCTTGGTTATTGTCTCGTTTCTGGTTTCGATTTCCACTGCCGCATCCGCACAATCCAGCAGTCGCGACTGGTCCGGTCCTTATGCCGGGCTTCACGCCGGGTGGATTTATGCGGGCTTTACCAACAGCGTTCCGACCTTGCCGGGTCCGACGCAGGATGCCGGGTCCGCGATTGGCGGGTTCCAGCTGGGGTACAACTGGCAAAATGGGCAGATGGTCTATGGTGCCGAGATCGACGCCTCGATCATGGATCTGACGGCCCGTTCGCCGGGCGGCAACTTTGCCGAGGAAAGCATGGGGTCTCTGCGGGTCCGCGCCGGCCAGATCATCGGCGGCAAGCTGTTCTATGGCAGCATCGGTGTGGCCTGGACCGAGAAGAAAAGCGGTCTCGCCGGTCTTGGCTCCACGACCGACTACGAGCCGGGTTTCATGGTTGGCGCCGGTGTCGAGAAGTGGCTGAGTGACACCATGACGGGCCGCCTGGAAGCGTTCTACGTCGATGTTCCGAAATCGCGGCAGAACGTGGGCGGCGTCACCGTGTCAGGCGGATCGCAAAACGCGATCCTGCGCGCGGCGGTGAATTTGCATTTCTGAAGGAGGGACGGAAAGATGATCAAGCGAAAAATCACATTGGCTTTGCTGGCCATCATGACCTTGTCCGCGGGGAGCTGCTCGGGCGGCTTCTTCTAAGGCAGCCCGACCGCGGTCGGGGTTTTGGGTCTGCAAAAACCGCGCGCAGCGTCTGATCGCTGTGTGCGCTTTTACGCGCGGGTCGTGGTGTGTCCGTGCTTACAGTGATTTGAGAAACGCATTAGAGTCGCGATGAATCGCAACCATGATCGCGCCGTCGTGATCGTGATGCCTGTTTCGGGGACCAGATCATGCCCAGCATCAACCGCATCGTCATGCAGCGGACATCGAAGGAATGGCTGACCGGGCTGCCGCTGGACCGGATGGATTGTGCCGAGGTATCGGGCAAAAACGGACGGCGCTATGAGTTCAGAAGCTATGAGCGGTTCCGCTATCCCAAATACGATATTTGCGATGGGCCCTACATGGACCGGGACGGCAGGGTCCTGACATTCGACATTGTTCTGGCCAACCAGGTCTGGGAGCATCTGGACCGGCCCTACGCCGCCACCCGGCATGTGCGCGAGATGCTGCGCCCCGGTGGATATTTCTGGGTGGCTGTTCCCTTTTTCATACCCTACCACGGGGCGCCTGTGGATTGTTCGCGCTGGACCGCACGGGGATTGAAAAACCTGCTGATCGAGGCAGGGTTCGAACCGGACAAGATCCGCGCCGCGCAATGGGGCAACAAACATGCCGCGCGGCGCAATCTCGAAGATGTCTGGCCGCCGGAATATGACCGCGACAAGGACGATCTGACCAACGACCCTGACTGTCCGATATGTGCCTGGGCCCTGGCGCAGAAGTAGGCGGCGCGTCGCGCGGGCCGCGAGGCCCCGGGTCACGCCCGGGGCAGGTGGGACGAGAATTGTCAGCAGGCCCATGAGTTCACATTTTGTTCACATTTTTTGGTTGGAGACTCGGGCGCGCTCCTCTATCTGATGTCTATTGGTAGGGGGCCCCATGGCAGAGCAGACGCATATCGAGGTGCGCGGCGCGCGCGAGCACAACCTGAAAAACATCGACGTGGACATTCCGCGCAATGAACTGGTTGTGATCACCGGGCTTTCGGGCTCGGGCAAGTCGAGCCTTGCCTTCGACACGGTCTATGCCGAGGGGCAGCGGCGCTATGTCGAGAGCCTGTCGGCCTATGCGCGGCAATTCCTCGACATGATGGAAAAGCCGGATGTGGATCACATCAGCGGGCTTTCCCCCGCGATTTCCATCGAGCAGAAGACCACGTCGAAGAATCCGCGATCGACCGTTGGCACGGTAACGGAAATCTATGACTACATGCGGCTTCTCTATGCCCGCGCGGGCACGCCCTTCAGCCCTGCCACGGGCAAGCCCATCGAGGCGCAGCAGGTGCAGGACATGGTCGACCGGGTGATGGCGATGGAGCCGGGCACGCGCGCCTATCTGCTGGCCCCCATCGTGCGGGACCGCAAGGGCGAGTACCGCAAGGAATTTCTGGAACTTCGCAAGCAGGGGTTTCAGCGGGTCAAGGTGGACGGCGCGTTTTACGAACTGGATGAGCCGCCGACGCTGGACAAGAAGTTTCGCCATGACATCGACGTCGTGGTGGACCGGCTGGTGGTCAAGGACGGGTTGGAGACGCGGCTGGCCGACAGTTTCCGCACGGCGCTGGACCTGGCGGACGGGATCGCGGTTCTTGAGACGGTGCCCAGGGACGACGAGCCGGAGCGTGTGACCTTTTCCGAGAATTTCGCCTGTCCTGTCAGTGGCTTCACCATTCCCGAGATCGAGCCGCGACTGTTTTCGTTCAACGCGCCCTTCGGGGCCTGCCCGGATTGCGACGGGCTGGGGATGGAGCTGTTTTTCGACGAACGGCTGGTGGTGCCGGATGAGGCTTTGAAGGTCTATGACGGCGCGCTGGCCCCGTGGCGCAAGGGCAAGTCGCCCTATTTCCTCCAGACCATTGAGGCGATTGCCAAACATTACGGGTTCGACCCTCAGACCGCATGGAAGGACCTGCCCGCGCATGTGAAACAGGTGTTTCTCTATGGCTCGGGCGATGAGGACATCCCGTTCCGCTATGACGAGGGCGGCCGGGTCTACCAGGTGACGCGGAGTTTCGAGGGGGTGATCCCCAACATGGAGCGGCGCTATCGCGAGACGGACAGCAACTGGATTCGCGAGGAGTTCGAGCGTTACCAGAACAACCGGCCCTGCGGGACCTGCGAAGGCTACCGGCTGCGCGAAGAGGCGTTGGCGGTCAAGATCGCGGGCCTGCATGTGGGCCAGGTGGTGCAGATGAGCATCCGCGAGGCGTTTGACTGGTGCGCTGCGGTGCCTGAAGCGCTGAGTGCGCAAAAGAACGAGATCGCGCGGGCGATCCTGAAGGAAATCCGCGAGCGGCTGGGATTCCTGAACAATGTGGGGCTGGAATACCTGACGCTGAGCCGGAATGCCGGGACGCTGAGCGGTGGCGAGAGCCAGCGGATCAGGTTGGCCAGCCAGATCGGCAGCGGATTGACGGGCGTTCTCTATGTGCTGGACGAGCCCTCGATCGGATTGCATCAGCGCGATAACGGGCGGCTTCTGACCACGCTCAAGAACCTGCGGGATCAGGGCAACACGGTCATCGTCGTGGAGCATGATGAAGAGGCCATTCGCGAGGCGGATTACGTGTTCGACATTGGCCCGGGCGCGGGGGTGCATGGCGGTCAGGTGGTCAGCCACGGCGTGCCCGAGGTGGTCGCGGGCGATCCCAACTCGATCACCGGACAGTACCTGTCGGGCGTGCGCGAGATCGCGGTGCCTGTGGACAGACGTGTGGGTAAAGGAAAATCCCTCAAGGTCGTCAAGGCGGTGGGCAACAACCTCAAATCGGTCACGGCGGAGTTCCCGCTGGGCAAGTTCGTCTGTGTGACGGGCGTGTCGGGGGGCGGCAAGTCGACATTGACGATTGAAACCCTGTTCAAGACCGCCTCGATGCGTCTGAACGGCGCGCGCCAGACACCGGCACCCTGCGAGACCATCAAGGGGCTCGAGTATCTGGACAAGGTGATCGACATAGACCAGCGGCCCATCGGGCGGACTCCGCGTTCCAATCCAGCGACTTACACCGGAGCCTTCACGCCCATCCGTGACTGGTTCGCCGGACTGCCGGAGGCCAAGGCGCGCGGCTACAAGCCGGGGCGCTTCAGCTTCAACGTCAAGGGCGGGCGCTGTGAGGCGTGCCAGGGTGACGGGGTCATCAAGATCGAGATGCATTTCCTGCCGGATGTCTATGTGACCTGCGAGACCTGCCGGGGCGCGCGCTATAACCGCGAGACGCTGGAGATCAAATTCAAGGGCAGGAGCATCGCCGATGTGCTTGATATGACGGTGGAAGATGCGCAGGAATTCTTCAAGGCCGTGCCCTCGATCCGCGAGAAGATGGATGCGCTGATGCGCGTGGGTCTGGGCTATATCAAGGTGGGTCAGCAGGCGACCACGCTCTCGGGCGGTGAGGCGCAGCGGGTAAAGCTGTCGAAGGAACTGGCCAAGCGGTCGACGGGGCGGACGCTCTATATTCTGGACGAGCCGACCACGGGGCTGCATTTCGAGGATGTTCGAAAACTGCTCGAAGTCCTGCATGAGCTTGTGGATAACGGCAACACTGTGATCGTGATCGAGCACAATCTTGATGTGGTGAAAACCGCCGACTGGGTGATCGACATCGGCCCGGAGGGCGGCGATGGCGGTGGCGAGATCGTGGCGACCGGAACGCCCGAGGATATTGCGGGGTCCGAACGCAGTCATACCGGGCGCTATCTCAAGGAGATTTTGGAAGGGCGCAAGCTGGCGGCGGAGTAGGGCGCGACGGGTGGCGGGGTGAACCCCGCCCTACGGCGTCTTGGCCGCGTCGGTTTCGTGGGTGAAGGTGACCAGCGCGGCGGTCAGTGAGGGGCGTTGCGAGCGACATGTCGAGCGCGGCCAGAGCGGGGCCCAGCCCGATCAGTTCACGACCCTCGGCCGCGCTTTTCGAACCGGGGGAGCATGGCCGAGAAGTCGCGGCCCTTGCCGTCCTCCTGTTCCACGAACCGCGCATAGAGATCGCGGGCCGCCTGACCCAGCGGCGTGTCGGCATCGACGGCTTCGGCGGCCTTCTGGGCAAGGCGCAGGTCCTTGAGCATCAGGTCCGCGGCAAAGCCCGGTCGGTAGTCATTGTCGGCAGGGCTTTGCGGTCCGATGCCGGGGGCCGGGCAGTAGGCATTCATCGACCACGAGTAGCCCGAAGACGTGCTGACCACATCGAACATCGCCTGCCGGTCGAGGCCCAGCTTGTCGGCCAGTGCAAAGGCCTCGCAGGTGGCAATCATCGTGACGCCGAGGATCATGTTGTTGCAGATCTTGGCGGCCTGGCCGTTGCCCGAGGGGCCACAATGCACGGCCTTCTGGCCCATGATCTCGAAGAGCGGTTTGGCCGTGGCAAAGCCCGTCTCTTCGCCGCCGACCATGAAGGTGAGTGTGCCGGCCGTGGCCCCGCCCACGCCGCCCGAAACCGGCGCATCGAGGGCCCGGAGGCCCGCGGATTGCGCGTCCTTGGCGACGGCGCGGGCGCTTTGCACGTCCACGGTCGAGCAGTCGAGCAGCACAGCGCCCCTGGTCATGGCGGAGATCACCTCAGCGGCCACGCTGCGCAGAATGTCACCATTGGGCAGCATGGTGATGACCACTTCGGCTCCGGTCACGGCCTGTACCGCGCTATCGGCCCTTGTGACGCCATCGACGCTGACGCCCGCCGTGTCGAAGCCCGCCACCTCGTGGCCCGCCCCGGCGAGGTTCGCGGCCATGGGGCCACCCATGTTTCCCAGTCCGATGAAACCGATTTTCATGTGTCTGCGTCCTTTTCAAAGCTGAGCGTGTCGGATCCCAGCGGCATCAGCATCCTTGTTGCCGCCATCTGGGGCGGGTTGTCCAGATCATGCTGCCAATTGGGCGCGCGGTCCTTGTCGATCACAGCAGCGCGGATGCCTTCGAGGAAATCGCCATGTTCCATGGCGCGGAAGGTAAAGCGGTATTCCAGTTCCAGCGCGCGGCGGATGTCGGCAGAGGGGCCGCGCAGGCGGTGGATCATCTCGACCGCGCAGGCCATGGAGAGGGGCGAGTTGCGCGCGAGTTTCTTCAGGGTGCCGGCGGCGAAGTCGCTGGTGTCGGCGGTGAGCGCGTTAAGGATGTCGCGCAGGGCTTCGCCTGCAAACAGCGCGTCGATCCGGGGGAGCGCCGTGCGCATCGTTCCTTGCGGGGGTGTTTCGGTGCTGGCCCCGATCGCCGTAGGGTCGCCGGTCTCGCACAGCGTTTCGATGAGGGCGGGCCAGTCGTCGCGGGGAACATAACCGTCTGCAAAGCCTGCGAAAATCGCGTCATCCGGACCCATGCGGGCCGCCGTCAGACCGAGATATTCGCCCAGCCGCCCCGGCGCGCGCGCCAGAATCAGCGAGCCGCCCACATCCGGAACAAGCCCGATGCCACATTCGGGCATGGCAATCTGGCTGCTCTCACACACGATGCGGTGCGAGCCGTGACACGAAATGCCCACGCCGCCGCCCATGGTGAAGCCCTGCATGAAAGCGACATAGGGTTTGGGGTATTCCGCGATCCTGGCGTTGAGGCGGTATTCGTCGGCCCAAAACCGCTGACCATAGGCAAAGTCGCCGGCACGCCCGGTCTCGTAGAGGTCCGCTATGTCACCGCCGGCGCAGAAGGCCTTGTCGCCCTCGGCGTCGATGATCACCAGCGCCACATCGTCATCCGTGGCCCAGCCGTCCAGCGCGTCCTCGATGGCGGTGCACATCGCGTAGGTCATGGCGTTGAGCGCATGTGGCCGGGTCAGGGTGATGCGGCCCGCGCGGCCTTGGGTGCGGATGGAGATGTCGCTCATCTGTCGCTCAGCAGGCTGCGCGCCACAATGAGGCGCATGATTTCATTGGTGCCTTCGAGGATTTCGTGCACGCGCAGGTCGCGCACCAGTTTCTCGATGCCGTAATCCGCGAGATAGCCATAACCGCCATGCAGTTGCAGGCATTGGTTCACCGTTCTGGAGCCGGCTTCGGTCACGAATTTCTTGGCCATGGCGCAGAATTTCGTCGCATCCGGCGCGCCGGTATCGAGCTTCCATGCGGCCTGGCGCAGGAAGGTGCGGGCAGCTTGCAGCTCGATCTCCATCTCGGCAAGGCGGAATTGCAGCGCCTGGAACTGGTCGATGGAGCGGCCGAAAGCCTTGCGTTCGGACATGTAATTAAGCGTCATGTTGAGCCCGGTCTGCGCGGCCCCCAGCGAGCAGGCAGAGATGTTGAGCCGCCCGCCATCAAGCCCCGCCATGGCGTATCTGAAGCCTTTTCCCTCTTCGCCGACGAGGTTCGCGGCGGGCACCGTGCAGTCGTCGAACTGCACCTGCGCGGTGGGCTGGGAGCGCCAGCCCATCTTGTCTTCCAATGCACCGAAGCTGAGGCCCGGAGTGCCGTCCTCGACCAGCACGGTCGAGATACCCTTGGGCCCGTCCTCGCCGGTGCGGACCATGACCACATAGGCATCCGAATAGCCGCCGCCCGAGATGAAGGCCTTGGTGCCGTTGAGCGTGTACCCTGCGTTGGTCTTTTCGGCGCGGGTTTTCAGCGCGGCGGCGTCCGAGCCCGAGCCGGGTTCGGTGAGGCAGTAGGAGAGCACGGTCTGCATGGTCAGAACGTCCGGCATGACGCGGGACTTGAGGTCGTCCGACCCGAAGGTGTCGATCATCCTGGCGCACATGTTGTGGATCGAAAGAAACGCCGCCACGGACGGGCAGGCCATCGAGAGTGCCTCGAACACAAGCGTGGCATCCAGCCGGGTGAGGCCCGCCCCGCCGGCTTCCTCGCTCACATAGAGCCCGCCAAAGCCCAGTTCGCCCACCTGCGGCCAGAGCGATTTGGGGATGGTGCCGTCGGCCTCCCACTGGCGGGCGTGGGGGGCAATCTGTTCCTGCCCGAAAGCGTGGGCCATGTCGAAGATGACGGTCTGTTCGTCGCTGAGTGCAAAATCCATGTCACATATCCCGTGCCGGAAAGTAGGTTAAAAGGACCATCGCCAACAAGACCGCTGTCAACAACGGTCCTGAATGCCGGATAGGGAACTCACGCCACAGGCGAGTGCCGAAGGGGTCCTTGAACGTCAACCAGTCCAGATATGCATCGCGATACCCCCGGCTGGTGAAAAGGGCCACTGCGGTGAGGGCCGAAAACACTGCAAAGACGATCAGAAATTGATCCAACTCCGACAATCGATCTCCCCCGAAATTGTGAATTGAACATGTGTTTAATTACCAATTCTTGCAGAAGTTTTGCAAGGGGGTGCCGGGCTGAAGCCCGGCCTACGAGCGTAGTGCGGGTCCGCGCGTCACAGGTCGTGGTGATACTCGTCGATCAGGTGGCGCACGACGGCCTGAAGGGCGTGTTCGGTGTCGTCTTCGGCGGCGAAGGCGTCCATGTAGACCTGCCTTTGGCGCCCAGTGCTGCCGCCGGTTTCGACCATCTCTCGGGCGGTTTCGATCTCGCGCAGGGACTGGAAATGACCTGCATCCTCGGCCACCAGCGCGATCATTTCTTCGAGCAGTTCGGAAAAATCCACGATCTCGCCACGACCGAAATCGATCAGCCCGCGCCTGGTGCCGTAGCGCTGGGCGCGCCAGCGGTTCTCGGCCACAAGAAAGCTGTCATAGATGCGCCAGCGCTGGTTTCGGGTGGCGAGTCGCCAGAGCATACGGGTCAGGGCCTGGGTCAGGGCCGCGAGGGTCAGGGCGTGTTCCAGCCGGGGCTGCACGTCGCAGATACGGCTCTCGATGGTGGGAAACTTGGACGAGGGGCGCAGATCCCACCAGATTTTCGAGCTGTCCTCGATGACGCCCAGATCAATGAGCACCTGAACCGAGCGTTCGAACTCGGAAAAGCTCTCCATCCTTGGCGGCGGGCCGGTGCGGGGCAGGTTGTCGAAGACCGACAGGCGGTAGCAGGCGAGCCCCGTGTCCTGGCCTTGCCAGAAGGGCGAGGAGCAGCTGAGCGCCAGCAGGTGCGGCAGGAAATAGCTGAGCTGGTTCATCAGGTCCGTGCGGCGGTCGGGTTCGGCGATGCCGACATGCACGTGCATCCCGCAGATCAACATGCGCCGCACCACCCCGCCGAGGTCGGATTTCAGCGTGTTGTAGCGTTCCTTGTCCGTGTTGGTCTGGTCGCGCCAGTCCGAGAAGGGGTGGCAGGAGGCGGCGATGGGTGCGAGGTTGTGCCGGGCCGCGTGCCTGGCGACACAGGCGCGCAGGTGCCTGAGGTCTTCGCGGGCCTCTCCCACGGTGGCACAGACCTTGGTGCCGATCTCGATCTGGCAGTTCAGGAACTCGGGGCTGACCTGGTCCTGAAGCTCGGACTGGCAGGCATCCATGAGCGCCTGCGGCGCGGGCGACAGCGCGAGGCTGTCACGGTCCACCAGCAGGTATTCCTCTTCGATGCCGATGGTGAAACTTGGGTTTGAAAGGGCCATCCGCTCCACGCTCCCGCCTTGCTTGTCCCGAGCAAAGCAGACGCGTGAGCGGACGGCAAGAGCGGTGTCGCGGGGCTTTTTCCTAAGCGACCGTCACTTTGGCGCGCATCTGCGGATGGACAGAGCAGAAATAGTCGGCGGACATTCCGGCGGCGACGGTGATTTCCGTGCTCTCGTTGCGCCGGATGATGCTGGTTTTCCAGTCTTTGGCGGCTGCGGTGGCGTCATGGGGCGCACGGTCGCGGTTGGTCCAGCGGATGCGGTCGCCGGGTTTGACGGTCAGTTGCGCGGGATTGTATGCGAACCCCCGGATTTCGATCTCGTGGAGCATCCCGTCCGAGGCCGCAGCGGCGGGCAGAGCGGTCACGGCACCGGCGGCAGCGGCACCCGCGATCAGGGTGCGTCGGGTCGTTTTCGTGCTTGTCATGTCTGTCTCCTCCCATGTGGACAGCTTCCAAGCTGTGGGCCGGTACCGGGCCGGACAAGCAGGAGAATGAGAAATGGTGTTCACAAATTCGTGAAGTCGGGTCGCGCCCGCCGGGGCGCCTGGCCGCAGATGCGGGGCTTCAGATGTCCGTATGCCACCAGCAGGGGCGTTTCGAGCGATAGCTGTGTGCCGTGGGCCTGAGCACCGCCGCGTCAGGTTTGTCAAAGCTGCCGGTGGTGAGCGCGATCACCGGCGCGTCGTCGATGGCCCCAAGCGTGCTGCCGCATTGCGGACAAAAGGCGCGCGATGAGATGTCGGAGCTGCGCCATGTGGCGGGCGCGCCGCCGGGGCCGGTCCAGGTGATCGCCTCTGCCGGGAACTCGACCCAGGCGAGCGTGGGGGCGCCGGAATGGCGCTGGCACATCGTGCACGAACAGCTGTGCGGATTTTCGGGCGGGGCGGCGGCCTCGAATCGGATATGGCCGCAAAGACAGCCGCCGGTGAGGGGGTTGGGCATCGGGTATCCTTTTCGCGTTCAGGGTAGAGCGATGCGCCGCGCGGGATCAAGGCCGTCAGGCAGCCGTTCCGTCGTGCCGTGCCGGCCCGCCGCCCGGAGCGGCGGTCGGGTGCGATGGTGCGATACCGTCAGGGAGGATGTGCCTGGCTGCCGCAAAGTGCCCGCACCAACGGCGGCACGCCACCCCGCTGGCCACCGATCGCGCGGCTTCGCTCCGCACGGCAACAGCCCCACCAGTCAAGGTGAGGCCGTCGGTGTATTCGAGGGGGCTTCAGTCCATCGCTTTGAAGTTGAACTCGCCGCCTTCCTTGATGCCCGAGGGCCAGCGCGAGGTGACGGTCTTGGTCCGGGTGTAGAACTTGAAACTGTCCGGTCCGTGCTGATTGAGGTCGCCGAACATGGATTTCTTCCACCCGCCGAAGGTGTGATAGGCCAGCGGCACAGGGATTGGCACGTTGACGCCCACCATGCCGATGTTGATCCGGTGCGCAAAGTCGCGCGCCGTGTCGCCGTCGCGGGTGTAGATCGCGGTGCCGTTGCCGTATTCGTGGTCCATGGCGAGACCGATGGCCTCTTCGTAGGAGCCCGCGCGCACGGTGCTGAGAACCGGCCCGAAAATCTCCTGCTTGTAGATTTCCATGTCGGGCGTGACGCGGTCGAAAAGGTGCGGGCCGACAAAGAATCCGTTCTCGTAGCCCTGGAGCGAGAAATTGCGATTATCCACCACAAGCTCGGCCCCTTCCTCGACTCCCTTGTCGATGAGGCCAAGGATGCGGCGCTTGGCCTCGGCGGTCACAACCGGGCCGAAATCCACGTCATCGCCGTCCGTGTAGGGGGCGACGCGCAGTTTCTCGATGCGCGGGACAAGCTTTTCGATCAGCCGGTCGGCGGTTTCGTCGCCCACGGGCACGGCCACGGAAATGGCCATGCAGCGTTCGCCCGCCGCGCCGAAGCCTGCGCCGACCAGCGCATCGGCGGCCTGATCCATATCCGCATCGGGCATCACGATCAGGTGGTTCTTGGCCCCGCCAAAGCATTGCGCGCGCTTGCCGTTCGCGGTGGCGCGGGCGTAGATATATTGCGCGATGGGGGTGGAGCCGACAAAGCTCACACCCTGGATCGTATCGTTGTCCAGAAGCGCATCGACCGCCTCCTTGTCGCCGTTGACGACCTGGAAAACGCCCTTGGGCAGTCCGGCCTCGACGAAAAGCTCGGCCAGCATGAGCGGCACCGAGGGGTCGCGCTCGGACGGTTTCAGCACCACGGCATTGCCGCAGACCAGTGCCGGGCCCACATGCCAGAGCGGCATCATGGCAGGGAAGTTGAAGGGCATGACCGCGGCCACGACGCCCAGCGGCTGTTTCATCGAATAGATGTCGATGCCGGGACCGGCGTCATCGGTGTACTCGCCCTTCAGCATCTGCGGCGCGCCGATGCAGTATTCGATCACCTCCAGCCCGCGTTGCAGGTCGCCCTTGGCGTCGGGAATGGTCTTGCCATGCTCTCGGCTGAGCGCCTCGGCCAGCTTGCCCATGTCGCGGTGCATGAGGTGGACCATGGCCATCATCACGCGGGCGCGTCTCTGCGGGTTCATCGCGGCCCAGGCGGGTTGCGCGGCAGCGGCGCGGGCCACCACATCGTCGGTCTCGTCCCCGCTGGCGATGGGCAGCTTCGCCTGCACCTCGCCGGTGGCCGGGTTGAACACGTCCGAAAAGCGTCCCGACGTGCCCTTGGTCATGGCACCGTCGATGAAATGGGTCAGTTCTTGCATGGCAGCCTCCTCCGGGTTGAGTTGTCGCGAACTGTACCCTTGCGGAATTGACTGGAAAAGAGGCAATGTTCCAAATAGCATTTTGCGAAAATGCAAAGGGGGTGCGGGCGGATGTCGAACTGGGACGATCTCAAGGTGTTTCTGGCGGTGGCGCGGGCCGAGAGCCTGTCGGGCGCGGGTCGGGTGCTCAAGCTCGATCCCGCCACGGTCGGGCGCCGTATCGCGCGGCTCGAGGAGGCCACGGGCGCGCCGTTGTTCGCAAAGTCCCCGCAGGGGTATGCGCTGACCAATGAGGGGCATCGGCTGATGACCCATGCGCTGAGGGCCGAGCAGGAGATGACCCGCGCCTTCGAGGACCTGGCGGGGCAGGAAGGGCGGTTGACGGGCACGATCCGACTGGGGGCACCGGACGGATGCGCGAATTTCGTGCTGCCGCAGGTTTGCGAGGAGATACTCAAGCGAAATCCCGAACTGGAGATCCAGATCGTATCGCTGCCGCGGGTCTTCAACCTCAGCCGTCGCGAGGCGGATCTCGCCATCGGCGTGAGCCCGCCCACCGCCCGCCAGATGCATGTACAAAAGCTGACCGACTACAAACTGCATCTCGTGGCCTCGACCAAGTACCTGCGGCGCAGCGCGCCGATCGAGACGGTGGCCGACCTCAGGCATCACCAGATCGTGGGCTATGTGCAGGACATGATCTTCGACAGCGAGTTGGACTACCTGGCCGAGGCGGGGCTGGACAAGGTGCACCTGGCCAGCAACTCCGTCTCGGTGCAGTTCAACTGGATCCGCCACGGCGCGGGCATCGGGATCATGCACGAATTTGCGATGCCTTTCGCGCGGGGCCTGACCAAGGTGCTGGAGGAGGAGGTGCACCTGACACGCAGCTTCTACCTGATCCGGCATGTGGACGACATGCGGCTGGAACGGCTCAACCGCTTTGCGGATGCCCTGGCCGAAGGGGTGCGGCGCGAAGTGTCGTGGCTGGAATCTTTGAACTGACCCCGCGAAACGCGCCATCCCCCCCAAATCTTGCCGGAAATAGCTGCCTGCCACGGTTCGGAAGGACCGGGTATGTCGCCCTCCCTTGACAGGCCCTCCCCGTATCGGGGACGCTGAGGGTCAATGGTCACGAAGAAAAGGGTATGGCGATGCTGGTCAAACAGATTCTGACGAACAAGGGCAGCGACGAGGTTTTTACCGTCAAACCCGGCACCCTCGTGGCCGATGCGGCGCGCGAACTGGCGGAGCGGCGGATCGGCGGGCTGGTGGTATCGCGCGACGGGAGCAGCATCGACGGCATTCTGTCGGAGCGCGACATCGTGCGTTCGCTTGCGGTGCGCGGGGCAAGCTGTCTGAGCGAGAAGATCGACGAGATGATGACCCGCAAACCGGTCTGCTGTTCGCCCGAGGACACCTCGGACGCGGTGCTGACGCGCATGACCGAAGGGCGCTTTCGTCACATGCCGGTGGAGAAGGACGGCAAGCTCGCGGGGATCGTGACGATCGGCGACGTGGTCTCGGCGCGTCTGAGCGAACTGTCGATGGAGAAGGACGCGCTCCAGAGCATGATCATGGGTCACTGAAGCGGCGCGGGATCTTTCAGAATTCCGGACCGGAAAGTTGCCATTTTCCGCGCCTGCGTCCGGGCCAATCCCCTTGCAATCCGGCGCGCCATATAGTTGCGTGAGCGCAAAGACCTGACGGAGCCTGCCTTATGCGCATCGGCCTTTACCCCGGCACCTACGATCCCATCACGCTGGGCCATATGGACATCATCCGCCGCGCCAGTGCGCTGGTCGACCGGTTGGTCATCGGCGTGGCGATCAATCGCGACAAGGGGCCGCTCTTCTCGCTGGAGGAGCGCGTGACGATGATCGAGACGGAATGTGCCAAGCTGAGCGGCCAGACCGGCACCGAGATCGTCGTGCACCCGTTCGAGAATCTTCTGATCGATTGCGCCAAGGATGTGGGCGCGAGCCTGATCATCCGCGGCCTGCGGGCGGTGGCCGATTTCGAGTATGAATTCCAGATGGTCGGCATGAACCGGGCGCTGGATGACAGTGTCGAGACGGTCTTTCTGATGGCGGATGCGAACCATCAGGCGATTGCCAGCAAGCTGGTCAAGGAAATCGCCCGGCTGGGTGGGGACGTGCGCAAGTTCGTGACCCCTGCGGTGAACGAGGCGCTCAGGGCAAATTTTGGCGCCTGAGCCGGCCCCTCAGGCCGGCGCGTGAAACTGATCTTCGGGGATCACGGCTATGACCGTCAGTTCCACCAGCAGTTCCGATGTCCAGAGGCCGGCCACTTTGAGCCCCGTTGCCGCGGGGCCAAACTCCGACGAGAACCGCGCTTTGCGGGCCCGGTTGATGCCCTCGCGGTCCTCGTCGCGCACGAAGAAGGTGTAGAGCGAGACGACGTCTTCGATCCGGCCCCCGAGGCAGGCGAGGATGCGCTCGATGTGGTCGAAACAGGCATGGGTCTGCGCCTCGGCGTTCCCCGGAGCGATCACCTGTCCATTCCCGTCCCAGGCCACCTGGCCTGTCAGGTGCACGCGGCGGCCCGCCGGTTCCACCACGGCGTGGTTCATCGGGAAGCCGTTATGCGGCCATGTGCCGGGCGGGTTGGAGTGGATGCGTCTGGTCATGGCGATGCGCCCCGGCTCCGGCGGTGTCCGCCCATTGGCTCAGCCTCAGCGGTCGTTGCGGCCACGGGCGAGCACAGCCAGAGGGCGTCTTGATACCTGCACCCGGCTAAGGGTGCGGAGGGAGCCGCCCCGGATCGGGGCGTGGCAGGTCCAGAGATTCAGAACGGTCTGGCAAGGCCGACCTTGATCGTGGTGAACATGTCCGCGTCAGCCTTCAAAAGAGGTATCGGCCCAAAGTTCAGATCGTTGAAATCCATCACCGACACTTCGGTTCGCAGTCGCCAGTTGTTCTGCAGCGGCAGTTCGTAACCGATCGCACCCGTCCAGCCAAAGCGGTCTTCGGTTACCGGGGGGACTGCGCCAAGGGTCAACTTGAAGGTGCCCCAAGCCGCACCGAGCGCGCCGTAAATGAGTGCGTTCCCGACCTCGGTCCCCAGACGGGCCCGCAGCGTCGCGAATTGATTCAGTTCGGTTGTGCATCCTGCGCCACCACAGGGGAATGGAAAGAAGACTCCGTCAACTTCGCCCAGACCAAATTCGGCGTCGATGCCATAGACCAGCTTATTGCTTTGCCAGTTGTATCCGCCGAAGGCACCTGCCACGAGACCGCTCGTGTCGAAATTGGGCGTCGTAAGAGCCCCCTGGAACCACCTGGTTTCGCCTTGGCTCCAGCCGAGAAACGCGCCTGCGTACCATCCCGTCCAGTCAGCCCTGGATTGCGCTTGCGCCATCGTTGAGGCAATGGCAAGAACGGCGGCGAGCGCCGCCACGCGTATTTCTTTCATCATGATCTGGCTCCAGCCATAGTAATTTCAGACCCCGTAGCCGGGCGCTTTTGAATGTGAACAAAAACAAAACGATTCGTTAACACGAAGACCTTGTTCAGGCGAGATTAAACTGATCCGGCGGGGCAAAAAGTGTAAAAAAAGTGTAAACTGTGCCGTTTTGCACACTCGCGACAACGTGATTCAGAGCAGTTGCCCCATGGCCGCGGCGGTATCGGCCATCCGGTTTGAAAAGCCCCATTCATTGTCATACCAGGCCAGCACGCGAACAAAGCGGGATTGCGTCACGCGGGTCTGGCCGGTGGCGCAGACGGCGCTGTGCGGGTCATGGCGGAAATCCATCGACACGACGTCACGGTCGCAGATGTTCAGGACGCCTGTCAGGGGGTCGGCCGCAGCCTTGCGCATCCGCGCGGTGATCTCGCCCGCGCTTGTGTCCCGGGCGGCTCCTTTGCGGGGGCATCAGCGCCAGAAGGCCAGCCATTCGATCATGTCAGCCAGCTTGCGCAAGAGAAAGATCGTGCCGTCGCTTCCCTGAAACACCGCGTCGGCGATGAGAGCGATCACGATGAAGGTTCCGATCCAGAGGGCAAGCTTGTTGGTCATAGGGCGCGGTCCGGCCATTAAAAAACGCCTGCCGAGGTATGCCCGACAGGCGTCGGTCTTGCAAGAAGGCGAGGCCCCGGGTCAGGCCCGGGGCAGGCTCCCGGGTCAGGCCCGGAGCAGGTGTCGCATAGGCCTCAGCGCAGGTTGCCCATGGCCACGGCCACATCGGCCATACGCACCGAAAAGCCCCATTCGTTGTCGTACCACGCGAGCACGCGCACCAGACGACCACCGACAACGCGGGTCTGGTCGGGGGCAAAGATCGAGCTTTCTTCGGTGTGGTTGAAATCCACACTGACCTTGGGCTCGGGATCATAGCCCAGCACGCCCTTCATTGCGCCCAAGGAGGCCGCCTCGACCGCGGCGTTCACCTCTTCGGCGGTCACATCGCGGGCCGCCGTGAAGGTCAGGTCCACCGCCGAGACGTTGGGCGTGGGCACCCGGATGGCCGAGCCGTCGAGCTTGCCCTTGAGCGCGGGCAGTACCTCGCCCAGCGCCTTGGCCGCACCCGTCGAGGTGGGGATCATCGACATGGCCGCGGCACGCGCGCGGTAGAGGTCCTTGTGGCGGCGGTCCAGCGTGGGCTGGTCTCCGGTATAGGCGTGGATCGTGGTCATGATGCCGCTCTCGATGCCGATCGCCTCGTGCAGAACGCGTGCTACGGGGGCAAGGCAGTTGGTCGTGCAGGAGCCGTTCGACACCATCACGTCCTCGGGGCGCAGATCGGCGTCGTTCACGCCGTAAACCACCGTCCGGTCCACATTCTTGCCGGGGGCCGAAAGCAGGACCTTCCCGGCGCCGCGCTCGAGATGTTTCTTCGCCTTCTCGCCGTCGTTGAACTTGCCGGTGCATTCGAGAACCACGTCAACGCCGTCCCAGTCCAGCTCGTCCATGTCATAGGTGGAAAACATCTGCATCGGGCCCTTGCCCAGATCCATCGTGCCCTCGCCCAGCGTGATCTCGTTGGCAAAGCGTCCATGCACGCTGTCATACTTGATCAGGTGTGCCGCGGTTTCCAGAGGACCGGTGGCGTTCACCTTGACCACATGAATGTCCTGGCGGGTGGATTGCGCGATATGGGCGAGCGTGCAGCGGCCGATGCGGCCAAAGCCGTTGATGCCGACGGTGATGGTCATGGGCGTCTCCTCTTCGGGTGTTGCCCGGCATATAGAGGGGCCGGGGCGGACCCGAAAGGCGCAAAACAACACTTGGAACGGCTGTTAGCGATAAACCCCGCGCCGCCGCTTTCTTTTCGCCCCAAATATCCGCGCCGAAGGCATCAGGTACCTGTCGGCGACCCGTCCCGGCGGCACCGGAAAACGGTTTCGCAGCTTGACCGGGGCGGCCACAAAATGTAGTGTGTTTACCTTCTGTTCACCCCATGGATGCCTGCTCATGTCCCGATTCGCCGCCCCGATTTCCGAGTCCATCTGGGACATGAAATACCGGTTCAAGGATGCGGACGGAAAGGCCAATGACGCCACGGTCGAGGATACTTGGCGGCGCATCGCGCGGTCTTTGGCCTCTGTGGAGGCCGAGCCGGAGGTCTGGGAAGAGCGGTTCTACGCCGCTCTGGAGGATTTCAAGTACCTGCCCGCGGGCCGGATCACAGCGGGGGCGGGGACGGGACGGTCGGTAACGCTGTTCAACTGTTTCGTCATGGGCACGATCCCCGATGACATGAACGGCATTTTCGACGCGCTGCGCGAGGCCGCGCTGACCCTGCAGCAGGGTGGCGGGATCGGGTATGATTTCTCGACCATCCGGCCCAGGGGCGCGGATGTGAAGGGCGTGGGCGCGGATGCGTCCGGACCGCTGAGCTTCATGGATGTGTGGGACGCGATGTGCCGCACGATCATGTCCGCGGGCAGCCGGCGCGGCGCGATGATGGCTACAATGCGCTGTGATCACCCCGACATCGAGGCTTTCATCGCGGCCAAGGCGGACGCCGCCCGGCTGCGCATGTTCAACCTGAGCGTGCTGGTGACGGATGCGTTCATGGACGCCGTGAAGACGGACGGGCCGTGGGAGCTGATCTTTGACGGCAAGGTCTATCGCACGATTCCCGCGCGCGATCTGTGGAACCGGATCATGCAGGCGACCTATGATTTCGCCGAGCCGGGGGTGATCTTCATCGACCGGATCAACGCCGCGAACAACCTGAACTATTGCGAGACGATTGCTGCGACCAATCCCTGCGGCGAACAACCCCTGCCGCCCTATGGCGCCTGCCTGCTGGGGTCGATCAACCTTGCGCGGCTGGTCTGGTATCCTTTCGAGGACGGCAAGGCGCATGTGTGCAAGACGGCCCTGACCGAGCTGGTCACGACCGCCGTGCGGATGATGGATAACGTGGTGGATGTGTCGCGCTTTCCGCTCGACGCACAGCGGCAAGAGGCGCTGGCCAAGCGGCGGATCGGGCTGGGGGTCACGGGGCTGGCCGACGCGCTCTTGATGGTGGGTCTGCGTTACGGGTCCGAAGAGGCGGCGCGTCAGACCGAGGACTGGCTGCACGAGATTGCGCGCGCCGCGTATCTGGCGTCGGTGGAGTTGGCAAAGGAGAAAGGGGCGTTTGCGCTGTTTGACGCCGAGGCCTATCTGGCCAGCGGCACGATGCAGACGATGGACGAGGATGTGCGCGCAGCGGTGCGCGAACATGGCATCCGCAACGCCCTTCTGACCTCGATCGCGCCCACCGGGACGATCAGCCTCTATGCGGGCAATGTCAGCAGCGGGATCGAGCCGGTCTTTGCCTATGCCTACACCCGCAAGGTGCTGCAAAAGGACGGCAGCCGCACCGAGGAAGAGGTGGTCGACTACGCCGTGCAGATGTGGCGCGACAAGTTCGGCGATGCCGAACTGCCCGAGCATTTCGTCAATGCCCAGACACTGGAGCCTGCCGACCACGTGCGGATGCAGGCGGCGGCGCAGAAATGGGTGGATTCGTCGATTTCCAAGACGATCAACTGCCCCGAGGACATTAGTTTCGAGGCGTTCAAGGACGTGTACATGCAGGCGTGGGACAGCGGCTGCAAAGGCTGCACGACCTACCGGCCCAATGATGTGACGGGGTCGGTGTTGAGTGCCCGAGATGAAGTTACAAGCGAGACCGTTGTTGCCCGCTTGCGCAAGGCAAAGGGTCTTACTCAAGAAGCCTTGGCGGCGGCGATTGGCTCAAATCAACCATCGATTTCCAGAATTGAGCGCAGCTTCGAAGATCTCAGAAAATTTGGTGATTTGAAAAAGTTGGCCTCCGCGCTCGGTACAAACATTGATGAATTGCTGGCAGCGCCGTCCTCAGCCGCCTCGCCCGGCGGCACCGCCGGGCAGCCCCCGACCGCCCCCACGGGCGGGGGCTTCACCCCCACCCGCGGTCGGGGGCTGCCCTCGGAGGACGAGAACCAGCCGGAAAACCTCGCGGCGGGCTATGACAATGGCGAGGTCATCTACATGTCCGAGCCGCTGGACCGGCCGCAGGAACTGGAGGGCGCCACCTACAAGCTCAAGTGGCCGGACAGCAATCATGCGATCTATGTCACGGTGAATGATATCATCCTGGGCGGGCATCGGAGGCCGTTCGAGGTGTTCATCAACTCCAAGAACATGGAGCATTTTGCCTGGACCGTGGC
>Ga0316205_10001093_pt1 | contig 37731 bp, 29 predicted proteins | sample 3monthpyrite_MG_FD_204941 | JGI IMG/M metagenome (GOLD analysis project Ga0316205, IMG submission 204941) | Microbial mat bacterial communities from mineral coupon in-situ incubated in ocean water Damariscotta River, Maine, United States -... | ecosystem: Environmental > Aquatic > Marine >...
AGCCCGGCGGTGAAATTAACAACAATAGCCCCATTAAATCCGTGCGTTTACCCTCTCCCAGCGTACCCATTTGCTTGGCCAGATTATCCCCAATCAAAGGTAGATAAACATCATTGATTAATTTATTACGCACAAATGAACTCAGGGGCTTAGCTTTAAATGAATCAAGGTTTAGTTTTCCCCGTTCCCGATCAACGATGTTTTGTCTTATTTCCTGAAACTGATGATACTCGGGAACCACTTCATAACGATGATGATGCAAGCGGCTCGTAAACTCATCAAGCGCCACCATTATACTCTGGTTTTCTATCCGGCCATGTTCACCCATTAACCCTTCAATCGTTTTTTGTAGCTCAACTCCACGTGGCTCTATCCGCAATGCATGCTTGATTAACATCATTGCACAAGCCTCAGGAATAAAACGCTGTAGATTCTGCTGTTGTGAATATTCCGAAAAACCTACTAACCAGGTTTCCATCAGTGCCCATTGCTTATCTAACGAACCGCTCAATTCTTCAAGTGTTTTTTGATAGAGCATTAAATGCTGAATTTTTTTAAGGTGTTGCTCAAGTCCATCAGCAAGAGCCAGTGCATACTGGCTACATTTAAATACCAGTTTATCTTCGGTTAACTCGTGGGAAAGATATTCCGCTGCCAACTGACAATCCTGCTTACTGACCTGTAGATCAAATTCTGCAAAGTAATTTGTTATGTTCAACAATAATTCTTCTCGAACTTTAAAATACGCACCTTCACTATTAAATGTATGTGCTAATAACTGCGCACTTTGAGAGCGCAAATGCCAGAGGTATTGCTCCACTTCTTTTTCATTGCCTGCATGCTGTGTCCAGAAAATTAAAGCTAGTGCCCGGGATTTTGGTGGGTAACGTAACAGGCCAGAATGCTGTCTTATTTCAAGCAGCGCCTGTAGTATTTTTACCGCATCAAAATCATGTATACCTTTTTCATAACCTTCCTGATAACGGGTTGCGATAAAATTTTTAACTAGTTTTAAAAGCGACTCTTTTGAGTAGCCCGCTTCAGTCAGCATTGCAATATCAAGATCTTCTTCTCGATTTTCCGCTGCATGCAATATACTGGCGGCCAGAAACTCCGCACGATACACATGTTTTGATTCTGAAATATATGACTGATCCCAGTAGGACTGTAAATTAATCAGTTGCTGATCTTCAATTACATCAAAATAATCTGTGCCGGTTAAATGTATAGTGAGCTCATCTTCTTTGGGCACAATGGTTAAATCAACACTGTGTGTATTCACACTAAAACGATGTTTTCCCAGCTTAATGGTATTACCACCATCTTCAAAAATATCCTGCTTATCTCGTTGCGAACGCACTGACTGATCTTTTGCAAATTTTAGTCGACTATCGATATCATCGGAACGAACCGTATCACCCAACTTTCGTAACTGTTCTGATAAATCTCGACATTTTAAAACCATCGCATCGGATGCAAAAAACGTATTAATTTCATCCGTATCTTTAAACCGCTCTGAACGCCGAGTTACACCGTCTAAAATCCGATCCGCAGCATTTGACAAGTTATGAATGCGTCGTTGACGCTCATCTAATAGTGCCTGCTTGTGCGATTCAAACGATTCATACACCTCTTCACGTTTACTTAAAATATCTGCTAGAAATTCATCGTGCTCACTGAAACTACTTTCCAGTTCTTCTAATTGTGCCAGTAACCGGGTCAGTTGTTCATCACAATTTTCTGGTGTGGTTGATAAACCCAACGCATTCGTTATGCTTTGTGAAAACAGGGTAAACTGCGCGGCAAACTCTGATACCGCTTCAGCAGAACCCAGGCTTTTATTATGATTGCGCGCATGGGCTTTAGTCTGGTTAAGTTTCCCATACACCTCTGATATTGATTCAAGTATCTGCGTGCGTACGGTTGCATCATCAACTTTTAATGTACCGAGCATCTCTGTTAGCAAATCAAGCCCGGCACTCATTTTTTCCAGCTCATCAAGTACCGGCGTTAGTGTCGCCACGGTTTCAATTGAGGGGATAAATTCCTGCAACTCAATAATGCGCAGCGTATATTCACTAAAAGCGTTTTCCTGACTTAAAAAATAAACAGTTTTACCACTTAAATTTTTCTGTTCTTTTTCAAGCTCTTCATCGAGTTCAGCAATGCGCGCATGATTAATGTAACGTAATTCTTTTATGGTAACCAGGTGGCCACGGTGTGATCGAATCTGATCTAATGCGGATATAAAATCTGCGGGGGATTTCCAGTCAAACTTTCTTATTTCACTGAACAGACGTTTTTGTTCCAACTCTGCTTTTCGAATCGCTTCATTGGCTTTTGAACGAATGCTCTCAACTTTTTCAAATTCATCCAACACTAGAGATGCGGTTTTACGAATACCTTTAACCTGTGAGCCTAATGCTTTTAATGATGCCTCTTCTAACCAGTAGTATGAGTCAAACAATCGTTCACAATCTGCAATTAGTTTTTCATACAGCAGAACCGTAGCTGTTTGCTCATTAATGGATCGCACCAGGCTATACAGTTCTGATATAGCACGCACTAATTCAGCATTGCCAATCTTACCCAAAAATGTCTGACTTTCGGGTTGCTTGCTTGCATAATCCACACTTGCAAACGGGGTTTGCCAAATTTGCATGGGGTGGTTTCGTGAGGGCTCTTCGGATTCCGCCGTAAATAATATGGCGTTACCATTATCAAAAAAACTAAAGCCGTGCCCATATAAGGGCGTTGAAACTTCCTTGCGTATCAGGTTGTAATTAAACAGCCCGACCTTGCCCTCATCGCTGCGATAAAAACGATACAGCACATCTTCACCATTGGGCGATTTAATTAACCGCTCATAAACCATCCCGGCTGCTTCATCACCAAATTCTTTATTCTCGCCACTTTGTAAATAATATCCGCCAGGAAAAATAATGCCGTGATCTTCAGGCAATTGTACACAGGCCTGACCTATTGCATCTATGCGAACCACTTGTTTATTGATGGAATTAAAAACCAGATATCGCCAGTTCTTTTCCCTGTAGGGCAAAATCTTTAGTAGAATAAGCGAACCAAGTTTTGAATATTGAACACTGGCATCAGCTAGTGACTGATTTTTATCTTCTACTGCTTCCTGATATATCCCCAGGCCGTCCTCTGTATTATTTTCTACTTTTACTGTGAGGCTCCCTGCGATTGTTTCAATAAAAATCTCATCAAGAACACTAATGTGGGGATGCCTGCCATTGACATGATTTTCACGATCCGTTTCAAGCCATTCAAAATCATATCGCGGAGGAATCGTTAATTCTCTTTCACCCCGATCATCAATGTATATTACATCCCCATTATTTTCAATTGACCAGCGAAATACCCGTGTATCTTCTACTTTTTCACCAATCTGAAAATAAGCCAGCAACCTGTTATGGGTTTTACGCAATTTTAATAGATGAGCGTTTTTATAATAACTATAGAGCTCATGAAAATCTTTTTTAAACTTACTGTCGTCTAAAAAACTTCCCGACACCTCAGTCGGCTCAACAGAAAACTCTCCCTCATTTTCATGCAATCGGTACAACCCAAAAACATCACTTACTGCCGTTTCTGATTTTAACCCAATAAAAACATTGTAACCAAATAACAAATAATCACTTACCCGCACGATATCTCGGGCATTGCAATTATTTTCAGTGCGCACTCTTACACGCCCCACAACGCCCATCGAAGTTTCACCAAACTCTTTCAAGCGCTGTTCATTTAGCTTACGGGATAAACCATCCAGCGCACCAGACTGTTCCTCTAATCGCTTACGAATGATCTCATAAGCACCACCTTCGGCTACTGCATTTTCAACTTCAGTGTTATGATCTGACTTAACGCTAACCACTTTATATTCCTTCTTTTATTCACACGATATTTTTTCATGTAAATCTATTTACACCCGACCCCGCAGTATATTCACACAATCTAAATTTTATTTATTTCGCAGACTAATTCCTTTTACAGCAATGATCTTGTGTATTTCACTTCGCATAAATCAGTATCTGCATTTTTAATTTATTTACATGTGCTTTTTCAATATAGTTTTTCAACTATTTTATGAGGAGATGGAATTCATTAGTTTTTTAACCAGATCCTGTTGCTCACTTGTGCCACTTTTCATCACCTGAGATAAAAATGCAGTGACGGTTAAATTTTGTAGGCTACCGCTACCCGCTCCCAAACCAGCTACAATTTCTTTAATATCACCAACGATACTTTCCTCACCGCTCATATGACCTTCTATGGCCTTGGAGACAATTTTACTTTTATCGGCAACACCATCTATCGATTTACCCACGGCGAGTGAATTAATAAATTTCTCAAGGAATTCACCATTACCACCGACAATATCAATATTCGCTTCGGACATGGCTTTACCCAGAACATCTGCCTGCTCCTGTGCTATTTCAACATTCGCATCTATACCTTTCATAGTTTCCGCATGATTAAGATCTATTCTCATCCGGAACTCTTCATGATCGCGGGTATTTTCATCCATTTGCTTCATGGCCAGAAATTTCTTTTCAAGCCCTTCAGCTTCGGCTGCAAACCGATCCGAAATTTTGCTCGCTTCGGCGGCACCAACGGCTTTAATTGCCTGCGCATCCGCTTCTTTAACATGCGCCGCAGCAACACCAACTTTTTCATCTCCGATCGCCTGTGCCAGCATTTTTTCCTCTAATACTTTCGCTTCTGCCAGACCCGACTTTTCATCTGCATCAGCCTGTGACTCTTGCACACGCACCTGCGCAAGCCCCGGCGCCGCCTGTACCGCTTCTATACCTTCCGCTTTACGCTTATCGGCTTCCGCATCACGTTCCGCCGCTTTAAGTCGACCTTCAGATAACACTACATCTTCCTTGGCTTTATGCGATGCTTTAATTTCATCCGCCTCCGCCGCTTTAATTTCTTTAACCAATGCTTCCTGCGCTTCAGCTTCAGCTGATATAACCGTTGCTTCTTTTTCACGCTCAGCTTTCGCAACTAAACGTACCCTTTCAATTGCTTCTTCTTCAACTGCGACTGATTTTTCAACAACTACACGCTCACGAACAACATCAGCAATGTTTTTCTTTTCAACTTCAATAGCTTTTTCCTTTTCTATTTCCTGCAACTCAACTGCTCGCTCCCGTTCAACAACTTCAAGCTGTTGTGCACGTTTTACCTGCTCCGCCTCAGTTACCACCACACGTTGACGATTTAAATTGGCCACCTCTACTTCTCGTTGCTTATTCTCTTCAGCAACCTGTATTTTTTCCTCAGCGGAAATTCGTGCATGTTCTGCTTTTTGACGCTCCTCTTCCTGAATTTTTTTTGTTTCAGATTCTTCACGAGCAATTACAGTAGATACTTCGCGCAATTGACGTGCTTCTGCATCTTTTTCCTGACGCTCAAGCTCAAGAATTGTTTCCCGGGTTTCCACATCTTTTTTCTTGATTTTCATCTCTTCTTCACGTTCAAAATCATTGGTGCTGATGTGTTCAATTGCGGTTAACTCTGTTATTTTTCTAATGCCCTGTGCATCAAGAATATTATCTTTATCGAGACTCTCCACCGGAGTTTGCTCAAGATAATCAATCGCCGCATCCTCTAGCACATAACCATTTAGATCCTCACCTATGACTTTAATAATGTCATCTCGAAACTTGTCACGCTCCTGATAGAGGTCGATGAACTCTAATCGCTTACCCACAGTTTTTAATGCTTCGGAAAACTTTGCACTGAATAACTCTTCCATGGTTTCCTGATCTGATGCACGGTCGCAACCAATGGCCTGGGCAACCCTTAATACATCTTCTGTGGTTTTATTCACACGTACAAAAAAAGCAACTTTTATGTCTGCGCGAATATTATCCATACAAATTAAACCGTCCTTTCCACGACGGTCTATTTCTATTGTTTTTAAGGAAATATTCATTATTTCACGGCGGTGAATAACCGGGATAACCAGACGCCCTGTAAAAGTAACATCAGGTTCAGATTTTAAAGTGTTTACGATCATTGCATTACCCTGATCGACTTTTTTATAAAAACTTGCATATAGAAAAAATATACCAAAAATAATTATAGCTAACACAGCTACGGCTAAAGCGATAAAATACATACGACTACTCCTAGTTATTATTTATATTTCACAGGCAACTCTTTGCCTTTATTATTCCACTGACTGTTCAAATTCTTCGTGTGTCACAACATGATAAACATTATCTGATTCGTCATAACTGATGGGCCTGACAATGTCTCCTTTTTTAATATTGTTGGGTGCTGTTGCGCGTATTCTCACAATCAGACTGGTTCCCGTGGTTTGTATTTTTCCCTGCCCGAAAGATTCATCGACATTTAAAGACGTTACTTTACACATGGCGCCTAAATAATCTTTATTCGATTTGGCTGTATTTTCTATTGACAGTTTTCTTAATGGACTAACTATTTTTGCAGTGATCGGCACCGCCATCATAAATGCGCCAACAATTGTTGCGCTACCCAGCAAAAACTTTAATATTGTTGTGGGCACCATTGGGAGTACATACGCTGAGATAACATAGGTAAATACCCAGGCGATAAAAATCAGTATTGACAGCACAATAGTGAACGGCACACCGGTAAAACCCAGCGTATGTAACAATCCGACAAACCCTGGAATTTCCACTTCACCATCGAAATCTAAGTCCGCATCAAATGATAAAATATCAATATCTAATGCACCCAGTATGGCAAATAGCCAGAACACCAGAAGCACACCAATAAATATTGTGTAAATGCCTGTGGGATAACCGCTAAGTAATTCCCAGAGTTGATTCAGTTCCATTGTTTCCCCACCTGATTTTTATTATTATTAAATTTATAACACCGCTATAAACTTACTTTGTTAAGTATTTTCAGCAGCTTAACGCGAATGACAAAATCTACAAAGACATTCATATTCTTTTTTAAAACACTCAGACTTTATATTATCCAAGCAGTCTCTAGATTCTGAATTCCAGACATAATATGTCATAATGACATATTATGTCAATGTCTTTTCATTTTTCGTAACCTGTATTCCGCGCCTTATTAACAGTCTCAACTACCAAGGCTCAAGCAGGATCCGGCTTCATCATTCCTGTTCAATACCACACTCATTGGGTGCATCAACTCATTGCAGACTATCGCAGCACCCTCATGCTATGTTGCTAATTTTATCGATGTAAATATGAACTGCTGACTTTTGCCACCTTTGCCATTTCAGGACATCCAGCCAACGGTATTATGCTTAGAACACAATATTAGTGCCTGATTTTCTATTTTCACAGGCCTGTTCTCATACAAGAATACAATCTTCGCCCTGTCGCTTTGATTTTTCAAAATAACCGCTATACTTAGTCTATGGGGACAATTCTATGTAATAAATCGGCTGAAACATAAGCTGCATTTGCTATCGCATTTAATATATAAACAACTATTAAAGTAATTTAATAATCAGATGAGACATACACATTTTTCTTTTTTCCACTTTATATTCTGGCTTCTTATTTGTCTGTCACTCTGGACTGCTCCTGCCACAGCGAATGATGATGCCTATCTGGATGCACTGAATGCTGAAGCTGAATCCAGCGATAGTACACAAAGGCCTAAACAGACAGCACCAAAACAAGCCGTTACAAAAACAAAAAATAAACCCATTTTTGAAGAAAGCAGACTACAGCTGATCCAACGTAAAATTGAGTTCACCACTAAACTGAGCAAAGAATTACCCGCGACCACCCGAACCTTTTACAAGCTGGGTGATAAACAGAAAAAAGAAGTGATAGACGCGTATTACGCCAACAATAAAAATATGTCAGTCGCCACCCAATTATTATTTAATTTATATTTTAAAAACAAGCAATCGAACTAAATGAGGCTTAATGATGTATCAGCTTAAGATTCCACCGATTTTTTATTCATTTATTTTAGGCATTTTGATAAGCAGCCCGGCACATGCCCTGAAAGTTAACATCTCCAGAACACTATCGAATGTTAAAACTGCTCATAATGGAAAAGTTGTTCGTATTCAACGCATTCAGGACCAGGAAAATTTATTAACTGGTGGCTACACTAAAACATCCCGTAATTGCCCTCCATTTTGCGTACAACCTATGCAAGTTGCAAGGGGTGTTAATACGGTTGGTGAACTGGAGGTCTTAGCTTTCATTCAAAATAAGGTAAACAATGGCACCGGTGTTTTAATTGATGCGAGAACACCAAGCTGGTTTAAAAAGGGCACGATTCCGGGTTCGATCAATATCCCTTTTACGACCTTCAACAATGACAGTAGCGACCTGATAAAAGTATCCGCACTTACAAAGCTCGGCGTTACTACTAAAGTTGCAGCAGACGAAAAATCGTTAATCGATCAAATGATGAGCCTGATCAGTGATGACTCTATCGATGCACAAAATAAATGGGATTTTTCCAAAGCCAAAGATGTACTCATCTGGTGTAACGGTATGTGGTGCGGCCAGTCCCCCAGAGCCATCCGGGGGATGCTTGCTCTTGGTTACCCTGCAAGTAAGATTTTCTACTATCGAGGCGGTATGCAGGCCTGGAAATCACTTGGCCTTACCACAGTCGAGTAAGTTAATGGCCTGAAATGCTCTATTAATATTTATTCGGTAATTTTTTAGCTACTGGAAAATTTCTTTAAATATTATTTTTTCAATCTTACTGAAACGTTATTCAGTATAACAATTGTTAAAAAACCAACGATAGCATAGATAATCGCAGCCGTTAGTTGCGGAGTTTTAACTAATAACCCAAGCTGTTGCTCAGCTGTGGTTAACTGGCTGTAGTCAGCGGGTAGAACATTTTTCTGTATCAATGGATAGGTTTTTTCCAGAGAGGTCCCAGCATGCTTATACCAGACTGATAGCGTCTGCTTCCATGGCCAGACTTTATTCAATGATCCCACCAGAAAACCTGTTAATAACGCCAGTGTTATCGCTTCATACTTATTAAACATCCATTTAAGTATTCGTGAAAAACTCAGCAGCCCGGTTAGCCCGCCAAGTACAAATACCACTAGCGAAAAAACGCTGGCCAGTAACAAAACTGAATCTCCCTGTACCAGAGCATCAAGCAGCCCACTCACTTTCCCCAGTACTAATTGATAGGCACCGAGTAGCAATAAAATAAAACTGCCTGAAATTCCCGGCAGAATCATGGCAATAAAAGCCAGCATCCCCGACAGGAACAAATACCACAGGGTATCCGGACCTTGAGTGGGTGAGAACTGTGTTATACCAAATGAAATAACTGTTCCCACAATTAGCGCCAGTAGCGTATTAAAATCCCAGACTTTAACCATTTTTCCAACCAGCCATATTGATGCCAGTATTAAACCAAAGAAAAATGCCCAGGTAATTACTGGCTCATGATCAAGCAAATAGTGAATCAGCTTAGCAAGTGATAAAACACTGACTAATATACCCGCAATTAAAAACGATAAAAACTTACCGTTAATAGCCGTAAATGCAGCCGCTATACCTTCGTTTTTTAATAGTTTTAATGTATGAAAGTTGACTGCAGATATTGAGTTAATTAATTCCTGATAGATACCGGTAATCAATGCAATCGTGCCTCCGGACACCCCGGGCACAACATCCGCCGCCCCCATGGCGATTCCCTTCAGGAAAATATTTAGATAGTGTTTAATATTTTGCATTCAGCCCAACTCAATAAGTAATTAAAACGCTACATTCTGAAAATTTTTTGATACGTTCAAAATACAGCTATATTTTATCAGGCATATTAATTGATTGATATTTATAAGCAATACTAAATGCATTATTTTTAATGCCGATAGCAGTTAGTCGGCATGTATATATCAATTATACTGTTATCTCTCTGAGGCCATAGGTCTGGCATATGAATATAGTCTACTCATGATATTAATATTTAACTTGAGTCCGTAATAGAATAATTACTATAGTCGGTTCTCTTAAATTAATATTTGTGATTGTAAAATAATGATTAAATCTCAGTCAATCTTAAGGCTCATATTGTAATGTCACAGTTAAGAATAAACTGGATGAAATTATATCGAAATACTTCTATAAAGGCTTGATATGTGCAAGCAGATTAAAATCTTAGGTTTCCTGGAATTTCAATAAAATATATTTATTAACTAAATAATGAATACTTAATGTTTCTAATTATTATTTAAAAGTGATCAATTTATGTCATCTTTTTTAAAGACTAAACTCAACTTACTATACCCTATAATAGCTACCATTATATTAACAATGTGCCTGCTAATGCTATCCAGAATTTCATTAGCTTTATGGCAAATTGATAGGGTTAATGAAACGTCTGGCTGGCTTTCAATCATCTTTAATGGTTTACGGATCGATGTCGCCACATTAAGCATTCTGTTTGTAATTCCGGCCGTATTAAGCTGTTTCATTGCCAGTGACGGGAAGCTCGGTCGCACATGGTTGTTTGTTCTTAGAATCTGGATTGTTATTTCTATATGGTTTATTGTTTATCTTGAACTTGCGACGCCACCCTTTATGATGGAATATGATGTACGCCCAAATCGACTCTTTGTTGAATACCTAAAATATCCAAAAGAAGTTTTATCTATGTTGTGGAGTGGCTATAAACCTGAATTGTTAATCGGTTTTATTGGTAGCTTTATCAGTATTTTCTTTGGCTGGAAATTCTCTAAAACCATTGTTTCTGATCTTTCTTTTCCAAAGTGGTACTGGCGACCTGTTTTGGCTTTTATAGTTCTCATATTAGCGCTAGCAGGTGGTCGTTCAACTTTAGGACATCGTCCATTAAACCCTGCTACGGTTGCATACTCGACAGTTCCCCTGATGAATGACCTGGTGCTAAATTCAACTTACTCTCTTGTTTTTGCCATCAGACAAATGCAAGATGAGGCCAATGCCGCGAAATACTATGGCAACATGGACGAAGATAAAGTTATTTCACTGGTGCGTGAATCTACAGGCAAAAATCCAGAACAATTCAAATCACATACGACACCTACTAACAGCAATCATATTGCCTCATATCACGGGAAACCTAAAAATCTAGTTATTTTATTACAGGAAAGCTTAGGTTCTCGTTATGTTGGTAAATTAGGGGGAATGCCACTTACGCCCAATATTGACAAGTTAATGAATGAAGGCTGGAACTTTACTCGCATGTACGCAACCGGCATAAGATCAGTTCGTGGAATTGAAGCAGTTATTACTGGATTTCCACCAACACCGGGACGTGCTGTTGTTAAATTGGGAAAAAGCCAGTCCAAATTTTTTACCATTGCAGAGCTGTTAAAACATAAGGGTTATACAACGCAGTTCATTTATGGCGGAGAAAGCCATTTTGATAATATGAAGAGCTTTTTTCTGGGCAATGGCTTTACAAATATTCAGGATTTACCCACTTTCAAAAATCCAGAATTTATCGGTTCCTGGGGAGTATCTGACGAAGACTTGTATATGAAAGCCCATCAGCAGTTCGAACAATTTAATAAAACTAATACTCCATTCTTTAGCCTGGTGTTTTCATCCACAAATCATAGCCCTTTCGATTTTCCAGACGGTAAGGTTAGCCATTACAATCAGCCAAAACAAACCAGAGAAAATGCTGCAAAATATTCAGATTATGCGATAGGCCAGTTTTTTAAACTCGCAAAGTCATCAGGCTATTGGGAAAACACAATTTTTATTGTTATCGCTGATCACGACTCCAGAGCTTATGGAAATCAGCTTGTTCCGATAGACCATTTTCACATTCCTGCAGTTATCATTGGAAAAGACATCACATCAAAACAGGATGAACGACTGGTTAGTCAGATCGATGTTCCACCAACGCTTTTATCACTCATCGGGATAAACAGTATAAACCCTATGATTGGTCACGACCTAACTAAAAGCACTGAGAATTCGAAGCTCCGTGCAATGATGCAATTTTACAAAAACTTTGCATGGATGGATAACGAAAACAATGTAGTTATTTTTCAGCCACATAAAGTGCCTATCACTTTCAAATATAATTCAATAACAAAGGGCCTTGATAAAGTCACTGCTAATGAAAAGCTCACAAAAACCGCAAAAGCAAACGCATTATGGGGTAGCATTGCTTATCGTAAGGATTATTACAGTTCAAGAGAAGTTAAGTAATGAAGCTTTTATAGTTAGTCACTAACAACACTCTGTTATACCTAGAATTTAGCAGGGCTTTCTATGGATATATTTTGACAGTAATATTTATTATTTTATAGCGGCATAAAGCTACATATTTATATCATCTGAAATATATTATTTACTGAATTAATTTACTGCAATCGAACGACAATTATAATATATTGCATCAGGTCACTACTGTGCCGCTTTAACCAATATACTTGTAACTGGCGATCTACACCTTCTGCAAATACCTACAAATATAAACATTTTTCCATGGCAATTATTGCCGATATATTCAAGCCATCGTTTTTCTGTTTTCACCAGGTTTTTGCTTAGGTTAACACTTGGACTTTTTTAGACTCATATAATCGCTAAAATTTTTTATGCTCTGACAATACATCAACAACAAGACAATAAGCGTTTTCTGACTTACCCATAACCTCAATAACTCTATTCAGCAGATTGGATATTGGGGCGACTTCTACCATGCCTGTAGAATTTTTATACGGATAACCATAACCATTAACATTAATCTACTGACTAGTACATACTTACTTTAACTTACTTGCAGACTTTTTTTCAACTCCATCACTCCATTCATATTCTTAATGTTATAATTCAACATATAAACATTTGTTTTCTGAAAAAATATTTTCGCCTGTTTTGTTTTTTGCATTCTGCTGCAGAAAAATGTTTATTATTTTATTCGGAAAATAACTCTTCAAATAATTTTTTTATTTTACTTCTATCAAATATTTTTTCTAATGCACCATCAAAACCATTTTCTTTATACTTCAGCATTTCAGAACTTCCCGTATCTCCACTACAGACAATTATTTTCGCCTCACTCTTCAATGCGCGGATTTTTTTTGCTACGTCCTTTCCGCCAAGACTTCCGGGGATATTTAGATCTAATATAAGCGCATCGACAGGATTGCCCTCATCTAGTAATTGTTTATACTTAGAAATTGTTTCATCACTGTTACTTGTAGTAATTGTATTGTAGCCCAGACCTCCCAGACTCATAGCGTACAAATCCTGCACAGCTATTTCATCATCCATTATTAATATTGTTTTAACATGTTGATCTTTTTTTATTTCTGTAACATCTGGCTTCATTTCACGCTTTGATTTTTCATTTTCCCAGTTTTCATTTTCCCAGTTTTCATTTTTCCAGCCTTCATTATTTATATTTTGATACGCTACAGCAGGCTCTTTAACTGAATTATAATCAATATTATCCAACAGGCTACGGATGTTTTCTAACAATGCATTAGATGTGTAAGGTTTATATAAGAGTTTATCCTGTAACGCACTGTCAACAATCTGTTTTTCATGTTCTCCGACAAATCCACTTGCCAACTGAATCTTTATTTTTGGATATTTGTTTTTCACTTTTTCTGCCAGCTGATATCCATCCATATTTGGCATTATCACATCTGTGAATAGCACGTCTACTTTATTGTTTTTTAATACTTCAAGTGCCTGCTCTCCATTAATCGCATTTAAAACTTTATAACCCCGTGCAGTTAATATATCTGTTGCCAGCTCTACCAGCGCCAGTTCATCATCTACCACAAGCACTGTCTCTTCACCCTGCAATTTATTTTTTTCTGTTTTTAATGTTCGCTCAGAAACAACTTCAGACCTAAAACTTCTAGGGAAATACATTTCAAATCGAGTTCCCTCGTCTAGGGCTGAATACACTTTCACATCGCCTCCACTACGCTTAACAAAGCCATACACCTGACTCAAGCCAAGTCCCGTTCCGAGCTCTCCTTTGGTAGAAAAAAATGGGTCGAATATTTTTTCCTTAGTTGATTTATCCATTCCCTTTCCTGTATCTTCAATGGATATCATTACATAATCGCCGGAATTTATATTTAATAATTGCGAATCAATGTCGCTAAATTTTTGATTTCTAGTTTGAAATACTATTTCACCACTACCTTCAATGGCATGACTTGCATTAATACTCATATTAATAATAGCGTCTTCAAGATCACCACTATCTAACCAGACCGGCCACAAATATTCAGCCAGCTCCATCTTTAATGTAACCCTTGCTGTAAGCGTTTTTTCAAGCATTAGCTGTTGTTCTTTTAACAGTGTATTAATATTTATTAATTTTTCATCCGCACTTTTATGTCGTGTAAACGCTAATAATTTTTTAGTTAATTTCGTTCCTCGCTCAGCAGCACGTCCTATATCATTTGAATATTTTATCAGATTTGAATCTTTTCCCAGTTTTTCATTTAGGAGCTCTGCATAACCCTTAATAATACCCAGCAAATTATTATAGTCATGCGCAATACCACCGGTTAACTTACCCAGAGCATCCATTTTTTGACTTCTTCGTAATTGTTCTTCCTGATTTCTACGGTCTGTAATGTCTGTCGATATACTACATACTGCGTAAATATTTTCTTCTTCATCATATAGTGGAAACTTAATTGACGAATAAAAATGCGCGCCTTCTTCCTGCTGGACCACCTCTTCAATTTCAAGAACATCACCTGTATCTAATACTGTTTTGTGATGTTGCTGCATAGTATTAGCTATTTCATCTGGGAAAATTTCATGCAACTTCTTCCCTATCACATTCTTACCCTGTTTCAGAAATATCTTATTAAACTGTTTGTTTACAAATACTAATTCATCCTGCATGTCTTCTACATATATCGCTGCAGGAGAATTATCCATTATTGATTGTAAATCTCGTTTGTTTTTTGCTGCAGCTTCACGTAATTTATATTGCTCTGTCACATCATTAAACACCAGTATCATTCCGAGCATTTCATTTTTAGCATTACGAATAGGTGCTGCTGAATCTGCTATTTGAAGCTCTTCTCCATTTTTTGCAATTAGCGTTGTATGATTACTTAAATACACTGTTTCACCGGTTGAAACTACTTCCTTAACCGGATTTTCAATGGGCTCCTGTGTTGTAGTGTTAATGATGGGGAAAATATTTTTCAGCGGCTGTTTATATGCATCATCAAACATCCAGCCGGTCAACTGCTCTGCTACTGGATTCATACGCGTTACATTGCCTTTAGTGTCCGTAACAATGACAGCATCGCCAATACTGTTAAGTGTCACCACAAGATCCTGCTCTCTTTCACTCAATGCTTGTTGAGCTTCATCTCTAGCTACTTCGCGTTTATGTATTTGCTCTAACATGTCATTAAAAGCCCGATTTAATGTTCCAATCTCATCGTTTTTATCTACAATCTTATTTTTAATATCCAAAGGAAGCCGAGTTGTGTAGTCACCATCTTTTGATATCTTTCGTGCCACTACAGCCAGATCAAGAATTGGTTTTGATATTATTGCCTGTTGTTTTTGCGCCAGAAAATATGCCACTACCCCAACAAATGAAATCATACCCAGTACCAGTAATATAAAATCAACCAGCCTCTCATTTAACTTTCCTAACGACGCACGAATATAGACTGTTCCAATAATTTCATTCTCTAGCATTATTGGCTGGTACAATTCAAATTTTTCGCCCCAAAAACGGAATTCATCATCTTTTGGTTCTTCAGGGCATAGTTCTGTTGCGCCTTTTCCATATTGTGCAAATAACATTTTATCCTGATCATAAATGCAACCAAGCCTAACTGATGATTCATGACCGAGTGCAGAAAGAACTTCTTTGGCCACTTTTTGATCATTAAAACTTAAAGCGGCTGTACTTCTATCAGCAATTATATGACTCACTGTTAAGAAATTATCCACCATTGATTGTTTGGCTAAATATCTGTCACTGACAATCAAAACAGAACCCGCTAACAACAAACTAAATATAACTATCGACATAATTATAATAATTAATTTATGTTTTATTTTTAAATTTGTCATAAAGCTATTCATGGAGATTTCTCCACATTATGACCTTTCACCAGCGTTGATACTTCCAGTAATTTTGAGCTGAGCATTACGCCTGAGCTTTTTGATACCGTGACATTTATTTCTATACCGACTCTTCTCTGCTTTTTTACAAAGCCAATAATGCCACCGCGCATCGCAAAATCATCTATATCACTCACACTCAATACGGAATGATTTTTTAGTTTTAGAAGAATATTATCGAGATTTTTTTCTAATGACTGGCCAACAAACACAACATGACAATCTGCAATATTTTCAGGTTTAGCTAAATATTCCACTTTTAAACTACGATTCTGAGAGGACCTGCTAGAAAAACTGTCTAAAGTTTTTTCAAATGGGCTTTTACCCATGACACATATAACTATCGGGCTTTTATTATTATCAAACGAAGTTTCAGGCCATTGAGCAAATTTTGTGAACTGATAAATGTATGCCGCTTTTAGTTTATAATCAGCACTACTTGCCTGTGCGTTTATTGTAAATACAATAAGGCATGCGAAGATAATTGACTGAATCAATAACATCGAATATTTATATCGGCTAAATACTATCAATATAAAAAGTTGGTTGAAATTTTGCGACAAACAACAAATTCCTCTTACATATTTTTGTGCATTTTATTTACTTTTTATAACGTCAGAATATCCCCGGTTTGAAGTTACGCCTAATGGGTTGAAAGAGATTTGTCACTTTCTATGCCGGCGGAGAATGCTAAATTTTAACGCTATTATTTTGTACGACGGGCCCCATACTTCACTCTAGTCATCGCACATAAGCTTTAATAGATTGTAGTAGAAAGACAACATAATGGGTGGGGTCGCCTTGATATATCGCTACTAATTTGCAGATTTTCGTGCATTATTGAGTGATTTTCAGCGAATGCATTACGGATTTATATCAAATGTCAGGATGAAGTTCGTTCATGCAGGATTATATACGTATTTCAGGTCTGTTTATTGATGGGCTTTCTGACTGCTTACCTATCAGCCAGAAAGCCCACCATTTAAAATAATGCTAGGGGCAGACAGTTAAGCTGTTGATCCAGTCCGCCACAACCTGCGTACCCGGATCAACCAGCACACTTCCCAGGGGTGGCATTTTATCCACCGGATCGCATCCATTTACATCATCTCGACAAATCATACGACGATACATTGTTGAATCCATCGCATTAGCATCGCCATTGCCTGGTGACATAATCAAACTGGCCCCTCCAATGGCATAAATCGGATTAACATTACAGGCATCCATATCAACATCGGCCGTCGTAATATTAAAATCCATACCCGCGATGGTGGGTCCGCCTGCCCGGTGACACTGTGAGCAGTTGGTATGTAGATAGGCCCGCGCGCGGTCGTGTAATGTTGCACCGGTATCCGCTGGATCTGTCAGCCTTGGCAAATTAGCAGGCAGTGGACTGGTGAAGTAACCAATGCTTTCTAATGTATCCAGCTGATTTGCGGTTATACCGGTACTGGCATAGGTATGATCCCGGTTTAACTGCCCGGTTTCCGGCCCCAGTACAACATTGGTGACTGCGGTGTGGCAATTGAAACAGGCTGAGCTGCTGGGATAAATGTAGGTTTGCGTACCTTTAACCGTGGTTTTGCCATTTAGCAACAGGCTGGCATCGGTTTCCGCATCATCCCACTCGTAACTGTAGCCCCCCCAGTTGCCATCCGCATGGCGTACCAGCAAGCGGGTTTCAATACGCTTGCCATTGAGATTAAAGTTTTTCACCAGCACGGAATTAACCGGGAAGGTCCAGTCATTATCGGCTTCTATGGTAATGGTGTCACCGTCGGGCAGTGCCATCCAACGGTCTTTTTCCGCACCATCTGACCAGAAGGGCGCATTGATTTCATAGGGCACCAAACCCGCGGCCATCTGTAGCGGGTTGGCCCCATCAATACAGCCGGTTTCTGATAGCAAATCCGGGAAGTTGCCCGTGCCGCCGCCCGTTGCCGGATCGATGCGGTAAATTCTACCGTTATCAAAACCCACCACATAGATTTCACCGTTAGCATCTTCTGCAAAAGAGCTGATCTGGAAGTTTCTTGAAATCAGAGATGCATTCATCGGGCTGGCACCCGTTGGGTCAGACAAACCCCATATGTCTGACGCCGGATAAAAATCCGTATATATATAGGTGCCATAGAGTGAAGGAATCGCACTACCTCGATAGACAAAACCACCAATAATAGATTGCCCAACACTTCGACCGTAGTCATAAATCGGATCATCATATGTGTTTTGGGCTGCACAACCTACCGTATCAAAACTGGCGAAGCCTTCATAACAACGCCAGCCGTAATTGCCACCCTTCGTGATGATATCTATTTCCTCGCGAAAACTCTGTCCCACATCCCCCAGCATCAAATTGCCATTCAGCCGGTCAAAACTCCAGCGCCACGGATTACGCAACCCTAACGCATAAATCTCATCCAGCCCGGTGTTACCAACATAGGGATTATCCCCTGGACTGCTGTAATTATTTCCATTAGCAGGGATATCCACATCGATGCGCAGCATTTTCCCCAGCAAGCTGGAAATATTCTGCGCATTGTCATCCGGGTCGCCTCCAGAACCCCCATCACCCATACCGATATACAGGTAGCCATCATTACCAAACACCATGTTTCCGCCATTGTGATTTTCATATGGCTGGTCAATGCGCATTATTTCAAGGCGGGTCGACATATTAAGCGTTGCATCATCAGTAGCTGTATAACGAGCTATTACTGACTGATGGTCAAAAGTGTCATTAACATTTGTTTTAGGTGCCGAATAATAAACAAAAACATATTTATTTGCCGCATAGTTCGGATGAAAAGCCATCCCCAGCAAACCAGTTTCATTTTTTGTTGCGTCAATAAGGGAGCTAAAATCGGCAAATGTGGTGGTTGCACTGTCGCCACTTAAAAAGGTTTTTATCTGGCCGCTGAACTGCTCGGCCACATACCATCGATCCGTATTCACCGGTGATTGCAGCAACACCGTTGGTAGACCAAAACTTAAGCTACTAAACACCCGGGTTAACTGAATAGAAGATGACAACACCGGCGCATCCGCAATAGCACAGGTTGGATTGGCGGGGCGTGATGGCAGGCCGGAGGTTTGCTCGTTGAGATTATTAACCGTGACCGTCATCATCTGATTAACCGCATTTGCACCGTCACCTACATTCACCTGCACCACGTAAACATTGTTGCTATCGCTGTCCGTGGGCACTTCAAAATCCGGGGCCGTAATAAAACTTAGAACCCCGCTGCTGGCATTAATCATAAAGTGCGCCTGATCGGCACCCCCATTCAGCGTGTAATTCAGTGTGCTACCATCCGCATCCGTTGTGATAACAGTCATGACAGCGGTGGAATTTTCATCCACCGACGCACTCGCCGGTGACGTGAACACCGGTGCATTATCATTTTGATTGTCTACATTCACGGTAATTAACTGATTTGTTGTGCTCTGCCCATCACTCACGAAAACCTGCACAAGATAGCTGTTGTTAGTGTCGCTATCTGTCGGTACTTCGTAGTCCGGGGCCGTATTAAAGCTGAGCGCGCCGCTGCTGGTATTAATGCTAAAACGCGTCTGGTCTGCCCCGCTGTTTATGCCAAAAGTGAGCGTATCACCATCCACATCATTCGCCGTTACGGTCATTACATTCGTCACATTTTCCTGCAATGCAACATTCGCAACGGAGGTAATGGTGGGAGCCGTATTCAGGTTATCACTAACATCATTTACGCTAACTGAAATTAACTGGTCCTGTGAGCTTGCGCCATCGCTCACGCGCACCTGCACAAGATAGACGTTATTGGTATCAGTGTCTGTGGGCACTTCAAAATCCGGGGGCACTGCAAAACTGAGGGCGCCGCTGCTGGCATTAATTATAAAGCGCGCCTGATCAGCACCCCCATTCAGCGTATAATTCAGTGTGCTACCATCCGCATCCGTTGCGATAACAGTCATGACAGCACTGGAATTTTCATCCACCAATGCACTCGCCGGTGACGTGAACACCGGTGCATTATCATTTTGATTGTCTACATTCACGGTAATTAACTGATTTGTTGTGCTCTGCCCATCACTCACGAAAACCTGCACAAGATAACGGTTGTTGGTGTCGCTATCCGTTGGTACTTCAAAGTCCGGGGCCGTATTAAAGCTGAGCGCGCCGCTGCTGGTATTAATACTAAAACGCGTCTGGTCTGCGCCGCTGTTTATGCCAAAAGTAAGCGCATCACCATCCACATCATTCGCGGTTACGGTCATTACATTCGTCACATTTTCCTGCAATACAATATTCGCAGCGGAGGTAATGGCGGGGGCCGTATTCGGGTTATCACTGACATCATTTACGCTAACTGAAATTAACTGATCCTGTAAGTTTTCACCATCGCTCACGCGCACCTGCACAAGATAGACATTATTGCTATCACTGTCTGTGGGCACTTCAAAATCCGGGGAAGTGATAAAACTTAGCACACCGGAATTACTCGCAATAAGAAATATCCCCTGGTCGATTCCGCCACTCAGGCTATACGTTAGAGCATCACCATCGTCATCAGTCGCGGTTACCGTTATTGCATTAGAAGTATTTTCATCAATACTGGCGGATGAGGCGGAGGTAATTTGTGGCGGCGTATTTTCAACCGGGAGCTCTTCCCCACCGGTTGATCCATCACAGGCATATATGCTGAAACACAGGGATAAAATGCTAAAAATCTGAGCTGACTTTTGCATAACGATGAATGATCTGCCGGAAAAGATGTTAATCATTTTGATACTCACACGAATCTATAAACTAAAATACGAACTGCACAATTTTAATCGGCTTATTTTAACTCAATATAATCAAAGCTGAACAAATCTTTTGCCAATTTGATCCAGGTTTAACCAATTAAACACCCAACCGGTAAAACCGGTATCATTTCAAAGAGTTAAACACTTATCAATTTGTGAAATTTTTATTATATACCCTTGTTAAAACAATTCTGTCACCGCATAATTCATAACAATTCGTTTCTATCGATTCAGCTATTAGAAACAAACTCCCCAGCCAGATAATATAAATGGATATAATGATGAAACGATTAATGAAACTTAGCACTTTTACTTTCCTGTTATTACTCACTTGCAGCAACACTTATGCAGCAGAACAGCACCAACAGACTCAAACCTTAATTTTTTCCGCCATTCCAGATCAAAACCAGACGCAATTGAAGCAACGCTTCAACAAAATTGCCAGTTATCTTTCCAACACACTTGATGTGCCCGTTAAATATGTACCGGTTAAATCCTATGCAGCCGCTATTACCGCATTTAGAAACAACCAGATCCAACTTGCCTGGTTTGGAGGCCTGTCCGGCGTTCGGGCCAGGTCATTAGTCACAAATTCAGAAGCCATTGCTCAGGGCGCTGAAGACACGGAGTTCAAAACTTATTTTATTGCTCACCACAGCACAGGACTTAAGCCATCAGAAAAGTTTCCTGCAGCCATTGCCGATAAAAAATTCACATTCGGCTCTAAAGGCTCAACCTCTGGCAGGTTAATGCCTGAATTTTATATTCGTGAACATTTTAAAAAATCACCGGATCATGTTTTTAAACGCGTTGGTTTTAGTGGCAACCACTCGCGCACAATTGCTCTGGTTCAAAGCGGCGCATATCAAATAGGCGCGGTCAACTTTAAAGTCTGGCAGCGTGATTTAGAAGCCGGAAAAATCGACACCCGTAAAGTAAATGTTATCTGGGAAACCCCCACTTATCCTGATTACCAATGGTCTGTTCGTGGCGATGTTGATAGCATCTGGGGAAAAGGCTTTAAACAGAAAATCAAACAGGCACTGCTAGACATGAAAGACCCTGCGTTACTAAAAGCATTTCCACGCAGTGCATTTATCAGTGCCAATAATAAAGACTACCTGCCCATATTGAATACTGCAAAAAAAATTGGTCTGATTGATTAATTTTTTACAAAATGATTAACCTACAATCAGCCAGCGTAAACTATGAAAACAAAATTATACTGGAAGATATTAGCCTGCATATTAATGCAGGTGAAACACTCGCCCTTGTTGGACATAGTGGATCTGGAAAATCCTCCCTGTTAAAACTGCTTTATGAAAATCAAAAGCTCAACAGTGCTTTAATACCTCAGGAATACGGGCTGGTACTGAGCCTGTCCGTTTTCCACAATGTTTATATGGGTCAACTTGGACAACGCCCTGTTTGGTACAACCTTTTAAATCTGGTGAAACCACTCAGCGAGCCCGTTGCGCAAATCAAAAATATTCTTCAACAATTACAGCTTGAGGAAAAACTATTTGAACCAGTAGCAAAACTTTCCGGTGGCCAGCAACAACGGACGGCTATAGCCCGCGCCTTATTTCATGACGGTAAAGTTTTACTTGCTGACGAGCCTGTTTCATCCCTCGATGAAACTCAGTCGCAACTGGTCATGTCACTTTTATGCAGTCAGTTTGAAACGATAATTTTTTCGCTTCATGACGTTGATCTTGCACTTAAATTTTGTGACCGTATCATCGGTTTGGATCACGGCACAATTGTCATTGACGCCCTTGCCAGGGATTTAAACCGCGCAGAACTGTTAAAACTTTATGCCTAATAATGAAATTATTTTTCATCATTCTAAACGCTGGAAATTAAGCTGGCTGTTTATTGGCATTGCAGTCGCCTGCCTTGCCTTTGCTGACCTCAGCATTAACACGTTTGATCCTTTAGCAGAATTTTCTCGCATGTTATCGGGCTTATTGCAGCCGTCTTTAAATTCAGTTAGCGACCCCGTTGATGCATTTTTACAAACCGTCGCCTTTGCATTGCTGGGTGTCGCCCTGGGCTGCATAAGTGGTTTCTTTCTCGCATTGCTATTTCGTTTTAAACTGATAAGAATAAGCTGCGCACTGTTGCGCTCTGTACATGAATTATTCTGGGCGCTTATTTTTTTACAGATTTTTGGACTACACCCCCTCACCGGTTTACTCGCATTAGCTATACCCTATGCCGCAACCTTTGCAAAAGTTTTCGCTGAGATTATTGAAGAAGGAGATCACAGGGCCTACAATGCCGTGCGTAATCATGCTGATTTTGTTTCCGCTTTTTTTTATGCACAACTTCCCGACCTGTGGAATCACTTTATTACCTACACCAGTTACCGCTTAGAATGCGGCTTACGCTCAAGTGCTGTTCTTGGTTTTGTAGGCCTGCCTACGCTAGGTTATTATTTAAACACTGCATTTTTAGAAGGTGAATATTCTGAAGTTTGGGCCTTGCTTATATTGTTTTATATTTTAATCGCCAGTATTCGTTACTGGGTTCGCCCCAAATTGCTCCCTATATATTTAATCGCGGCTCCATTTATAATATCTAATGACAGTGTAATAACATTTGCGAATGTTAGCCGATTCTTTACCCATGATATTATTCCATCACCACTACGCCATAATGAATCCATTGTTTCTCTCTGGCACTGGTTTTCAGAATTATTTATTAATGAAGCACTGCCGGGCATTATCAACACGCTGGTGTTAACTCAACTCGCATTAGTGTTAACCGGTGTGGTTGCTTTGCTTTGGTTTCCATTAATTTCAAAATTATTTGTCGGGCGTTTTGGTCGCACCTTTGGTAACAGTTTTTTAATCATTATGCGCTCCACACCTGAGTATATTCTGGCATTTATGTTATTACTTTTATGGGGGCCATCAATGTTACCGGCGGTTATTGCACTTAGCCTGCATAACGCGGCAATCATCGCACATTTAATGGGCCGTTATAGTAACAACCTCAAGCTACGACAGGACGCAAGCCGCGGATACAGTCTTTATTTATTCGAAATTGTGCCGCGAATTTATGGCCAGTTTCTGGCATTTTTATTTTATCGCTGGGAAATTATTATGCGTGAAACCGCCATCCTGGGGATTCTGGGAATTGCGACACTGGGCTTTTATATTGACAGTGCAATCGCGGATATTCGCTTTGATAAGGCGATGGTTTTAATTGCGATTACGGCTTTACTGAATGTTGGTGTGGATGTGCTGGCAAGAACTATTCGCAATCAGTTAAGATTAAAAACGACGGTTGAATGTGCCTGAATAATTTATTCCTGAATAATTTATTCCTGAATAATTTATTCCTGAATAATTTATTCCTGAATAATTTATTCAGGCACTGATAAATCAATGTCACCGAAATGACAGATAAACACGGCGTCATTTTGCAAATTTATTAACTGCTATACGGCTCAAGCAACACACTTTTACCCAGCATCTCCGGTGGCTGCTGCAGCCCCATTAATTCTAAAATCGTAGGGGCGACACTGCTTAAACCCATACCGGTATTCAAACGCCAGTTTTCAGAATCTATTATCATGCAGGGCACCGGATAAACTGTGTGCTGTGTGTGGGGCTCGCCGGTTACCGGGTCAACCATTTCGTCACAGTTACCGTGATCGGCGGTTAAAAACACTGAATACTCTTCTTCAACAGCAACATCCAGTAAACGCCCAACCTGCGTGTCCATTGCTTCAACGGCGGCAATTACCGCATCGCGTTTTGCAGTGTGGCCAACCATGTCACCGTTAGCGAAGTTAACCACTAAAAAGCCGTGCTCGTGAGATTTGAGCGCCTTTATCATTGCATCCGCAACTTCTTTTGCACTCATTTCTGGACACATATCGTAGGTGGCTACCTGAGGTGACGGAATCATTACCCGTTCTTCACCCGCCCAGGTTTCTTCGCGCCCACCGTTAAAGAAAAAAGTAACGTGGGCATATTTTTCAGTTTCCGAACAATGGAACTGCTTAAAGCCTGCACGGCTAACGACGGATGCCAGGGTTGTTGTTGGGCGCTGCGGCGCAAAGGCAATGGGCAATAAAAAATGTGGATCGTATTCCGTTAAACAGGTTACCGTAACCGGCTCATAATTACCGCGATCGAACCCTTCAAATTCATTTTGACTGAGTGCAGCACTTAACTGACGCGGACGATCATTTCTGAAATTAAAGAAAATAACATCATCATCTATGCCAATTTTTTCTGCTTCGGGTAATATGCAGGGCATAATAAATTCATCGGTGATGTCTTTATTGTAGGATGATTCAATCGCATAACGCGCCGCTTCGTGCTGCTCGCCTTCAAGATTTGCCATGGCTTTAAAGGCAATTTCAGTCCTGTCCCAGCGATTATCCCTGTCCATCGCGTAGTAACGACCACAAACCGTGGCAATGGCGCCGCCCGCATCTTCAAGGGCATCTTCCAGTTCCTGTAAATAACCCATCGCCGCCATCGGTGCGGTATCTCGACCATCGGTGATCATATGTATCAGTGGTTTCACCTTATATTCACCACACATTTTAATGAGTGCACAAAGGTGCCTGGTATGACTGTGTACGCCACCATCGGAAACCAGGCCCACCAGATGCATGGGCCGTTCATGCTTCACCGAATCTTCCATAGCCGCCAACAGTGCGGCATTTTCAAAAAACTCACCACTTTCAATGGCGTCATCAATGCGTACCAGATCCTGCCGCATAATTGTGCCGCAGCCCAGGGTAAGGTGACCTACTTCAGAGTTGCCCATTTGGCCCGAAGGTAATCCAACGGATAACCCGGATGCATCCAGTGTGATATGGGTGTTTTTTGAAAAATATTCGTCCAGTCGCGGGGTATTGGCTTCGACAACCGCATTATTGATGCGGCTCGGATTAACACCAAAACCATCTAAAATAACCAGGACCGTGGGACGGCGGGGAACACTACGCTTGCGCTTTTCAGACATTGCTTTGTCTATTCTCTCTACAGATGGGGTTTATAGCTTATTTTCGGCGCACATTATACCTGATTATGTGCGGCTTGTGGGGATGATTATTTGTGATGAACCGGGAGAAAATAGGAAGTAGATCTAATACCTCCTTTTCACAAAGGGTGAGGTAAAAATGCTTAATCACACTACAGTTTTGGCCCATTATCTTCTTCAGCATCAACTCTATCCAGCTCGGCTTCCATATCATCTTCTGTTAAAGCCTGATATTCACCTTCACCCTCCTCATCTTTCTTTTTAAGGACACGGGAAAACAATAGCCCAACTTCAAACAAAAGCCACATGGGTATCGCCAACATAACCTGTGACGCCGGGTCCGGTGGTGTCAGTAACATACCAAAAATAAACGCGCCGACAATGATATATGGTCTTTTTTCGGATAAACTTTGAGGCGTTGTTATACCGCCCAGCACTAATAAAATAGTTGCAATGGGAACTTCAAATGCTATGCCAAAAGCGAAAAACATTTTCAGGGTAAAGTCGAGATAATAGGTAATATCCGGCGCGTGGGTTACACCATCAATCGCCATGGACATCATAAAGGTAAACACATTGGGCAGCACAATAAAGTAGGCGAACACTATACCGACATAAAATAAAATAGAACTGGAAATAAGTAATGGAACCGCTAACTTTTTTTCGTGCTTATACAAACCCGGCGCAATAAATGCCCAGGCCTGAAAAATAATATATGGAAACGCTGCGAAGATGGACATAATAAACGCCAGCTTAATCGGCGTTAAAAAGGGTGTAATAACACCCGTGGCAATCATCGAGCCACCTTCCGGTAAATTACTCACCAGAGGCAAGGCTAAAATATGGTAGATATCATTGGCAAACGGAAAGGCCCCTAAAAAGATAACGATTACGACAATTACACTGCGCAATAACCGATCGCGCAATTCAATCAGGTGGCCAATAAAACCTGTTTGCTGATTTTCATTGTTGCCCAGTTGAATTTCTTCTGGCTGGTTTTCTTCTGGCTGATTTTCTTCTGACGCATCTTCCTTGAAATCTTTCTGGGAATTTTTATCCGTGGATGATTCACTCATTAGGCTTTATCACTCGCGGACTTTTCAGCAGGCTGAATTTGTTCACTCTCACTTACAGAGCTATCTTTATCGACTAACGGGGCATCTTCGCTCAGATCATCTTCGTTTTCATCGCCCCAGCTACCGTCATCATCTTCTATAATGTCATATTGTGGGCCACTGGAATTTGAATTTGATACAGACTGAATAGCCGCTTCTTCATGCGACGACCCGGGGTCATCATCATCGAAATCAGTTTCAGTTTCAAAGTGATTATTTATTTCACTATTAATTTCATTACTTATGGCATCACCGGATTCGGTAATTTTATTTCGCAATTCTTTAATCTGCACTTCCTGATTATGCAATAAGCGCTTAACTTCAGAACTATCAAACTCAGCTTCAACCTGAGATTTCATGCCCTCCACATAACGCCGCGCCTTACCAAACCAGTAACCGACTTTTTGAGCAGCTTTAGGCAAGCGCTCGGGACCGAGCACAAGCAAACCCAGCACCATGATGACAGCCAGTTCTAAAAAACCTACATCAAACATTTAATATAATCTTTCAGTTTATGCCTGGTCTTTATCTTTACTACTGACTTCGGCATCAATAACATTGTCTTCTTTACTTTCCAGCTTGCCATCAAGACCTTTGTCCGCATCTTTTTCGCCGGCTTTCATGGCTTTTTTAAAACTGTTAATTGCAGAGCCCATATCGCCACCGATATTACGCAATTTTTTTGTTCCAAATAATAAAATAACAATACCTAAAACTATGGCTAACTGCCAGATACTAAAACCCATCTCTAATTCCTCTCTTACAAAATTTATTTAATTAACTTAATTTGATTTATTTTCAGTCAGAACGAGAAGCTTTTTCTTCAAGTCCGGATAAACCAAAGCGTCTGTCTAATTCATTTAATACATCATCGGGGCCTAAGCCCTGCTGCGCAAGTAATACCATTGTGTGAAACCATAAATCGGCGGTTTCATAAATAATTTTCTCAGTATTTCCGTCTTTTGCAGCCATTACAGTTTCAGTGGCTTCCTCTCCAATCTTTTTCAAAATTGAATCCAGACCTTTACTATATAGTTTTGCTACATAGGATGAATCCGCATCCGCGTGTTTGCGCTCTTCGAGCACCGCCGCCAGTTTTGTTAGTACGTCACTCATAAGCTTAATATATATCTTCTGGGTCTTTAATTACTTGATCAATGGTAACCCATTCACCCTTTTGAAGTTCCCGGTAAAAGCAACTTTCACGACCTGTATGACAAGCAATGCCACCGGTTTGTTCGATTTTCATGGTTATCACATCGCCATCGCAATCTAGCCGCAGTGACTTTACCTTTTGCGTATGTCCGGATTCTTCGCCTTTATGCCAGAGCTTTTGCCGTGAGCGTGAGTAGTAAACCGCTTCGCCCTTCTCTACCGTCAGCCCCAGAGACTCCCGATTCATCCATGCAAACATCAGCACACGACCACTTTCAGCATCCTGCGCAATCGCGGGCACCAGCCCGTCTTCAGTCCACTTTATCTGGTTTAGCCAATCATCATTCATTAGGGTATTTTAACATAGCTGGAGGAAAATTATGTTTTTAGTCTCTCCCCAAATTACAGGCATGGGGAAGGGCTTGAACCCTTATATATTTACCAGACCGCTGTGCATCATATATTTGACAGATTTACAGAGTTTTGCGCCAATATATTAAAGACGAACCTCTATGCCCTTAGATGCCATATGCTCCTTGGCCTCGTGTACTGAGTATTCTGCGAAATGAAAAATACTCGCCGCCAGCACTGCATCCGCCTTGCCTATGGTTACCCCATCCGCAAGGTGGTCTAAATTACCCACTCCGCCAGATGCAATCACCGGAACACAAACCGCATCACTTATTGCCGCCGTCAGCTCCAGATCAAATCCTTTTTTTGTACCATCGCGATCCATACTGGTGAGTAAAATTTCACCGGCACCATAATCTGCCATTTTTATTGCCCACTCAATGGCATCAATGCCCGTGGGTTTACGCCCGCCGTGGGTGAAAATTTCCCAACGATTCTCTTTGCCCTCGCCACTGACTTTTTTTGCATCAATTGCGACAACGATACATTGTGAACCCACTCGCTCACTGGCTTCTTTAACAAATGCCGGATTAAACACTGCCGCGGTATTGATCGCCACTTTATCGGCGCCGGCAATTAACATGCGTCGCACATCTTTTACTTCGCGGATACCACCGCCAACGGTCAGGGGGATAAAAACTTCCTCCGCCACTTTTTCAACCACGTGCACAATGGTTTCCCGATCATCGGAGCTGGCAGTAATATCTAAAAAAGTAATCTCATCTGCGCCTTCTCGATCGTAACGTCGCGCGACCTCAACCGGATCACCCGCATCACGAATATCAACAAATTGCACGCCTTTCACAACGCGACCATTTTTAACATCCAGGCAGGGAATAATTCTTTTTGCTAATGACATGCATTTCTCTATATTATGTGTCTGAGGTTGTATACCTACAGGTTAACAACCAAGATCTAAAGACTAAGAATTTACTTATTTCTGTTCATCACACCATTTTTGTGCCGCGCCAAAATCCAGTGTGCCTTCGTAAATAGCGCGACCGGTAATCGCACCCATAATGCCTTCGTCTTCAACTTTTGATAATGCAATGACATCATCCATATTGGTAATACCACCGGAAGCAACCACCGGAATATGAATCGCCTGAGCGAGTTTTACAGTGGCCTCAACATTCACACCCTGCATCATTCCGTCGCGGGAAATATCAGTATAAATAATTGATTCAACCCCGTCTTCCTCAAATCGTTGCGCCATATCAATAACATCATGACGGGAAACTTTTGACCAGCCTTCGGTTGCCACCTTGCCATCTTTCGCATCCAGACCGACAATAATATGTCCGGGAAATCCCGCACAAATCTCGCTGATAAAATGCGGGTCAGTCACCGCTTTGGTGCCAATAATCACATAACGCACACCCGCATCCAGATAGGCTTCTATAATTTTCTCATCGCGAATACCACCGCCAATCTGCACCGGCACATCCGGGTAGGTTTCTACGATTTCATGCACAACCTCTGCATTTACAGGCTTTCCTTCAAATGCACCATTTAAATCGACCAGATGCAGTCTACGGCAACCCGCCTCCACCCACTTGCCAGCCATGGCGACCGGATCTTCAGAAAAAACCGTATTGTCTTCCATTATTCCCTGACGTAAACGCACACATTGTCCGTCTTTTAAATCGATGGCGGGTATTAGTAACATGTTTATTTTTACCTCAAATAATTAACTATTTGTAACAATTTTTCCGGATGCTGAGTTTTTAAAAAAAAATTGACTCCGCATATTCCAGTTCTTCCATCTACTTTTTAATTTCCATTCCACTGGGTAAAGTTTTTCAATAACTGCAATCCATCCTGCGCACTTTTTTCCGGATGAAACTGCACTGCAAATACATTATCTTTTGCAATTGCGCTAACAAACTTAATTCCGTAATCCGTATTCGCTGCCACCAGATTCTCATCCTGCGGATCCATATAATAGCTGTGTACAAAATAAAATCGCGCCTGATTTTTTATATCTTTCCACAATGGATGATCAATCGTTTGATTCACTTCATTCCAGCCCATGTGAGGAATTTTTAGCTTTTCACCCACTGCGTTTTTTAAATCTTTACCAAAGAAGCGGACATTACCTTTATACAAACCCAGACACTCTATGCCATTATTTTCTTCGCTATGATTTAATAAAATCTGCATGCCCATGCAAATACCCAGAAAGGGTTTTTGTTTTGCGGCATTTAAAACCACTTCGGTTAAATTGCGATCTTGCAGCTCTCGCATGCAATCACGTGCCGCTCCCTGTCCTGGAAAAACCACCCGTTCTGCATTGGCAATTTCGTTGGCATCGGATGAAATAATAACACGTTGCCCGGGTGCCACATGCTCGATGGCTTTTGCCACCGAGCGCAGGTTTCCCATGCCGTAATCAATCACCACAATTTGCGACACTACAGGCTACCTTTAGTAGAAGGCATCACCCCTTGCATTCGAGGATCTTCTTCCAGCGCCATGCGCAAAGCACGGCCAAAAGCTTTAAAAATAGTTTCCGCAACATGGTGCGCATTGCGACCCCGAATAGAATCTATGTGCAGGGTCACTTTGGCATGATTAGAAAAGCCCTGAAAAAACTCAAAAAACAGATCCACATCAAAGCCACCAATGCTGGCTCGAGGGAATTCCACCGGCATTTCTAAACCGGGACGCCCGGAGAAATCGATTACCACACGGGATAGCGCTTCATCTAACGGAACATAAGCATGACCATATCGGCGAATGCCTTTTTTATCACCCACCGCTTTATCAAAAGCCTGGCCCAGCGTAATACCAATATCTTCTACCGTGTGGTGCGCATCAATATGCAAATCACCTTTAGCCTGTATATTTAAATCAATTAGACCGTGGCGTGCCACCTGATCGAGCATGTGGTCGAGAAAGGGAACACCGGTATTAAATTCAGATTGCCCGCTGCCATCTAAATTGATTTCAGCTGTAATTTGGGTTTCCAGGGTGTCGCGAGCGATTTTCGCAGTGCGATCAGTCATTTACTTAAATCTCCAGTAGAGTCAATTCTTGAGGCGTATAGGATACACTGTAATAAAGGCGGGGAAAATAACTTATTAAAGCGCCCAAACGAATAAGGCCGAACCCCCTCGGGTTCGGCCTTATTTTATCAATTTAAGTAAAACTATTTAGCCGTGTTATTCATATTATATTTCAGGCGAGAAAAGTAGCAATTCAGGAAAGTAGACGCGGAAAACGCAATCCACAAAAACACAAAAGTAAACGCATATGCCTGTATACGGAACACACTTTCATCAACATCTAGCATCATAGCCACTGCGATGTCTGCTGGGTCTATAAAGGTAAAAACCAGAAACACCAGTGCACCGACAACTAAAGCATTGGTCCACAGAAAAGAAATCACACATTTGCAACTTGGCGCATCATTCATGGTAAAAATTCCCCTTTAGAGCTCTCGGGAACCCTCCCGGTTGAGATCAGATCATTTATTGATTAAGAACACCCAAGCCTTCAACTAAAACCCAAATGAGCCACTTTAAAGCAAGGACAGTACTTAACAGGCATGTCACTTAGGTTTGATTAAACTTCAAACACTATTAGACTGTCAAGCGTGTATTTGTAATTAACTCAATTTATATGCACAATTCGCATTATCCGGATCAAATAAATATATTTAATGATATATGACGCCTGATACATTTACTTTATAGCCCGCCAGAATTGACTTTGGGCATATTGCATGCCATGTTTAAAAAAACCATAAATAAACATTAACTTACAAAATATTACATTTTTCTATTTAGATAGTATGAAAATTCTATTTCAGTATTTAACAAAAAATATTGCCATAAATTAAGCTATTTCCCCAAGATACAGCAAATATATCAATAAAAATATTTTATACCTGAAGCCAAAAGGTAGCCGGGCCATTATTTATTAAACCAACCTGCATATCGGCTCCAAATTGACCCAATTGTATTTTTCCAAGCACAGATTCACATTTTTTCGCCACATAATTAAACCAGGATTCGCCCTCTTCTGGTGGAGCTGCCTGTGAAAATCCCGGGCGCATGCCACTTTTTGTGTCAGCCACCAGTGTGAATTGTGGCACCAGTAGCACTTCACCTTTAATGTCCTGCACACTTAAATTCATCTTTCCCTGCGGGTCTTCAAATATTCGATACCCCAACAAACGATGGATTAATTTATCGGCTTTAACTGCGTCATCTGTCTTTTCGACGCCAAGCAGCACTAACAATCCCGTGTCAATTTGTGCGATTTGCTCACCGCACACCACCACGCTCGCCTGACTCACCCGCTGTATCAGGGCAATCATTTAAGTCTTTCACTCATTTCTTCGGTGATCTGCAGCAGGGCTGAAGTAATTCCCGGCTCAACAATGGCATGGCCCGCATCCCCGATAATGGATAATTTTGCTTCAGGCCAGGCGCTTGCCAACTCCCATGCTTGCTCAACCGGACAAATTACATCGTACCTGCCCTGTACGATATAACCGGGAATGTGGCGAATTTTGTCAATATTGCTGATTAACTGGTTGGGCTCCAGCCAGCACTTATTCATAAAATAGTGACATTCAATGCGTGCCACACTCAACGCCGTATGGGAATTGGAGAAACTACTCACCACATCCTGATCCGTTTGCAGGGTAGCTGTGACACCTTCCCAGATTGACCACGCCTTCGCCGCCCGTAACTGCTGAATTTCATTATCGCCGGTTAGCTGGCGGTGGTAGGCCGTCACCATATCGCATCGCTCGCTCTCTGCAATGGGTTTAATAAAATTTTGCCAGTGATCCGGAAATAACCGGCTAGTGCCTTCCTGATAAAACCACTGTACATCCTTATCCCGGGCCAGAAAAATACCTCGCAGAATCAGACCGCTCACACTGTCCGGGTGGGTTTGCGCATATAAAAGTCCCAGCGTTGACCCCCAGGAGCCACCGAATACCACCCATTTATCAATATTTAAATGCTTACGAATCATTTCAATATCCGCTACCAGGTGCCAGCTGGTGTTTTCTTCAAGGCTGGCATGGGGTGTTGATTTTCCACAACCCCGCTGATCAAACAAAATTATTCGATAAATATTCGGATCAAAGTATCGCCGGTGATACGGTGCACAACCAGCCCCCGGCCCGCCATGCAAAAACACCACCGGCAAACCCGCCGGGTTACCACATTCCTCTATATACAGAGAGTGCAGCCCATCTACCTGCAGATGATGGCTGACATATGGCTTGATAGAATTAAACAATTTCTTCATATAAATTTCACCGTGTAGGATTTTCCCTACATAAGTTGCGTAATAAAACTGACGTTAAGCACCTGAATCAACTGATAGCGGAGCTCAGAACTATTGTCCATAATACACACATGGACACAAGGACATGGCAATAACAGGGACACAAGGAATCGTTAGGAAGTAGCGAACAAGGATATATATACATGGATATGGAATTCACGGAAGATAAGTAAGTTATACAGGAGTATAAGAAAAAACGGAACAGCTACAACGCCATAATCAATCACCAGGGCAATGGAAGTCCAAAACCCGGCACGGATCGCCGGGTTTTTTATTGCCTGCAAAAAAGTATTTTTGATATTTCCTTCTTTAGTTACTGTAAAACCCCGCACCCCATATCAGCACCTACACATTCCAGCTTCAATATACCCAGCGCCTGTTAAAATCGATAACAAACTGACAACCCTTTACTTGACACGCAAATGCGAATCATTAGCAAAAACTAACCTGCTGGGACTCGCATGAATATCTTAAATCAAAAAAAATCTGAGCTTTTTACTACTTTCAACCAGTCTGTTTGCCTGTAGCAACCCCCAGAATTCAAATATCTCTTCCATTACGCAAAAACAACAACTGGGAAAACAGATCTTTTTTGATGTCAACCTGTCAAGCCCGGTCTGCCAGTCCTGCTTCAGCTGTCATCAGCCAAGTGCCGGCTTCGCAGACCTCGACCGGGAAATTCCCGTATCACGTGGCGCACATCCGGATCGTTTCGGCAATCGAAATACACTTCAGTCCGGAATTTTACTTTGACACGAATAAAGGCATATTCTTCGGGGGGCAGTTTCTCGATGGGCGCGCTGCCACACTCGAAGAACAGGCCAAACAACCCCTACTAAATCCAGTTGAAATGGGCAACCCAGATAAATTCAGTGTGGTAGAAAAAGTTAGCCGTGCCGACTATGCTGCCGACTTTAAAGTCGTCTATGGCGAAAATATATTTAACGATGTTAGTTTAGCCTTTGATAAAATTGCCGAAGCGATTGACACTTTGAAAGATCTATCGAAGTATCTACATTTTCTTCAAAATTTGACGCCTTCATTGCGGGCAAAATAAATTTAAGCCAACAGGAAATGCGCGGGCTGGATTTATTCAACAGGCAAGACAAGGACAACTGCGCCGCCTGCCACCCGAGCACCCGTCAAACGCCGGATACCCCCGCACTCTTTAGCGATTTTAGTTACGACAATCTGGGTGTACCCGCTAACCCAAATTCACCTTTTCTAAACCAAAACCTGGAGTTTAACCCGCAGGGCAGCAACTATATTAATCTGGACCTGGGTGCAGAATTAGCCAATAACATGCAAAATGGAAAATTTAAAGTCCCGAGTTTACACAACATAAGCTTAACCCCACCCTACACGCATAACGGCGTATTTAATACGCTGCGGGAAGTACTCGATTTTTATAGCGACCGGGATAAAAATGCGGTGACTGCGGAAGTTACAGAAAATGTTAATTTTGATGAACTGGGAAACCTGGGCTTAAGCGAAAATGAAAAAGTCGATATCATCGCGTTTTTAAAAACGTTAAATGATGGCTTCGCTAGTGAGTAATATTCAATTGCATTTTAAACCTGGCTATTTTTTAAAAGCGTATCCCGTGCCCTGTTAATTTGCTGTGCCAGATAATCCGAACCCCCACGATCCGGGTGTAACTTTTGCATCAGATGTTTATGCGCTTTAATTATCTGTTTTTCCCCGGCATCTTCGGATAAACCTAAAATATCTCTGGCCTGTTTTTGACTCATTTCTGTTTCAGAATCAGGCCCATACCCTGCACGCTCAGAACCGGCCTGCTCATAAGAGCCAGCCTGTTGTTTTCTCCATCCTGAATGCTCACGATCCAGATAAGCCATCAGTAACGCAGCAGATTGCGCATCATGTTGCTGGCAATATTCTAAAAGCTGTACAACTTGCTCTACAGACATCACCTGCAATTTCTGCCCTGCAAACGCCCCTTCCAGCACTTCACCCTGCAGAACACCGCTTAACATATCTATCTGCAGATTCACAATACGCGAGTGCATGTTCGATTGTCGATTTTGTTGATAGCGCTGAAAAAAGGGCCTGATTGACGGCCAGGCTCCAATAAAAAACCGGGCGATTCTGGGCAACAGGGGTAATAACCCACCAACAACTGCAATCACCCAGTTAAGCCTTCCGGTAAATAACAGACCAAGTAATACGACAAAGAATGCAAGCAAGGCTAAAACTCGAATGGCTTTTTTTTGCTTATCGACTGGAAGCTGGCGATAACGATAAAACAGATAGACCACAAGCCCTGACAGTAAAAATAATAAAATTAATCGTGCCAAAATTTATCCTTTTGCAACAAAACTTAAAACACACTCAAACACAGGCTCTTGACTCAAAACCACATCCACATGCTATTAAATAATTAACCTCTCGTTAACGCCGATAATTTATTATAATTGTCACCCGGTCACCTGGATAAATCAAATCGGGATTTTTTATTTTACTTAATCTTGCCAGCTCAGGATATTTCCAGGGATTATTGACATAACGTTTCGCAATGTGCCATAGAGTATCGCCTTTCACCACCCTGTGAATATATTTTTTGCTTGTGGGTTTGGCGCTCTTAGTAGGCGTTGATTTTATAACTGTATTTTCAGAATCTTTAATTACTATATTTTCAGCATTTTCTATTTTACTTTCTTCGTCGTTATTTTCCTGGCCGTAATTTTCCTGATTCTTATTTTCCTGGTCCTTATGTTCCTGGCCCTTAGCCACTACACCCTTGATCACAACAACATTATTCGAAATATTTTTTATGTCAGGTGTGCTTTTTTCAATGACCTCAACACTGACATCATTTATATTTTTTTTCTCAACTGTCCCAACAACTACATCTTCGGGCTGCTTATTTTTATTTTCATCATTCAGCTCAACTGCATCAGATTTTTTTTCAACCTGTTCCAGCTCCCGAACACTGATATCGCCACCGTCTATTCCAGCATTATTTTCAGGCCCGGTAAATATATGATGACGAATAACGGCGCCGTCATCCGGCGAAACCAATGGCGCCACATCATAACTGCCAGCCTCATTCGATGAATCTACATCGTTAATTACAATTAAAACTCCATCATCATTTTTTGAAATATCGACTTCACCCTCTTCTCTTAAAACTATCTTTTGCTCTGACGCTAACAAGCCAGACTGATTACCTGACTGCTTACCTGCCTGCTCCATTTCATGATTAACGATTATCGATTCAGAAACATCTTCTGTTTCTGCTTTTAGTTCCACTTCTAATTCTACCGCTACCTTCTCTGTTTCTGTTTCTGTTTCTGTTTCTGTTTCTGTTTCTGTTTCTGTTTCTGTTTCTGTTTCTGTTTCTGTTTCTGTTTCTGTTTCTGTCTCTGTCTCTGTTTCTAATTTAATTTTTGCTTCTAACGCTACTTCAGCTCCCACTTTATCGCCTGGATTGGTAATCAACTTTTCATCTGCGTTCTCAACAACATGACTCTTCTTTACTTTTTTATATGCATGCTTCGTTTCGGTATCATTAATTATGGACACTAAAAAATAAATTAGTGCCATGAAAAAAACTACAGCCCCCGACTTTATCAACAGGCCACTAACACCCCCTTTAACCGAAGCTGTTTTCTCGATTGTTTTTTTATTTTTTTCAGCACTTTCATTCGTCAAAACATTTGAATTTATTTTCTTTTCCTGATGGGATTTAGAAAAATCAAACTCAAATGGTTTATTCGATTGTTTATTTATTTGAGTGCTTTTAGGCCGCTTTATTTCACTCACATATCCCGCAGAGCTTAATACGTCATCAT
>Ga0316205_10001095_pt1 | contig 37709 bp, 30 predicted proteins | sample 3monthpyrite_MG_FD_204941 | JGI IMG/M metagenome (GOLD analysis project Ga0316205, IMG submission 204941) | Microbial mat bacterial communities from mineral coupon in-situ incubated in ocean water Damariscotta River, Maine, United States -... | ecosystem: Environmental > Aquatic > Marine >...
CACCGAGGTGCCGAAATTGGTCCCGGCGCGGATCAGATCGTTGCCATCGCCGCCAAACACCCGGTCCGCGCCCTCGCCCGAGAACAACCGGTCGTCCCCGGCCCCGCCTTCCAGACTGTCGGTGCCCACATCACCAATCAACGAGTCATTGCCATCGCCGCCCAGCAGGGTATCAGCGTTGCCGCCACCAAACAGCGTGTCATTACCAGCCCCACCATCCAGCGTGTCAAAACCAAAGCCGCCCATCAGGCTGTCATTTCCATCCGCGCCAAGAATGCTGTCATTGCCACCATTGCCGTTGATCGTGTTCGCGGCCGCGTTGCCCGTAACGGTGTCATTGCCAGCGCCCATATTGGCATTCTCGATAATGGTCCCCCGGGCAATGACCAGGTTTCCTGTCAGACCGTTGATGTCAGAAACCGCTTCAGAATTCAGATCAAGATTGCTGGTGCCAGATGCATAGCCCAGGTCCAGAAGGTCTGTGCCATTGAGGTCATAGATGGTGAACGTCACCGCGCCACCGTTATATCCGGACCCGCCCGAGAACACGGCATCCATGTAATTGCCAAGGTTCGACCCCTGCCCCCATACCGTATTGCCCGCGGTGGCGCTGCCGGCCACCGGCGCCCCGTAAAGCGACTGAATCGCGATGATATCCGCGATCATTGCGGTGGCGGGTTCGGCATAGCTGGCATTGATGTTGGGATTTTCAGTCTGGCTGAAATACGACATCACCGACACCTGGTAGCTGTCATTGGAAAAGGTGGCATCGTTGGGGAAAGAGGCGCTGCCATTATATTGCCCCTGGTGCCCAAGACCCAGCGCATGACCAATTTCGTGGACATAGGTCGAGAAGGAATAGCTGTCGATTGATGTGCCATAGGTGTTGAGCCAGTTTGTCGACACGTTCACATCCGAGCTGATGATTGTGCTGCCCGAGAAGGTTGAGCCGGCAGAGGCCCCGCTCTGATTGTCATCAAAGGTGATATTCGCGCTGCCGGTCACCACCTGGAAATCGATATTGGCCACCATCTCCCAGGAGTCCAGGGCCCAGAGGGCCAGTTGCTGACCCGCGCCTGTCAGGCCGCTGATGTTGACCGTGATGACATTGGATCCGGAGGTGTTGAACGAACGTTCCTGCCCGCCCCAATACCCGTTGGTCAGAAAGGTTGCCAGTTCGTCCAGCGTCCCTGGCCCGGCGGGCACCGCTTCGGCGACCTCGATCTGGTAGCTGCCGGAATAGCTATCATTAAAGGATCCGGCAGAGATGTAATAGGTGCCGGTGGAAGACGGTGTGTAGGTCAGCTGCGAATCAAGCCCGGGACCACCGTCATCATTAAACGAGACCAGCCCCCCCGTGCTGTTGTAAACCTGCAGATACGGATCCGACAGGGTTCCCGCCCCACTGGCCGCACCGTTCAGTTCGAACGAATAAGCCTGCCCAGCCTGCAGGGTAATGGCCACCCAGTCATTATCCCCGGCGCTGCTCAGCGTGCCGGAAAACGTATCGTTCACCTGTATCGAGTAGATCGTCGAAAGATTCGGAGCGGCATCCACACTTTCGCTGATCTGGGCCATGAGCGGGGCGGGTCCGTCCGCGGCATCGGAATGGCGGGCCGGGTCGAATGTGGCGGTCATATTGCAAAGGGTACACATGATAAGGAACCTTCTGAGTGGTAAGAGGAATGAGAGAGGCGCTAGCGGTGGGCCGCCTCGTCCAGAACGGAGATCATGATCTTGTCCGACTGGACCAGATCAGTGGCGAAACGGGTAAAATCGGGGCTGCCCGTCATGGACAGGTCAGGCCCGGTGCGGCGTTGGCCATCGGGCCCCTGCCGCCATTCAAGACGGGCGGTTGGCGGGACATCTGCCGACAGCTGCAACGCCACCCCGAAATCGCCGGGGCGGGTCGGCCTTTCGTCACCGCGCGGCACGCGCGAAACAACAAGACCGGGGGCCGCGCGGGCCAGCGCCTGAATAAGTTCACGACACAGCGCGCTGGTCGCATCATCCTGCGGGCAACTCACACGGATCATCGCCCGTTCCGGGCGGCTCTCGGCACTCATCGCCTCACCCGGTCCCGCGCCGATCAGCACGGCAAGACAGAAAGAGGTCAGAAAACGCATCAATAAAACTCGCTTGGTTGTGCGACGGTACTTGGGCATCTCGTGTCATCCGGTCTCCTGCATCCAGCGTATTGGTCAGGTGAGGACGAGCACGTTGTAAAAACCATACCCCTGCCTCGCCGAACAAGACGCATCCCGAAAGCTCGGCAAAAGGCCGCAGGTCGATGCGCTGAATCTTGCGACCGGGGGCGACACTGACAGGAAAAACAGCCGAAAATGAGGCGCGCAATTCACTCATGACGGTTTTTTTCGCCCTTGCGTCTGACCCATCCCAGAAAGGCTTTGTCTGGATTCATCAACCGCTTGCGCCCAGATTTTGCCCAAAAGGCACGCCATTCGGCCTCCAGCGCGTAGACATCGGTACCGGGAATCAAACCGCGCGCGGCCTCCAGTGCCAGAGGACCCAGCACCGGGGCCTGTAAATCGCGTGCGTCCTCGATCACTGCGGCCCGCCGGGTAACGCGCAAAATATCGCCGGGGTCTTCCTCAAGCGTATAGTCGGGCAGGTGATCCGCCTCGATCATCCGGCGGATTGCCGCCCGAAAAACCCGAAGGGGCGCAGCACTGCCCGCCTTTTTGTGCAGCGTGGTCACGCTGACCTTCCATTCGGACTGACGCCCGCAATGTTTGCGCGCCAGCTCATAAATGCGCCGCTCCAGCGGTTTGCGCAGACGAAAGTAATCCCGGCTCAGTGTCAGCACCGCATTGGACTGCACCGCCCGGAACAGCCATTCCGACAGGGTGACCGACACGGATGACATCCGCCCGCCCTTGGCGCGGCGCACGATCTCCCAGGATTCGATCAGACCAAATCCGCGCGTGGTCTCGACCCCGCCGGTGGTCAGGTTGGTGGTGATGCGTGTGCCTGCCAGCCGCTCGAACGCCTCGCGCAGACGCGCATAGGCATCCCCCGAGGTATCGCGATTGGTGGCCACCAGAAGATCATGGGCCCGCAAGGTCAGGTGACGTGAAATCTTGCGCCCCGCATTCAGCGCCGCCATCAGCTGCGAGATGCAATAGATCAGGATATCCTTGTCATGGATGGTCGCCCGTCCACGCACCGATGGGGTCACCGTCACCTCGACCCCGTTATGGGCATAGCCCAGCACCCGGCGATCGGGCCGTGTGGACAGCGAAAAAATCGGATGTTCCATGGATCCCAGGTCATCCTTGGGGCTGGCATCGAAAATATCGCATATAAAGAAATCCGCCGTCGGGTGACGATCGGGCAAAAGCCCACGTCCATCAGCACTATTGGTCATAACACTGTACTCCTCGGCCCATCCTGGTCCCCGTTTTTGTTTCGGGGTTTCAGTAACACCCAGTCTTAAAGGCATTCACAGGATCGGTCCAGAAATCATCGTCGGATCAGAGTCGGGCGAGTCATGGATCAGAATCGCTTTATCGGGGGTTCAGAGTCATCTGATCATCAAAAAACTCTCAGAACATGTTTGATTCCAAGTAATTATACGAACTGTCCTGACTCTATAACGTCTAATTAACATAAAATAACTGAAGCCCGGTTTTCCAGCGCTCCATAGGAGAGGAAGATCGCCACCTTCAAGCTATTGAATTTGCTTAGGAATAAAAAGATGTTGTGGTTTTTGTTTCATGTTCTGCATTTTTAGGTATTCTGGCGAAAACCGCGCACATCAAGCGCTTATCGCGGCCTCAAAAACAGGCCAGAGGATGTTAGCAGATGACCCCGGATACACAGGCCCCTTTTCTCAACATCGATCCCGACCTTGCCCTCAGCCAGTTGGATCGGCCCGTTAATACCACAGACTTTGCCAATATAGCCAAGGCCTGTGCCGCAGGACGCACCGATCTGGCGACCCGGGGCCTTGATGAAAGCGGGGCCCGGCGCCTGCGGATGTTTTCAACCTGGGAAATCACGCGCTATCTGATCCCTGTTGCCACCGGGCATTTCCGCCGGGTCCTGAAGCAGAACCCGGACCTGCCCCAAGGCCAGTCGGAAACCACCGGCGGGGCCAAGTGGTTCACCCTGGACGAGGTCCAGCGCCTGCGCGCGTTTTTTGCCACCGAAGGGTCCAAGGCCAAATCCTATCGCCCCTACCGCCCGGCGGGCCTGCCTGCCAAGATCCTGGCGGTGGCGAATTTCAAAGGCGGCGTTGGCAAAACCTCGACAGCGGCGCATCTGGCGATGTCCGCGGCCCTTGATGGCTATAAGGTGCTGGTGATCGACCTGGATTCCCAGGGCTCCATGACTTCGATTTTTGGCGGTCAGGTCGAGGATGAATGGCAAACGGTCTTCCCGCTGCTGGCGCGCCACTATGCCCGCCACCTGCAGGGCGACAATCAGCGCCGTCTGGACCGGGGAGAGGCGCCACAGCCGCTGGATGACACGCTCAGCGAGGCGTTGGAGGTGAAGGCCCAGGGCCTGATCCAGAACACCCACTGGCCCAATATCGATCTGATCGGGGCGCAGCTCAATCTTTACTGGGCCGAGTTTCAAATTCCCGTCTGGCGCATGGCGGCGCGCGGCTGGAAACTGTGGGATGCGCTGACCGAGTCGCTTGAGGCGGACGGGGTGCTTGACGACTATGATCTGGTGCTGCTGGATACCCCCCCTGCCCTTGGCTACCTGACGATCAACGGGCTGGCAGCGGCAGATATCCTGCTGGTTCCGCTTGGGGCATCCTTCCTTGAGTTTGACAGCACCGGGCGCTTCTTTGACATGCTGCATTCCACGTTTGGCTCGATCGAAGAGGCTGAAAACATGGCTGCCCGCGCTCTGGGGCGGGACGGGCTGCGCTTTGAATGGGATGCGGTGCGTGCGTTTGTCACCCGTTATGACGGCACTCAACAGGCCGAACTGGCCGCGCTGATGCAATCCTATCTCGGCCCAACCCTGTCGCCCCACCGGCAAGGGTTTACCGCGCTGATCGGGCAGGCTGGAGAGCAGGTACAGGGCATCTATGAAGCCGATTACCGCGATTTCAACCGGGAAACCTATGTGCGCGGGCGCGAGACGTTCGACATGACATGGGCTGCCGTCAAAGCCCTGATCCTGGGCAGTTGGCGGCGCGATGAACTGGCCGCACAGGAGGCCGCGGAATGAGCCCGCCCGGAGCCCCCCCCCTGTCGGCCCCGTTGTTTCGCACGCGAAACACCAACGTGCGACCCGGTGACCTCTGTTTTACCTTTGAGCGGCAGCCTCTGCCCTGCCCTTTTTCCCTGATCGGAGCCGGATGATGGCCAAACGCAAAAGACTGACCCCCGCAAACCCGGCCTTTCTGGATCCGGCCCCCGAGACCAAATCGGCGTTTTCCGCGCCACGCCGGGAGGCCCCGATTGCGGATGTGGCCCGCGAAGCCGCGGCCAGTGCCGCCGCCGAAGAGCTGGCCCGCACCCTGACCGAGGCCCGCGACGGTGGGCGCATGGTGATGGAGGTGCCGCTGGCAGAGATACAGATGGACTATCTGGCGCGTGACCGCGTGGTGGTTGATGACGACGATCTGGCGGCCCTCAAGGACAGCCTGCGCGCCCGGGGACAACAGACACCGGTCGATCTGGTGGCGCTTGACGGGGGCGGGTATGGCTTGATCTCGGGCTGGCGGCGCTGTGCGGCCCTCGGCGCGCTGCATGAGGAGACCGGCGAGGGCCGCTTTGCTCAGGTTCTGGGCCTGTTGCGTCAACCGGCCGAGCAGGCAGATGCCTATGTGGCGATGGTCGAAGAAAACGAAATCCGGGTTGGTCTCAGCTATTTTGAACGCGCCCGGATCGTGCTCAAGGCGGTGGAATCCGGTGTGTTCGATCAGGACCGCTCGGCGCTTCGGGCGCTGTTTCAGTCAGCGTCACGGGCCAAACGCTCGAAGATCGGATCGTTCCTGCCTGTTGTGCGCGCCCTTGATGGGGTGCTGCGGTTTCCGACTGCCCTGACCGAACGGCTGGGTTTGCGGCTGTCACGCGCCTTGCAGGAGAATCCCAAGCTGGCCGATGTCTTGCGCGCGCAACTGGCGTCAAAGCCTGCAACGCCCGAGGCTGAAACCGCGATCATACAGGCGGTTCTCAGCCCGCCCAAAGCCGCAAAACTCCCTGAAACAGAGTCTAATAAGGGTAAATCGGCCCCTGCCCTGCCCGCCGCCAAGCCCATCGCGGGCGGGGTACGGATGCAGGCTGAAAAAGGGCGGATCGTGCTGGAGGGCTATGCTGTGGATGCCCGGCTGGAACGCAAGCTGATCACATGGCTGCGCCAGACCGTTTGATGGCGTTTCAGGCTGAAATAGACTCTGTTTTGTCCGTTACGGCAGCAGGTTTTTGAGATAAGCCCCATAGCCTGTCTTGCCGAACATCCTGGCACGTTCTGCCAGCGCCGCATCATCAATCCAGCCCTGCTGATAGGCAATCTCTTCCGGGCAGCCAACCTGCTGACCTTGTCGCTCGCTCAGCGTGCGCACGAAATTCCCTGCATCCAGAAGCGAACCATGCGTGCCCGTATCAAGCCAGGCATAGCCCCGCCCCATCTGCTGTACGGTCAGCGCGCCCTGCGCCAGATACATCTCGAGCAGGGCGGTGATTTCCAGCTCTCCGCGCTCGGATGGTGTGACCTGGCGCGCGCGGGCCGGGGCATCCCCATCCAGAAAATACAACCCCGTCACGGCATAAGAAGATGGGGGCACTTGCGGCTTTTCGATGATGGATTGCACGGTGCCATCGGCGGCGAAATCCACCACGCCGTACCGCTCGGGATCAGACACCCGGTAGCCAAACACCGTGCCGCCGATGGTCTGGGCATCCGCCTCGGCCAGTTGTTCGGGCAGACCATGACCAAAGAAGATATTATCGCCCAGCACCATGGCCGATGGTGCACCGTCCAGGAATTCCTCGGCCAGCAGATAGGCCTGAGCCAGCCCATCCGGGCTGGGCTGTGCAATATAGCTCAGTGACAGCCCCCATTGGCTGCCATCGCCCAAAGTGCGCTGGAATTGTGCCTGATCGTCAGGGGTCGTGATCACGCAGATGTCCCGAATACCCGTCAGCATCAGCACCGAGAGCGGGTAATAGACCATCGGTTTGTCATAGACGGGCAGCAGCTGTTTCGAGACCCCCATCGTAATCGGATAAAGCCGTGTGCCAGAGCCACCAGCGAGGATGATACCTTTGCGTTTTGTCATACCAATACCTTGAGACTACGAGTGAGCGCGTCCTTCCAGGACGGCTGGGAAATACCGAAATCCGTCTCTGTCGAGGCGCAATCGAGGCGGGAATTCAGGGGCCGTTTGGCGGGGGTGGGGTAATCCGCGGTCAAAATCCCGGTGACATCAACCTGCCGCCCGGCCTGCGCGAATGTTTCGCATGCGAAACATTTCCACGATGTGGCGGGCGCCCCTGCATAGTGATAGGTGCCGCCCTTATGGCCGCTCAGCATGGCGTCACAGATCGTCAGCAGGGCCGAGGCGATGCCGGCCGCCGGGGTTGGCCCGCCCATCTGATCCTCGACGATGGACAGGGCGCCGCGCGTCTCGGACAGGCGCAGCATGGTTTTGACAAAATTATTCCCGTGCTCGGAAAAGACCCAGGAGGTGCGCAGGATTGCATGGGCCCCGCCAGCGGCACGCACGGCCTCTTCCCCGGCCAGCTTGGTGCGCCCATAGGCGTTTTGCGGATCCACGGGATCATCCGGGCGATGCGGCATCTCGCCGGTGCCTGCAAAAACGTAATCCGTCGAGATGTGAAGGAAGGGCAGCCTCTCATTGGCACAGGCCTGGGCCATGGTGCCGGGGGCTTTGCCGTTGATGGTCAGGGCCAGGTCTTCTTCTTGCTCGGCGCGGTCCACGGCGGTGTAGGCGGCGGCATTGATCACGGCACTTGGTTCGTGCCGCAGGATCTGCGCGGCGCATGTTCCGGGGTCAGACAGGTCCGCCTCGGCGCGTGACAGCGCGATCATCCGGCGCGGCCCGGCCTGCGCGCGCAGCTCCGTTGCAACCTGACCATTGGTGCCAAAAACAAGCAGTGTCATGTGGTGCCCTTCCGGTCCCCGGGGTCTTCGGAATACCCAAAGCGGGCGTAATCCACGGCATAAAGCTGGGCCACGCGGGCGCAGATCTCGGGGGTCAGGTCAATCTCTGGCACGTTGCCTTTGAGCCGGTCTTTCAGAGTGTTGTACGGGGCGATGGCACGGGGGCCATCTGTGGTGCCGGCGGTGCCGTCCAACCAGTCGACCACCGGGTCCAGCCCATCCTCAATTCGAAAAACCGCCGCGGTTTCCGGCACCACCTCGGCCATGGGGCGCAGATGCCCATGCAGGGCGTAAGGTGCCAGCGCAAGGCTGCGGGGCAGGGTGTCGATCCAGCGATGAAAGGGCATCTGCGCGGGCAGGGCACCTTCAACCTCGCGCTGGAACAAAAACACCGATTGCAGCCGTTTGAGCGGGTGACGCACCGTCGCGAAAAGCCCATCAAACAACGCATCAGGCAGCCAGTCGCGCCGCACGGCCTCGGGCATGTGTTGCGGGGGCGACAGGCTCCAGGCCGCAGAGGCGCTGCGCTGTGCGAAGGCACCATCCTGCAGCCCGAGCACCCCAAAACGCTGTTTGAGATATTGCTCAACGGCCGAGCCCGCGCATTTCGGGACATGCGCAAAATAAAGCAGCTTTCCATTGGGCAGGCGGGTTATGGGCATCAGCCTGCCCCCAGCCGTTTGCCAACCCCGTCACGATCCAGCAGCGCCTGCCACCAGGTCTCGTTGTTCAGATACCATTGCACGGTGCGTTCCAGCCCTTCTTCGATGGTCACGGATGGGCGCCAGCCCAGCTCGTCACGGATACGCGTGGGGTCGATCGCATAGCGCGCATCATGGCCGGGGCGATCTGTGACGAAAGTGATAAGATCGGCGTAAGGCCCGGCCGGGCGTGGGCGCTCTTTGTCCAGCACCGCGCAGATCGTCTGCACCAGCTCAAGGTTGGAACATTCATTTTCGCCGCCGATATTATAGTCACGCCCGGTCTGCCCGGTTTGCAGCACCAGCAAAAGCGCCTCGGCGTGATCCTCGACGTAAAGCCAGTCGCGCACGTTCGAGCCATCGCCGTAGATCGGGATCGGTTCCCCGGCGAGCGCGTTGAGGATCACCACCGGCACCAGCTTCTCGGGGAAATGATAGGGGCCGTAATTGTTGGAGCAATTGGTCAGCACCACCGGTAGCCCATAGGTGTGATACCAGGCCTGCACAAGATGATCCGAGGCGGCTTTGGAGGCCGAGTAGGGGCTGCGCGGATCGTAGGGGGTATCTTCGGTGAACATCACGTCCGGATCGGGCGGCAAAGACCCATAAACCTCATCGGTCGAGATGTGATGAAAGCGGAAATCCTCGGGCCGACCCTGACCTGTCCAGTACCGGCGGGCGGCCTCGAGCATATTATAGGTGCCGGTGATGTTGGTTTCGATGAAATCCCCGGGCCCGTCGATCGAGCGATCCACATGGCTTTCGGCGGCCAGATGCATGACAGCATCCGGGCGATGACGTTCAAAAACAGTCTCTAATAAGGGCAAATTTCGGATATCGACATGCTCGAACACATAACCGGGGGCGTCTGCAACATCGGCGACGTTCTCAAGGCAGGCGGCATAGGTCAGCGCATCGACATTGATCACCTGGTGCCCGTCCGCAATGGCGCGGCGCACCACGGCTGATCCAATAAATCCGGCCCCGCCCGTGATCAGCAGTTTCATGGTCTCAGCCCTCCCAGGTGAAAGGGCTGTCGAAGGCGGCCATCCGGGGGGCGCTGGCATCCTTGTCGGACAAGACCGCCGCGCCCTCCAGCCCCCAGTTAATCCCGATATCCGGATCATCAAAGCGCACCGCCCCATCGCAATCCGGGGCGTAATAGTCACTGCATTTATAGATGATTTCGGTGTCGGGCTCGCGGGTTGCAAACCCATGCAGGAAGCCTGTGGGCACCAGCAACTGCAAGCCGTTTTCAAAGCTCAGCTCATAGCCCACCCATTGCCCGAATGTGGGGCTGCCTTTGCGGATATCGACTGCGACATCGAACAGCCGTCCCCGGCCACAGCGCACCAGCTTGGCCTGGGCATGGGGAGGGGATTGAAAGTGTAGCCCCCGCACCGTGTTGGGCTGGGCAGAAAGCGAATGGTTGTCCTGGACGAAATCAATCGTGATGCCCTGCCTGGCCAGCGTCTCGCGATTCCAGCTTTCACTGAAAAACCCACGTGTGTCCCCGTGGCGGCGCGGCTTCAGCAGCAGCACCCCGGGGAGGGCGGTTTCGGTGATTTCCACGTGCCTGGCCTCGTAAATTGCTCATGTGGGACATAGCAATCGGGCCTGTGGATGTCACGTGGATTTGGGCGCGTCCTGATCTGGCGCAGCGGTATCTTCCGTCACCTCACGCATAATCTCATCGATATCATAACCCACCGGGATCAGCACCGGGCCAAGCCCCGGCAGGTCTACAAGTCTGTAATCGTTGTCGCTCATCTTATTTCCCCAATGTGGCCAGTGTGAAAAGGCGGTTCGAACCGATGCGGTTCTCGACGAACATCCGCGGCTGTGCCCCGGAGGCATCAATCGACAGGTTGATGCTGCTGGCCGGCCCGGTGGTGCCGGTCAGCGCGCCGGTGCTGAAGCTGATTTTTCCCGGCGGGTTGGTGAACATTTCGACAAAGTTCGAGGCACCGCTCAGGGACCCGGTGATCGAGAACAGGAAATGATAGCCCGTGATATTGATGGCCATCCACATCAGGATCCGGGCCGGGTTGGAAAACGGAATGTCAAAGCTGTGGACCGTGTCGTTCACGATAAAGACATCCCGAAAGAACAGCTGGCCCGCAGGCAGTTGCATCGCCCCGGTGCCGGCATGCGTGACCAGCACATCGTTAAATTGCGTGCCATCGGGCGAGACCTTGATGGCGAATTCATCCGACCCGGTGATGCCCATTTCGGCCCGTCCTGAGAAGCCGGTCTGGAACAGCAGGCTTGCCGTGTCGGTGGCGGCGGCCTTGTTAAGCTTGAGCTGATGCCCGGCGCCATCATGGCTGAGCAATGTGGCCTCGGAGGCGACAGAAAGCCGGTTGACCGTGTCAGCCGAGGCGTTGATCCCCAGTTCGGGCAGCGTGTCGATCTGGGTCGCGTCCTGCCATGTGGTCCCGTCAAACCGAAGCGTTGCCCCGGTCGGGGCAAGGTCGGCGCGCCATCCAACGGTTGGCGTGAAAAAATGCCAGGTGTCATCGGCGCGCACGGCGATGGAATTTTCCTGGCCTTCCCAGTCATCCGTGGCCGGGCTGGCCACGATATAGCGATCGCCATCGGACGCCCCCCCCGGAGGGGTGGCCAGATCAGCGCCGAGCACCACCAGCTGAACCGCCGCATCAAGAACGCGCAATGCCTCATTGTGAGTGACATGTTTCTGGGCCTGGGCCGCCGCAATATAGGGCAGGCCCAGGGCGGGCGATGTGAGGGGCATGAGCGGCGTCCTTTCAGCTTTGTCGATCTGGATCAAAGCTTTGGTCAGGAGGGTAAAACTGCCCTTAACCCTGCGCACGCGCCTGTGCACCCGGACGCAACAGGGCCGGGACCACAGACGGCTCAAATGCCAGATAAATTGAACCCAACTGTCAGGAAGAAGCCGCAATTCCTGCGCATCCCCGAACCACAAAAATGGCCTTCTGCACATGGCTGTACGCCCACCGGGCCCCGGCGGGCAAATGATCGGAAATTGGGATGATAAACGCAAATTTGGCTGGAATAGGCTCTATTCAGGTGCCAGACCCCGAATTGTTGGTGGGGCTGACCGACCTGCAAATCGCGATGACTGTGGCCGGCCCGGTGCTCTATGCTGTCGCGCGGGGCGGGGGCAGTCTGATCCGGTTCGAGCTGGGGGTCAGCCCGGGCGTGGCCACCCTGGTCGACAGCTGGGATTTGCCAGATAACTGGCGACAGCTGGAAAGCACGGATCTTCTGGTTATGCCGGGCGGGTCCGGCATATCGTACCTGTTTCTGGCGGGGCTGGCGACGTCCGATCTCTATGGCCGCGTCGAAGATGGAAGCGGGTTTGGTCCGGTGTTGCAATATGATGCCGGCAGTTTTGACATGGGCCAGATATCGGCGCTGGAAAGTGATGCCGCCGGTGAGACGGTGATTGCCACCCTGAACGGTGGTGGGCTTGTGCAGCTCGATTTCGGGACCGGCAATGATGTGACGGTCCAAACCCCCACAGGGGCCGGTGCCTTGCAGGGCGAGCAGGCCTCGGCAGTGGCGACGCTGAGCCATGGCGGGCAGGAGTACGCAATCGTTTCTTACGGGGCCGAGGATCGCGTGGCGTTGTTGCAGGCCAATGGGACCGGAGACTATGTTCATGTCGATGATATCGGCGCAGAGCAGGGGCTGTGGATCGCACAGCCGGGGGCGGTAACGGCCATCACCGGGCCGGACGGGGCGGCCTATGTCATCCTTGCCGCGTCGGGCAGTGACTCTCTGAGCGTGCTGCGCATTGAAGATGGCACGCTGCAACCGGTCTATCATATGATCGACAGCCTTGAGACGCGCTTTGCCGATGCCGCCTTTGTCGAAGCGGTTGAAATTGGCGGGCAGGTTTATGTGGTGGCCGCTGGCAGCGACCAGGGGCTGAGCGTGATGGCCCTGTTGCCCGGCGGCCAGCTGATCGAGGTGGCCACCATCGCCGCCAGCCTTGATACCCCGCTGAACGGCCTGTCGGCGCTGGAGGTGTATGTGGATGGAAACAGCCTGCGTATCTTCGTCTCGACACAGGCTGAACCTTATCTGGTCGAGTTTGAATTCTCGCTTGAAAACCCGGGACTGACCCAGATCGGCGGGGCAGGGGCCGATGATCTTCAGGGCGGGGCGGGCGATGACATGCTTTTTGGAGACGCAGGCAATGATCAGCTTGCCGGAGGGGCGGGCAATGACATCCTGATGGATGGGGCCGGGTCCGACACGTTGCGAGGGCAGGCGGGGGCCGACACGTTCATTTTCTCAGCGGACGGAGCGCTGGACAGCATCATGGATTATCAGCCGGGCGTGGACCAGATCGTCCTTCAGACATTGGATCTGGTGATCGGGATCGAGGATGTTCAGATCATCAGCCAAAGCTGGGGTGCCGAGCTGCGTATCGGGGACGAGGTGCTGTATGTGTTCTCTGCGGATGGCAGCCGCCTGTGGGCCAGTGATTTTGAAGGCGATGCGATCCGCATTGATGGCGGCATCGCGGTGGATCCAAGCCTCTATCCTGATCCCGGCCCTGATCTCGGCCCCGAAGTCGGAAATACCCTGGACAATACGCTCTTTGGCGGCCCTCTGCCTGCCTCCCCGCAAGAGCTTGCTGCTCCTGGCATCTCGCCCACGGTGCCCAATCCATACAGTGGCGGCAGCGGGGCAGATACGATCACTGCCGGGACCGGAGATGACCAGATTGTCGGGGGGGCAGGGGATGATTTTTTGTCGGGCGGTGACGGTCAGGACATTCTGCTCGGGGATGGCGGCTTTGACGAGATCATGGGCGGTTTTGGGAATGACTCCATCTACGGAGGTGCCCAGGCCGATTATCTCGATGGCGGTGGCGGGAATGACGTGATCGTTGGCGGTGACGGGTTTGACAACATCTACGGGCAGGGCGGCAATGACATGATGTGGGGCGGGTCCGGCCCGGACCGCCTGTATGGGGGGGGTGGGGATGACTGGATCAGCGCCGGGTCCAATTTCGGGTTCACGGTCGACGGGATCGACGGGGGTGCCGGCAATGACACGTTGCTGGGCAATGCCGGGTTCGATTTGCTGATCGGCGGGGCAGGGGACGATGTGATTGATGGGGGCCATCAGGCGGATAACCTGTTCGGTGATGGCGGCGATGATGTGCTGTTTGGCAACCTGGGCTTTGACCGGCTGTTCGGCGGCGATGGCAATGACCAACTTGCCGGCGGCGATGGCCCGGACAGCCATTTCGGCCAGCGCGGCAATGACACGATGTGGGGCGGGCCGGGGGAGGATCGCTTTTTCGGTGGCCGCGACAACGATATCATATTCGGCGGTGAGGGGAATGACACGCTGGGAGGCAATGCCGGGTTCGATACCCTGATCGGCGGGGCAGGCGATGACGAGCTTTGGGGGGATTTCAATGCCGACCGCTTTGTTTTCGCCGATGGTCACGGGCATGATGTGATCTTTGGGTTTGATGCGCTGAACCCTTTTGAGGTGCTCGATTTCAGCGGGCTTTCCCTGTTTGGTGCGACCACCGATGTGATGCTCAGCGCAATTCAGGATGGCAATGATGTGCTGATTGATACCGGCCCGGACAGTTCAATCCTGCTGGTGAATGTCGATCTGGCCGATCTGGACGGGCTGGATTTCCTCTTTTGACCCTTTTCAGGCTGAAACAGGGTCTGTTTTCATGAGGGCCGCCAGATAATTACTGATCCGCTTCAATCCATTTTTGACACTGAATCAGGCTCTGATTGATGACCTGGTGCATGTCGAGATACTGGTAGGTACCGCAGCGCCCGATAAAGCTGAGACCGCCAATACGGGCCGCTTCCTCGGCATAGCGTTTGTAAATCGCCTGATAGCGCCCGTCGGCGGTTTTGACCGGGTAATACCGCTCGTAACTGTTGTCCTCGTACGAACACGGCTCTTCCACGGTCACGGTTGTGTCCGGCCCCGCCGTGATCTCGTGACCGGGCAGCAGCGCCCAGCGGGTTTCGCGCGTATAAGGGCCGGTATCGGTGTAATTGACCACCGGCGTGCCGGTCAGGCTGGTCCGGGGGCGGGTCTGGTTGTGAAAGCGGATCGAGCGATAGGGCAATTCGCCAAAGGTGAAATCGAAATATTCATCAATCGCCATCGCATTGAAGCACCAATGCACATCCCCCAGCATCGCCGCCTCAAAGCCTTGCTCAAGCGTGACCGAGATATTGGCGTGATCCAGAATGCGCCCGAACAGCGCGGTGTAGCCGTCTTTGGGAAGCACCTGAAAACGGTCATCGGGGAAATAATCGGCGGAATAGTCACTGCGCAGGGGGATGCGTTTGACCACGGCGGCGTCCATCTCTTCCAGCTCCATGCCCCACATCTTGCGGGTATAGGGCCGAAAAAACAGGTCGGTCAGTGTCGGACCGATCTGGCTTCTGAGATGATCCCCGGCATTTTGCGGGGTCGCGATTGGTTCGGCCTGCGCGGCCAGAAGGGCCTGTACCTCGGCCTCATTGGCCAGTTTGGTGTCAAACAGCGCCTCCAGCGTGGCGCGGTTGATCGGCAACGGCACCAGCCGCGCATCCGGCAGCTGTGCGGTCACGCTGTGGCGATAGGGGGTCATGTCGCCAAAGCGGCTGATCCACCTGAACACCGTTTCATTGGAGGTGTGAAACAGATGCGGCCCGTATTTATGCACCCGCACACCGTTGGCGTCGATCCTGTCAAAGGCATTGCCCGCGATGTGGTCCCGCCGGTCGATGATCTCGACGCGATAGCCCGCCTCGGCCAGCGTGCGCCCATAGACGGCCCCGGCAAAGCCTGCGCCAACGATCAGGATGCGTTTGCCCATGCCTATTGCGCCGCTTTGAGACGCTGTGCCAGGTCCTTGAGATCAATCTGGGCCTGATCCGCCTGATCCAGCGTGCCCGCCAACCCCAGCACCCGGTGACCGGCCGCCGCGGCACAGCGCGCGGTATAGTTTGGCCCGCGCGGCGCGCCTGCGATCTCCAGATATGTGCCGGACCCCGGCATCAGGATCATGTTCATCAGACCCGCGCCATGAATCCCCGCGATATGGGTCGTGTTGCACCAGAGTTTCAGCTGTGCCTCGACATCCATTTTCGAGACCTCGACCACCTCGTAACCATGCTCGGCCATCATCTCTTCATAGGCGGCGACATTGGCAAAGGCGCGCCCGCCCGTGTCCTTGCCGTCGCGGCGTGACACACAGATTTTATGCGCCCCGCCCCCGGCATAATCGGCAAAAGCCGTGCGCAGACGGGTTTGCAGCGCGGCGATGCCCGCCGGGTTGAACCGGGTGGATGAACACAGGTTGCGCGGCAGGATCAGCTCTTCCACCTCCAGCGCGCAGCCCTGCGGCGCCGTCACGATCTCGTAGCCCTCAAAGATCGTTTCAAACAGCCGCTGCATCATCGGAAACCGAAAGCCCGGCGCGATGATCTTGTCACGGCCCGGCGCAATCAGGCCCAGATCCTCGTAATGGATGCGGCTGAGCACGTCATGGATGAAGTGACCGTAATTATGGGCCGTATTGGTCAGTGTGGAAAAGGCGCGCCCCGATACCTGCCGGGTGCGGGGATGCGGCCTGATCATTGCATCATCGGTTTCGGGATCAATGCTTTGCATCACGGCGCGGACATGACGGCTGCGCCAAGGCTCGATGTTGAAGGTGGCATCGTAATAGAGATACCGCCCGTCCTGCATCAGGGCCGAACCGTCCTGAAACAGCGTGGCACCGGGCAGGGTCACCGCGGCCGGGGCGATCATCGGCTGGGGCCGGGCCCAGTTTTCCGGCATGTCTGCCTTGTTCAGGCTCAGCGGTTTGGCCCCATCGTCCAGAGTTGTGACGGGATCGCCCGAGGCCCCCAGCTGTTCAAAAGTGACATGGGTTACATGGCGGAGCCCCGAGGCGTCAGAGTTTTTTTTTGAGGCCCCGGTCCCGTCTGTGCGGATTGCCCGTGCCACCACCTGTTCCGAGGCTGGCACGAAGGCCAGGTATTCCGGTGTCCGCCCGGTGCGCTCGCAGAACTCCATGAAGGCTTTGTGTTCGCCACCTTCCCAGCCGGGATAGTTGAGATATTCGTCAAAGACGATGATCGTGTCATCGTCGATCCGGTCTTCCAGCGCGTTGAAGATCGTCACGGTGCCGGAATAGATGTCACAATCCACATGCAGCAGCTTTACCCGGCCGGGATGGGCTTTGACAAAGCCCGGCAGCGTGTCATCAAACAGCCCCACCACCAGTTCCACATTGCGTTTGACCTTGGGCAGTTCCGGTTGCGCAAAGGCCCCCTCGGGAAAGCCGGGCCGCCAGGTTTCGGGCAGCCCGGTAAAGACGTCAAAGCCATAGACCGGCCCTTTGTGGTGGGTCGCCAGCTGATTGACCGTGCCACCGCTGGCGACGCCAAATTCCATCACCAGCCCATCCGAGGGGCATTGCTCCATTGCCCAGCCATAGACATGGTTCTTGTTGGGGAAGGGCCGCGCGGTGGCGAATTTATCAATCGCGAATTGCGCCGAAGACATCGCTGCCAGGAAATTACCCACCTCAAGGATGTTATGATGCGCCCCGATACCGGGGAACAGCCGCACAACCTGCTGTTCTGCGGGAGGCACGGGACGGTGCTGTGGGCCGGTGTCATCTGCGACAAGGTTTTTCAGGCGTCGAAGCCCTTTTTTGAGTATCTGTTTCATGAGCGCGCGTAGATATCCTCGTAGCGAATAATATCATCTTCCCCAAGATAGCTGCCGGTCTGCACTTCGATCAGAACCATGGGGACGGTGCCGGGGTTTTCCATGCGGTGCTTGGCCCCGAGCGGGATGTAAATGGACTGGTTTTCCGTCAATGTCTGTACCGCGTTATCCACGGTGACCTTTGCGGTGCCTTCCACAACGACCCAATGTTCGGACCGGTGACGGTGGCTTTGCAGGCTCAGGGCCGCCCCGGGATGGACATGGATGCGCTTGACCTGAAACCGCTGGCCGATCACCAGGCTTTCAAACCACCCCCAGGGGCGGTGATCCTTGGGAAAGGTGGTGGCCTGGATTGCGCCGCGTTCTTTGAGCGCCGAGACGGCTTTTTTCACGTCTTGCGCGCGCGACTTATGCGCCACCAGAACCGCATCGGGCATGGCCACCGCAATGATATCGTCCAGCCCGATGCCGACCAGCTCCAGCCGGTCGCTTTCCGAGCGCAACAGCGTGTCGCTGCAATCAATCGCGGTGGCTGCACCGGTGGTGACCACGCCTTGCGCATCCGGGCCTGCCTCGCGCCAGACCGCGTCCCAGCCCCCCAGATCCGACCAGCCCGCTCCAAACGGCACCACGGTCAGGTTGTCGGCGCGTTCCATCACCGCGTAGTCGATCGAGATATCCTCGGCCTCGGCCCAGGGGCCGGGGGCCAGCCGCAGAAAGCCCAGATCGTTTTGGGCCTGGGCATAGGCGGCCTCGACCGGGTCCATCAGATGTGGTGCACTGGTGCGAAACGCCGCGAGGATGTCAGAGGCGCGGAAGAGGAAAATACCGCTGTTCCACAAGTGCCGCCCGTCCTCAAGCATGACAGCGGCGCGCTCTGCATCGGGTTTCTCAATGAAACGCGACAGCGGGCGTGGTGCTGTGCCTTCGGGCGCATGGTCCAGTTCAAGATAGCCATAGCCGGTTTCGGCATGGGTGGGCGTGATGCCAAAGGTCACGATCTGACCGTCCTGCGCGGGGCCACAGCCCGCCGTCACCGCCGCCTGAAAGGCCGCCGCATCCGGGACAACGTGATCGGACGGGGCCACCAGCAGCAGCCCATCCGGGTCGTTCCCGGCCACATGCAGGGCCGCAGCCAGAATGGCCGGGGCGGTGTTGCGCCCTTCGGGTTCAATCAGGATGGCCCCGGGATCAATGCCCACAGCCTGCAATTGTTCGGCGGCGATAAAGCGAAAATCAGAGGCCGTGACCACGACGGGGGCGGCATAATCGGGCCCGCTCAGGCGTTTGGCCGAGCTTTGAAACAGCGTTTCCGGCCCGGAAAGCGATGCGAATTGTTTGGGATAGGACCTTCGGCTGAGCGGCCAGAGGCGTGTGCCCGAACCACCACAGAGAAGAATAGGCGTAATCATGAAACAAGGTCCTCTGGAATGGCCTATCTGATCGGTGTTGGATGTCTTTAACGCGATTTGCCACAGCCGAACAGGGCGATTTGTCAAGCGTGGAAACCGTGCCTTTGGCCTTCTGCAAAAGCCTCTAAAGCGCGGGCCGCACACAAATTATTAACATAATCTAAATTACACGCCGTTGCCCGCGATCTACCCGTCCCTCACGGCTGTCTTACGTCAAAGCCTCGCCCAGCAAGGCCTCGAAGGCGCGCGCCTGCTCGGTGAAGCTGGTGGCCGGGTGTGGGGCCATCGGAGCCGGATGGGCCTCAAGCGCGGCCTCCAGCTGGGCGCGCAAGGCTTCGGGGTCTGGCCCGATGGGAATAAGATCATCCGGAAGGACGGCGCCGTGTTCGGTTGTTCCGCCGCTGTCGGTCTGGATCACGCGGATGCCGCGCACCAGCGCCTCGCGCAGGGCAAGACCAAAGGTTTCTTTCCATTGCGACATGAACAGCAACACATCAATGCCCGCATAAAAGCGATCCATCTGCGCCTGCTCAAAGCGCGGCACCACCTGCCAGTCGCCCGGCAGGTCCGAAAAATCATGACCCCGCCACCAGCTGCCATCCAGACTGCCCTCGACCAGTTCAACGCGGAAATCGCTGCGCGTCAGGGTTTTGAACGCGGCCCGGATGATCGGCCAGCCCTTGATCATGGACGGCCCACCGACAAAGCCAAAGACCAGCCCGGGATCGCGCGCGCGCCGCGCGGCCTGGGCGTCAAAAAACCCATCATGCGGGCGGCGCACACCGTTTTCCCAGACAATGCCGCGCCCCGGGGCCAGCCCCGAGGCCTCGCAGAGATCAAGGGCAAACTGGCTGGGATAGGTGATGCTGTGGGCGCTTTGGGCGACCTCCTGCAACAGATCAAAGCGGGCCTTGGCGGCAGGCCAGTTCGCAACGCAGCCCCTGCAGCCCTCGATGCGCACCGGGTTCTGGCCGCAATAGACCTCATCCATGCGCACCATGAACTGGCGTTCGCAAATCCACCAGAAATCATGCACCGACAGGATCACCGGCAGGCCCGCCCGCCCGGCGGCGCGCAGCGCATCGACGCCGATTTCCTGAATGCAATGTGCGTGCAGCAGATCCGGGGACAGTTCGGCGATCAGGGTGTCGAAGACGGCCCCGACCTTGGGGTTGTCATAAAAGCTGGTATAGGCGCGCCCCTTGGGCATGTTGATCAGGTGGTTGTCGATCCCCGCAACATGAGAGCGGATCACCGTATAAGGCGCCAGTTCCGCGCGGCTGATCAGGGACACGGCGCTGACCCGGGCCGCGTCGCGTGCCACCAGATCGCGCGCCACTTCTTGGGCAACAACCGTGGCCCCGCCATAGGAAAACGGTGCAAAAAGCACGTTGGCCAAAAGAATATGGGGCCGGCTCATGTCTGGACCCACTCCAGAATCTCGGGCGCGATCACATGCGGGTCCGGCTGACCCGACCAGCGGGTTTCCAGCGTATGCCGTGCGGCCTTGCGCATCGTGGCCATTTTTTGCGGATCGCTGGCCAGTGTCTCAAGGGCGGTGCGCCACTCCTGCGGGGTGCTGGCGACAAAGCCGGTTTCCCCTTCGATCACCAGATTGGGCAGATCGCCCACATTGCTGACAATGGCAGGTAATCCGACCGAGGCGGCATCAATCACCCGCACGCCGCTTTTGCAGCGATTGAACTGATCATCCTGCAGCGGCATCACGGCCACATCCGCCGTGGCCAGTTTCTCCAGGTAGACGTCATAGTCTGTAAACGGGTGAAAATCGGTCTGGGCCGCCAGGGCACCCGACAGATGCGCCGGTTTGAAATGGCCAAGGATCACCAGGCGCCGGTTCGGATCGGCGGTGATGAAGGCGGCCAGCATATCGCCGATCAGATCAAAATCCGCCTCATGCCCCTGCGAACCCGAGGCAAACACCACCCGAAACAGTCCGTCCTGCGCGCCCGCTGCACGCGCCATGGCGCCCGCCCCGTCATTCAGCGTGTCCGCATCGGCAAAATTGCGGCGCACATGCACCGGCCGGTTGGTATAAAGCCGCGCATGTTCGGCCAGGCCCGGTGTGGACACACTCACCATATCGGCACTGTTCATCATCTCGGCATAGCGCGGGGCGACGGACAGAAAATGGGTTTTGAAGGCCGGATCAAGGGCGGACATATTGTGATAGGTCTCATAGGCCGAGATTGAAAACAGCGGATCATCAATATCGTAAAGCACGGGCAGGCCCAACCGCCGGGCCTCGTAGCGATACATGGTCGTCAGCAGTGAAATTTCCAGGCGGTATTCAAAAAGATGGGTGGCGTTCTGAAGCAGTTCCACCGCGCGTTCATTGTCCTCGTAATGGGCGTAATCGCAGGGAATGCCCTGCGCGGTCCAGAAGGCGGCCAGCTGCTCGATCCGGTATTTGCGGCATTGCGGCAGGTTGAGATCCCCAATCAGCGCAATGCGCGGCCCACGGGACAGATCGCGCGGCGTATGAAAGCCGCCGCCACGGGCCATCTCGCCCCAGATTCCCTGCATATAGACCGCGGGCGCATTGCTGCCAGACCCGCCACCGCCCAGCACGGAGCTGTGCCCCCCCTGGCGTTGCCGGCTGAGATAGAGGCGCACCCGGTTCAGGGCTGCCCCGAATCCTTCCTGACGTATGGCCGAGGCGAAACGTGTAACCAGATCCCAACGAAAATAACGCGCCATCGGAAGTGTCTTTCTTTTGCGACCTTTGCAACTACCGATCCGATAAACTATTCCAGAACCGACCGCCACGCCGGATCGACAGGCCCGCGGTATTCAGCGAGGTTTCCATCATGCAAGAGGTCACGGTGCAAATCCTGATGGGGGTGCATGAAGGCGGTGACCATCTGGAGACCCAGCTGCAAAGCTTTGCAGATCAGACCCATGCGGACTGGATCCTGCTGGCCAGTGATGACAGTGCCACGGATGACAGTCGCGCCCGGATCGAGCGGTTTGGCGCCGCCACGCCGCATCCTGTGCAGCTGTTCGAGGGCCCCCGGCAGGGCTTTGCGGCCAACTATCTGTCCCTGATCCCCAGGGCCGCGCCGGGCTGGCTTGCGTTTTCGGATCAGGACGATCTGTGGTTGCCCGACAAGCTGGCACGCGCCGTGGCCCTGCTGGCGGCAGAGCCGATGGATCAGCCCGCGCTTTATTGTGCTCGCAGCACGGTCTGGGATGGCCGCGTGACGCACAGTTCTTCGCCCGCCCTGCCCCGTGCGCCCGGCTTTCAAAATGCGCTGATCGAGAATATTGCACAGGGCAACACGATCCTGCTGAACCCGGCGGCGACCGCGCTGGCACAGGCGGCTGGCCCCCGTGTCGACAGGGTTTTCGCGCATGACTGGTGGCTCTATCTTTTGATCTCGGGGGCCGGGGGGCGGATCGTGTTCGATCCCGGGGACCCGGTGGTTCTGTATCGTCAGCATGCGGGCAACGCGATCGGGGCCGGACGTGGGCTGCGGGCCCAGATTGCCCGCAAGACAGCCGTGTTGCGCGGTGCCTTTGCCGAACGCCTGGCGCTCAATCTCGCGGCGCTGGAGGGCTGCCGCGATCTGCTCACCCCGGACAATGCGATCCTGCTGGATAGGTTTTCCAAAGGTCGCACGCAAGGTTTGCCCGCGCGGGTTGCGGCCTTGCGGCAGCTGGGTCTTTACCGACAACGCCCGCTTGGCACGCTGGGATTCTGGGGGGCCGCGCTGCTTGGCCGGATCTGAACCACATATCATTCTGATCGGGGGGGATGGCTATCCTTCGGGGGTGCCCCGTCACATCCATGATCTTGTCAGATCACTCAGCGGGAGGGCGCGCCTCACCGTTGTCAGCGAACCTGACAAAGGCGGATATACCGGGCTTGCGGCCAGGGATGTCCGGCATGTGACAGTGCCGGGGCTGGCCAGCCGCCTCAGGCCCGGCTCGCTCAAACAGGGGCGGAGGGCCTTGCGGGCGTTTCTGAACAGCGAGCCGGCCGATCTGGTCTGGTTTCATGCCCGCTTGCCGGTGATCCTTGGCCGTCGGCTGCTGGTCACCGGGGATTGGCAACCGGGCCCGTCCACCCGCGTAGCACTGACCTATCACGGGCTGCCATTCGGGCGCGGTCACCGGCGCGCTACCGCGATATTGTCGCAACGGCTTGAACGGCACCTTCTCGGGCGGTGCCCACCATTGGAACTGGTCTTTCTGACCGACGCCCAGAAGCACCGTATGACCGCCACTCTGGGGCCGGTGCTGGCGCGCCATCGCACGCATGTCCTGGGCAATGCCTCCAGCCTTGGCAAAGCCCCCGAGGGCGATCTGCCCGCGCGGCCCCCGGGGCGGCACCTTGTGATGACGGGGCGCACGGGCTGGCAGAAGAATTACGCCTCGGCGCTGCGGCTGATGCGGCATCTGCCCGACGATATCACCCTCAGCTTGTGTGGTGCGGGCACCGATGATCCGGCTTTTCAGGCGCGCGCAAAGCGGCTGGCCCAGGGCGGGGCGGCCCGGCTGCGGCTGCTGGGCCCGCTCCCGGATGTCCGCCCCCTGCTGGCCAGCGCGGATGGGTATATGCTGACCTCGCGCTATGAAGGTCTGCCGATCGGGGCGCTGGAAGCCAGCGAGTACGGCCTGCCGCTGGTTCTGGGGAATTTCGACGGGGCCGAGGCGCTGTTGGAGGACTATCCGCTGGGGTTGCACCTGACGGGTCCTCTGTCGGTTCAGGCCCAGATCGTGGACGGGCTTTTGACCCGCTATCTGTCAGACCGGCCCCGCCACGAGGCGGCGATCCGGACCCATTGGGAGACGCGGTGGTCACCCGACCGGTTTGAACGGGATGTTGTGCAGATGGTGGCGGGCTGGCTGCACTGAGGGCCGGGACGGCAGGCCTTGTCAGTCCGGGCGGGGCTTGGTGAGGTTTTCCTCATGATGCTCAAGGGCAGCATCCACATCGTCATAAAAATGCAGGGTGCCGCGCTCCAGGACCGCGGCCATATCACACATGCGCCGCACCATGGGCGGCGAATGGGTGACAACGATGGCCCCGGCGCGGGTGCGCCGGTCATCAAACACGGCGATACTTTTGGCGCGAAAGGCACCATCGCCCACCGATGTCACCTCGTCCACGAGGTAGGTATCAAACGGAATGCCCATCGACACCCCAAAACTGAGCCGCGAGCGCATCCCCGAGGAATAGGTCCTCAGGGGCATATGAAAATGCCGCCCCAGCTCGGCAAAATCCTGAACATAATCCACCAGTTCATCTGTATCCATGCCGTAAATCCGCGCCACAAACCGGGTGTTCTGTGCGCCGGTCAGTTGCGGGTGGAAGGACCCGGCAAATCCCACCGGATACGAGATCTGACCGGTGGACAGCACCCGCCCCGAGGTGGGTCTGAGCGAGCCGGAAATCAGCCGCAAAAGCGTGGATTTCCCGGCCCCGTTCCGGCCCAGAAGGGCCACGCTTTTGCCTGAGGGGAAGATTGCGGTGAGGTTTTCTACCACCACCTTGCGCCCACCGCGCATGGGGAAAATCTTGGTGAGGCGGTCAAGCTTGATCATCGCAGACCCCGATCTCAGCTGCGATCCCGCAGGCTATAAAACACCAGACTCATGATGGCCCAGGCGAAAAGCAGGAAGACGGCGGTGAGAATGAAAATATTCATCCGTTCGGGAAACTCGGCTTTCTCGGCCAGGGTGGGGCGGATATGCGGTGCCAGATAGCGGCTTTGCTTGCGCGCTTCGGCCTGCGCGGCGTCAAACCCGGCCAGCGCACTGGTATAGGCGGTTTCAGCAAACTCGCGGTCAACAATCAGGCCTTCATATTCCCCAACCAGTGTCGCGAACTCGTCGCCTTCGGAATCCGAGGTGTTGCCAATGCCAAGCTTGCGGCGCTCGGCCTGAATGCGGTCTTCGATCACCCGCACCCGGCGTTCGGCCTGGGTGATGCGCGGATCGTCGGAGCGGGCCGTGGCGCGCAGAAGGTCCAGTTCAATCAGCGATTCCGCCTGTTGCTGCTGCAAGGTCACAAGCAGGCCCATCTGGTTTTGCGTGTCGATGGAGGGATCAACAATCTGCGTGCGGTTGCGGAACTCGGTCAGCGTGCGGCGGGCCACTTTCAGCCGCTCCACGGACACCTCAAGTTCTTCGCGGGCGTATTTGATCGCATCCTCACGCGCAATATCGGACAGCGCGTTGATCATCTTGGTGCATTCTGCCAGCAGCGCCTCGGAAATCGCGCGGGCATCCTGTGGATCAAAGGCCAGGATGCGCAGATCAATAAGACCCGTGCCACTGTCATAAATGATCGAGACCTTGCGCTCCCAATGGGCTTGCAGGTCTTCGATCGTGCCATCCGGGTCAAACGCAAACAGGGGATCCTGGAACCGGCTCACACGCGACCAGATCGCCCGCAGATCAACCTCGTCATCAATGCGGCGCACCAGTTCCTGGCTGGTCAGATAGGAATAGAGAATATCGGTATCCGACGAACTGCCGGTGGACAGATCCGTGATGCCGCCCAACAGCTCGATGGCAGAACTGCTTTCCTCGGTGCGCACCGAAAAGCCCAGATAGGATGCATATTGATCAGCCGCACGGCCCCACAGATAAAGCGCCAGAATGCTCAGCGGCAAAAGCGTGCACAGCGCAAAGGATACCAGCAGGAAAAAATGCCGGGGCCGGGGCCGGGCGGCGGCGACGGGGCGGCGCACAGGGGCGGCCAGCCCGGGCGATTCCACATCATCCGGCACCTCCGGTACCTTTGGGATGACCGGGGGGGCGGGCCCTCTCTCCGCCTGGCGCGCATCCGCCTCGCCGGGATGCGGCGCAACCAGCTTGGGGCCGGTGGGAGTGTCGGACATGGCGTTCTATCTTTCCGGTCTTGCCAGCATAGGGTATCTGTGCTGCCTACTACATAGGCCGTTTCACTCTAACAAGCCAAGACCCGCCCAGGACACTTAATTTTGACGCATAACTCCCCCACGGATAGAGACGCGACGCAAGAACTGCGCCAGGTCAGCATGCCTTTTGCCACGGGGCGGGCAGTTTCGGCGCTGATGTTGCGGGAGATGTCGACAAGCTATGGCCGCTCCCCGGGAGGGTATATCTGGGCGGTGTTGGAGCCCGCGGGGGGCATCGCGCTGATGACGGCGATTTTTTCCGCAGGGTTCCGTACCCCGCCGCTTGGCACATCCTTTGCGCTGTTTTATGCCACCGGGCTTCTGATCTTTTTGATGTATGCGGATGTGGGCGGCAAGATTTTGCAGACCATCAACTTTTCGCGCGCCCTGCTGGAATACCCGCGTGTCACCTTTATCGATGCGCTGCTGGCCCGGTTCCTGCTGAATGTAATCACGCAGTTCATGGTGCATTTCGTTATCATGGGCGGAATTCTCATCCTGTTGGCCCCGGATGTGACGATGGATCTGGGCAAGATTGCACTGGCCTATGCCATGGTGCTGGCCCTTGCCTTCGGGATTGGCACCATCAACAGCTTCCTGACGCTGGCCTATCCTGTCTGGCAGACCATCTGGGTGGTGCTGAACCGGCCGATTTTTTTGATTTCGGCCTTGTTTTTCCTGCCCGAAAGCGTGCCACAGCCGTACCGGGATATCTTGTGGTACAACCCGCTCTTGCACCCGATCGGGGCCATGCGTGACGGTTTTTACGCCTATTATGAACCCACCTATGTCTCTTCGGCCTATGTTTTCTTTATTTCCGCGATTACCACGCTGGTCGGGCTTTTCCTGCTCAATCGCTACCACCGCGATATTCTCGATAAATAGGCAGACGTCTCAGCCTGCCATTGAGATCACGGGACGGCAGAGTTACACCCAAAATCGAAAAGGCCACGGCCCGGGCCTCTTTCATGGGGCCGGGACGGGAGATGAAAAGGGCAGAACATGCGTGTCTTGGTGACAGGTGGGGCGGGCTATATTGGCACCCATACCCTGATTGAACTGATTGCCGCCGGGCACGAGCCGCTCGTGCTGGATAATTTCGACAATTCCGTGCCCGAGGCCCTGACCCGGGTCGGGGAACTGGTGCAGCGCCCGATTCCTTTTGTGGAATGCGATATCCGGGACCGGGATGCGGTGACGGCGGCCTGCGACCAGTTCCAGCCCGAAGCGGTGATCCATTTTGCCGGCCTCAAGGCGGTTGGCGAAAGCCAGGAGCGCCCGCGCGATTATTACGATGTGAACGTGGGCGGCACGCTGAGCCTGCTTGCTGCGATGGATGCCATTGGCTGCGCGCGCATCATCTTTTCCTCCTCGGCCACGGTTTACGGCGTGCCGCAATACCTGCCCTATGACGAAGCCCATCCCTGTGTGCCAGCGTCGGTTTATGCCAAGACCAAACATATGGCCGAAGGCATCCTGAGCGACTGGCAAAGTGGCGATGGGGCGGTGATGCTGCTGCGGTATTTCAACCCGGTGGGGGCACATGTGTCGTCCCGCATTGGCGAAGACCCTCAGGGGACGCCCAACAACCTGATGCCGTTCATCGCGCAGGTGGCCGTGGGCCGCCGGGACAAGCTGATGGTCTTTGGCAATGATTACGACACGGCCGATGGCACTGGTGTGCGCGATTATATTCATGTGACCGATCTGGCCCGCGCGCATGTGGCTGCCATTCAGTATGCCGAAAACCATACCGGCACCGAGGTGATCAATATCGGCACCGGTCAGGGCTATTCGGTGCTGGATATGGTGGGCGCGTTTGAAAAAGCGTCAAACCGCCCCATTCCTTACCAGGTAACAGACCGCCGCCCCGGAGATGTGGCCGCGATGGAGGCCGATGCCAGCCGTGCGGCACGCCTGCTGGGATGGCGCGCCGAACTGGGGCTGGATGCGATGTGCGCAAGCGCCTGGGGCTGGCAGAGGGCCAACCCACAGGGCTATGCCGACAGCGAATGACAGCAGACCCTGGTGGCAACGGGGGCAGATGCCTAAAAAAAGACCCCATTGTCTGACAGTTAAGTGCAAAAGCATGCGCTCAGAGATTGGCTTGTTTCTGACGAATCGCTATGACTGTCATATCCCGGACGCACGGCATGGTTGTTTTGCATGGTCCGGTACGGTTAATCACTCAGGATTGGGCGCGTTCCCTGCCCATAGGTTAGAAGGTCTGGTTGAGACATGTTGAACACAGTTGGAATTGCAGGAATTAAAGATCTTTTTGTCGCGCAAGGGCAGGTCTTTGCCCAGTTTGACAATGCGATTGCGAACAAGGTTTCCTCGGTGTCCATCGGGGGCGCCTCGGCCCCGTTTGCCCCGACTGACAACGCCCTGGCCCAGGGCATGGATATCCTGCGCAAAGTCCAGCTGGACACCAATGACATCAACCAGAAAGTCACCTCTGACCCGGCTGAAATCACGCCCGGGTCGCTGTTTGCGGTCTGGGTGAATCGCCTGACGGACTGGGCCTTGTCCGGTCGCCAGACAGTGCAGATCATGTTTGCCGACCAAACCACCCCGGTCCGGCTGTCCTTCACCGAACCGCTGCGCGTCAAAAATGCAGATGACAACATCTTTTTTGAAACACGGCTGGCCCAGCATCGGGCCAATGCTGTTCTGGAAGTCTCGTTTTTCAATGAAGAAACAGACCAGACCACGGTCGAAGAAGTTGCGTTTGATCCTGCGTTTATCGGGGGCATATCGCACAACGGATATCAACACGTGCGCCTGCCGCTTCCCAAAGGGTTCAAAACCGGCAGCATTTCCGTGGCGATCTCCTATCAGGGCTATATGCCGGATAGCAGCGGCGTCGAGCCGTTCGTGTTCCTGGCAGATACCCGTCTGTCCCCGGATCAACACAGCAACGTTCAAAGCCTGGTTGAACCGCTGAGCCTGTCATCGGACTGGGCCGAGGATGAAAGCGGTGTCTGGATGATGGCCCCGTTTCCGGTGTATCCCTCGCCCCAGGATGTTGTGACGCTGAAAGTGGGCCGCCAGAAAGAGCCGATCCTGACTGTCCCGGCCCCGCAGCTGACGCTGGAAGACGACAATGGGCACACCCTTGTCTTTTCGTCTGACAGAAAGCTGGATCTGTTATTGTGCATCGATTCCGAACCTGTTGAACGGCTCATCTTTGGCACCCACAGCAATGTGTTGCGCATCCCCCCCCGCTATCTGAACGGGGCGGTGCATCATGTGGCCCTGAAGGATCAATCCGGTTCGTTCCTCTATTGGGAAACGCAGGCCTTGTTGCCTTCTGTGATCACGCCTGCGGATGTGATGCAGCGCGAAACCCCGGGCCCTTACCCGTCGATGCTTTTTGCCCAGACACCCCGGCGCTATGAAGGGCTGAAGGCCGCGCTTGCTGCCTCTGACAAAACCACCAACACCGCCCAGATTGCCTATGCGCTTTCGGTGCTGGAGGGCGGCTATGACAACGTCAAACTCAAGCCCCTGTCATTCCCCCGGCCCAAATCGCCGGACGTGTCGATCATCATTCCGGCCCATAACAAGGTTGAAGTGACCTATCTGGCCCTGTGCTCGCTTCTGGTGGCCCATAACGAGGCCAGCTTTGAAGTGATCGTGGTCGATGATGCCTCGACGGATGAAACCGCGCAGCTGGAAAAGATCGTCAGCGGCATCACCGTCCTGCACAATGCCAATGCGCAGCGGTTTATCCGCGCCTGCAACCGCGGGGCAGACGCCGCCAAAGGCAAATATATCGCCTTGCTGAACAATGATGTCGAGGTGACGGTCGGCTGGCTGGATGAACTGATCGCCGCGTTTGACCGCTTTGACGATGTGGGGCTTGTGGGCTCGAAACTGCTCTATCCCGACGGTGATCTGCAGGATGCAGGCGGTATTATCTGGCGCTCGGGCAACCCGTGGAACTATGGCAACCGCCAGAACCCGGATGACCCCCGCTTTTGCTATGCCCGCCAGGCGGATTACCTGTCCGGGGCGGCGATGCTGGTGCCTGCGGATCTGTGGCACGAGTTGGGCGGTTTGTCCTCCTATATGGAGCCGATGTATTTTGAAGACACCGATTTTGCCTTCAAAGTGCGCCAGGCCGGGTACACCACGTGGTTTATCCCCTCCTCGGTTGTCTATCATTATGAAGGCATGACATCGGGCACCGATGTGACCACCGGGTTCAAGAAATTCCAGGAAGTGAACCGGCCCAAGTTCAAACGCCGCTGGGCCAAGGCCTATGCCGGCTTTGGCAAAGAAGGACACCGGCCTGATCTGGAAAAAGATCGCGGCATCGTCGGGCGTGTGTTGTTTATCGATTACACCACGCCGCGCCCGGACCAGGATGCCGGGTCCTATGCGGCCTTGCAGGAAATCCGGCTGGTACAGTCCCTTGGGTACAAGGTGACATTCCTGCCTGCCAATATGGCGCATCTGGGTAAATATACCGATGATCTGCAAAAGATGGGTGTTGAGGTGATCACCGCTCCCTTCTTTTTGACGATGGCGGAGTATCTGGGCAAACATGCCGTCGATTTCGATGCGTTCTACGTCACCCGCTATTATGTCGCCGAAGCGGTGATCGAACAGCTGCGCGGCTTTGCCCCCAATGCACGGGTGATCTTTAACAATGCCGATCTGCATTTCCTGCGCGAAATCCGCGCCGCCCAGGCCGAAGGCGACCCCAAGCGCCTTGAGCAGGCCCGCGAGACCCGGGAAAAAGAGGTCAGGATCATCAACGAGGTGGATGTGGTCCTGTCTTATAACGAGGTCGAGCATTCCGTCATCCAGGCCTATTCCGAAGGCCAGGCCACCGTTGTGAAATGCCCCTGGGTCGTCGATGTGATCGCGGCCCCTGCCCCGCTTGATAAACGCGCGGGTCTGTCCTTTCTGGGCAGCTATCGCCATCACCCCAACGCAGAAGGTGTGCAGTGGTTCCTGACCGATGTGATGCCAATTGTGAACGCCAAGGCGGGGGATCAGAAACTGTCTCTCTATGGCGCGGGGATGACCGACGACATCAAGGCATTGAAAAGCGATCAGGTGGATCCGGTGGGCTTTGTCGACGACATCGCCGATGCCTTTGACCAACACCGTATTTTCATAGCACCACTGCGCTCAGGGGCTGGGATCAAGGGCAAGGTTCTGTCGGCCCTGGCGCATGGCATACCCTGCGTTCTGACACCGGTTGCGGCCGAAAGCATCGGGTTGCGCTCGGGGTATGACTGCTTCATCGCCCGCACCCCCGAGGAGTGGGCCGACGCCATCAGGAAACTGAGCACGGATGACGCGCTGTGGCACAGCATATCCGAGAAGGCCCGCAACCATATTGCCGAGAACTTTTCCTTCGATCATGGTCGCATGGCCATGCGCGAGGCGTTCGAGGCGGCGGGCATTTTCCTGTCAAATGATGTGTGATGATCACCCGGAATAATCCAGCTGCGCAGAGATATTTTCTCCGTATGCGATAGAAAAAAGGCCGCGCCAGTGCGAACCATTATCCTTCATTACCACCTGTTCAAAAACGCAGGCACGTCTGTCGACCATCTTCTGAAGGAAAGTTTTGGCCCGAACTGGCTCACCCAGGAGTTTCCCGCCGCGGACAATAACAACACGGCCCTGGTCGAGAAATGGATCGCCGACACGCCCGATGCGGTCGCCTATTCGTCCCACACGATGCTGGGCCCCCTGCCCCGGGTGCCCGGGGTGCAGGTTGTGCCAATCCTTCTTCTGCGCGACCCGATTGCGCGGATCCGTTCGGCCTATCGCTTTGAGCGCAATCAGGAAGCGGACACATGGGGGGCCAAACTGGCCAAGGAGCATAATTTCGAGGGTTATGTGCGCGCGCGCCTTGAGCGTAGCGGTGACCGCCAGTGCCGCAACTTCCAGACCTCGCGCCTGGCCTCCCTGGTGCCCGGGGAGGCGCCCGAACTGGACCGCGCCATCCGGGCTGTCAGCTTGATTCACACGCAGGGTATCCTGGGCATCGTGCACCATTTCGATAATTTTCTGGACACCCTGAAAACGCGCCTGTCCGGCCTGTTTCAGGCCAGTCCGCAAAACCCGGTCCATGCCAATGTCAGCCGCAAGATACCGCTGGAGGAGCATGACGCCCTGTCGAAGATCCTGCGCGACAGCAATCGTGATGATCTGAAGCTGATGGAACGCGCCCAGGTCATGTTGGATGGCAGATGATTTCCGGCATTGAATGCGCGGCGTCCACCCTCCCTGAATTCCGCAACCCCTGCCATCTTACCAATGGAATATCCGCGCAGAGTATCTTAAGGAGTCCCCAGTCAGAGGAGGCGCAGGTTTGCTATTTTTCGAGCATTTATTAGGTAAAGCTGAACAGATCCGGAGCGCAGATGATGTTTACGCTGCCATCGCCGAGATGTTCGACGCCATGGCTGATTTCCCAGGGTGGGAGTTTGATGCTGACGCAGAGCGGCACGGGGCACAGCAACTGGCCCGCAGGTTGCCGGATGCGCTGATTTTGTCTGTCTATGACTGGAACGTCTATTGCACCAATCGCGGACAGCGGCCCCGGCAGTTCAATGACGCCTATTTCCAGATGAAACGCCTGGTCTCGCAGGTTCTGGCCGAGGTCTATCCTGTCGGTCCCCCGCCCGGAGATGGGCACACAATGCGGGTTGCAATCTGGGTGCCCTGGCTGCCGAATAACCCCAACAACAACATTATGCGCGTGGCGGCGGGATATCTGGGCGGCCTGCTGCAGCGCGACGGGGTAGAAGCCGCCCTCGTGGTGACCAATGAGTTTTCCCACGCCATCGGCAGCTCTGTAGAGCACGCCCGGACAGACCCGCGCCCTTTCCGTCCAACATTGGAAAGTGTGATCGGCGAATACAATGCGCCGCCCTCGGCGTTGCATATGGCCCCGCCCCCTTTCATTGATGAGGGCAACTTGGCGTGGTTCCTGGCCTTTCAGCAGAGTTTTGCCCCGGACGTGATCTTCATACCCAATTTCGAGATGAGCTCGGCGCATATCCATGGTTTCGCGCGGTCCGCAGCCACGGTTTATTTGCAAACCAGCGTGCGCAACCGCCCGCCTTATGATTTCACGCGCTATCTTTATCTGGGCGAGAAACGCAAGATCGACGACAGCCATATCCATCCCGACCGCTGGCACTACCACACGTTCGGCTATGGTAATTTCGGGGCCGGCTCCAACCTGACGCGAGCCGATATCGGGCTGGCCGAAGACGCCTTTGTCACCGTGACCGCCGGAAACCGGCTGGAGAACGAGGTCAATCCCGAGATCATCGAGATCATGGCAAATGTGATGGACACCCACCCCCATGTCACATGGATGCTCATGGGCGTTAAGAACGAGCCCAAGATCCGTGAGAATCTGGGGCCGCGTTTTGCAACCATGCAAGACCGGGTGGTCTGCAAAAGTTATGTGCGCGAGGTGGGCGATTACCTGTCTCTGTGCGATCTCTACGTCAATCCCCGGCGCACCGGCGGGGCGGTCAGCATGGCCCTGGCGGTATATGGGCAAACCCCGGTGCTCAGCTTCCACGGCAATGACGCGTGCAATTTCCTCGTTGAGGAAATGATGCATGACAGCCCTGACAGCTACGGTGCAAAACTGGCCGCCCTCGTGTCCGACACATCAGACCTGAACAGGGTCGCAGCCCAGCAATGGGACCGGTTTGAAGCCGGGCATACGGTCGCCGCCTCGGCGGCTGATCTTGAGGCACATCTGCGGGCCGCCCAGGCGGACTGGGGCGAAAAATGACCCGTCCGCTGGCCGGCGCAGTCTGTGTTATCGTTGGCGGTGGCGGGTTTTTGGGGGCCAATCTTGCACTGGCCCTGCGGGCGCAAGGTGCCGAAGTCCGCGCCTTCGGGCGCACCCGGTACTTTGATGCGCCACTCAAAGGCGTCCGCTGGATGGGCGGCACCCTGGACGATATGCAAAAGCTCTCCAATCTGATTGACGGGGCGGACGTTGTCTTTCACCTGGCGGGCACATCGACCCCGGCCAGCGCCGAGGCCAATCGCCTCGAAGACGTCAAAGGCTCGGTTCTGGGCACCATCAACCTGCTCGACCTGTGCCGCACGCTCAAGGTTGACCGCGTGATCTTCACCTCGTCAGGCGGTACGGTCTACGGCGATGCGCCGGATGCACCGTTTACTGAAAAAACCCTGCCACAGCCGATATCCAGCTATGGCATCAACAAGCTGTCCGCCGAATTCTACTTCCAGCTTTATAACACCACCTACGGCATGAAGAATGTCGTGCTGCGGATTGCCAACCCTTTTGGCCCCTATCAACATGGCCTGAAAAATCAGGGCGTTATTCCGATCTTCATGCGCAAGGCATTGGCCGGTGAGCCTCTCAGGATCTGGGGGGATGGCTCGGTGACCCGCGACTATCTCTTTGGCGAGGATGTCGCCCAGGCCATGATCGCCGCCGCGACCTATACGGGGCCCGAAGCGGTCTTCAATATCGGCTCGGGCGTGGGGCGCAGCCTGAATGAGGTGATCGGCAATCTGGAAACGGTCCTTGCCCGCCAAATCGCCGTTGAATATCGCCCGGCACGGGGCCTTGATGTGCCTGTCAGCGTACTCGATTGCGCGCTTGCCGCCCGGGAACTGAACTGGCACCCGCAAAGCGACTGGTGCACAGCGCTGCGCACCACATGCGACTGGATTCGTGAGGATATGGGCCTCTTGCCTGATACGGGAGATACCGATGGGAATTGATCTGCCAGCTTTTGAATTTCTTCTGCGCGCGCAATCCGAGTTCGGTGATTTCGGGTCGACCGTTGTTTTGGGACGTCAGCGCCTGCTGATCCGCAATGACGCGGACCGGGACCGGTTTGGCTCCGTCCTCAAACAATATCGCCCGGATCTGGAGATCGACGATATCCTCGACGAGAATGTTGACCGGCTGATCGCGGCCCTTGGCGGCACACCCTATCAGGTGATGGACAATTCCGCCTATGAAGGGGCCGAGGTGATCCATGATCTGAACGAACCGCTGCCAGACGCGCTGAAGGGCCGTTTTGATACGGTGATCGACATCGGCACACTGGAGCATGTGTTCAACATTGCCACCGCCATGAAAAGCATGGCCGAGGCTGTTCGTGTGGGGGGGCAGTTCCTGTGTCTCAACATCGCCAATCACCATCTGGGGCATGGGTTCTGGCAGTTTTCCCCCGAGGTGTTTTTCCGCACCTTCTGCCCGGCGCATGGCTATGAACCGCGCATGGCGGATTTGTATTATCAGGGGGCTTTCCACCCGCTGGCAGATCCGCAATCCCTGGGCCAGCGCCAGCCGATCAAGACACCGGGCTATACCTATATCACCTTCGCCGCCCGCAAGATCGAAGACCGCCCTGTTTTTGAGAGCGGGTGGCCAATACAGGCGGATTATCTGGCCGCATGGAAGCTGTTTCTGGCACGTGATACCGAAGCCAAGGGCAATCCGACTGAGGCTGAAACCATCCTGCGTGCGGCCTTGGATGCAGCGGCAGACAACCCGCTTTACATGGTCGCACTGGCGGCTCTTCTGCGTCGGACGGATCGCCAGGAAGACCCGGAATATACCCGCCTCATGACGCGTGCAGAAGAGTTGGCACCGACGCTTCCCGCACTTATCGCCGAACAGAAGGTCATCGCGGCAGCACAGGCCGAGGAGGCCGGGAAACGCATCGATATCGGGCCGGTGTCGCTTGCTCTCGAAGACCCGCGGGTGCCAGAGAAAACGCGCGACGCGATGATACGCGGCCGCTACGAATTCAAGGAACGGGAGGTGGCCCGTCGAATGCTGTCCGACGGCGACCGGGTGATCGAGCTGGGAGCCGGCATGGGCGTTGTCTCGCTGACCATCGCGAAACTGGTCGGCAGCAAAGCCATCCGAAGCTTCGAGGCCAATCCGGTCATTATCGAGCTGGCCCGCAGCAACGCGGAGGCCAATGATATGCCTGTCACCTTCTGCAACGTCATTGCAAGCCCGCGCGTCATCGCCGAAGAAACACCGTTTATCGATTTCTTCGTACTGGGCTCGTTCGAGGCCTCGTCCACGCGCCGGATCAATCCAAACCAGACGGCAATTCAGGTGCCCACCTCGCCGCTTGAAGATGAGATTTCATCGCATCGGGCAAACGCCCTTGTCTTTGATATCGAAGGGTTCGAGACCGAGATCATCTCGAAGACGAACCTCAGCGGGATCGACAAGCTGATTATGGAAATCCACCCTAAAATTCTAGGGCTGGACACCTGTGTTGACCTGATCGACCAGCTGGAAACCAAAGGGCTGATCCTGCGCCGGGATCTGGCATTTGGCGATGTCCTCGCCTTTGAGCGGGGTATTGAGACGGCCGCGATGAGCGGCGGGGCATTGTTTGCTGCGCTGAACGAGATGGAGGCGCATACGCGGGCGCAGGAGTGGGAAGCCGCACTGGAGATCGCAACGCAGTTGCAAGACCTCATCACCGAGAATGCATATATGCAGTATCACATTGCCCAGATCGAAAAGGCGTTGGGCCAGGACAGTCCCGAGCGGGTGCTCAGAGCGGCCGAGCTGGGGTCGATGGATTTTCTACTCTACACCGAGCTGGCTGGACGCTTCATCAAACACGGCGACAAGCCCGGCGCCGAGAAAGCGCTTACCACACTGCGACAGCTTTTCCCGCGCAGCCCGCATCTGCCGACCTTAACTCAGAGGATCAAAACAATGGTCTGACACAAACGTCAGCCCCATTTTTCCGGCAGCGTATACCCTTCGGCCTCGACCTCGCTTTTGATGCGCTCGATATCCTCGGCGAAAAGCTCGGGGAAAAACGCGGGCATCTCCCGGCTCACGCTTTCGGTAAAGCGGCGGTCCAGCAGCGGTTGAGGATAGTTGAAGGCGGGCAGATCAAGAAATTCTTCGATGCCGCGCAGCGTGCCGCGTTGATCGCCATGCAGGTCTTCGTAAAAGATCGCCTTGCGGCTGTCTTCGGGCAGGCCGGCCTTCATCCGGCGCAGCACCTCGCCATATTCGGCATTGTCCCAGATATGAGGCAGACGCACGAATGTCTCAAAGTCCTCGGGCTCCCATTCATCCAGGTGGTGCAGCCCGTTGGTCATCTGCAAGTGAAACTTGGTGTGGCTCCACAGCCGCTTGAGCGGGTGGCGCATGGTGTAAAGCACCCTCAGCTTGTCACAGTTCTCGGCCACTTTGGGCCATGCGTCAGCGGGCAGATGGGCGTGCAGGTTGGAAAAATCACAGGCCCAGATTTCAGGGGCACGCATGTCAAACAGGTTGCGGTACCAGAAATCATCCACCGGGCGGTTGATGTAATTGGCCACCCAATGCAGGTTGCCCCGGATCCGGTCGATATTGGCCTTGTCGGGATCGAATTTGAACAGATAGCGGTTGCGCGCAGACTGCAGGCGGCGCTGTTCGCTGAGATGGCGGTTGTTCACATAGCGGTGGTAGAAATAATGGATTTCTTTTTCCGGTGTGAAATGCAGCGCCGGGTGGCGTTCCAGCACGGCATAAAGCCAGGTCGTACCGGCCTTCATGGCCCCAATACTCAGAAACAGGTTGCCGAAAATCTTTGGGCGCATGGTCCGCGAGAGCTTTCTGTCGTTATACTACGCCGAGGGGTATCCCGCGAACGTAGCAAGGTAAAGACCCTCGCGCCCCCCCGCTTTAGAACACAAAATCGCCCGCATCCAGATCGCCGATATTCACCCCGGTCAGCAGGATCGAATTCCCACCCCCGGTGTCGATCAGCACATCCCCGCCAACCTGCGTCGCCGCCCCGCTCGAGGCCGAACCAAGGTTCAGATCCGTCAGCGTCAGCCCGGGAATCCCGGACAGATCG
>Ga0316205_10001096_pt1 | contig 37699 bp, 30 predicted proteins | sample 3monthpyrite_MG_FD_204941 | JGI IMG/M metagenome (GOLD analysis project Ga0316205, IMG submission 204941) | Microbial mat bacterial communities from mineral coupon in-situ incubated in ocean water Damariscotta River, Maine, United States -... | ecosystem: Environmental > Aquatic > Marine >...
GGGATTCATTCAATATTAATTTTTTCACCGTGGTACCTCCGGGTGTACTGGAGCAGTATCCTGCAAACTGGGTCACCAGCGTCTATCTTGATTCAGAACAGCGTCAACAACTGGGGCAACTGGTCAGTGAATTTCCGAACGTTACCCTGATCGATGTCAATATCATCATGCAACGTGTACGTGGCATCATGGATCGCGTTTCTCTAGCGGTCGAATTTATATTTCTGTTTACCTTAATGGCAGGGCTGGCCGTTTTGTATGCCGCGATTCAATCCAACCAGGATGAAAGACGATTTGAAAATGCGGTGTTACGCACCCTGGGCGCCAGTAAAAAAACACTGATGCTGGGTTTGTTCGCTGAATTCAGTTTGCTGGGTGCACTGTCAGGATTGCTCGCCGGTCTTTCTGCGACTTCACTGGCCTGGTTGCTGGCGGTAACCGTATTTAAATTTGAATATAGTTTTGATATTTCAGTGGTATTCATCGGTGTTGTATCGGGTACGGTTATCGTCGTCATCGCAGGCTTGTTGGGTACACGCAGTGTATTAACGCTTCCTCCAATCCAATCGCTGCGTGAAGGCAACACCTGAAACTTAATAAAATTAAAAAGGTTTGGGTAGAAATTTTCAGTCTTATTCTCAAAAGGGTGAGCAACATAAAATTCTCGATAGAATTACCTTTCTCTATAAAACCGCATTAAAAAATAACCAGCATGATTTTCAGCGTACCAGGCAAATTCAACAAATGCTGGATCAGCATCGTAATACCCGTAGTGCGATGAGTGCTGTATTGTCTGTGCAGAGCAGGCTTGATTTTAGAATGCTTCATCAACGGATAGAGATGGGGTTAGCGATGACTGGGAAGTTCCCGGACAAACAGAAATTTGAAAATCTTTTAAAATCATCCGGTATCGACCATAAACTGCTGACCTATAAACTGGATAAGGACATTTACCGGGCTACACTAAAGGCGCCGGATGGGGAAGTGATTTCAATAAAAGGCGATGGCTATAAAGTGGCTATTGAGTAGATAAGAAGATTATCAGTATTATTTAGAATGTCTATACGTTGCAATTCAGAAATACGCTTTAATGGTACCTGCTTATGTTTTGATGATGAATCTTGTTCGTATATTTTTAACACCGGATAAATAACAATCCATTCGCATTAACAATGCAATCCATCAAAAAATAGTTGCCAAAAGTAAGTGTCAGGGCGCGATTAACTTTCTATTACTCTTTGTCACCCCTTTAATGATAACGGGTCTTAATAATTATCATGGGTTTAAGGCTCAGACAGGGCGATATTTTTGTCTTATACTCCACTATATGTAAATGGAGTTGGGTAAATAACCAGGCTATTCTCTTATGTCAGCATTAAAAAAAATTCTCTACGTGGAAGACCAAAAAGACATCCAGTTGATTGCCCGAGTGGCGCTGGAATCAATCAGCCATTATCAACTGAAAATTTGTGATGGTGGTGAGCAAGCGCTTGATTGTATGGCTGAATGTTCACCGGATTTGATATTACTGGATGTCATGATGCCCGGGATAGATGGCCCCGGTACAATGATAGAAATGCGAAAACGTGAGGAACTTCAGTCCATCCCTGTCATTTTCATGACCGCCAAGGTATTGCCTAATGAAGTTGATGAACTCATGTCTCTCGGTGCACTGGGCGTTATATCCAAACCGTTTGATCCAGTGAGCCTGGGGTCTCAAATTCAGGAAATTTGGGATCGACAGTGAAGCTGATAAATAACCGGAATAAACGGGAATCTATATGAAGTGTGCGGACATACCAGACAATGAAGAAGAACGACTACAGAAACTCAAAGAGCTGGATATTCTCGATACGCTTGAAGAGCAAGCTTACGATGATCTCACTCACCTGGCAGCGCAAATTTGTGATACACCTATAGCGCTTGTCAGTCTAATTGATGAAAACCGCCAGTGGTTTAAATCACATCATGGTCTGGGGGCATCCGAAACACCCAGGGAGTATGCCTTTTGTGCACATGCCATCCTTGATGACCAGTTATTCATTGTTGAAGATGCAGATCATGATGAACGATTCCATGATAATCCGTTAGTTACCGCTGAACCTCATGTGAAGTTTTATGCGGGAGTACCTTTAGTTCTAGATTCCAATATCCATGTCGGCACACTGTGTGTTATCGATAATCATGCGCGTAAGCTGGATGAACAGCAAAAAGAATCTTTAGAAGCCCTTGCACGACAGGTGGTTACCCAGTTGAAATTACGCTTAAAGCTAAAAGAAATGGAACAGCTTGATCATGCCAAGGATGAATTCATTTCAATGGTTAGCCATGAATTGCGAACACCTTTAACTTCACTGAAAGGATCACTGGGCATAATTAATCACATGGCAACGGATTTAGATGAACAAACGGATGCAATGCTGGATATTGCAGTGCGTAATGCCGATCAATTATTAGTGATTGTGAACGACATACTTGACCTGGCTAAGATGGAAGCGGGTAAATTAGAAATGCATTTTGAAATGCTTGATGCTGAAGCGTTGTTGCAAGATGCGCTTGAATTGAACAAATCTTATATTGAACAATGCGGCTGTCATGGAATATTAAAAATAGCAGATGAAATGTCAGGGACCATGATTAAGGGTGATAAACAGCGACTTCTGCAAGTGATATCAAATTTACTTTCAAATGCGGCAAAATTTTCTCCGGATGGTGATGAAATAGTACTTTCTTTAGAAAAGTCACAAAGCCAGGTACGTATTAGTGTTACCGATCATGGGAATGGCATACCGCAAGATCAGCAGATATTGTTGTTCAAGAAATTTCGGCAACTTGGAAAAGCAGGTAATCAAAAGTTACCAGGTACAGGTCTAGGATTAAATATATGTAAACATATCATTCAAGCCCACCAGAGTGAAATTAGTTTTACCTCCAGTCCCGGATGTACTGAATTTTACTATAGTTTAAAAGAAATCAACAATTAACGATTGCGGGGTAATTTAAAATTAATGAATTGAAAGTTTAAGGGGTACGAATTAAAGGTCTCGGTGACAACTGAGAATAATAAGCATTGACAAGGTGTGCAGTGTAATTAAATTGGTTTTTCAACTAACCATCTGAAATGACAAGGCGTTGTCATGCCGAAAAATCCAGGGATGTACCTGCCAAATATTCCACGCCACGTTATTCAATGGGGTGAGAATAGAGAAACCAGTTTTTATTCAGAAGAAGATTATCAGTATTATTTAGAATGTTTATACGATGCAAGTCAGAAATACGCTGTAATGGTACATGCTTATGTTTTGATGACGAATCAATTTCATATGCGTTTAACACCGAATAAAAAAGAATCCATTAGCTTAACAATAGCTTCTCAAGACATATATGGACGGCCCAAAAAATACGGTGTCAAATTACGCCAAACTGAGATAGGTATACAGTTGAATTTATTAACTGTTTTCAGTTGCATCCATAAAGGAACATCCATCATGAATAATCATAGCCTAATTGCCATTGATTTGGCAAAAAACATTTCCAAGTGTGCATTGTCAGCTCAAGCAATAAAGTGTTTTTTAACAAACAATTTAATCGTAAAACCTTATCGCAGTTTATGGTTAATCAACAACCGAGCATTGTCGCCATGGAAGCGTGTTACTCCAGTCATTACTGGGCCCGTTTATTTCAACCATATAGACATCAGGTCAAGTTGTTACCCGCTCAACATGTTAAACCGTTTTTGTGCGGCAATAAAAAATGATCGCAATGATGCTTTGGCAATTTCTGAAGCGGCCAGACGTTCTGGTACCATTGGCGTGCCTATAAAAAACCTTGCACAGCAAGTGTGACATAAGTCATGTTTATCACGAGTGCATGGTGATACAAAAATATAATAGAAAATATTATTGTCTTTTATTAAAAAGGGACTATTCTTCATATAGTAATTAAAGGGGGCGGTGATCAAAAAATATTATCGTTTGGCACCGACCGCTTATTTCTTTGTGTCATTAAAAATGGGACGAAGTGATTGTTTTTTAACTAAACACATGAATTCATCAGTTTTTAATCCGGCCCTTCTAACTTAAAAATAAATAGGAATATTTCCTGAATCGAAATTCGTTTCTTCATAATAATATATGTATTAAATGTAATGCTATTTTTTTAGATGATGCCAGCTTATGACTGATAATCAGGCTAATAGTAATCGGTTGCTGCACAAATAAAATTTTATAACATGCAAAGGTGCTAATAAGTATTTAATTGTTTTTTGGGCTTGTTTTAATAAGAATAATTATGCGGGTAATATAATTGTCTTGATGAGATTGTATTGTCTGTATAAAAGGCGCTAGAAAATACAAAAAGGTATTGGTCTGGCATTGATATAGTGCGGTATTAATTACAATGATAACAAGGGGTTAAAAATGAAAAATAATAATAATGTTTCATCTTTATTGCGTAATAATATTTTATCTATGTGTGTTTATACGGTTATATTCTGGATGTTGGCAGCATTATTTGTATCGGCTCAGGCAAATTCTTTATCTGCAGAACAGAAGTTGGGAAAAGATTTATATAAAGATAAAAACCTGTCTCTAAATAAAAATCAGTCATGTGCGTCATGCCATAGTCTTAAAGTGGTTGAATTATTTGATGATAAAAAAACGCCAGCGCCGGGTTTTGTTGACCCTGAAAATGTCGCCACAGGTACGCCTACATCAAGGGGCTCAGTTGAGGGTAAATTTGGTGGTCTTAATTCACCAAGTGCAGGTTATGCTGCATTTAGCCCAACATTCTTCTTTGATGAAGTTGAAGGCTTATGGGTAGGCGGTCAATTCTGGAATGGCAGAGCTGCCACGCTAGAAGAGCAGGCTAAAGGTCCATTTTTAAATCCCGTCGAAATGGCCATGCCTAGTCGTTGGGCGGTAATCAGTGAACTTAAAAATGACCGTGATTATGTTAAAGAATTTTATGAAGTATATGGCTTCGATTTAAATACGATTCCGTCTTATCCTTTGGCTCCATCTGATGAAGATGCGCCTGCTGGGGTCTTTACGGCTTATAACCTGATGGCGGATGCTATTGCGAGTTTTGAAAGAAGCCGTAAGTTTAATGCATTCACCTCTAAGTTTGATTTTGTTGAAGCGGGCATGACATCTTTTAGCGATCAGGAAGCAAGAGGTAAGGCGCTGTTTGAAGGTAAGGCTCAGTGCGCGCTATGTCATGTGACGACTCCAGCAGAAGGCCCTGACGGTAAGATGTATCCTGCGGTCTTCACCGATTTCACCTATGACAATATCGGTGTGCCTCGTAATACGAGTGTGCCAGGTAATCCACCCGCTGATATTGGTCTTGGTGCAACTACCGGCGATGCAGGAGATAATGGTAAACACAAGGTGATGAGCTTGCGTAACATTTCAGTAACTGCACCTTATGGACACAATGGTTTTTTTGCATCGTTAGAAGAAATTGTGCATTTTTACAATACACGTGATGTGGCTTCAGAGGGCTGGGCAGTACCTGAAATTATGGCGAACGTAAATACTGATGAGCTAGGTAATCTTGGGCTAACGGTGAGTGAAGAAGCCGATATCGTAGCGTTTATGAAAACACTGACTGATGAGTATCAGGAATGGGGAATGGATCCTAATGTAGAAGAGGATAGCCCTTCACCATGGTAGTTTAAAACTTAAAAAGCGGTGATAACACTGAGCAATAAATTATATTAGTTGTTATCGCCGTCTTTTAAGCTCGCTTGAGCCATATTTTAATTACATTTACATCCAATAATTAAAGGGGAGCAGCCCTTTAATTCTTTAGTTAAAATAAATTAAGCAACGCAACGCTGCTAAATGATTTATCAACCACACCTGATGGCGCATCCAGGCCAGCCAGTTTGCAATCTTCTGCTACTGGGCCTGAAGGAATCACCTGATGTAAGTATTTTAAACCACCCTGCAAGTCGATTTGCATACCGGCAAGATAACATTGCAAGCTGCCCGGGCTGAGCAGGATTCTGTTTATACAAATAAATTTGTACGTAAAATGTTTGGACCGCAATGGAACCTGTTACTCATCGGTGCAGGGCATCTTTCACAATATGTTTCACAAATGGCATTAATGCTCAGTTACCGGGTTATCGTTTGTGACCCACGCAAGGAGTATGCACAAAACTGGCAACTTGAAGGCACCGAGTTAACAACACTGATGCCTGGTTTTGATGACAAACTATGTTCACATACTTTTAATACTGGGTAAAAAAGAATCCATTAGCTTAATAATAAACTTAGAAAGACACCCAGTTTAGCAGGGGTAACCAGGTATGATTAAACAGAATAAAGTGAATTATTTCTCGGTGCTATTGTCAGTCTAATCAAGATTATATTTCTGGTTGCTTCTGAATGAAGTATTTAATTTCGATGTTGGTCAGTTTGTTTTTGTATGTTGGGTCATTGCCCGCTGATCAAAAACGAGTATTTATTCCTGCGGGTGAATTTACTATGGGTTGTTCCAATAATGATTCATTGTGTGATCCAGATGAAGGACCCAATGGTGGCGTGAAAGTTTTTGTAAAAGCTTTCTGGATTAATCGTCATGAAACTTCCGTTGAAGAGTATCGAGCATGTGTGATGATTGGCAATTGTGAGTATCCGTTTGATAATAAAAGAAACTACTACTGCAATTACGATGCACCAGGACGAAATGACTATCCGGTTAACTGCATTAACTGGATGAATGCTCAGGCATTTTGTAACTGGCAACAAGGTCGTTTAGCGTATGAGGCTGAGTGGGAAAAAGCGGCTCGTGCTGGAACAAATACGCCTTATCCATGGGGATCAAAACCTGCAAACTGTAATTTGGCAATTATGGATCCTGGAAAAACAGGTGAATCTGATAATATGACCGATGGGTGTTGGCGCGATTTATCCTGGCCGCGTGGCAGCCACAAACCAAATTCACTAGGCCTGTTTGATATGGTGGGTGGAACGAGTGAATGGGTTATGAATTGGTATGATATTAATGGTATTACAAAATATTATAATAATGGCAATATCACTGGGCCCGCTAGCGGTTCTAAAAAAGTAATTAAAGGTGGTTCATGGGATGAAAAACACTGGGCGCAGCGTGTTAGTAATCGATATGCAAAACCCGTAACAGGTAATCCTGATTTGTACGGTTCGAATGGTATTCGCTGTGTCTTTCCCGAGAAGCCAAAATTAAAATAATATTTCACTACTCTCCCATTAATTGTCAGGCATCCCTAACTATAAAGTTACTAATGGTTCGCGGGACATCAATGTTTATATAACAATTTAGCAAGGAAAATAAATATGAGTAATCAATCTAAACTTATAAATAATGGTCTTGTAAACTTAACTTGCTCACATGAAGTTAAAGCTATGACTGATCGCCTTGAGGCATTATTAGTTGAAAAAGGCTTCACTGTTTTTTCAAGAATTGATCATGCAGCAGGTGCAAAAAAAATAGGAAAATATTTACGGCCAACGGAATTGTTAATCTTTGGGAATCCGAATTCCGGTACGCCCTTGATGCAAAATATACAAACATGTGCTATTGACTTACCACAGAAGTTTTTAATTTGGGAAGATGCAACCGGTAAAGTGTGGATATCCTATAATGACCCAAATTATTTGATACAACGGCACTCGTTAACGAGCTGCGATGAATTAATAAAAAAAATAGAAAATTCTTTAAAAAATATTATTGAAGAAGCATTAAAATAAAATTTTAATTTATTTTAACAAGAGAATACGCTGCACTACAAATACCTAATATTTTGATGTATATAGAAAAGGTTATGTGTATTATACAGATGCGCGATTCCCTAAAATTCTGGTATCAAAAATAATTCTATTGTGCACCTGTGCATATGCGAATATGTGCTAATACACTTTATCTATACCTTTTCATGCCACCCTGTTAAATCCCTCTGTGTTTAATTTCAGGGAGGCAAATTATTAATTAAATTTCCTGGTTTTTTTTATACGCCAACTACATTATAGTGGGCAAGGTAGTTAACCATGAGCTGGATTTGGATCTAATCAAGATTGAGTACAGGGGGAGGGTATATGGCACAGTTTACACTCAGGATTAATGGCGAAGACCACAAGATAGAAGCTGCAAATGATATGCCGCTACTCTGGGTTTTGCGAGATAAGCTAAATTTAACCGGCACCAAGTTCGGCTGTGGTGTGGGGACTTGCGGCGCCTGTATGGTTCATGTGGAGGGTGAGCCGGTTCACTCATGTACCCTTCCTGCGATAGCGGTGAAGGGAAAAAATATTACCACCATCGAAGGCTTGTCTGCGAATAGTCGTCATGCAGTGCAACGTGCCTGGGTAGCATTACAGATTCCTCAATGCGGTTATTGCCAGTCCGGACAAATTATGACCGCTGCCGCTTTGCTTGAGCAGAACCCCAGTAATCAAATCAGTAATCAAATCATTGACTCAAGTATGAACCAGGTACTGTGCCGTTGTGGTACTTACCAACGGGTGCGTGCTGGGATTAAACTGGCTGCAAAAATGATGAAGGAGGATAGCTGATTATGTCGGATATCAAACTTGATCGTAGACGCTTTCTAAAAATCAGCACCGCTAGTGTGTTCGGCACTGGCCTGGTGTTGGCGATAAAATGGGATGAGCTTCCCGCAGATAATAAAACTTTGTTAATAAAAGCTTCACCGTTTCAACCCAATGCCTGGCTTAAAATTGGCAGTGATGGTCGCGTTACGGTCTTCGTGGTGGAATCCGAAATGGGGCAGGGCTCAAGCAGCCTGATGCCGATGATTTTGGCGGAAGAGCTGGAAGTGGCCTGGGATGATATTGCAATACAACGGGCTCCCCTTAAACCGGCCTATGGCTACCAGGCAACCGGTGGAAGTTCCAGTATTCGTAAAGGCTGGGCAACCCTGCGCAGTGCCGGTGCCATGGCCCGGCAGATGTTAATCCAGGCAGCAGCACAACAGTGGTCGGTGAACCCATCTGACTGTTATGCAGAAAACAGCCAGGTGATTCATAAACAAACCGGCAAACAACAGTCTTTTGCACAGCTGGCGCAGCTGGCGGCAAAATTACCCATACCCGAAAACGTATCCTTAAAGTCACCCAATGAATACAAAATTTTAGGCACCTCTGTGCCTCGCCTGGATATTCCAGGCAAAGTGAATGGCAGTGCACAATTCGGTATCGATGTACGCCTGCCGAATATGTTGTTTGCGACCACGGTGCATTGCCCGGTTATCGGAGGCAAGGCGAAGAAGATTAATGATAGCAAGGCAAAGCAGATCGCCGGTGTTGAAGGGGTTTATAAAATTGATAATGCGGTGGCAGTCGTTGCAGAGGATACCTGGAGCGCAATGCAGGCCGCCAAAGCCCTTGAGATAGAATGGGATGAAGGTGCAAATAAAAATTTAAGCTCGCAACAAATTCAACAACAACTGGAAAATGCGGCGAAGAATTCTACGCGGGTCAAATTCCAGCAGGGTGATCTTGACAGCCCAGGCGCCGCTAAAACCATTAATGCCCATTATGATATGCCGTTCCAGGCGCATGTGCCAATGGAGCCCATGAACTGTACCGCGCTGGTGAATGACCAGGGCTGTGAAGTCTGGGCACCGACCCAGTCACCCACGGGAGCGAGAAACACCGCGGAGAAATATGGGCTTTCAAAATTTAATTATTATCTTGAGAAAATATCCCGTCGCCTGGATTTTTCTGAACGGGATGTGGTGGATGTCCATACCACCTTACTCGGCGGTGGTTTTGGTCGTCGTATCCAGCAGGACTATGTTGCCGAAGCGGTGCAAATTGCCCGCCAGTTAAAACAGCCAGTTAACCTGACCTGGACTCGGGAAGAAGATATTCAACATGACTTTTACCACCCTTATACTTTCCATGTTATGCAGGGCAGTGTGGATGCCAATGGCAAACCCCATAGCTGGTGGCATCGAATTGCTGCGGTGGGTCAAGCCAGTGCCGGGCAATTACCCTATGCCATTCCCAATAGTAAAATTGACGTGGCATCAGTTGATATTGCGGTGCCAACTGGACCGTGGCGATCGGTTAAACATCATTATTACGCCTTTGCCCAGGAAACCTTTTTTGACGAACTGGCGGCACTGGGTAAACAGGATCCATTACAGTTAAGGCTGGAATTATTAACCGACCCGCGTATGAAAAAAGTACTGCAACTCGCTGCGGACAAAGCGCAATGGGGTAAACCTTTAGCTGAAGGTCATTTTCTTGGCCTGGCGGTGCATAAATCCTTTGGCACTTATGTTGCCGAAGCCGTTGAAATTGCACTGGATGACCAGGGTTTAGTTAATGTTGTACGGGTTGTGGTTGCGGTGGATTGTGGCATTGTTATTAACCGAGATACTTTGTTGGCTCAGATGGAAGGCTCGGTAGTGTTTGGTTTATCCGCTGCCCTTAAATCCCCGATCACTCTAAAAGATGGTCGGGTGCAGCAAAATAATTTTTACGACTACCCGATATTAAAAATGTCGGAAATGCCAAAGGTGGATACTTTTATTGTGAAAAATAATGAATCACCACAGGGTATAGGTGAACCCGCTGTTCCACCATTAGCACCGGCACTGGCGAATGCGATTTTTGCCGCCACCGGCTCTGCGGTTAGACGTCTGCCATTTAGCCAGGGACCCTCTGATTAAGTCGTGATTATTCAGTAGTACTTCCCAGTCAACCTGATTGCTTGAAGTTTGAATTCCTGGGTATCACGTGGGTATTTACAGGTCATTTTGACACCTCTATCGGTTGGTTTAAGCGGGAAAGTAATGTTCAAAAAAGTGGGTCTACTCTAGACCACAATTTTTTATGCGAAAATTGTGGTCTGTTTAAGCTGCAGGTAGGTAGAATACCCGACTATGACTGAGCAGAGACCTGATACCCTTTATCGTTTTATTCCCTTTCGTAAACGCGATGTTGTTGAAATGTGCCTGCAGGATGCAAAGTTGTCAGGACAGGAAGCCGATTTTCGCCAGTTGTATTACATGTTGAGCAGTATTTTTCATTTCGAATTTCACCAGATCATCGAGTCACTGAAGGACCGTTATGCCCCGCTTGATCCTGACACCGATACCCGTGCAGTTGAGGGCGGCCAAGCCTTGTCTGATCTCAATTTTGTCGAGTTGTTGGGTGGGCTGCTGGAGAAGGCGAATTACGAACAGATAACAGAAGACGAACTCAACCATGCGCTGACCGAGGCTTCGTTGTTCAAGATTCGGCTGCATGTGGATTTTGGTGATTTTTCTGAAGTGCTGTTGTTCTGCCGCGGTGTTTCACAGCGCGAGGAAACACTCAGCAGCCTGTTTGGTTTAATTAAAAACACCCTTTGTTTTACGAATTATGACCGTGTGGTGCTGTACATTCGTTTTCGTGATGATTACGACGGCGCGCATGCCGGTTTACCGACGTGCAAGCCGGGGGCGACTTTGTTGAAGTTGTTTCAGAATGTGCCCAAGGCCGACCTGGAAATGTTGTTTCCCAATACCGCGGTACGTATGCGCTTGATGGACAAATTATTGATCGGTGTGCCGGCGGTGATCAGTGGCGGCATCGTGTTAACCACCAAGCTGGGGGCATCGCTAGTGCTGCTCGGTTCCTTGCTGGGTTTCTGGTTGGGCCTGAGCAGTGAGCCGGTCGAACTTAACAAAACAGGCATCATGATTTTGCTGGCGGGGGTGGCTGCACTCGGGGGTTACTTCTGGAAGCAATTCAATAACTTCAAAAACCGCAAGCTGCGCTTTATGCAGGCACTGACACAAAATCTGTATTTCAAAAACCTGGATAATAATGCCGGTGTGTTTCATCGGCTGGCGAATGATGCGGAAGAGGAAGAGTGCAAAGAAGCGGTACTGGCGTATTATTTTTTACTCACTAGCAAAACACCCATGACCCGTGCGGAACTGGACAGGGCGATTGAACACTGGTTGCTCGAAAAGTGGCAGTGCACAGTGGATTTCGAGATTGATGATGCGCTGAACAAGCTACGGGTGCTAGGGTTGGTGAGTGAGTCTGATGAAAAACTGAGTGCGGTTTCGATTCAAAAAGGTATTAAAGTCCTTGATGCACGCTGGGATGATTATTTTGTGACGGATTAAAAGTGTCAGAGCTTAATACTTTAATGACCCTTTAATAATTGTTAGCGGTTACCGAACGTAATATTGTAGATGCACACATTATGCAGTGTCAATTATCATCCAGTAAGGAACGAATAATTTGATGTAACGCTAGTTGTCTATAGGGTTTATTAAGCAGCCTTGCATTAGCATGAGAGTTGTCGCTGTTGGTGGAGGTTTTTTCAGTATACCCTGATGCGAGTAAAACTTTAATTTCAGGATTTATACCAGAGGCTTTTTCGGCTAATTCATAGCCGTTGATACCACCGGGCATAACTACATCACTAAAGAGTAAAGAAATATTTTTTTCTTCATTAATTATTTTTAGCGCATCTCTTGCATTTGATGCTGTTAACACTTTATAACCCCTGGTTTCTAATGATACTTTAGCGATGTCTAAAAGTTCCGGTTCATCATCGACTGCTAGAATTGTTTCAGAACCATTTAGTATGACTTTAGCTTGTTGTAGATTTTGATCAGCCGCTTTTAAAATTTCAAAAACACGGGGTAGATATATCTTGAATGTAGTTCCTTTACCTGGTTCAGAGAAGCACTGTATATGTCCGGCTGAACGCTTTACGAAGCCAAAGACCATTGAGAGCCCTAAACCTGTGCCTTTTCCCTGTTCTTTTGTGGTATAGAATGGTTCAAATATATGAGTCTGTTGATATAATGACATTCCTTCTCCGGTGTCCTCTATTGATAATTCAATATAATCACCGGGATTAATTTCTGGATGTCGCTTACTGTAGTTTGCGTCAAAGGTCATGTTTTTAGTGGTAATGGTGAGATGACCTCGGTAGTCCATCGCATCTCGAGCGTTAAGTACAATATTGAGTAACGAATCCTCAAATCCGCCCTTATCAATTTTAGTTAGCCATAGATTCTCAGTAAAATTACTCACTACCTCGACTTCAGGTGTAAGTGATCGAGAAATCAGATTATTCATCTGAATAATTAACTGATTAATATTACAGACCGACAATTTAGTAGAGCTGCCACGTGAAAAACTGAGCAGTTGCTTGGTTAAATCAGCCGCACGCAATCCGCCTTTTTTTATTTTTGATATTCTATTAATAACTTCGTTATTGTGAAATGCTTGCACCTCTAGCTCAAGTAAATCTAAATTACCTAAAACAATGCCAAGAATGTTATTAAAATCATGTGCTATGCCACCGGTAAGCTGGCCTATAGCATCCATTTTTTGAGCGCGTATCAATGATTTTTCAGTTTGTCTTCTATCTGTGATATCACGGGCGATTCCTAGAACACCTATTAATTTCCCGTTAGATGAAAACATGGATGTTTTGATGGTTTCAACCCGTTCTTTGTGTCCATCACTAGAAAATATTAACTCATGTTCATATACGGTAGGCTCGCTAGCCGTCATTGTATCTTTATCATGCTTTCGGATAGAATCTGCAAGGTCTTTTTCAATAAAATTATAATCTGTTTTACCAATAATTTCGTTTTCTTTCGCACCATATAAACGCTCAAATCGTTCATTACAACCTAAATAAATACCATCAGAATTTTTCAACCAGATTAAGTCGGGCAACGTTTGAATTAGTGTTTTCAAATGCGCTTCACTCTCACGAAAATCAATCTCAGATTTTTTCCGTTCTGTAACATCGGTGAGAGACTGAACCATACCATCGATAGTATTGCCTGATTTAATCGCCGCTATTGAAACAATAAACCATTTTTTAATATCAGGAAAGAATACAGTGCGAGCATTTAATGTTGCACCATTTTTAATAATATGACATAACTCACATGTATCTTCAGTTGAATTGGATGGGTGAAAATAACGATGAATAGGCGTTTGAAATAATTTTTGAGTTGATTTTCCAACCATATTTTTGGCGGCATTATTAACCTGTGAAATTAATCCATGGTTATCAGTAACTATTGCTGGATGGGGGATAGCGTCATAACTATTTAATGCTTGCGCCATTACTGAAAATGGTTCTGTTAACGTGGTATGTACAATAGCCTGATAGATCATCCAGAAAGAAAGAAACTTAAACAGATGTCCAATAACAAAGGGTATCCCATTAAAATCTGTATATAGCGTAAAAAATAATTCTGCAAATACTGTTAACGTTAATGAAGCGAGTAAATAAATCAGTACCTTTGGCGCTAAAAGTTGTCTTTTTGAAATGTAAATAAACATGGTTGCTAGTAGAATTCCAATTACCAGGAACTCAGCACCAATCTTAAATGACGTTAAACCTTCATGGGTTAACATGACAGGATAAGTTAATGAGAATGATGCCCAGACGACCACGGAACTTAGTAACCCACCGGCAACAAAGGCGAATCGAGGATTCAGTTTTTTTGTTAAAAACAGGGTTGCTGATAGCAGTAATAGTGCCTCGATTGTACGGGCGTAAATCCAGAAATGAAGCGTAACTTCAGAATCATTTACATGAAAAAACGGTATACCTTTTACAGTGAAGGTATGCCACGTATCGAGTAGAGCTATCCAGAAGTAACCAATTCCAAGATAAACAAGAAAATCATTATGGGTGAATCTTTGGGTATTCCACACAATAACAAGCATGAGTATACCCACCATTACTGAAAAGAGTTCGGCAATAGTATGAAATAATAAGACACCGAATTGCCAGCGAATAAGTGATAGGCATATCACAAGAAATATCGGTGTTATGAAAGGTGCTAATTTAACCTTAATTCCGTTTGGCATTAGTTCTCAAGCTTGTTTTATGACTATCAATAATCAATTAATGATATTGTTGTATAGCCCGCTAGCAGATGTATGATTCATAATAGTGTAATATAGCAGCGAATTCATAAATTATCATTTTAGCGTAAGATAAATCACCACTTGTCTGAAGATTTTAATTTTAATAAAGCATTAGCCGCTTTATTAAAGGTGTCAGACACCTTTAAATACTTTATTTAATTATCATGGTGCTGAGTGCGCATATAAAGTATCAATGTTTCTAGACCTGGTTTCACAATCGCAGGACAGTTGTTAATACACAGGGTTATATTTATATTGACTGCGTAATCGATGAAATGCCATTTACTAAATAGCGATTCCAAACGGATAGAGGAACTGACTTTTTTGCTTTAAAAGTTTAGAATAAATTAAAAACACTTCGCATAAAATATCTCTCCAACAAACCCGCTTCACCTTAACTTAATGGGAAAGTTGAACGCTCCCAGTGAATGTCAGACTAAATATCAGGACATCCAGTCTAATACGTGACTAAGGTGATCTGTTTGACAAAAAAATTACTCAGCCCCTATTTCATTAATAAGACTTCAACTTCATTTGCAGGCATAGGTTTGGCAAAGAAGAACCCCTGTATATCTGAGCATCCCTCAGCCATTAAAAAATCCACCTGTTGCTGATTTTCGACGCCTTCTGCTATAACGCTTAGCTTCAAGCTTTTTGAAAGGGCAATGATGACGCGCACTATGGCAACATCTTCATCATCATGAGGCAGTTCATTAATAAAGGCCCGATCAATTTTTAATTTATCAACAGGTAAGCGCTTCAGGTAGGTGAGAGAGGAGTAACCTGTGCCAAAATCATCGACGGCAATTTCAATACCCAGTGCGCTGATTTCTACCAACAGAGAGATTGCTTTTTGCGGATCTTTCATTATCTGGCTTTCAGTGATTTCAAATGCAATCCATTCGGGCTTGCAGTTACTTTGTTGTAAGGTGGTTTTAATAAATTCCAGTAGATCTTTTTGTTCAAGTTGTTTGGTCGCCATATTCAATGAGAGCCTACCGGGGTGTAAACCTGATTGATGCCATTGACTTACTTGCTGGGTCGCTGTTTTCATGACCCAGCGATCAAGCTCAATGATCAGTCCGGTGTTTTCAGCAATAGGAATAAATTTGGCCGGAGAAATCATACCCATTTCAGGGTGCTGCCAACGCAGCAGGGCTTCCATTCCGATTACTTTGTTTGTGCTTGCGTCATATTGAGGTTGATAGTAAATGATAAATTCACGTTGTTCTAGCGCTCGACGTAAATTAGACTCCATCAGTACACGCTCAAAAGCACGCTCAGTCATGTCGTGGGTATAGAATTCAAAACTGTTACGTCCCGACTCCTTGGCTTTGTACATGGCGGCATCTGCATTTCTTAGTAAAGTTTCTGAGGTTTTACCATCATCTGGATAAATGCTGATGCCTATGCTGCTGGTTGCATAAAGTTCCTGGTCATTAATATTCATGGGTTGCTGTAAAATATTAAGTAATTTGAGTACGACTTCATGAATGAATTGAGTATCTTCAAAGCCACTGACGATGAGGGTAAATTCATCTCCACCCAGACGGGCAATGGTATCCATTTCGCGCAGGTTAGCATTCAATCTCCGGGCTATTTCAATTAACACCTTGTCACCGGCATCATGACCAAGAGAATCGTTTATTTCTTTGAAATTATCCAGGTCCAGAAACAATACGGCTAGAATGGTCTTGCTTCTATGGGCCAGTTTTAAAGCCTGATCCAGTCGATCGATGAAAAGGCTTCGGTTGGGTAATTTCGTTAGCGCATCGTGATAAGCCTGGTGCTCGAGTTCTTTTTCCATTTCCCTGCGCTTTTGAATTTCTAGCGATAGCGAGGCGGTGCTGGCAATAGCCGAGGCAAACTCCTGTTCCTGCGAGCTCCACGTGTGTACGAAATTGGTATATTCATGGCACACTACACCAATAATCTCCCCGGCATAGTAGATAGGAGCATCTAGCATCGAATAGATGTTATTGGGTATCAGGTAGGACTCGGTAAACTCGTTGGTTCTTTCATCTTCTCGTGCCTGGTTTACAACGATCATTTTTCCAGATTCCAGAGCTTTAAAATAATTGGGGAAATCTTTTTTGAACAGTTCGAAACCTTTTTCATGACCTGCATTTTGCACATATAAGTTATGACAATGTATTGAGGTATAGTCATCGTTATAGAGCCATATACTGACTCGAGCAATATCCAGCGTATTGGCTGATATTTCAGTCGCACGATTAAATGCCTGATCAAGATTCTCATAATCGACTCGAGACCATTCGAGTAGCGCATCCTGGTAGCGCTCTATCCTTGCCAGTCTTTCTAATTCAATCAGTTCATTCTGTTTGATTTGTGTGATATCTAAAATTGTACCTACCAGGAGGGGTGACTGATCTTCGGGGTCTTTATGGATATCGCCAACCTGTCGTACATAACGTATTGTGCCATCATTTCTGATTATTTGATGTTCAACTTCATAGGGCTTTGAGGTGTTAATACTTAGGTTAATGGCTGACTTTACTTTATCTTTTTCGCTCTCAGGTATATGGATGATGATGGCGTCAAAACTGGCTTCTATGCTTTGGGGTTTCTCACCAAGAATTCGATAAATTTCATCTGACCAGGTCACTTTTTCACTGGCGGGGTTCCATTCCCAGTTACCCAGGTGAGCAATTTCCTGTGCGGTAGTGAGTGTTTCTTTTATATGCTGTAATCTGAAAGATTGTTGCTCGACTTTTCGAGAAGACTTGCGTATTTGTTTATTTTTTAGTGATAGTAGAATAAGAAATATTATCATTAATATAATGAATAGCGTTGTCAGAACTATAATGGTGCTGATGACTAAAGGTCGATTGTCCTCAAAGAAATTAGGTGGTTTATTTAATATGTTGGCAGTCCCGAGTATTGTATCGGGCAATATAATTTTATTTTTTTTCAGTTCCCTGTAATCGAAAATATATTCATTAGGGCTGTTCAGGATGATGGGTATATTTTTAATGGGTACGCCTTGTTGATATTTTAGTGCAAGGGTGGCGGCTGTATGCCCCTGTTGCCTGCCGCTGGTAACATAACCTCCCAGTACGCCCTCTAATAGATAACTGTCTTCCATGCTTAAAATAATAAAATCACCAGCCGAAGAAATTCTATTCAGGCTCTCGTTTAATGTTTGGTTATGACCATGGGAATCTTCTAGTGCTCCAATGGTTGTGAGAAATAGATGTTTTACTGTTTGGGTGCTTAAAGTTGAAATTATTTTTTCGATCTGGCGATGTTGAATGTAGTTTGCTTTAATCTGAGGGTGAAGTTTAAGTTGTTCTGTAAGTTCAATTCTTATTGCTTTGTCAGTATTGGAATCGTCACCCAGTACTATAATTTCATTTATGTTGTCATCTATTAATTGTAAAAGTTGAAGATTAGGTAAGATTTGTTTTTTTTCAAATACACCGGTTACTTTATTTCGATCGAGTTGGTCTTGAATGGAAAAATTATTGACACCAGAAAATATAATAGGTGTTGAAGGAAAAAGTATCGATAGATTACTTAATGCAAACTCGGTGGCATTGTCATCGGTGGCATAAATAAGGTCTGGTGTATAATTTGAATATTTATCTTTGAGGAAAGCCGTAAAATTTTGTGCATAACCGGGGATGTAATCTTTTCTTTTTGTGTCTAGATGCTCAGTGCTGATTAGAGAAGGCCGTTTTGTGTGCGTATTATAGGTTTCAATAAAACCTTCATGCTGATTCTTTGTCCAGGGGTACTCCTGGCTATAAGAATGCAAAATGAATATTTTAAACTGGTTGGCTGAATAGGCATTTTCATTAACAAAAAAAGCCAGGAAAAGTAGCGGACATAATTTAAAAAAGGGTATTATAGCAGGCTTCAAAATTGGTTTTGACCTCATACTAATTACGCGATTAAATCTTATCTCAGATGAGTATAGACCAGTAAGTCGTTGCATTTCAGTTAATCTTTAGCCATCGGGGACGGAGTGAAGCTCCCCCAGATTAACGGACACTTTTAATCAGAGACTAATGTCTCTCAGAGGCGCGTCCCAATGACAGAAAACGCTGGGAAGTCCACACATTCGAATTTAAATGGCGAAATAAGTGATATCCGGATTATCTCTAATCGGGCGGTTATTCGGGTGAAAATGTGGCAGGTTTTAATGCTAACCGGGTTGTTGAGGTTTAGTGAGGAGCTTTTTTAATAAGAATTAAAGGGAGCCACCCTTTAATTCTTTAATTAAAATAATTTAAGCGACGCTGCCAAATGATTTATCAACCGCACCTGCTGGCACATCCAGGCCGGCCAGTTTACAACCTTCTGCTACTGGCCCTGAAGGAATAATCTGATGTAAGTATTTTAATCCACCCTGGGTATGAAACTTTTCTTCCAGGGCGTCTTTTACCTGGCGCAACTTGGGGTGGTCGACTTTTTTGTAATATTCCTGTAATGCCGCGATTAATTCCCAATGATCATCGCTCATTGTTAATCCATCAACTTTCGCTATTTCGTTAGCGTCATCTATTGTCCAGTCTTTAGGTGCATTTGGAAATGATACGTTTGAAACATTCATGTTGTAGCCTCCTATTAAGATAAAAAATTGACCTGCCATCAAGAATGTAGCTGATTTTGATTATTTTTCAGGTAAGAGGCAAAAAAATAGCATCGCTATAAATAACTTTTATTGTATTGTCTTTGTCATAAATTTAATCCCCCTCTTTACTGTAATGTATTAAAGGGCTCGCAGAGGCCGCAAGCTATTTTTAGAGGTGCCCTTAAGTAAAACACATGAAAGATAACATGTAGGCTGGTAGAGGATTCTAGTCAACACCCAAGCAGCGTATACAAATGGTGAATATTTTGAATCGATTTAGTGCGTATTTTCGGCCTAATTAGGAAGATCTGTGATCTTGCCCCTATTTTTTGCAGCATAAAAAATGTAGTTTAAATGACGTTGTGTTGCTTAATTTTCAGCGCTAAACTTAAACCCGGTTTTTGGGAGGGATTCAAATGACAAAACTAAAAATAAACGGAAAGCTTATCGACATCGATGTCGACAGTTCAACGCCTTTGCTCTGGGTGCTGCGAGAGCAACTGGGCCTCACCGGTACCAAGTACAGTTGTGGCATTGGCATGTGCGGTTCCTGCACGGTGCATATTAATGGTGAAGCGGTGCGCTCTTGTATGGTGCAGGTGTCTTCGCTTGATACTTCAAAAGATATTACGACTATCGAAGGGCTGTCTTCGGATAACACGCACCCGTTGCAACAGGCATGGAAAGAACTGGATGTGCCTCAGTGCGGTTATTGCCAGCCGGGCATGATTATGAGTGCTGCGGCGCTGCTGAACAATAATGCAAATCCAACGGATGCGGATATTGATTCTAATGTAACGAATATTTGTCGTTGCGGCACGTTCAACCGGGTTAGACGTGGTATCCATCTTGCTGCTGATATTACTAAGCGTGGGAGGTCATGATGAAAAAAGAAACCATCAATGTTTCACGTCGCGAATTTATGATTACCTCGGGTAAAGTGGGCGCCGGTTTTACGCTTGGACTTTATTTGTCCGCTTGCAGTGATGACTCTGCTGATGCGACAAGAGTGGCGAGTGATGATGTTAAAGCGCAGATTGCGTCGGATCTGGAAGTGCCAGAAGTTAATGCCTGGGTAATGATTCAAGCGGATGATCGTGTGATTATACGTATTGCCCGTTCTGAAATGGGGCAGGGTACGTTAACGGGGCTGGCACAACTGGTGGCCGAAGAACTGGAATGTGACTGGTCTAAAGTTAGCACCGAGTATCCGACACCCGGACAAAATATTGCGCGTGATAATGTGTGGCAGAGTTTTGCAACCGGTGGCAGTCAGGGCATCCGTGGCAGTCATTTATATGTGCGTAAGGGTGGCGCAGTTGCACGGCACATGTTGACTGAAGCCGCTGCTGAAAACTGGGGCGTACCCATGGCGGAATGTAAGGCTGCCAATAGTGTTATCACGCATGGTCCCAGCGGGCGCACAACTACCTATGGCAACGTTGCCACACATGCGGCTGAGTTGTTTCCCCCTGAACAAATTGAACTGAAAGATCCAAAAGACTGGAAACTGATTGGTCAGTCGGTTAAGCGTCTGGATACTGACGATAAACTCAATGGCAAACAAATTTTCGGTGCAGATCTGACATTACCGGGTATGTTGAATGCCAGCATAAAAGCTTGCCCGGTATTTGGTGGCAAGCTCAAATCCTTTGATGTTAGTCAGGTCAGTAGCATGCCGGGTGTGCGTCACGTGGTTGCGGTTAATGATGATGCGGTTGCGGTGGTGGCCGATACCTGGTGGCAGGCAAATACTGCATTGGATACGTTGCCGATCATCTGGGACAAGGGACCCAATGCCAACGAGAGTAGTGCGTCTATCGATAAAATGCTGGATGAAGGTTTGACGTCAAAAGATAAGGTGTTTGTTGGTAACCAAAACGGTGATGTAAAAAGTGCGCTTAAAGGTGCAGCAAAAGTCGTTGAAGCAACTTACCGTTATCCTTATCAGAACCATGCCACGATGGAACCCATGAATGCCACCGCGCTTTGGACCAAAGATAAATGTGAAGTTTGGTGTCCAACACAAAATGGTACCGCGGCTTTGCAAGCTGCTGCTAAAGCCGCCGATTTAGCCATTGAAAAATGTGATGTTTACAAGCTCCACCTGGGTGGTGGTTTTGGTCGACGTGGTTTTCAGGATTATGTTACGCGAGCGGTGAGCATTGCGAAACAGTTACCCGGCACACCGATTAAATTACTCTGGACGCGTGAAGAAGATATGGCGCAGGGTCGTTATCACCCCATTACCAAGTGCAAAATGCTGGGTGGTTTGGATAAAGCCGGTAACCTGACTGGTCTGCATGTGCGTATTTCAGGCCAGTCTATTCTGGCGGCGGTTAATCCCGCATGGATGTCAAACGGTGCGGATATGTTCACCTTCCAGGGAATGTTGCCGGAAGGGGATCACGCGATCAGTTATAGCGTTCCGAACTTGTTGGTAGATCATGCTATGCGTAATCCGCCGGTACCGCCAGGCTTCTGGCGAGGCGTTAACATCAACCAGAATGCGATTTATATGGAATCCTTTGTTGATGAACTGGCGCATGCGGCGGGTCGAGATCCACTGGCGTTTCGTCGTCAATTAATGGCGAAGCATCCCAAGAGTTTAGCGGTGCTTAACGCGGTTGCTGAAAAAGCAGAGTGGGGTAAGCCGGCAGATAAAGGTGTCTACCGCGGTCTTGCTGTATGCAAAGCGTTTGCAAGTTATGTTGCTGCATGTGCAGAAGTGTCGGTTAATGAAAAAGGTGAACTTAAAATTCATCGCATTGTTGCTGCAACAGATCCGGGGTATGCGGTTAATCCACAGCAAATCGAAGCGCAAGTAGAAGGTTCCTTTGTCTTTGGATTGTCGGCATTACTTTATGGCGAATGCTCTATTAAAGGGGGTGCTGTCGAGCAAAGTAATTTCCATAACTATCCATCGATGTTGATCAGTGAAATGCCCAAGGTCGACGTTATCGTTATGCCTTCGGGTGGTTTCTGGGGTGGTATTGGTGAACCGACCATTGCGGTAGCCGCACCGGCGGTATTGAATGCTATTTTTGCGGCTACCGGTAAACGAATACGCCAGTTCCCATTAAAGGGTGTTGATCTGCGAGCGGGATAACCGATGCAAAACTACGGTACTGATCAGGATGTTTTACAAACAGCTCATGAATGGTTGCAGCAGGGTCATGAGGTTATTCTTGTCAGCGTGTTAAAAACATGGGGTTCATCCCCACGTCCACCGGGTTCACTGATGGTGATGCGACAAGAGGGTGTTATTACTGGCTCGGTTTCGGGTGGTTGTGTCGAAGAAGATCTTGTACAACGTTATCGTGATCAACAACTCAGTGACAGTTATCCCACGCGTGTTAATTATGGTGTAAAGCGTGATGATGCCAGCCGCTTTGGTTTACCCTGTGGTGGTCGTCTTGAGCTTTTGATAGAACAACTTACTGATAGCGTGCAATTGCAAAAACTGCTTGAATCACTGCAACAGCAACAGTTAGTGGCAAGGCAAGTCGATTTGCATACCGGCAAGATAACATTGCAAGCTGCCCGGGCTGAGCAGGATTTTGTTTATACAAATAAATTTGTACGTAAAATATTTGGACCACAATGGAACCTGTTACTCATCGGTGCCGGGCATCTTTCACAATATGTTTCACAAATGGCATTAATGCTCGGTTACCGGGTTATCGTTTGTGACCCACGCAAGGAGTATGCACAAAACTGGCAACTTGAAGGCACCGAGTTAACAACACTGATGCCTGATGATGCGGTGCAATATTATGTGCAACAACCACGCAGTATTGTTGTCGCACTAACCCATGATCCCAGGCTGGACGATATGGCCTTGCTTGATGCATTAACATCACCGGCTTTTTATGTTGGCGCCATCGGTTCACAGCGCAATTGTGATTCACGCCGACAACGTCTTAAAGAGCTCGGAATCACAGCATCTCAACTTCAACGTTTACATGCACCGGTTGGATTATCTATTGGTAGTCATACACCCCCTGAAATTGCAGTTTCAATTCTGGCTGAAATAACGCAACAACGACATGTTGAAAGTGTTGTAGAAAAACACATCGTCAGTCTTGTATGAGTAACAAACCTGTTGGGATTTTACTGGCGGCCGGAAAAAGTCAACGCTTTAACAGCAATAAACTTTTACATCCTATTATAGACAATACCCCCATGTTACTGGTGGTTGCACAAAAGTTAGCCTGTGTATTACCGGCTAGTGTTGTTGTTATCAATCCGGCACTGAAAACATACACAACACAGCTTGAGCAGCTGGGATTGCATGTTGTAATCAATCGACAGGCGGAACAGGGGATGGGCAGTAGCATCGCTTGTGGCGTACGTGCCAGCAAAGACGCAAGTGGATGGTTAATCGCCCTGGCCGATATGCCATATATTAAAACGCAAACACTATCACTATTGGCCAACAAACTAACAGAGGGTGCCTGCATAGTTGCGCCACAATTCAAGCAGCAACGTGGTCACCCGGTAGGTTTTAGTCATGCTTATATCAATGAACTGCTAATCTTAAATGAAGATATAGGTGCAAGAAGTATTATTCAAACCCATCAGGATCAACTTGAGTTAGTGTTAACTGATGATGAGGGCGTTGTCCAAGATATTGACTATCCAGGTGACGTTTAAAAGGGGGACGTGGGTGTGTTCCGCATCGATTCCTTTTACTCTGTTTTTCGTTATCACGGCAGGTGAAGAAACGAGAATAACCGTTTTATCGCGTTGAATAGCCCTGTAACCAATAAAAACTTTACTTCCATGTAGGATTTGACTGGGTCAGTTTGTAAGGACTTAATATATCCCTCGCCTTCACGGGTGTGTGGCTTCGATTCCTGCCCAGCCCTGGTCACCATATTGAAAGATGTGTAGAAATACACATTATAAAAACCGCACAGCTTTTTAAGCGCTATGGTTTTTTTATGCATGACTCTTAAGTCTATTTTTCGTCATCTCCTAAAGATTCTATAGGGGGGGCAGTTAATCTCCTGCTAAAGCTAATTGTTAATAATTGTTAACAGTGTTCCCATTTTCTGTTGTTTGAATTTCTATTCCTGTATAAGTTAACTTAAGTTAAATAAAAAACATTTTTGTAAAAAGTTAAGTAATGAAAAAATCAGATGATACACCTTCAAGTGAAGATGATGCGACGTTAATTGAGGCAGGTGATGCGAATAAAGAAGGTGATGTTATGCAGTCTCAAACATTTTTAAAAATTATTGATGATGTGAAAATCGATGCTTGCATGTCAAAGTTAGTGGCGGAAAGAAGAAATGTGAACAGTGATCGTAGAATTAATGATGATTGTAATTATAAAGGCCCAGCACGAAGAATGAATATCGATAGAAGGAAATAAGTTGCTGCGCACCTAAAAAATGTTAAGAATTGTTAAAAGGCTAACAATGGTATTGCATGATACGTTTATCGTCACTAAAGTTGCACCAGTGATATTTAATTTAATGTATAAAAAATTAACCAATAAACTATTTAGACTGGAAATAAAATGAGAAGAAACATCGTAAGTCTGTCAATTGTGTCTGTGCTAATTATGGGGCAGAGTACTGCATTACAAGCAACAGAAGAGCATGATTCCTGGTATGTGTCTCCCATGTTATCTTATATAAAATCAGATAGTGATCGTCAGGCTGATGATGGTATGGGGGTAATGTTGGGTATCGGTAAACAAGTTAATGATAACTGGAATCTTGAAGTTAATGCGGTTTTTGATAATCTGGATTTTGATGCGTCATCAGGCGAATTTAAGCAGCGTGGATTAATGGTTGATGGTTTGTACTTTTTTGATCGCCGTACTATTTTACAAACATATGGAATAATCGGTGCAGGTGTGATGACAACTGATGTGGGTGCTAACGATAGTACTAATCCAATGCTTAATATTGGTGTGGGTTTTACGCAGAAAATAACTGATGGCGGGATAAAATTTAGAGCTGATATTCGTTACAGAATCGATATGGATGATGAATCCATAGCAACAGAAGATGAGTTTAACGATTTTATGTTTAATGTTGGTTTAACTATTCCTTTTGGTGGAAAGCAGCAGTCTAAACCGTTGAATTCAGCTAAGACTCAACAGGCAAGCGCGGTAGTCATAGAAAAGGATTCAGATAATGATGGTGTGATGGATGCTAAAGATCAATGTATGAGTACACCTAAAGGCTTAGATGTTGATTCTAAAGGTTGTGAAATAGCTAAAGCAGAAACCCTGTCTGAGGTAATCGCGAAAGACAATGATAGTGACAACGACGGCGTGGTTGATAACCTGGATGAATGTAAATCAACTGAAGCAGGTGTGAATGTTGATTTGAAGGGATGTAAGCTGGAGAAATCCTTTGTGTTGAAGGGTGTAAACTTCCTTACTTCATCTGATCAGCTGACTGAAGAGTCTAAGAAAGTACTGAACGATGTTGGCGTTGTACTTAATAAAAATAAAGACTTAGCGGTTGAACTTGCCGGTTATACAGACAACCGTGGCAACCCCAAGTTTAATGATAAACTATCTAAGTTACGTGCATTAAGTGTTAAAGCCTATTTAGTTTTAAAGGGTGTTGATGCAGAGAGAATGAAAGCCAAAGGTTATGGAGATGATAGCCCTATTGCGAGTAATGAAACAGCAGATGGTAGATCAAAGAATCGTAGAGTAGAATTACATATACTTAACTAATACGGTTTATAGGAAGGGCGAAAGCCCTTTCTTTTTTAATGATTTTCATAATTTAAAGGTTTAAGCATGTTTGAGTCTCAGGCTAGAAGTAAAAGTAATATTAACCATTTTATAGTGCTAGGTATGCTGCTAGTGCTTACGGGCTGTCAGAGTGTGTATTATGGCGCTATGGAGAAAGTGGGTTACGAGAAACGCGATATACTGGTTGATCGTGTTGACAATGCTCGAGAAGCTCAGCAAGAGGCTAAAGAACAGTTTGAATCAGCACTTGAGCAGTTTGTTGTAATGACTAACTACAAGGGAGGAGAGCTTGAAAAGCAATATAAAAATCTTAAATCTGAATATGAAGATAGCAAAGCCAGAGCAGAAGATGTGCGAGAAAGAATAGAACTGGTTGAGCATGTTTCGGGTGCTTTGTTTGATGAGTGGAAAATGGAGATTTCGCAATACACTAACAGAGATCTTAAACGTGCAAGTGAAAAGCAGATGAGAGATACCAAGTCTTCTTATAGCAAGCTTATTAGTACTATGAAAAAAGCAGAAAAGAAGATTGAACCTGTACTAAAGGCATTTAATGACCGTGTACTATTTTTAAAACACAACCTTAATGCAAATGCTATTTCTTCTTTGCGCTCACAAAAGAAAGCAGTGGAATCTGATATTAAATCACTTATAGCTGATATGAATAAGTCGATTGACGAAGCCGATAAGTTTATTAAAAGCATGTCTAAATAGTTAAGGTAATAAGACAATGAATAACACAGATTCAAACACTAAGGGTTTTAGTGGGTTGCAGGTGTTCATGATGATTCTTGCTGTAATGGTTTTGAGTGTTATGATTACCTCATGGGTTATATTTTCTGATATCTTTGCAAGCAAGTTTGAACCTGTCACTTTAAATGCTCAAGAAGAGCAAGTGTTGACAGAAAAACTGAACAAGCTGGGTATAAACGTTGAGCAAAAAAATAAGCATATTAATGACGTGCTTGAGCCTGAAGCTTATAGTGAGATAGATGCAAAGCGTGAGATTGTGTTATCTGAAAAAGAAATTAATGCAATGCTGGCGAAAAATACAGATTTAGCAGATAAGCTTGCGATAGATCTATCTGATGATCTGATGAGTGCTAAATTATTATTGCCTCTAGATAAAGAGTTGCCCATTGTAGGGGGTAAAACACTAAAAGTAACCGCTGGCGTAGAGTTGGCATATAAGAATGATAAACCGGTGGTGATTATAAAAGGCGTCAGTATTTGGGGTGTGCCAGTGCCAACGGCGTATTTGGGAGACCTTAAAAATCTAGATCTTGTACAGGAGTTTGGAGGTACTGGCTTTTGGAGAAACTTTGCAAATGGTTTAAACGGACTTCAAGTCGAAGATGGCTCTCTTCGCATAAAAGTCAAAGAGTAGCACTAGCCTCTAAAATAAAATGACATAAGTAGTCAGAATAGCCATGTTATTGCGGGTGGATTTCAGTCGGTTTAGATCTATATGTCTTGTAATAAATAGAGTTTTTATATTGTTTAGGAAATGTTAAACAATGTTAAATCAAAGCGAAAAGTGTCGAAATTGTCAGCGTAATTCCCTAGAATGTCACTCACAGAAACAGTGTTCTCTATTATGTCGTATCTACAGAGTTAATTATATTAAATGAAATAAGAGGAAGAAAAAATGGAAAAATTATTAAGTGAAAATTTAGATTTAATTAGTCAGTACATTGTCCCATGGGGCATAAAAATTGTAGCAGCGATCTTAATTTATATTATTGGTCGCTTGGTGGCAAAGCTTATTGTTAAAAGCGTTGTTAAATTAATGGAAAAATCCAATGTTGACGAATCGTTACGTAAATTTGTTGGTAACATTATTGGTGCAGTATTAACCATATTCATTATAATTGCAGCGATAGAGCAGTTAGGGGTAGATACAACATCTATTATGGCAATATTCGCAGCGGCCGGTTTAGCGGTTGGTTTAGCATTAAAAGATTCACTGTCGAATTTTTCCGCAGGTGTAATGTTGATTATTTTCAAACCATTCAAGTTAGGTGATTTAGTGACAGCGGGTGGTTCTACAGGTGTGGTTGAAGTTATTCAAATATTTAATACGGTTATGCGCACAGGTGACAACCAGGAAATCATTGTTCCCAATAGTCATATTTATGGTTCTTCAATCATCAATATGTCTAAACGCGACACTCGAAGAGTAGATCTTGTCATCGGAATTGGCTACGATGACAATATTGGCGAAGCTAAACAGCTTATTGAAGGCATTATTGCAAAGAATCCATTAATTCTAACTGATCCTGCTCCAACGATTATGGTGTTAGAACTTGGAGATAATTGCATTAATATAGCCGTTCGCCCATGGGTTCAAACAGGGGATTACTGGGGTGTGCGTGCAGACTTGTTGCAAACAATTAAAGAAACGTTTGATGAGCAAGGTATCTCAATTCCATATCCACAGCGTGATGTGCATATAATTCAGTCTCAAGTAAACAAAATTGCTTAAAATTAAGCGACTAGAACTAACTATTCTTAGGAGAAATACATGAAAAAAACTTTATCAGTATTAATAGCTGCATTGTTAGTAGCAGGTAATGCAGTTGCTGAAGAAGTTCCAAAGAGCCTTTGGAAAGCATCTGCTGAATTGGGCTTTGTGGCAACCAGTGGTAATACAGAAACGGAAACATTAAATGCAAAAGCATCTGCTTCGACAGACCGTAAACAATGGCGCCATAAAGGTGAAATTACAGCGCTGAAGTCATCCGATGATGTTAATACAACAGCTCAAAAGTATACTTTAATGGTGCAAAGCGACTACAAACTTGAAGGTAAAAATTTCCTGTTTGGTGTAGTAACTTATGATGATGATAAGTTCAGTGGTTATGAGTATCGTGTCACTGAAGCTATTGGCTATGGTCGACGTGTAATAGAAGAGACTGATATGATTCTGGATCTTGAAATAGGTCCAGGTGCCCGTCAATCCAAGCTTGATTCAGGTGATACTGACAGCGAAGCCATATTACGAGCAGCAGCTAATTTTGGCTGGACTATTAGTAAGACAAGTAAGTTTAGTGAAGCGTTAACAGTTGAAGCAGGTGAAGATGTGACTGTGACAAAATCTGTTACCAGTCTGTCAAGCCAGATTGAAGGGAACCTTTCTATGAAAATAACATTTACTTACAAAAATACATCTGAAGTACCTGTCGGTGTCGAAGAAACAGATACAGAAACAGCGATTACGTTAGTTTATAACTTCTAAGGAACCTTTGATTTAGTCAGGTTAGAATTAGGGTGAGATAAAAGTGGTCCTATTTATAAAAAACAGGGTAATCACGACTGGATCAGAGGTTCCCTAAGTTAGTTATTTTTAATTAAGCCATCTTTAGTTCAATAAATAATGTTGAATTAAGGATGGTTTTTTTAGTGGCTGTCTAAATGTTCTGGTAGTTGAATGCAAAAACGAGTGTATTTCCCGGGTTCACTATTCACAGTGACTAACCCATTATGTTTTTTTATAGCAGCATATACAAATGCAAGTCCAAGTCCTATGCCTTGTGAGGTACCTGCCTGCTTCTTGTTTTGTTGATGAGCTCGTTCAAAACGATTAAATAATGATGGGATATTTTCTTTGTTAATGCCTGGGCCGTTGTCTTCTACACAACACAGAATTGCAGATTCATTTTTTTTGAGAGTAACTGAGACAGTACATTTTTCATGGCTGTATTTAATCGCATTCGTCAACAGGTTTACTAAAACGCGTTCTAAAATTGCACCATTGCCGAGTATCCATTCGTCGTCATAGGTATCTTGTATAAGCTGCATGTTCTTAAGTTGTGCTTGATCCCATACAGTGTCAACTGCATTAGCTACTATATCGGACATATTTATCGTGTTGAATTTTATATCTTCATTGCTCTCAACACGAGCCAAATGAACAAAATCTTCAGCGAGCTGAATAGTCTTATTAATGTTTTTTTCAATACGATTATTTAGCGTTGTTTCTGAATGATTAGTTTTATTATGCTCAATCATCGCTAATATAGAAACTAAGGGTGATCTCAGATCATGTGATAAGAAACTCAGCATTTCATCGCGTCTACGTTGCGCATCTTTTATTTCAGTTATGTCAGACAGGTTAATAATAAATCCGACAACTGTACCCCTTGTTTTATACAAAGGACTGATGTTTACAACGAGATCCTTGTTTTTATGTGTACGTACTTGAAGGTTGTCATAATGTTTGTTTGACAGTAGGTCATTAATTATTGCATCCCATGATTCACCTGTCGTTAAAAATAAGCGTTCTAGTACAGGTTGTATGGGTTGGTGTAATAATGGATCTTCGGAGTGTGCACTAATTTGTTTTATTGCCTGGTGATTTACCAGGGTAATGATGCCAAGACTATCTACAACAATGACACCATCAGCCATTTGTTCCAGACTGTCAGTTATAAAATGTCGAAGGTTCGCAAGTTTGTCAGTTGTTTCCTGAATGTCATGAATGCGAGATTCAATAATTTCAACGGTTGATTTTGCCTGCTGAGTTTTTGGTTTTATCTGTTGGCGAATATATGTTTTTATGATTTTACTTTGTGATTCATTGGGTTGTGTGTTCAGTTTCCAGCAAACACATACTTTTTGTACGTTTTGGTCAATTAACAGGTTGGTTGCATAGATGTTGTCGGATATAAGTACCCACTTGTTTTCAAATAATGGAACTGAAAATTTAATGCTGCATGAATTACCTAGCTTAAAGACAAGATCATTGTTCTTAGAAAATATACTCAGACCACTGACAGGGATTAGGCTTTGCAGCGACTCAAATGATTGCTCCGTATTCTGAGCTACATAACGTTCAATTTCATCGGCTTCTTTTGATAAAGTTTCGAGCTCATAGTTTAGATATTTAATGGTGAACTCAAGTCTACGCCATGCCCAGAGTGGGTAAGATAATACCAATGATATCAAAGTGGCACTGAGTGGTATCCATATATGAAACTTATGTAAAAGCAGTAGTGAGCATAAAAGCAGCATGATTATTTCACTTACCACGAAAATTAATGTTATTCGAGGCGATAAATAGGGAAATAAAAGTATGGGCAGCATGACCAGTGATGCTGCAAGTAAGTATAGAAATGCATCAGGTATGGTTTTAATGAGGGTGTTAGATTGTATGGCTTGAATTATGTTGGCGTTTATTTCTATTCCAGGCATGGCACGTGTTAAGCCAGATACAGGTGTTGGCAGGGAGTCACCCAGTCCTGCAGCTGTAACACCAACTAAAACGATTTTGTCTTTAAATGCTTCAGCAGAAACATGACTATTAAGAACATTATTATACGAAGTTGTTTTGAAGCTTCCTATGGGGCCAATATAGGGTATTAAAAAATGATGTTTACGTACCCATGTCCATCGTGATGCATTTGTGTTTGTAGGTTCGTGCTTAATGTTTAGTAGTTCTTGGGGTACTTCGTTTAGCATGCTCAAAATTGAAAGACCAATATGTGGCCAACGTGCTTCGCCAAGACCTTCATACAGGTAGGTGCCGCGAGCAATACCATCTGGATCTAACTCTATGTGAACATGGCCAAGTTTTGCGCTAGCTTGTGTAAGTATAGGTAAAGGCAGTGTTTCTAGTAACTGGCCTTGCAGACGATTTTGCTCAAGCAATACTGGAAGGGCTATAGTGCCATTATTTTTAATGGCTGCGGCGAGTAATTGATCGTTTTTTTCATTGAAAGATGATTCAGCAAAAATAACATCAATGAGAACGGCTTTGGCTTGATATTCTGTAAGCTTATTGATGAGTTCTGCGTGAATATTTCTTGGCCATGGCCAACGTCCAATAGAGTTAAGACTTGTTTCATCAACTGCAATAATAATAATATCGTCACTTGCATCTTGTCGGACAAGGCTGGATTGAGCGTCGTAAATTAGTCTATCCCAACGCCATGTCCAGTCGCCATATAAAATGACCAGACATAGACAACTTAATAATATGCTCAGTTTAATTGACTCATTGCGAGCAGAATATGCAGTCGATGATGTCATATGCAGTGATTAGGCTCTGAGTTATTTATTATTGAGACTGTTTATAAAAAGAGTGCAGGTAAGAAATACAATAAAAGAAGCAGCACTTCATAAGGGTTATCAGATACAACAAACGATGTGGTTTCTGATGGCTTGCCATTATTGCCTAATTCATCAATTGCAATAACACGCCAGAAATATGTATTTTCGGGTAGCTTTTCAGTCATTGAAAAGTGGTTATCTTTAATCAGTTCGTCCACTACAATATTGGTAAATTCAATGTTTGTAGAAATTTGTAACCGATATTGAGATACTTTTTCCTCTTTGCTCCATTTAAAATCAATCTTGTCACCAGAAGTTTCAGCACTGTCGGCAGGTTGAATGAGGCTTACAACAGGGAAGTCGGTGTTCAGCGTAAATTTATGTTCGCCATTAAAACCTTCTAATTTATTCGCATCTACACCCCGTACACGTAATATGTAATCAGCATCGTTTAATTGCTTAAGATTGTAATGATTGTCAGCTTGTATGCCTTCAAGCGATAAAGCATCAGCTTGTTCTGCCGGCGATATCTGAATGCGATATTCTACGGCACCTTCGAGTGCTGCCCAGGTAAAGTTAAAGGGTAAATGTCTTATCTTATTTGGCAGATTAGATAAAGTTGGCTTGTCCAATAATTTTACAGGGGGTTGGGGTGTTTTGCCTTTTTCTGTAATAGAACCAAAACCTTTGTTTACAGGTTGCTCTATGCCTTGCGCAGCAATATTGATAGAACCTTTCACGACTTCATTTGCCATGGCCTCCTGCGTTTCCTCGTAAGCTACTCGGAATGTTGTTCCACGTACCGCCGCAACTGCAGCGGGAGTTGTGATTTCGTAACGAGAGATCGAGCCTCTTAACGGTTTCACAGCGGTTTCAACTCGACCTTGTTGTAGGCGAAGTCGTGTATCAACCATGCCAGATTGGCCATAGACACTTAAAGTATTAAAAACCACGCGGCTATTTTTTAGAACCAGTAAGCTCGAGCTATCTGCAAACTGAATAAGCGTACTCCCGTTTTCACCTGTGATAACCGTGTCACCAATGTTCACAAGTTGTTTAGTGGTGAGAGCTTTAGGGGTTTTGTTTTTAGATGTTTGCAGGTTAACTTGACCCGTTACACTTAAGACTAAAGCAGGTGCTGCCTGAATCTTTAACCACTCAAGAGGAATGCGTAACTTTGTTCCTGGTGATAAGCGCTTGGCTTTATCAACCGAGTTGTGAGCCTGAAGTCGTTTCCAATATGTCACGCTCTTTAAATATTTTTTGCTGATATCCCAAATGGTGTCATTAGGGCGTGTGGTATATGTCCACTCCTCAGCAGCTGAAAATGTAGGTGACAACAGGGTTAAGATGAGCAATAAGCTAGAAACTACGCTTGTTAAGTGGGTTGAGTGTAAACGTGAGATATGCAGTGCTTTAGGGATTAAATTCATAATGTTTCTGTATCTTCATTTATCCGTTGTTATGTGGCGGCTAGTTCAGTTTTTCTAATCTATATCCGTGTCCATATATGCTTTTTAAGCGCCAGCCGTTTTCGGGCCCAATGGCTAATTTTTTACGAATTATAGACATATGGGTGTCTACTGTTCGCGTGTTAAGGTCAGCATCCTGCTGCCAAACCGCGGATAGTATATCTTTTCTTTCCAGTAACTTACCTTTATTCTGAAAAATATAAAAAGCCAGCTCAAATTCTTTGCTCGATAATTCGACAACATTTTCATGGATAAACGCTTGCTGATTAGCTGGATTGAAGGAATAGGGTGAGTGATTTTCCTGTGCTGAGTCAGAGGTCGCGCTTTGCGTGCGTTTGGTGTTGGCTTTAACACGTGCTAGAAATTCAAATTGACGTATGGGTTTAATAAGGTAGTCATCTGCACCCGAGTTTAAAGCTTTAACAATATCTTCTTCACTATCACGACTGGTTATAAAAATGATAGGTGTATCAATTTTCATCTCATTGCGTAGCGTGTTCATAACTTCAGGACCATTAATATCGGGTAGCTCCCAGTCAATGAGTAGAAGGTCAAAGGACGTAGTGTTTACGGCATCCAGTAAAGATTGACCTGTCGCATAAGTATGGCAGTTATAGTTTGCAGGCAACAACCAGGACTCAATTAATTGAGATTGTTCGGGTTCATCTTCTAATATGGCAACTTCTAGTGACAAGGCAATAAATACTCTTAAAGGTTTAATGTACAGAATTATAGAGGTATCTCGTTTCCTGTCTATAAGTTCAACATCGGATAATGCTAAAAGCAGGGTTAATACAGTATTTAGTCAGATAATCTATTAAGCGCTGTAATTCTGAAAAGTGTTTATAAGTGAATCTATAATCCACAAATATGAGGGCCTTTGATGATAATAAATTCATATAAAACAGTAAGATAAGATCGATTTTATTAAAACACGAAAACTATGTCTGGATCAAAAACACGCAAAGTTAAGATTATTATGTGGTTTGTCTGTGATCAATTGTTAAACAATGTTAATAGCTCTGAATGGCTCTAGAGTCTCCCGATTTTTACTTATACAATTAACATATTGGTGCTAACGGGATAGGAAAATGATTACAGAAAGCATGTTAATGAATGATTATACGGGTTTTTTTAACGCTATTAAAACAATGCGCATTCCTGACTTATTTTTAAAACTAGATAATAAGTCTTATCTAAAATGTCAGTTGTTTAATGCAATAGCCAATGATGAGTTTGAGCTTGTTTATCAACCACAATTTGAAATATCGGGGCAGCAAGTTATCGGTGTTGAAGCCCTGTTACGTTGGAATTCGCCAGAATTTGGTGTGATCTATCCTGAATACTTTATTCCTGCTGCTGAAAAGTTAAATTTGATCGCTGAATTGGGAAATTTAGTTATCGACAAAGCTTGTCAACAAGCATCATTGTGGAAAAAACAATATTCCAGTGATATACGTATTGCCGTTAATGTTTCATACATGCAGGTGCATAATAACAAGATCGTAGATTTTGTTGCGTCGTGTATTAGTAAATATGGTATTGAAAAAAGTGCGTTTGAAATTGAACTTACTGAATCATCCTTAATTAAAGATCAGACTAAAGTTATTCGAGTGTTAAATGAATTTAAAGAAATGGGTGTCAGAACAGCCATGGATGATTTTGGAACAGGTTATTCGTCTTTAAGTTATTTAGCATCTATGCCATTTGATATGATTAAGATTGATAGAAGTTTTATAAATATGCTGGGTGTTAACTCAGCGAGTACAGTAATAACAGAAGCTATTATTGGAATGAGTAAAAAACTAAAAATGGAGGTTTTAGCCGAGGGTGTTGAAACAGAGGTTCAGCGAAACATTTTATTAAAAAGTCAATGTGACTTAATACAGGGAAATCTATTTAGCAGACCCGTTTCAGCAGATAAGATTCCAGGCGTAACAGGTATGAACATCTGTTAAACGGAGTGTTTGAGAACAAAAAATCAGAAAAATTTCAGGGCACACAGTCTAATAAAAGGTGAATTCTACGTCCCTGAGCATGGTCGACGCTATATACAGGCGAAATGTCACGGCGTTTGTAAACGCTGGCGGAATTGAATCTGATAGTTTGTTGACACGAACGGTAAAAATACACCGGTTGGCTAAGACAATTGACCTGTTTTTCGGCTATATTTTATTGTAACTTCACTACGCATCTATTTGAACAATGCAGAACTATCCTGTTATCTCTGGAGTGGAATATAAACCACCGCTGACAGATCGACCCTATATACTGCCATTAGTCGGTCTGTTGGCGGGTATCCTGATCTGGTTGATAGATGCTTCTGTTGATGTTTTTCTTCTCGGAGAGGAACAGACGCTTCTCGATAATATTGTAAACCCTGAAATCACTGAGCTATGGATGCGTATTCTAGTGACGGCTATTCTGATAGCAATGGGGGTGTTCGCTCGATTTTCATTAGAAAAACATATCAGGCTGGATACTATACTGCTAAACCATAAGCAGAAACTCGAAGAGCTGGTCGCCTTACGCACAAAAGAGCTCGAAGCAAAAACGCAGGAGTTGGGCATTATTGCTAATCAGGACCCCTTAACCGGCTTATCGAATCGACGCAAATTCAATGAGATACTTCAGCGTGAATATAATCGTTTTTCACGCCATGATACAAAATTCTGTATTATTATGATCGATATCGACTATTTCAAGAATGTAAACGATACCTGTGGGCATGATACGGGTGACGAGGTAATTGTTAACTTCTCGAACAGTATTCGCGAGAATACACGGAAAACGGATGAAGTGGCCCGCTGGGGAGGAGAGGAATTTATAATACTCGCGGTCGAAACAGATGAAAACAATGTTATGCGATTGGCGAATAAAGTTAGAACTAAGATCAAGTCATATCAACACGAAAAAGCCGGCTATATCACGGCCAGTATTGGCGTTTCGTGTTGCCACAAAGATGATACCCCGGAGTCTCTCATAAAGCGTGCTGACGACGCGCTATATCAGGCCAAAAATAACGGGCGTGACCGTATCGAATATGTGTAATACAGTTGGACGAAGTACTTAAAGTGTCCGAAGCTATAAAGGCTTGATATAAGTGTAAATCGCTAAATAGTCGAGTAGGGCAAATTGGGCGGGGTTACTCTGAAGTACGCTACTCTCATCCTAGTGCTCTGGATTATTTTTAATCAACAATAAAAAAGGGTAAGACCAGTGGTCTTACCCTTAAGCTACATTCATAAATAAATGTAAACCTGACCTGCCTAATAAAAGCGGGTCATTATTTGATCGTAATTAAAGTGCTACGATGTTCTCTGCCTGTGGGCCTTTTTGACCGTCAGTCACAGTGAATTCGACTTTTTGGCCTTCAGTCAGTGTTTTAAAACCTGAACCAGAAATTGCACTGAAATGAGCAAAAACATCTGCGCCATTTTCCTGTTCGATAAAGCCAAAACCTTTAGATTCGTTGAACCATTTTACGGTGCCAGTTGTAGTAGACATAGTTGTATCCTATTAATGTAATAATGTATAAAATTTAGCTTCTAATTGAAGCCGTTTAGCTGAAGGTGTTGATACTAATTATGAATAACAGGACGAGAAACTAATGATGTGACATCGAAGAGGTGTTGCATAAATACTAAGAACTACTTTAAAGCTGCAAGGATGGTAACTTACTAGATATTTCCTGTCAAGGCTTATTTAGTTATCGAATAAGCGGGTAAGGGCTTTACGCTCTATTACTCTAAGCAATGCTGAACTGCTTCGGTTTATGGCAATAAACATCTTTTAATCATTTTGACGTGGTCTAATGAATTGGTACACCCCAGTTAAGTGTTATTATACTTAATTGAGGAATGTACGAATGACAACCAGAAAACAATATACAAAAGAATATAAATTAGACGCAGTCAGTCTGGTAAAA
>Ga0316205_10001098_pt1 | contig 37680 bp, 36 predicted proteins | sample 3monthpyrite_MG_FD_204941 | JGI IMG/M metagenome (GOLD analysis project Ga0316205, IMG submission 204941) | Microbial mat bacterial communities from mineral coupon in-situ incubated in ocean water Damariscotta River, Maine, United States -... | ecosystem: Environmental > Aquatic > Marine >...
ACGAAGCGCTCTACCACTGAGCTAATCACCCGTGCGGCGGCTTTTAGCCTCACTCGGCAGCGTCTGCAACCGTGTCTTTTCCATAGTCCGCACCGGGTTTGCGCTGGCGTATCTTGGCGATGATCACCCGCGCCGCGGGGTTCTCCTTCACGCGGTTCTGCTTGACCTTGCCCAGGTCGGGAAGATTGAGGTTGCGCCCCTCGCCCAGGGTCTCGCCCAGAATTTCCAGCACGGCCTCGACCACCGGTTTGACCTGGTTCTTGCGCATCTCCACGCGGTCGGCGACTTTCTTGAGGAGTTCCTGCTTTTTCATCTCGACGCCGCCCATCGGCCCTGCCGGAGCCGAAGAACCGGCCGGTTCGGCGGCCATCGGCACCTTTGCCGCAGGGGGTGGCGGGACGCGCAGTTTGTGCGCGGCAGGTGCCGTCACGGGAACGGGTGCCGTCTCAGGCTTGGTGCGGCGCGGTGGCGCCTTGGATTTTATCTCTGATTTCGGTGCCTTGGCGGATGATTTTCGTGATGCCATGATCCTACTGCCCCGTCTGTTTCTGATTGGTTGTCAACTTATCCACAATTTGCGGTAAAAACTACCTGTATATTGACGTTTCGACCGCGTTGGCCGTATTATGTGATAGGCAATCGACTTGGGGGTCACTGTGAAAAAGCACCTAATTCTTGCGGCGTTCATCACCGCCATGGCGGCACCGGCCGCACATTCGAACGGTGCAGGCGCGCCCGCCATGGACGCCGAGATCGTATCCAAGGATGTGACGGACGCGTCGAACTCCAGCGGCGAGGATGTTCAGATCATGATGGCCATGCTGACCTTGGGCGTTCTGATCACCCTCGGGATTGCCAACTGACCCCTTTCGGACCGAAGCAGCCCCTCAACGCCCCTTGAACAATCCGCCAAGGATGCCGCGCACGATGCGGCGTCCGGTCGTGCCTTTGAGTTCCTTGACCACCAGCCCGGTGATGGTCTTGCCGATCGACCGTCCGATGCTGTCCTCGGCCTGGCGCGTGCGCCGCGAGGTCGAGCGCTCGACGCGTTGGCCCGAATAGCGGCGGCCTGCGTTGAACTCGCGCTCGGCCACCGATTGCTCCTCGGCGCGCGCTTCGGCGTCCTCCGCCTCCCGTGCTGCCGTCTCGGCGCGTTTGGCGAGCATTTCAAAGGCGCTCTCGCGATCTACCAGCGTGTCATATTTTCCGGCCATCGGCGATCCGGCCATCACGGCGGCGCGGGTGGGACCGTCGATCGGGCCCAGTTTCGACGACGGCGGCCGGATCAGTGTCCGTTCGACGATCCCCGGCACGCCCTTGTCCATCAGCATCGAGGTCACCGCCTCGCCCACGCCCACGTCGCGGATCGCATCCACCGTGCTGAACCGGGCATTGGGCCGGTAGGTCTCTGCGGCGCGGGTCAGGGCCTTGCGATCGCGCGCGGTGAAGGCGCGCAGCGCGTGTTGAAACCGGTTGCCCAACTGTCCCAGAATGTCCTCGGGCACGTCATCGGGGTTCTGGGTGATGAAATAGACTCCCACCCCCTTGGACCGGATCAGCCGCGCCACCTGTTCGACCTTGTCGACCAGCGCCTTGGGCGCGTCATCGAACAGCAGATGCGCCTCGTCAAAGAAGAAGACCAGCCTGGGTTTGTCCGGGTCGCCCACTTCGGGCAGCGTCTCGAAGAGTTCGCTCAACAGCCACAACAGGAAGGTCGCATAAAGCCGCGGCGCGCCCATCAGCTTGTCCGAGGCCAGGATGTTGATCCGTCCGCGGCCGTCCGTGTCTGTGCGCATGATATCCGCAAGGTCCAGCGCCGGTTCACCGAAAAGCGCCGCCCCGCCCTGATTTTCCAGAACCAGCAGCTGCCGCTGAATCGCGCCCACCGATTGCGGCGAGACATTGCCATAGCGCAACGAAATCGCGCCCTTGTTCTCGCCCACCCAAACCAGCAGCGCCTGAAGGTCCTTGAGATCGAGAAGCGGCATTCCCTCCTCGTCGGCAATGCGGAAGGCGATGTTCATGATGCCTTCCTGCGCTTCGCTCAGCTCCATGAGACGGCTCAGCAGCAGCGGGCCCATCTCGGCCACAGTGGTCCGCACCGGGTGGCCCTGCTGGCCGTAAAGGTCCCAGAAGGTGACCGGAAAGGCCTCGTAACTGTAGTCGTCAAAGCCGATCTTGGCGGCGCGCTTGGTAAAGGCCTCATGCAGCTTGAACCCTTCGCTGCCAGCGGCGGCAAGCCCCGACAGGTCCCCCTTCACATCCGACAGGAAAACCGGCACGCCCGCGGTCGAAAACCCCTCGGCCAGGATTTGCAGAGTGACCGTCTTGCCGGTGCCCGTGGCCCCCGCGATCAGCCCGTGACGGTTGGCGTATTTCAGGCTCAGACCCTGCTTTTCGGCATAACCTGCACCACCGCCACCAATGAAAATCTGCTCTGCCACGCGCCTGCCCTCCCCCGGATCACTGAATGTGTCCGTACCGAACATACAAACTTAACCTTTCGCTGCCAGTATGAATCGCAATCCGGGACCTGATGTCCTCTTGGTGCCGGATTGACTTCCTCCCTGTCAGACTGGCCGCATCTTCGGATGCGGCCTTTTTTCCTCCGCGCGCGCGCCACATCCGCCGCGGTTCAGCGCGGGATGCCCGCGCGGGCAATTTGTGATCCCGAGAGCACCGATTGCCTGTTGACGACCCCGCATTTCTGTCCTAGCGTCCGCGACAATGACTAAGTCGGCCAGTCCGGCAGGGAGAGAAACGAGGAAGGGGCCGCTTGGTCCCTTTTTCATTTCGGCGACCCGGAATGCACCCGAGTCGTGTCGCCCACGGGCGGAATTCCGCCTTGTACACGGTGCCTTGCTGGGGTTTTATCCTGACACCGGTTTGACCGCGTGATAAACGCCGCGCAAACACTGCGAACTTTATGGGGAACACATGCTGAAATCGCTTGCTTTGACGACGATGGCTTCGGCCATGATGCTGGCCACAGCGCTCTGGGCGCAGGAAGCCGCCACCGGGGACACCGCCGGCGCGGCAACCGCAACCGAAGAGGGCGCGGCCGAGACAACCACAGGCGACGCCGCCGGGAGCGGCTTTGACCTTGGCCGCGAAGTGCAGGAAGACCCGGCCTATATCGACCCGACCTATATCAAGGAAAAATACGGCGACTGGCAGATGCGCTGCTTCCGTATCGCCGAAGGCGACGATCCCTGCCAGATGTTCCAGCTTCTGCTCGACGAACAGGACAACCCGGTGGCCGAATTCACGGTCTTCCGCCTCGAGGATGGTGGGGCTGCGGTCGCCGGAGCGACGATCACCGCGCCGCTTTTCACGCTGCTCAGCGAAGCGGTCAAAGTGTCGATCGACGGCGGCAAGATCAAAAGCTATCCGTTCCGGTTCTGCGGCCCGACCGGCTGCGTGGCACAGATAGGATTCACCCAGGAGGAGGTCGACGCCTTCAAGCACGGTGCCTCCGCCACGATCACGATCGTACCCGCCCAGGCGCCGGATCAGAGGGTGCCAATCAAGGCTTCGCTCGATGGCTTCACCGCCGCGTATGAGAACGTGTCGGTGATTGCGAACTGAGATCGGCCAGACCTGAAACAAAAAATGCCCCGGAGGTTCACGGACCTCCGGGGCGTTTTCGTTGGGGGGGGGGCGTGATCGTCAGACCGCGCGCCGCAGCGCCAGCACCGCATTGAGCCCGCCAAAGGCAAAGGCGTTGCTCAGCGCCACCTCGACATCCGCCTCGCGCGCCTCGTTGGGCACCACGTCCAGCGCGCATTCGGGGTCCGGCACTTCGTATCCGATCGTGGGTGCGATCACGCCGTCGCGCACGGCCATGATACAGGCCAGCAGCTCGACCGCGCCGGTGCCACCGATCAGATGCCCGTGCATCGACTTGGTCGAGGACATCATCAGCCGGTCCGCATGGGGCCCGAACACATCCGCGACAGCCGCGCTTTCGGTCTTGTCATTGGCCGCGGTTCCGGTGCCATGTGCATTGATATAGCCCACATCCTCGGGGTTGATCCTGGCATCCTGAATGGCACCCGCAATGGCCCGCGCAGCCCCCTGTTTCGACGGCATCACTATGTCCCCGGCATCCGAGGTCATCGCATAGCCAATCACCTCGGCCAGTATCTCGGCCCCGCGCGCGCGCGCGTGTTCATATTCCTCGAAGACGAAAACGCCGGCGCCCTCGCCCTGCACCATGCCATTGCGATTGGCCGAAAACGGACGGCACGCATCGCGCGACATCACGCGCAGGCCTTCCCACGCCTTGACGCCGCCAAAACACAGGATCGATTCCGATCCGCCCGTGACCATGACCGGGCTCATCCCGCCATGGATCATCTGGAACGCCTGCGCCATCGCATGATTGGAGGATGCACAAGCGGTCGAGACGGTAAAGCTGGGACCCTTGAGATTGTATTCCATCGCCACATGGCTGGCAGCGGCGTTATTCATGAAACGCGGCACGACAAAGGGATGGATGCGGTTCTTGCCCTCTTCAAAGAGCGCGCGATAGCCGTCTTCGATGGTGTTCATGCCACCGCCGGAATTGCCCAGCACCACGCCGGTGCGCTCGGCCAGCTCGCCATCGAAACTAAGGCCGGACTGGGCCATCGCCTCGCGCGCGGCAACCATCGTGAACTGGGTGAACCGGTCGTAGAAGGTCAGTTTCTGCCGGGAAAACACCGCCTCGGGGTCAAACCCGCGAACCTGCCCGCCGATCTTGATGCCCAACCGGTCGGCATCGCGCAATTCCAGCGGACCGATGCCGCAGCGGCCCTCGCGCATGGCCTCCAGAGTGTCGGCCACGTTATGCCCGAGCGGATTGATCGTCCCCGCCCCGGTGATCACCACACGCTTCACGATTGCTCTTTCACCAGGCCCTCGATCCCCTTGATGATCGACGCCACACTGGAGATGTCGAAACCGCTTTCTTCGGGCTCGTTGGCATTGAACGGCACCGAGATGTCAAAGGCTTCCTCGATGGAAAAGATGCTCTCCACCAGGCCCAGACTATCGATGCCCAGATCCTCCAACGTGCTGTCCAGCGTCACATCGGACGGCTCGAGCACCGCCTGTTCGGCAATGATCTCAATCACACGATCCTGAATGCTGCTCATCTTCGGCTCTCCAAGGGAAGCTTGCGTGCCCATTTAGTCGCTCGCGCGGCGCTTGGAAACCGCTTTCTTCATTGTCGCGGTACCGGGACAAATTGCAAAGCCCCCCAATGCCCGAGGCACGGGGGGTCCCGTCATGCGGCGCGTCCCGCTATTGCACGGCCTTCCGCCGGTCTTTGCGCCGATCCGCGGCCTCAGCCTCGCAGGTCGCTCAATGTGACGCCCGCAGCCTGCAGCGCATCCCAGATCCTGCCATCCCGGCCATAGACGTCATTGCGGTACTGGGTGGGACCCTGGGCCTGCGTGAAGGCCGTGCGATAGATAATATGCACCGGCACCGTCTTCTTCAGTCGAACCTGGGTCTGCTTGCCGGTATTCAGAACCCGGTGAAAGTAGGTCTTGGGGTCCTCTTCCTGCCTGGCCAGGAGCGCGTAGGCAAATTCGAAAGGCTGTTGCAGCCGGATGCAGCCATGGCTGAAGTCGCGGCGGTTGTATGAAAACAGGCTCTTTTCCGGCGTGTCATGCAAGTAGATGTTGAAGCGGTTCGGGAACATGAACTTCACCAGACCCAGCGCATTGCTGTTCGACGGCAACTGCTTGAGGTTGAACGGGAAGGTGCGGGCGTTGTAGGCCCCGAAATTCACATTCGCCCGGCTCACCTGCTGACCCCGCGCATTGTAGAGCTTGAGATACCCCGCGGCATTCCGGTTGCGCTGCATCCGCGGCAGATACTCCTTCACCGCGATCGAACGCGGCACATTCCAGACCGGGTTGATCTCCATGTACTCCATCTCGTCCGAGAACTCGGGGGTGCGCCGGTCCGGCACGTCCTTTCCGACCACGGCACGGGTCTGGAAGGTGACCTTGTCGCTGTCGATGATCCGTGCGCTGAAATCGGTGAGGTTGACCAGCACATGACGCTCGCCGCGCTCCAGGTTCAGCCAGCGTTCACGCTCCATGGCGACCATGATCGCCTTCAGGCGCTCGCCCGCCGGCTTGTTGATCGCGGCGATGGTCTCCGGGCCTGCGGTGCCGTCCACTTCCAGCCCGTGCGCGGTCTGGAACGCCTGCACGGCCGCCTCCAGCTTGCCGCCATAGGTCCCGGACGCACTGCGCGCGAGGTACCCCATCGCCGTCAGCCGGTTGCGCAGCGCCACCACCGCGGCACCCGACGCCCCGGGCTCCAGCGCCTTGGCGGGTACCTCGGGGCCCCATCCGCCGCGCGCCATCAGCGCCTCGAGCCGGACCTTCTCACGCATCAGACGGCTATATTCTCCGGTCTGCGGCGGCAGGGTGCGGAAATAGGCGCGCGGGTTTTCCGCGCGCATGAAATTGGCCATGTTCGACACGCGGCTGCGCAGCGGCACCTCGCGTTTCAGGCCGGAATCGACCTTCGAAGGCTCCAGAATGCCGGTCTGCAGATCGGCGGCCAGCGTCAGAAAGGTCCTGCTCAAAGCCACCTCGACCTGACCCAGGTCGCGCGGCGTCCGCGCATCGCGCATCATTGCCATCAGCGCATCCACCTCGTAGCGGGCGGACGGGATGCCATGTGCCTGCGTGCCCCTTATCGCCTCGATCAGGGCGCGGCGCCGGGCCAGATACTCCTCGCCCTCGCCGGTCCAGACCGTCTGGAAGTTGCTGGCCCGGTAGAAGGCCGACAGATCATCGTCGCGGGCCACGGCCTCGGCGACGGATTGCTTGAAAGCGCTGACCTGTGCCACGCCCCCGGTCGGCTGGAACACAAGAAGGCCCAGCCCGATCACGGCGGCGGTGGCAAGGCGTTGGAATGACTTTGTGGCTGTGGTGATCATGCGTTTCCCCAGACATTCGATGGCGTTCAATGGGTGAAATCATCGCGCAAGCGGGCGGTTTGTCCAATCAAAACTGGGTTATGACAAAGATATCACGCCCGATTGCGGCTGCGGAGCATCGCGATATAGCGGATTTGGCACACCGATCCGAAGATGCGCGAGTTTTTGCTCAATTCTCCTTGCGGGCCCAAATTGCGGCAAATTGGAACTTGGTTACTGATTCTTTATATGTCATAGCTACGGTCACATCTGGGGATGAGATGAACGTTTCCGCGACTTAAGCGGGGCACAAAAAGCGACGGACAGGCGCAGCATATATGATGGACTTCACTTCGAACGGCGTGACTCGGCGCGGACTCTTGCGTGCCTTTGCAGCCACCACCCTCGTGGCCGCACCCACCTACACCAATGCCGCAGGTCTCCTGCGCGGGGCCGGCGACATCCGCCGCCTCAAGATGGTGTCGACGCGCACCGGTGAAAAGATCGACACGATCTACTGGATCGAAGGTCAGTACATCAAGGACGCGGTAAGGGAGATTTCGATCTTCATGCGCGACTGGCGGCTGAACGACGTCAAGCCCATTGATCCCCGCGCCATCGACATTCTCGCGGCCACGCACAATCTCGTGGACACGACCGAACCCTACAAATTGCTGTCGGGCTACCGCACGGCCAAGACCAACGCGATGCTGCGCTCGCGCTCGCGCAGCGTGGCCCGCAATTCACTGCACATGAAGGGTCAGGCCGCCGACATCCGCCTTACCTCACGCTCGGTCAGCCAGTTGAGCAAGGCTGCCGTGGCCTGCAAGGCAGGCGGCGTCGGGCGCTACTATCGGTCGAATTTCGTGCACGTCGACAGCGGCGACGTTCGCACCTGGTCCAGCTGAACGACCTTCAAACCGGCCTTTCCAAGGATCGCAGCCCGGCACCGCTCCGGTGGCCGGGTTTTTCCGTGCCGCATTCGCAGGTCGGGTGCCCACCCCGCCGCAGCCGGAACCGTGGCACCCGATGCGTTTCGAATTTGACCTGAGCCATCGCCCGGCGTTGATACGCGAATAGTATTTGGGCGCTGAGCGACGTTTCGGGAATGGCCGTGAGCCAGGGCGGCGCGAAACGCGCTATCCCACCTTCGCCTGCCGCGCCGCCCTCAGCCGGGCGAAATCGTCGCCCGCGTGATAGCTCGACCGCGTCAGGGGCGTGGCCGAAACCATCAGGAACCCCTTGCCATAGGCGGCCTTCTCGTAGGCCGCGAACTCCTCGGGCGTGACGAACCGGTCCACCGCGTGGTGCTTGGGGGTGGGCTGCAGATACTGGCCAATGGTCAGGAAATCGATGTCGGCGGCGCGCATGTCGTCCATCACCTGCCGCACCGCCTGCCGGTCCTCGCCAAGCCCGACCATGATGCCCGACTTGGTAAAGATCAGCGGGTCCATCTCCTTGACCCGCTGCAACAGGCGCAAACTGTGGAAATACCGCGCCCCGGGCCGTACCTCGGGGTAGAGCCCCGGCACGGTCTCGAGATTGTGGTTGAAGACATCCGGCCGCGCCTCGACCACCACTTCGAGCACGCCGGGATCACAATTCAGGAAATCCGGCGTCAGGATTTCGATCGTCGTCCCGGGGCTGCGGTGGCGGATCGCGCGAATGGTCTGGGCGAAATGCTCGGCCCCGCCATCCTTGACGTCATCGCGGTCCACGGAGGTGATCACCACATGGTTCAGCCCCAGCTTGTGCACCGCATCGGCCACGCGCCCCGGCTCGAACGGGTCGAGGTCCTCGGGCGGCTTGCCGGTCGCGATGTTGCAGAAGGTACAGGCGCGGGTGCACACCTCGCCCATGATCATCATCGTGGCATGACCCTGGTTCCAGCACTCGCCCACATTGGGACAGCCCGCCTCTTCGCAAACCGTCACCAGCCCGTGTTCGCGCATCGTGCGCCGCGTGTCGTTATACCCCTTGCCGACCGGTGCCTTGACCCGGATCCAGGCCGGCTTTTTCGGCTGCGGATTGTCGGGCTTGCGCGCCTTTTCGGGATGGCGCTGCTCGGGTATCTTGAGGTCTCGCACGGATTATTCCCCGCAAATCATTTGGTAACTGTCCCTAAGTATAGTGACAGGCGGTGGGAAGTGCCAGTAACGCAGACCCGCTATGCGCGGGTCTCATCGCGTAACAAGTGCCCACCGCTGTGTTCAAGGTATCGCGCCGCGCGCATCTGCCAAGTTGCGAAAGGCGTGGACATTATCAAGTGCGGTGACCTTTTCGCGCGCCGACCCTCAGGCCGGGCCCGGCGCGCGCTTTTCCTTGAGGGGACGCGCCGCGCGCACCAGGGCCTCTCCCACATGCCCAATCACTCCGGCCAGGTCGGAAAACCACCCGTCCCCCTGGGTCGATCCACGCCGCACCAGCCCGATCACCCGTCCCGGCTCGGGGGCCGCGAACCGCACGAGTTCGACCCCCGGTGCGGCCCGCGTCTCGGCCATCGCCGCAAGTTCCGGCATCAGGGTCAGGCCGAACCCCGCCGCCACCAGGCGCGTCAGCGTCGCCAGCGACGAGGCTCCCATGTCGATCTGCGCATGGCGCCGGCTGCGCCCGCACAGGTCCAGCGCCTGATCGGTCAGGCAATGGCCATCCTCCAGAAGCAGCAATTGCGACGGTCCCAGCCCGTCGGGCCTGAGCGTCTCGCGCCCCGCGCCCAAAGCCTCCAGCCGCGCCGCCGTGCCGGCCAGCAGGAACCGGTCCTCGAAGAGTGCCACCGCGCTCAGCCCCTCGCCCTCGACGGGCAGCGCCATCACCGCCGCATCCAGCTCGCCCGCCTGCAAGGCCCCGATCAGCCGGTCGGTCTTGGCCTCCTGCACCTGAACGTCCATGGAGATGTCATCACTGCGCAGCGCCTCGAGCGTCCCGGGCAGAATGTAGGGCGCAATCGTCGGGATCATCCCCAGACGCAGCTTGCCCGGCAACCCGCCCCGCCCGCGCGCGCTCTGCGCAAGGCGCTGCATCTCGTCCTCGATCCGTTCCGCATGGCCCAGCACCATCCGCCCGAACGGCGTCAGCACCACGTCCCGCGCCCGCCGCTCCACCAGCGGAGCGCCCAGCTGCGCCTCCATCTCGCGGATCTGCACCGACAGGGCGGGCTGCGAGATGTTCACCGTCTCGGCCGCGCGCCCGAAATGCCGCTGCGCGGCCAGAGCACGGAAATAGGTGAGTTGGCGCAGGGTCAGGTTCATAACTTTTACCTATCGCAATCCAAAGAAACTGCAATTGGATTTTATGATGCCTGGGTCCGATATTGCCATTTAGAACGATTCCAGAGCGCTGCGATTCTGGATCGGCCACCCGACACCAACCCTTTGGAGGATCCCATGGACGGCGACATGAAATGCCCTATCTCGGCCAGGAAACAAACGACAAACCGCGACTGGTGGCCCGAGGGGGTGAACCTGCGGATCCTGCACCAGCATGGCAACTCCCCCGACCCCATGGGTAGGGATTTCAACTATGCCGAGGCCTTCAGCGGTCTTGACCTCAAGGCCGTGAAAAAGGACCTCGCAGCGCTCATGACCGACAGCCAGGACTGGTGGCCTGCGGATTACGGCCATTATGGCGGGCTCTTCGTTCGCATGGCCTGGCACGCGGCGGGCACCTACCGCACCGGAGACGGTCGTGGCGGGGCCTCCACCGGAAACCAGCGTTTTGCGCCGCTCAACTCCTGGCCCGACAATGGCAATCTCGACAAGGCGCGGCGCCTTCTGTGGCCGATCAAGAAGAAATACGGCAACGCGCTCAGCTGGGCCGATCTCTATATCCTCGCCGGGAACGAGGCGATCCGCTCGATGGGCGGGCCGGTCTTCGGCTTTGGCGGCGGGCGCGCCGACATCTGGGAGCCCGAGGATGACGTGAACTGGGGGGCCGAGACCGAGTGGCTCGCCACCTCGGACACCGAGAACAGCCGCTATTCCGGCGAACGCGACCTCGAAAACCCGCTGGCCGCCGTGCAGATGGGCCTGATCTATGTGAACCCCGAAGGCCCCGACGGCAATCCCGACCCGGTCGCCTCGGGCCATGACATCCGCGAAACCTTCACCCGCATGGGCGTGAATGACGAGGAAACCGTGGCGCTGGTCGCAGGCGGCCACACCTTCGGCAAGGCGCATGGCGCGGGCGATGCGGGCCTCGTGGGGGCCGAACCCGAGGCCGCCGACATGGCCCAGATGGGCTTTGGCTGGAAGAACGCCTACAAAAGCGGGCTGGGGGCCGATGCCACCACCTCCGGCATCGAGGGCGCATGGAAACCCAACCCCACGACCTGGGACATGGGCTATTTCGACGTGCTCTTCGGCAACGAGTGGACGCTGACCAAAAGCCCGGCAGGCGCCCAGCAATGGACGCCCAAGGACCCCAGGCCCGAGCACATGGTCGTGGATGCGCATGATCCCGGCAAATCGCACCCGCCGATGATGACCACAGCGGACCTCGCGATGCGCTTTGACCCGGAGTATGAGAAGATCTCGCGGCGCTTTCATGCCGATCCTGCGCTCTTCGCCGATGCCTTCGCGCGTGCCTGGTTCAAGCTGACGCACCGGGACATGGGACCGAAATCGCGCTACCTGGGTCCGGACGTGCCCGCCGAGGACCTGATCTGGCAGGACCCGCTGCCTGCGGTGGATCACGCGCTGATCAACGACGCGGACATCGCACAGCTCAAGGCGGACATTCTCGCCACCGGCGTGCCCGTTTCCGAACTGGTTGCCACGGCCTGGGCCTCGGCCTCGACCTATCGCGGTTCGGACCATCGCGGCGGTGCCAATGGCGCGCGCATCCGCCTCGCGCCGCAAAAGGACTGGGATGTGAACGAACCGGCCAGGCTGGCCAGGGTGCTGAGCGCCCTGCAAGGCGTCGGAGACGCCTTCGGCAAGCCCGTTTCGATGGCAGACCTCATCGTTCTGGGCGGCTGTGCGGCGGTCGAAGAGGCCGCGCGTGCGGCGGGTCACGACATCAAGGTGCCGTTCTCGCCGGGCCGCACCGATGCCACGCAGGAGCAGACCGACCCCGACAGCTTTGCCGTACTCGAACCGGTCATGGACGGGTTCCGCAACTATTCGAAGGCCAGGTACAACGTGCCCGCCGAAAAGGCGCTCGTGGATCGCGCGCAGCTTCTGGGCCTGACCGCGCCCGAGATGACCGTGCTGGTGGGTGGCCTGCGGGTGCTGGGCGCAAATCACGGCGGGTCGCCACATGGCGTCTTGACTGACCGCCCCGGCCAGCTGACCACGGATTTCTTCGTGAACCTTCTGGACATGGGCACCGCGTGGGAAAGCAGCAACGAGGACCAGACCGAATTCGTGGGCCGGGACCGCGCCAGCGGTGAGGTGAAATGGACCGGCACCCGCGCCGATCTCTTCTTCGGCTCCTCCAGCCAGGTTCGCGCGATTTCCGAGGTCTACGGGCAGGATGACGCCGCCGCGCGCTTTGTCGGCGATTTCGTCGCGGCCTGGACCAAGGTGATGAACGCCGATCGCTTCGATCTGGCCTGATCTGCACCACAGGTCACGAAAACGCCCCGGATCAGGTCCGGGGCGTTTGCATGTCGGGCTGTGTCCTCCGACCCGGGCCTGACCCGGGGCGGGATTCATATGCGGCAATCCCGGCGCCCTGAAGATCAGCCGATCATCCCGGCCTCGTCGCCCAACCCGTCATAGAACCGCTTGAGCCGTTGCAGCGCGATGCGCAGCACGATCTTGCCGGACCGCGCCGACCAGCCCATGCGCTTTTCGGCCCGCTCCAGCCCTTCGAGGTGACAACAGCAGCACAGCGCGATGTCGCCCAGACCCGGCCCCAGATCATGCAGCGCCTGTTCGACCCGTGCCCGCGCGCCCGCCGCCGAATAACCGCGCCCGCCCGGAGCCGGCGCCGTGCCCCCGTCGATGGGGCCGGTCAGGAACCGCGACCAGTCCATCGTGACCGCGCCCGCGCCCATATGGGCCAGCTCGAAATCCTCACGCAGCCGTTCGCCCGCGCGCACCAGGTCCTGGCTGAGAAACCGCCGCCCGTTTTTGTCGCGCCGCCGCGCCAGCGCGATCAGCGGTGTTTCCCCGGCCAGTCCGCGCCCGCGCTGCAACGGACCTGACGCCGCGCCTTCGGACCTGTGCCCGTCCGGCCCGGGTTCAGGTCTGGCCCCGGCTCCGGAAAACGGCACCTGCGCATCCGCAAACCCCTGCGCTCCGCCATGCGCCTGCGCCAGCAATCGGCCGAGCGCGCTGCGCCCCTGCCCGGTGATCCGGTATCGCGAGATGCGCCCCGGCGTGCCGCAGCTGATCCAGCCCTTTAGCGCCAACGCCTCGGCCACATCGCGGTCCGCCACCGCCGTGCGCGCCTGCGTGCCCGAGGTCGTGTCGCGCACCACCACGGCCTTGTCCATGTCCGCCGCCACGGCCAGAAGCGCACCCGGCTCGCACATGCGGCGCAGTATTCGCAGCGCCTCGCGCTCCAGACGGGTTTCACTCAAACTGTCATCACAGCCATTCTGCTGAGCCATCATTGTCTCCTTGGATGGAGAACCGGCCTCACCCTGTTGCTTGACGAGCCTGCCCAGACGCCGGAGCGCCTGGTCCACCAGAAGATCGTCACGTCGCGTCTCGCACGTCCGTATCTGGCGCAGCACGGTGGAGGCGTGGCACGCCTTTTCGCGCGCCAATGCCCGTATGGGCGCACCTGCTTCCGTGTGCCTGAGATACATCCTGGCCTGCTCGGGCACCCAACCTGGCCAGACCAGGTCACGAGCCGAGCCACCAACGGCGTCCCGCATGTCCGATCCTCCAATTCCCTTCCGGCTGTTGATCCCGCGGGTGTCCGAATGTTGTCCACAGACTTACCCACAGGCAGCGAACGCAACTTAAACGGGTAAACCTTTCCGGTTCGTTAATTGCCTCCCATTTGGAAACAATTGTTTGCATATGGTTAACAACCGGACAGGCAACCGAACGCTCAGGGGCTGGAAAACGCAACTCTACTTTTAGTTGTGTAGGTTTGTGCAAAATCCCATGTCTGGAGGATGACCATGACCGATATTCTGAACACCTTCGACCGCCTGCGCCGCCCGCGCCTGCTGATCCGCGCGGCACGGACGGGGGCGGCCGGCTATCGGCGCGAAGCGCATCTGCCGCGGCTCCTGGGGTATGGCGCGCTGCCGCGCGGCGTCGAGGCGCTGACCCGCCTCATGTCGCTGGAATCCGACCTGGACGAGAATCGCAGGGGCGGCCGGTCCTCCTACACCGTGGCAGGTCATGTGGATGTGCTGATCGCGATGATGGGCGAGGCGCGGATCCTGCGCGCCTCGCGTCCCGACCTGGTTTTGACCCCGCTGCGCGATGCGACCCGGGACAGCGCGCAGGATGCGCCCGAAAGCGGTGCCGGGCCTCAGGAAAAGGCGTCAGGCATCGAGTCCTTCCGGCGGGCCACATAATCCCTCAGCCCCTCCTCGATCGCGGGATCGAGCGCAGGTTTCTGATAGTTCGACATCAGGTATTCGACCCGCGACGTGGCCAGCTGCCGGCTGTCACGCGCGCCTTCGTCTTCCCATTGCTCGAAGGGCTTGTAGTCGAGCACTTCCGAACGCCAGAATGCCTTCTGGAAATTGGCCTGCGTGTGGGCACAGCCCAGGTAATGCCCGCCCGGGCCGACCTCGGCGATGGCGTCCATGGCCTGGCCGTTTTCGTCGGTCCACACACCGCGCGCCAGGCCATGCAGCGCCCCCAGCTGATCGGCATCCATGACGAATTTCTCGAAATCCGCCACCAGCCCGCCTTCGAGCCACCCGCAGGCGTGCAGCATGAAGTTCACACCGCTCAGCAGCCCCATGTTCAGCGAGTTCGCGGATTCGTAGCCCGCCTGCGCATCCGGCAGTTTCGAGCCGCAGAACGACCCCGCCGAGCGGAACGGCAGGTTCATCCGCCGCGCCAGCTGCCCGGCGCCGTAGGTGACAAGCGACGCCTCGGGCGTCCCGAAGGTGGGCGCGCCCGAGTTCATGTCGATCGAACTCACGAACGCCCCGAAGATCGCGGGTGCACCGGGCCGGATCATCTGGTTGTAGGCGACACCCGCCATCACCTCGGCCAGCACCTGCGTCAGCGTGCCGGCCACCGTCACCGGCGCCATCGCGCCGCCCACAATGAAGGGCGAGATGATACAGGCCTGATTGTTGCGCGCATAGACTTCCAGCGCGCCCATCATCACGTCATCGAAGGTCATCGGGCTGTTGATGTTGGTCAGCGAGGTCATGACCGTGTTCTGCTGCACGAAGTCCTTGCCGAAGAGGATTTCGCACATCTCCACGCTGTCCTGCGCGCGGCTGGGATCGGTGACCGAGCCCATGAACGGCTTGTCGCTCAGCGTCATATGCGCCATCAGCATGTCGAGGTGGCGTTTGTTGACGGGGATGTCCGTGGGCTCGCACACCGTGCCGCCCGAGTGGTGCAGCCACTTGGACATATAGGCCAGCTTCACGAATTTCTCGAAATCCGCCATGGTGGCATAACGCCGCCCGCCAGCCGCGTCTCGCACGAAAGGCGGACCGTAAACCGGGGCCAGCACCATGTTGCGCCCGCCGATCACCACCGATTTCGAAGGATCGCGCGCGTGCTGGGTGAACTCGCTCGGTGCGGTCGAGCACAGCTTGCGCGCCAGCCCGCGCGGGATGCGCACGCGTTCGCCATCCACATCCGCGCCCACATCCTTCCAGCGCTTCAGCGCCTCCGGGTTGTCGACGAAATTCACCCCGATCTCGGCCAGAATGGTCTCGGCATTGGCCTCGATCATCTCCAGCGCTTCATCGTTCAGAACTTCGAAATTCGGGATGTTGCGCTCGATGTATTTCGCCGTCTCGATGCGATGGGTGGTGCGTTCGGCCCGCCGTGCGGCACCGCCGCCCCCGCGTCCACGCCGCCGTGCTTCTGCTTCTGCCATGTCACTTGTTCCCCTGGACAGTCTTCCTTGGGGCCTCAACGGCCCGTTGGGTCCCATGATTAACGCAGGAACGGTCCCCGGCAGGGAAAGGATTCGCCCCTTCAGAGGCGAAAGCGACATGACGGCGCTGTTCAGAGTGTTTTCGACAGATAGACCGCAGGTTCGGTCACTTGCGCCTCGTGCCACCCCAGGTGCCGGTACATCGCGCGTGTGGCCGTCATGCCCACATGTGTGACCAACTCCAGCCGGGTCAGCCCCCACCGTCGCGCCGACTGCTCGGCCCGCGTCAGAAGCCTACGCGCAAGGCCCCGGCCACCGAACGCGGGGTCCACCGCAAGGTTCACCAGCTTCAACGCGCCGTCCCCGCGACACGCGATCAGAAAGCCGGCAACCTGCCCGTCGCATTGAGCCACCCAGGCCGGGCCTGCATCCAAGTCCTCGCCGATACTGCCGATCACATCCGGCAGCCCGTCCAGCCCGGCCAGTGCATCGGCGTAAGCGGCGGCGGCAATGGCCTGCATCCGCGGCACATGCGCCGACCCGGCCGTCAGTATCGTCGTTGTCTGATGCATCATTCTCATCCTGACATTATCAGGTTTCCGAACCACCTGGGCGCTTGCGATTCCGTGCACCGCATCCTACTAGGATTTTCATGAGCCAGACATCGCACGACCGCCTTCTCATCATCGACTTCGGCAGCCAGGTCACGCAGCTTATCGCGCGCCGCCTGCGCGAGCTGAATGTCTATTGCGAAATCCACCCCTACCAGAACGTCACGGATGCGTTTCTTGCCGATTTCGCGCCCCGGGCCGTGATCTTTTCCGGCGGTCCCGACAGCGTGGTGCGCAATGGCAGCCCGCGCCCGCCGGCCAGCGTCTTTGACGCGGGCATCCCGATCCTCGGCATCTGCTATGGCCAGCAGGTCATGATGCAGGAACTGGGCGGCCGCGTCGAAGGCGGCAAGATTTCCGGCGGCGGCGGTACCGCCGAGTTCGGCCGCGCCTATGTGACGCCCACCGTGGACAGTCTCGATCTGCTGGACGGCTGGTTTGCCGGCGACGATGACCGCGAACAGGTCTGGATGAGCCACGGCGATCACGTGAGCAAACTGGCCCCGGGCTTCGAGGTCTACGGCACCTCGCCCAACGCGCCCTTTGCGATCACCGCCGACACCGCGCGAAGGTTCTATGCGGTGCAGTTCCACCCCGAGGTGCACCACACGCCCAATGGCGCAAAGCTCTACGAGAATTTCGTGCGTCTGGCGGGGTTCAGGGGCGACTGGACCATGGGCGCCTACCGCGAGGAAGCGATCCGCAAGATCCGCGACCAGGTGGGCGACAAGCAGGTGATCTGCGGCCTGTCTGGCGGCGTGGACAGTTCCGTCGCGGCGGTCCTCATCCATGAGGCCATCGGCGATCAACTGACCTGCGTCTTCGTCGATCACGGCCTCCTGCGCCACAGGGAAGCGGACGAGGTCGTGACCATGTTCCGCGATCACTACAACATCCCGCTGATCCATGCCGACGAAACCGAGCTCTTCCTCGGCGAGTTGGAAGGCCAGAGCGACCCCGAGACCAAACGCAAGATCATCGGCAGGCTCTTCATCGACGTTTTCCAGAAACACGCCAATTCCATCGAAGGGGCCGAGTTTCTGGCCCAGGGCACGCTCTATCCGGACGTGATCGAAAGCGTCAGCTTCTCCGGCGGCCCCTCCGTGACCATCAAGAGCCACCACAATGTCGGCGGCCTGCCCGAGAAAATGGGCCTCAAGCTGGTCGAACCCCTTCGCGAGCTGTTCAAGGACGAGGTTCGCGCGCTGGGCCGCGAGCTGGGCCTGCCGCAAAGCTTCATCGGCCGCCACCCCTTCCCCGGTCCCGGCCTGGCCATCCGCTGCCCCGGCGAGATCACCCGCGAGAAGCTCGACATCCTGCGGCTCGCGGACGCGGTCTATATCGACCAGATTCGCAAGCACGGGCTCTATGACGAGATATGGCAGGCGTTCGTGGCGATCCTGCCGGTGCGCACCGTGGGCGTGATGGGCGACGGGCGGACCTATGACTTTGCCTGCGCGCTGCGCGCCGTGACCTCCGTCGATGGCATGACGGCGGATTACTACCCGTTCAGCCACACGTTCCTTGGCGAGACGGCGACCCGCATCATCAACGAGGTGCCGGGCATCAACCGCGTGACCTATGACATCACCTCGAAACCTCCCGGCACCATCGAATGGGAATGATCCCGGCCGGCAGATGACCCGACCCCGAGCGGAACCTGCCCGAAAACGCGTGCTTGCGGGGCAAAGGTCGATCCGACCCGCTAAACCGCGCCAGCGCCCGGCGGATCGGCGTCCGTGCATTCGCGCTCGCAAAAACAATCCCGATATTCGGATTCGCAGCACGCGCCGCAATGCTGCTTGAGCGCCACCCCGATGGCGAGCCTGGCCCGGTGCAGGCGCACGCGCAGATTTTCCTGTGAAACGCCCATTTCGGCCGCGACCTCCTTGCGCGGCTCTTCCAGAAAGTCGACCCGCCTCAGTATCTCGGAGTATTCGGGTCGGATTTCGGGGAGCAGGCCACGAAGGCAATTGCAGACCGCGCTGTCATCCTCCGGACCGGACCCGTCGCCCTCCAGAACCATTCGTTCCTGAACATAGCGGGCATCCCCGCTCTTTCGCACGGTTTCCTTGCGGAAATGGTCCATCAGGACCGACTTCAGGACCGTGTACAACCAGCCGATCGCGCTTGCCTCGTCGCGCAACTGCGTTCCGCTTTGCATCACGCGAATGCAGAAGGTCTGCAAAACATCCTCTGCCGTGGCCTTGTCGCCCACGCGGCGGATGAGATAGCGCTGGAAATCGGCGTAATGCGCCTTCAATGCGTGCGCCAGGGCAGGCGAAACCTCACGCCGATCATCCGGCAAATCCGATCCCTCCGGCTGCATCTGTTCACGATCAACCATCTTGTGCCCCTTTGGCAGGATCATAGACTAACTATATGGGCCCGCAATGGCACGATTGCCACTAAACGCTTCCGTTCCGGACAGAGCCTGCCGGCAATCGGGGCGCCGCCTCCCGCACGGACCCCCTGCGCGTGACCAGAACCACGCCGGCAATGGCCAGCACAATCCCGATGATTGTCGACACTCCCAGCGTTTCGCCATAAAACGCCACGCCCATCGTCAGCCCGAAGATCGGCACGAGGAAACTGAACGCATTGGCCTTGTTCAGCGGAACCTCCGTCAGTGCGGACATCCAGATGACATAAACCAGCGCCGAGCCGAACACCGACAGCGCCAGAAGAACGGCGACAAATGTGTACGTCCACTGGATCGCACCCGGGTCCTCGGTCAGGCCCGCGACAATGGCCAGTGGAACACTGCCGATCAGGAACTGTATCCCCATGGTCATCAGGGGATCGACCTGCCCGGCGATTTTCTTGATCATCACGTTGCTGACCGTGATCCCCAGGGCGGCGAGCACGATATAGGCGATGCCGAGCAGATAGTTGTCCTGACCGCCGGAAAACAACTGAGGGGCTGCGATCACCAGAATTCCCAGGAATCCGAGGAAAAGCCCGACCTTGCCCACGGGCTCCAAACGCTCGCCAAGCACGATGCCACCGAGACCGGCGGCAAGCAGGGGCTGCGTGTTCGCGATGACCGTGGCGATCCCCGGCGAGACGAATTCAGCGGCATGAAACATGCCCAGAAATCCCAGGCTGGTGGCACCGACACCCATGACACCCAGAATTGCCCAGACGCGGACCCCGCGGGGAAACGGACGGCGCAGCGCATATGCCAGCCCGACCAGAACCACACCGGCGATCACGGCGCGCAGCGTTGCGAAACTGAGATGCGGTGCCAGCGTGATCCCGATGGTTATGAAGGGAAAACAGGCCGCCCAGAGCAACATTGCCGCCACGATCTTGAAGAGTGATGGAAAACTCATGCTGACGCGAGCCTTGCAGTCTCGATCAGCGAATGTAAACGCGGGACATGTGTCATTCGTGTTTCGCTGGCACGAGTGTCAGGACCACCAGTTGGCAAAGACAGCGTCGCGCATGGTCGAGGCGACGGGTTGCCTCGGCCCGCGAACATCCGGTCTCGCGCGCTATCTGCGAAACCGTTTGCCCCCGCAACTCGGACCGCGCGAGGATGTCGGCATCGTCCCGCTCCAGATGATTGAAAAGCGTCAGCGCCAGGTCATGAACGAGCCGCTTGAGTTCCGCGTCGTCGGATGCCTCCGGGTCGGTCGGGCAGCCCGGGCACGACCCGGGCCTGAGGCGCACGCGCACAAGGCCTTCGAAGCTGCTCTGTCGCATGTATGACCTCGCCTGATTGGTTCGCTCTTTCAACTCAACTGACGTCCGGCCGGCCCTTTCGTTACGATCTTTTCCCCGGCCCGCCGAACGACTGACAAAAAAACCGCGCGGCGTACAGGGGCCTGTAACGAACGTCAGGCCCGCGCGTCATTCAATACAGGCGGCTTGTTCAAGGCGCCGGGTGGATCACCACCATGCAGAACACCGAAAGAAAGGAATGTGTCATGTCCCTGATGGCTGAACCCGGCCTTCTCCTGTTCCTGGCAGGCAGCATCATGCTCTTTGGCGTGCCCGGCCTTGTCCGGTCACGGTCGGCTATGGCTGTTCCCATCGCACCCGCTGCCGCGGAACTGAGACGCGCCAAACGCTGAAACCGGCTCGGTCGATGCGCGCCCGGCTGGCCGCACGATCAGCGCGGACTGGTTGCGGCGCTTGTCCCGGGCCGCTGCGGGGGACGCGCGGATGACATGGCGGACGCCCCGCGTCGTCGGTCCAAGGGCATAGGCGCGAAGGTCCTCTCACTGCACTGCAAGGAAACCTGCTGTGAGTTCTGCAAGTTCGATCTGCATCCTGGGCGGTTATGGGGATGTCGGGCTGCGGGTTGCGCGCCTGCTTCACGCACAAACCCACGCCAGGCTCTTGCTTGTCGGCCGCGATGCGAAACGGGCGGACACCGCCGCATTGTCGATTGGCCCGCGCTGTCGGGGCCTGGCGCTTGATGTGCATGATCAGGATGCTGCGGCGCGGCTTGCAGATGCCGCCCTTTGCATCAACCTGACCGAAGCGACACCGCCCGCCCTCGCCGCCGACCTGATATCCAACGGCACGCATTTTATCGACAGCTCGGCATCCCCGGCCTATGTGGCCGATCTGGAGAAGACGATAAACGCTCTGCCCGGCCCGCGCGCGACAGGCGTTCTTGAAGCAGGGCTTGCGCCGGGGCTGACCAATCTTCTGGCCGCCCGCATGTGCGAGCGCCATCCCGACACGCGCAGCATCGACATCCTGTTGGAATTGGGGATGGGCGTGCATCATGGTCTGGCTGCAACGGCATGGACATTGCAGGCACTGGACCGAACCTACCCGATGAAGTCGGACGGGAACTGGCACGAAATCCGAACCGGCGCGATATGCCGCCATTTCACCTCCAGCACAGAAAGCATACTGGGCATCGGCTTTGCCTTCAGCGACCAGAGGAGCATTGCGCGCGATCTCGACCTGGCCGGTGCGCGCACGTTTCTGGCGATCAGTCCCGGCTGGATGACCACGGCTCTGCGCTGGCTGGGCCGTGGGCCCTTGCGGCATGTCCTGCGCCGCAACGCGATGGCCGCGGCCCGCATCATGCAGCACCTGCCGACCCTGGGATCAAAGGGGACGCGGCTGATCATCGAAGGACGCAACGCTCAGGGCAAGGTCACCGGGATGCACCTCTTTTCCAGTGGCCCGCAATCCGATCTGACAGCCGGCGTGATCGCACAGCTCGCGCTGGCCCTGATGTCCCCGTCGGCCGATCCGCGCCGGGGTCTGCAACTGCTCGGCACGTTCGTGGACCCCGCATCGTTCGCTGAACCGATGTGATGCGCGAAGCCGCAGGACACCGGCCCGCGCCCGCAGCCTCTGAAAGCAGCTTCTTTCTGGTTGAAAATACCCCTGCCCACGGCCCTGCAGGCGAATACCTCAGCCGCGGGGGCGTCAAGGCGCTCGGCCAGCTATGGCACCAGCGACTTGACGCCCCCACCGCCCCCACCACCGATCTCGGCGCCCGCAGCCGCAAGACCATGGGCGCACCGCGTTCCGCTTCGGACGCAGCTTCGACAACTGTAACGGGTCGGGGTCGTCTGCGTCCTGACAAGGAACCCATCGACACAGGGAGAGCCGGCCATGAATGACAGCACCAAACTCAAGCACCTGGACGCAACCCTGGTCGCACCCGTTGCTCCGGCCAAACGGGCTCGACCACGGTTCAACCTGTGGAAACATTTTCTCACCGGATTCCTGAACCGATCCATCAAGGCGGGAACGCTGGACCTGACCTTCCCGGACGCATCGCGTGTCCGGTTCGGGTCGGGTCAACCATATGTGGCCGCCACGATCACATCCCTCCGCTCTCTGCGCCGGATCGCGCTGAACCCGGACCTGGCCGTCGGAGAGGCCTATATGGACGGCACTCTGCGCGTCGACAGCGGCGACATCTACGGGTTTCTGGACCTGGTTCTGGGCAATCTGGGGGATGACACCAACTCACCGCTGCGCCGGGCCTGGTTTTCGTTTCGCCGCCTGATCCGGCCCTTGACCCTGTTCAACCCGGCGCGGCGTTCGCAGCGCAACGTGGCGCATCACTATGATCTCACGGATCAACTCTATGAGCTGTTTCTTGATGCCGACCGGCAATATTCCTGCGCCTATTTCGCCACGCCCGAAGACACGCTGGATCAGGCCCAGACGCAGAAGAAGCGCCATATCGCGGCCAAGCTCCTGCTGGAGCCCGGTCAGCGGGTGCTGGACATCGGATCGGGCTGGGGCGGGATGGCCCGGTTTCTGGCCCGCGAGGCGGATGTTTCGGTGACCGGCCTCACGCTCTCCGGTGAACAGCTGGCCTACGCCAGGACCGAAACGGCCAGGGCGGGTCAGGACGACAAGGTGACGTTCCATCTGCGCGACTACCGGCACGAGACCGCGCGCTATGACCGGGTCGTATCGGTCGGCATGTTCGAACATGTGGGCACGCCGCATTACCACACCTATTTCAACAAGGTTGCCGAACGTCTGACAGACGATGGCGTCGCATTGATCCATACGATCGGAAACAGCGGCCCGCCGGGTGCACCGGGCGCGTGGATCAAGAAGTACATCTTTCCGGGGGGATATGTGCCTTCCATGTCCGAAGTTCTTCCGGCCATCGAGAAAAGCGGTCTGATCGTGACGGATGTCGAGGTCCTGCGCCTGCATTACGCCGAAACGCTGCGCGCCTGGCGACAGCGGTTCCTGGCCAATCGCGATCAGGTTGCGGCGCTTCATGACGACAGGTTCTGCCGGATGTGGGAGTTCTACCTTGCCGCCTGCGAGGCCGCGTTCCGGCACACCGGGCTTGTCGTCTTTCAGTTTCAGCTGGCAAAGCGCAAGACGACCGTGCCCCTGACCCGCGACTATATCGGGGATGCGCAGGCAAATCTCTGACACCACGTCACGGGCGCAGACGGACCGGCCCGAGATCGCGGCTTGCACCCCGAACGGCTGTCCGGTTAGCTAGGGCCCGAAACTGTGCCGGTTCCAGGCTCGGACACAAGGAAATGGATCCAAGGTGAGCGCCAAACCCCTGACTCTCGACAGGATGTCCGGCGTGTTGATCCTCGGTGCCATTGTGCTTGCGCTGATTGCCGCGAATTCGCCGCTGGCCCCGGTTTACGACGCCATTCACCACGCGCCTGTGCGCATCGGCCTGGCGCCTTTCCTGATCGACGAGCCTCTGATCGTCTGGATCAATCAGGGGCTTATGACAATTTTCTTCGTGCTTGTCGGCGTCGAAATCAAACATGAGCTGGTCGAGGGCCATCTGTCGAGCCTGCGCCGGGCGGCATTGCCCGCGATTGCGGCGGTCGGCGGCATGGTCGTCCCCGCCCTGATCTATGTCGCCTTCACCGCGCCCGAAGGCGAGGCGCTGCGTGGCTGGGCGATCCCGATGGCGACCGACATCGCTCTTGCCCTGGCGCTCCTGTCGCTGCTGGGCGGTCGCGTCCCTGCCGGTCTCAAGGTCTTTCTGATGGCCCTGGCAATCTTCGACGATCTCGGGGCGGTTGCGATCATCGCGGTCTTTTACGGCGAGGATATCCAGTTCCTTCCACTGATGGTCGCCGTTCTGACATTCGGGGTCATGGTCGGTCTCAATCGTATCGGACATGCACGCCCTCTGGCGCTGGCGGTGCTGGGCGCAGTGCTCTGGGTTGCGCTCTTCCAATCGGGGGTCGAGGCCGCACTTGCGGGTGTCCTGATTGCGGCGGTCGTTCCCAACGGAGCAGATCCTGACCCCGAAATGTCACCGCTGCTGAGAACAGAGCGGCTCCTGCATCCTTGGGCAAGCCTCCTGATCGTTCCGCTCTTCGGTTTTTTCAACGCAGGTGTCACGATCGAGGTCGAGACGTTGCGCAATATCACAGGCGGTGTGTCGCTTGGGGTCTTTCTGGGGCTGTTTCTGGGCAAGCAGATCGGTGTGCTCGGCGCGACATGGTGTGCGGTCAGGCTCAAGATCGGCGTGCTGCCATCGGGCGTCGGGTTCCGGCATATTCATGGCGCGGGTCTTCTGGCCGGTGTGGGATTTACCATGAGCCTTTTTGTCACCGCGCTGGCGTTCGAGACGTCCGCACTGGCCGCCAATGCGCGGCTCGCGGTCCTCGCCGCCTCCAGCCTGTCCGCCATTGCGGGGCTGCTTGTCCTGTGGATGATCCGGGACGAAACGGACACGCGTCTGCCATGACACCTCGGGAGCCGTGGCCCGAGTGAGACCACCGTCGCGGGCCGTTCCAGTTCACCGCGCCCCTACCCCCGAAGAGCCGACACTCAGACGTTTCAGAGCTGTCGCCCGGGTTTCTTGCCCGATCCTGTAACGGCGTCGTTCCGGCAACGTCTTGATAACCGAGCCCCTGGAAACACTGGGGGGCTGTCATAGTCGCGCGACATCAAGCGTCCTGGCTCAAAGGAGTGATCCAAATGTCAGAGTCAAACACCATCCGCATCTACCCGGTCGGCATGTCCCTTGGCATCCTGCTGGCCGCAAGCTTTGCCCTTTGCGTGGCGTTCGGACTGCTGTTTCCGGGCGCCACAATGTATCAGGCGTGGTTGCCGCTGCTGCCCGGCGTGAGCTGGATCAGCTGGCCCAGCGCCCTGCTCGGGCTGGTCGAAAGCTTTGCCTATGGCTGGTATATCGCCGTGATCTTCGTGCCGGCCTGGAACTTCTTCTCGCGGAGGACATCGGCATGAACACCGTAACGTCGATTGCCCCTTTGCTGCCTGCCAGCGCAGAACTGCCCGAACCGACATCCGCCAAACCGGCCCCGCCCGCCGATCCGGTCGCCTATGGCCGCGATCTCTGGGAACGCTCGGTCCTGTTTCTGGACACGCTGCGGGAGCGTGCCGACAACATGATCGCGCATGAGCGTGCCGGAATGCCGCCGCTGCTGGATTTCAAATATGAAACCCTGCTGGATGCGCGGAATTTCGACCACCCGGCCAATTACGCATTGCTCAGGATCACCGAAGTGGACGGCAATTGCTGGGACGACTGCGTCGACGAGACAAAACCGCCCGTCATCGTGGTGGATCCCCGCGCCGGCCATGGCCCCGGCATCGGCGGGTTCAAGCGCGACAGCGAGGTCGGCATGGCCATGGCCGAGGGGCACCCGGTCTATTTTGTCATCTTCTTTCCCGAACCCGCCCCCGAGCAGACGCTGGAAGACGTGCTGATGGCCCTGCGCCGCTTTGTCGACGAGGTCTCGGCGCGCCACGATGGTGCCCCCCCGATCCTCTACGGCAATTGTCAGGCCGGCTGGGCCGTGACGCTGCTGGCGGCGCATTGCGAAGGGCTGGCCGGACCGGTGGTCCTGAACGGCTCTCCCCTGTCCTACTGGGCGGGCGAGGAGGGCGTGAACCCGATGCGGGTGTCGGGCGGCCTGCTGGGCGGCGCGTGGCTTTCCCATCTGACGGCCGATCTGGGCGACGGGCGCTTTGACGGCGCATGGCTGGCGCAGAATTTCGAAAGCCTCAAGCCGGAAAAGGCGATCTGGGAAAAATACGCCGGCCTGTTCACCAATGTGGATGGCGAACGGGACCGCTTTCTCGATTTCGAGCGGTGGTGGAACGGCTTTTATGCCCTCAGCCGCCCGGAAATCCTGTCGATCACCCAGAACCTGTTCATCGGCAACCAGCTGGAAGATGGCGAAATGCGGATCGGCGATCACTGTGTGGCCGACCTGCGCAAGATCACGAACCCGATGATCGTGTTTGCCTCTTACGGTGACAACATCACGCCGCCTGCACAGGCGCTGGGCTGGATACCCGCGGTCTACAAGGACACCGCCGACCTCAGGGCGGCAGGCCAGCGGATCGTCTACCTGACCAATGACCATGTCGGTCATCTGGGCATTTTCGTGTCCGCCTCGGTGGCCAGGCTCGAACATCGCGCCATTCTCGAAAACCTCGGCAAGATCGAAAAGCTGAAGCCGGGCCTCTACGAGATGAAGATCGAGGCCGCCACCGGCAAGGCCCACGCCCATGATGCGCAATACAAGGTCCGGTTCGAGCCCCGCGAGGTCAGCGACCTTGCCTACGAGGTGCCCGAGCAGGCGTTCGACACCGTGCGGCGCGTGTCCGAGATCAACGAGGCGTTCTATGCGACCTATATAAGCCCATGGGTGCGGCTGATGACGACCCCGGCGAGCGCCGAGATGCTGAAATGGATGCATCCGATGCGCACCAGCCGCCTGATGTTTTCGGAACGGTTCAACCCGTGGATGGGCCTGATCCGGAGCACCGCCGAGCGCGTCGCAGAAACGCGGGTGCCACTGGACGCAGACGACCCGATGATCCAACGCGAGCGCGCGGCCATCGCTGTCGTCGCAGATGCGATCGAGCGTGCGCGCATCGCGCGTGACGCAACCTGCGAACGTACGTTCAGGACGCTCTATGGCGGCGGCATGACGGGCATCGAAACCAACGAAAAAACGCCTGTCTGAGGCGAACGGAGACACGAAATGCAATGGATCATTGAAAACTGGATCATTCTCCTGATCGGCGTTGGAATGTTGGCGATGCACCTGTTCGGACACGGGCACGGGCACGGGCGCAAGCATGGGGCCAAGGACGAGGGCCAGGCATCTCATCCGCACCCGTCAAAGGACGCCGAGACGCCGGCCCGGACGACCACTGCCGACCGGCCCGGGGAGGATGAAAATGCCTGAGCCCGTCCTTCTGACGCTCAACGCCGGGTCGTCCTCGCTGAAATTCGCGCTGTTCACCGCCTCCGGCCACCCCAGACGGCTGTGGTCCGGGGCGATCGACCGGATTGGCCTGCCGGGCGCGCATTTCCAGTTGAGCGATGCGCGCAGAACGGTAGTGCTTGACGAACCGGGCCGTCTCGACAGCCACGAGGCCGCTCTGACCCGCTTGCTGAACGCGATTGCCAGCTTGCCGGGCGCGCTCGATCTGGTCGCGGTCGGCCACCGCATCGTGCATGGCGGACCGGACTGCGATTGCCCGAAACGGATCACGCCCGCCCTTCTGGCGCGGCTGCATCGGCTGACGTCGATGGCACCGCTGCACATGCCGCCCAACCTCGCCGGGGTCCAGGCGGTGCAGGCCGTCCGGCCCGACGTGTTCCAACTGGCCTGTTTCGACACGGCCTTTCACCACGACCTTCCCCGCATGGCGCGGATGACGGCCCTGCCCCGCGCCTATGCCGACGACGGCATTCGGCGCTATGGTTTTCACGGTCTTTCCTATGAATACATCGTAAAGACGCTGCGCGACGATGGTGTGAACACCGACGCCGAACGCATCATCATCGCGCATCTGGGCAACGGGGCCTCCATGGCGGCACTCCGAGGCGGCAAACCGGTCGAGACGAGCATGGGATTTTCGACCATCGCCGGATTGCCGATGGGCACCCGGCCCGGCGATCTCGATCCGGGTATCGTGCTTTACCTCATGCAGGAAAAAGGCATGAAACCCGACGAGGTCGCGGATCTGCTCTATCATCAGAGCGGGCTTCTGGGCCTTTCGGGGACCAGCCGGAACATGCACGACCTGCTGGACAGCCACGAGGAAAACGCCGCCGAGGCGGTCGAGTTTTTCTGCTATCAGGCCCGGCTGCATCTCGCGCGGCTGACGGCCGCGCTTGGCGGCCTTGACCGCGTCGTGTTCACGGGTGGGATCGGCGAGAATTCGGCCGAGATACGCGGCAGGATCTGTGCCGGTCTCGGCTATCTCGGGATCAGCCTCGCCAGCCACGCGAACACCGCTGGCGACAAGGTGATTTCTGCGCCGGGCACCCGCGTGACCGTCGAGGTCCGCGCAACCGACGAGGAAGAGATGATCGCCCGTCACGTTTCCGCCCAGTTCAATGCCGGCCGGGTGTCCGAACCCGCCGCGATGGAGGGCTGATCCATGTTGGCTCACACATCGAAACTTGACGGCCTTGTCGGCAGGGCGCGTGACCTGCCGCCCCTTCGCGTTGCCGTTGCGGATGGTGCGCAGCCCGTCGTTCTTGAGACGCTGCGCGATGCGGCGGCGGCCGGCCTTGTCGAGCCGTGGCTGATCGGCGATCCGGACGAGACGCTGAAACTCTGCCGCGCACTGGACTGGTCGCCGAAACCCGACTGGCTCGTCCCGGCGCATTCGGATCCCGAAGCCGCAACCATCGCCGTGCGCATGGTGCGCCGGGGTGAGGCCGATATTGTCATGAAGGGCAACATTCACACCGACGTTCTGATGCGCGCCGCTCTGGACGGCGACACCGGCCTGCGCGTCCCCGGACGCCGGTGCAGCCACGCCTTCGTCGTTGACGTCCCCGGCCATGACCGGCTGATCGGCATCACCGATGCCGCGATCAACATCACCCCCGATCTCGCCGCGAAGGGCGAGATTTGCCAGAATGCGGTCGATCTGTTCCACAGGCTGGGTGTCCCCGAGCCCCGGGTCGCCGTTCTGTCGGCGGTCGAGACTGTCACGGGCGCGATCGCCTCGTCCCTTGATGCGGCCTGCCTGACGCTGATGGCGCGGCGCGGTCAGATCACCGGCGCTCTTGTCGACGGGCCGCTTGCCTTCGACAATGCCATTTCCGCAAGGGCTGCCACGGAAAAAGGCATCCTGTCGGACGTGGCCGGCGCGGCGGACATCCTTCTGGTGCCCGATCTGGTGTCGGGCAACATCCTTGCCAAGGCGCTTGAGTATCTTGGCAAGGCTACAGCCGCAGGCATCGCCCTGGGGCTGTCGGCCCCGGTTGTGCTGACCTCGCGCGCTGATCCGGCACCGGCACGGATGGCATCGCTGGCGCTGGCGGCACTGATGTTTGACCGTGGCCCCCAGCGGGCCTCGGCGCCCCAAGAGACCGAGACAAGCCTCGCCGCCCTACCCCAGCCCGAACATGCCTGCTGCGCGCCAACCGCCACAGCAGCCGTCACGGAGGCCGCAGCATGACCTACGCCACCCCCGCGTCCAGTCCCACCCGGTTGCTGGACATGGCCGGCAAGAAGGGGCTGATCGTCGGCATCGCCAATGAAAACAGCCTGGCCTGGGCCGCCGCGCGCAACTGCCACATGGCGGGCGCCGAACTGGCGCTGACCTATCTGAACGACAAGGCGCGGCCTTTCGTCGAGCCACTGGCGCAATCCGTAGACGCCCCGATCCTGATGCCCTGCGATGTGGCGCGCGACGATCAGCTTGACGCGGTCTTCGAGCGCATCGCCGATACCTGGGGGCGGCTCGATTTTCTGGTCCACGCGATTGCCTGGGCGCCCACAGACGATCTGCACGGGCGGCTGACCGATTGCTCTGCCGAAGGGTTCGGTCAGGCAATGCAGGTGTCGTGCCATTCCTTTATCCGCATGGCCAAACTTGCCGAACCGCTTATGGCGCACGGCGGCAGCCTGACGACGCTCAGTTTCTTTGGGGCTGAAAAAGTGGTAGACCATTACAACCTGATGGGTCCGGTCAAGGCCGCCCTCGAAAGTTCGGTGCGCTATCTCGCCCATGAACTGGGACCGAAAGGCATTCGCGTCAACGCGATCTCTGCCGGGGCGGTCAGGACCCGCGCCGCGTCGGGCATCGAGCATTTCGAAGAGCTGATCCACGAGACCGAGACCAAATCGCCGCTGCGCCGAACCGTTACCGCTGACGAGGTGGGGCGCGCCGCCCTGCTGCTGGCCAGCGATCACACAACCGCCATCACCGGCGAAATCCTGCATGTCGATGCGGGCTTTCACGTCGATGGCATGATTTTTCATTGAACGTCGCGTTACCCTGCAAGCGTGACCCGACGAAACAGAAGGAACACAGGATGAATATCTCCAAAGGCCAGATCGGCAAAACAGCCGGTGACGGCGAAGACCTCGATACCGTACCCGAAGGGTATTCCGGCACCGTCTATACCTGTTCGATGCACCCCGAGGTGCGCCGCACCGAAGAGGGCTCCTGCCCGAAATGCGGCATGTTCCTGACGCCCGAGGGCGAAGCTGGCGAACACGGGCACGATGATCATTCCGGTCACGACCACAAGCACGGCCACAAGCACGGCCACAAGCACGGCCACGGCGACGACCAGGCGCATTCCGGTCACGGCCATGATCATGCCCATGGTGCTGCGCCGGTTGCGGAAAAGGGCGGCGAATACGATACCGTGCCCGACGGATATGCCGGAACGATCTATACCTGCCCGATGCACGCGCAGGTGCGCCACCCCGGCCCGGGCTCGTGCCCGATCTGCGGCATGGGGCTGGAGCCGGAAACGGTCAGTCTGGAGGACGAGGGACCAAACCCCGAACTCGTCGATTTCAACCGCCGCATGTGGGTCGGCATCGCGCTGACCATACCGCTGCTGATCATCACCATGCCGACCTATCTGGGCTATCCGCAGATCCGGGAATTCTTTGGCGAACAGACCTCGCTCTGGATCGAGGTGGTGTTGTCAACGCCGGTCATTCTCTGGTCCGGCTGGCCGTTCTTTACCCGCGGTTTCAATTCGTTCCGCACGATGAACCTCAACATGTTCAGCCTGATCTCCATGGGCGTCGGCGCGGCATTTGTGTTTTCGATGTTCGCCGTGATCATGCCCGGCATTTTCCCCGACGGGTTCCGCGATCCCGAAACCGGTGCCGTCGGTGTTTATTTCGAGGCCGCCGCCGTCATCGTCACTCTGGTCCTGGTGGGACAGGTGATGGAGCTGCGCGCCCGCGAAGGGACGGGCAAGGCGATCCGCGCGCTGCTCGACATGGCGGCCAAGACCGCGCTGGTGATCCGTCCCGACGGCACCGAAGAGGAAATCGAGCTGGACCAGGTGCAACTGGGTGACCACATCCGGGTGCGCCCCGGCGACAAGGTGCCGGTGGATGGCGTGGTGGTCGAGGGCCGCTCGTCGGTGGACGAATCGATGATATCGGGTGAACCCGTGCCGGTCGAAAAGGTCGAGGGCGAGCCGGTGACAGGTGCCACGATCAATGGCACCGGCAGCCTGGTGATCGAGGCCACGCGCATCGGCGCCGACACCATGCTCAGCCAGATCGTGCAGATGGTCGCCAACGCACAGCGCAGCCGCGCCCCGATTCAGAAATACGCCGACCGGGTCGCGGGCCTGTTCGTGCCCGTGGTCATCGCCATCGCCATAGCCTCCTTCATCATCTGGGCGATCTGGGGGCCTGACCCGGCCATGGCCTACGGGCTTGTCTCCGCGGTGGCTGTCCTCATCATCGCCTGTCCCTGTGCGCTGGGTCTGGCCACGCCGATGTCGATCATGACGGCGACCGGCACGGGCGCACAGATGGGTGTGCTGATCAAGAACGCCGAAGCGCTGGAGCGGTTCGAAAAGATCGACACGCTGATCGTGGACAAGACCGGCACCCTGACCGAAGGCAAGCCCAAGCTGGTCGCGGTCCTGCCCGAGGACGGCCATGACGAGGCCGAGGTTCTGCGCCTTGCCGCGTCGCTGGAACGCGGGTCCGAACACCCGCTGGCCGAGGCCATCGTGCGCGGGGCAGAAGAACGCGGCGTCGAGTTTGCCAAGGCCGAGGAGTTCGAGGCGGTGACCGGCAAGGGCGTCAAGGGCGTCGTCGATGGCAAGGCCGTAGCACTCGGCAACGCCGCACTGATCCATGACATGGGACTGGACAGCGGTGCGCTGGTCGATACCGCCAATGCGCGGCGCGACGAGGGCGAGACGGTGATGTTCATCGTGCTCGATGGTGCCATCGCCGGGCTGGTCAGCGTGGCCGACCCGGTCAAGGACACCACGCCTGCAGCACTCAAGGCGCTGCACGAGCTTGGCTTTCGCATCATCATGGCGACCGGCGACAACGAGCGCACCGCGCAGGCGGTCGCCAACCGACTTGGCATCGACGAGATCCGCGCCGACGTGCTGCCCGAGGACAAGGCCCGCATCATTCGCGAGTTGCAGGAGCAGGGCAAGAAGGTCGCCATGGCCGGCGATGGGGTCAACGACGCCCCTGCCCTGGCCCAGGCCGATGTCGGCATCGCCATGGGTACCGGCGCCGATGTAGCCATCGAAAGCGCCGGGTTCACACTGGTCAAGGGCAACCTCGACGGTATCGTGCGGGCGCGCAAGCTGAGCCATGCGACCATGCGCAACATCCGCCAGAACCTGTTCTTCGCGTTGATCTACAACGCATCGGGCGTGCCGATTGCGGCGGGCATACTCTATCCGTTCCTCGGCATCCTGATCGGCCCGATCTTTGCCGCCTTCGCGATGAGCGCCTCGTCCCTGTCGGTGGTGCTGAACGCGCTGCGACTGCGGCGGCTGAAGTTCTGAACGGGGGCCGGCCTAAAGCCGGCCCCGCGCTCGCCAGATCGCGGCCGGTGCTCTGTGCAAACAGTGGCACCGGCCGCCACAAACGAAAGGATTGACCCCCGATGGAACATGAAAAACATTCCGCCTCTGATCCATCCGGCGAAACCGGGCCGGCACCCCGGCCGGAACAGCAACAGCCGTTCTGGAAATCGCGTTTCGGGATCAGCCTGATCATCGCTATGGCCGTCGCCGCCCTGCTGCTCGGGTTCGAACACCGCATTCACATCTTTGGCGGAAACGGGTTGCTGATCCTGCTGCTGCTGGGCTGCGGAGTGATGCACCTGTTCATGCATCGTGGTCATGGCGGACACGGAGGCGGCGACAAGTCATGACCGTCGGGCCCGGATATGGGCTTTGGCTCTTTGCGCTTTTGACCACGGCGATCTTCATCATGTTCGCCTTCAGCGTCTTCAGACCGCGGACGCCAGGGGACTGGCGCAGCTCCGGCGCAGGGTTCGATGCCTGGGCGACCCGTGTCCCGGCCTTCATTCCCGACCTGCGGCAGGCCCGCAGGGCAATTCAATAGACGAAAAATAGGAGTAGTCCCATGACCGATCAGCAGATCGACCCGAAACCGGACACCGAGGGCATGGCATCCTGGTTTCCCACTGCCTATACGATCCTGTTCGCGCTGATCGTGATCGTTGCCGCGCTGACCTGGATCATTCCGGCGGGGCAGTATGACCGCGCGATGAACGAAGAGGTCGGCCGCGAAATCGCGGTTCCGGGCACCTATCAGACGGTCGAGGCAAATCCGCAGGGGTTCATGGATGTCATGCTGGCGCCCGTCGCGGGGTTCTATGACCCCGACAGCTATGCCGCCAACGCCATCGACGTGGCGCTGTTCGTGCTGCTTCTGGGCGGGTTTCTGGGCGTGGTCAACGCCACTAGATCCATCGACACCGGCATCCAGACCGCGATGGGCCGATTGAAAGGGCGCGAGATCTGGATGATCCCGATCCTCATGTCGCTCTTCGCGCTGGGCGGGACGACCTATGGCATGGCCGAGGAAACACTGGCCTTCTATGCGCTGCTGATCCCGGTGGTCATTGTCGCCGGGTTCGACGCGGTCACGGGGGTCGCGATCATCCTGATCGGGGCGGGCATCGGCACGCTGGGCTCGACCATCAACCCCTTTGCAACCGTCATCGCCTCCAACGCGGCGGCGATCCCCTTCACGCAAGGCATGGCGCTGCGGCTGCTCATCCTGATCGGGGGCCTGGTGATCTGCATCGCCTATGTCATGCGCTATGCCTCCAGGGTCAAGGCCGACCCGTCCCGCTCCGTGGTCGCGGCACAGCGCGACGCGCATCGCCGGATTTTCCTGAGCGCCAGTGACACCGGCATCGCGGACACAAAGCTCACCGGCACGCAAAAGCTGGTGCTGGTGCTGTTCTTTGCCACCTTTGCCGTGATGATCTGGGGTGTGTCCAGCCAGGGCTGGTGGATGGCGAGGATGGGCGCGCTCTTCTTCGGCATGGCCATTGTCGTGGGGCTGGTCGCGCGCATGGGCGAGAAAAAGCTGACCTCGGCCTTTGTCGACGGCGCAAAGGACCTGCTGGGCGTGGCGCTGGTGATCGGGCTGGCCCGCGGCATCGTGGTGATCATGGAACAGGGGCTGATCGCCGACACGATCCTCTACAGCGCCGCCGACACGCTGGGCGGCCTGTCGCAGATCGCCTTCATCAACCTGATGCTCTGGATCGAGATCGGGATGAGCTTTCTTGTGCCCTCCTCATCCGGCCTGGCGGTTCTGTCGATGCCGATCCTGGCTCCGCTGGGGGATTTTGCCGGCGTCGACCGCGATCTGGTGGTGACGGCCTATCAATCCGCAAGCGGGCTGGTGAACCTGATCACGCCGACCTCGGCTGTGGTGATCGGCGGGCTCGCGATCGGGCGCGTGTCCTTCGACCGCTGGCTGGTGTTCATCTGGCCGCTGCTGCTGATCCTGACCCTGTTCATCATGGCGGCGCTCAGTGTCGGCGCAATCCTCTGACCTCAAGGAGACATTCGATGACCGATCACGCTCTGGGCGTACATTCCGAAACCGGCCACCTGCGGCAGGTGATCGTCTCGCCGCCCGGTCTGGCGCATCGTCGCCTGACCCCGGACAACTGTGCCGATCTGCTGTTTGACGATGTGTTCTGGGTCAAGCAGGCGATCAAGGACCATGCCGTCTTTGCCGACATCATGCGAGGCGAGGGCATCGAGGTGCTGGATGCCATGGCCCTGCTGGCCGAGACGCTGGACATTAAAGAGGCGCGCGCCTGGGTGCTCGACCACCGCATCACCCGCAACGAGGTCGGAGTGGGGATGCGTGACGACCTGCGCGCCTGGATGGAGGCGCTGCCGGGCGCGGATCTCGCCCGGTTTCTGGTCGGCGGGATCAAGGTCGACGACCTGCCCTTCACCCCGTCCGGCATGTTCGGCAGCTACCTGGGTCAGCACGGCTTCATCCTGCCGCCCTTGCCCAATTTCATCTTCACGCGGGACAATTCCGCCTGGGTCTATGGCGGCGTCTCGCTGAACCCGATGTACTGGCCGGCACGGCGGCCCGAAACGCTGCTCATGGCGGCCGTTTATCGGTCCCACCCCAAATTCACGGGCGCGCGGGTCTGGTTCGGCGATCCGACGCGCGAATTTGGCGCAGCTACCCTGGAAGGCGGCGACGTCATGCCCATCGGCCACGGCGTCGTGATGGTCGGCATGGGCGAACGCTCCACGCCGCAGGCGGTGGGTCAGCTGGCCGAAGCGTTGTTCGCAGGCGGCGAGGTGACGCGCGTCATCGCCTGCCAGATGCCAAGCTCGCGCGCGGCGATGCATCTGGACACGGTGTTCACCCATTGCGGCGGCGACGTCGTGACCACCTATCAGGAGGTGGCCGATGCGATCACCTGCTACGACCTGCGCCCCGGCCCCGGCAACGCCCCTCTCGATATCCGCCGCGACGCCCGCCACCTGTTCGAGATCACCGCGGAGATACTCGGGTTCAAGAAACTGCATCTGGTCCCGACCGGCGGCAGCGATCTGGCCGAACAGTCGCGCGAGCAGTGGAATGACGGCAACAACGTGCTGGCGCTGCGGCCCGGCGTTGTGGTCGGCTATGACCGCAACGACGACACCAACGCCGCGCTGAAAGACGCCGGCATCGAGGTGCTGGCCATCCCCGGCGCCGAACTGGGCCGCGGCCGCGGCGGCAGCCATTGCATGAGCTGCCCCACCATCCGCGACGCAATCTGACAAAAGGAAACCCCATGTCCTACAACCTGCGAAACCGCCACTTTCTGGCCCTGCGGGACTTCAGCCCGCAGGAAATCGGCTTTCTGCTGAAACTGTCGGCAGACCTCAAGGCGGCGAAATACGGCGGCTACGAGGTGCCGCGTCTGACCGGCAAGGAAATCGCGCTGATCTTCGAGAAGGACAGCACACGCACGCGCGTGGGTTTCGAGGTGGCCGCCCACGATCAGGGCGCCCATGTCACCTATCTGGGGCCGTCGGGATCGCATCTGGGCAAGAAGGAGACCGTCAAGGACACCGCCCGCGTTCTGGGCCGGGTCTATGACGCGATCGAGTATCGCGGCTTTGGTCAGCCCATCGTCGAGACACTGGCGCAATATGCCGGGGTGCCGGTCTACAATGGCCTCACGGACGAATTCCATCCGACCCAGATTCTCGCCGATTTTCTCACGATGTCCGAGCATTCCGACAAACCACTGGGCCAGATCGCCTATGCGTTTCTGGGCGACGCGGGCAACAACATGGGCGACAGCCTGTTGATCGGCGGGGCCAAGATGGGCATGGATGTGCGCCTGTGTGCGCCCAAGTCCTGCTGGCCCGATCCGGCCATTCAGGACGAGGCGCAAGCCATCGCCAAAACGACCGGCGCGCGGATCACCATCACCGAAGATGTGGGCGAGGCTGTGAAAGACGCCGATTTCATCTACACCGATGTCTGGCTGTCGATGGGCGAAGCCAAGGACAAGTGGGAGGAGCGTATCCGCCAGCTGCTGCCCTATCAGGTCAACGCCGACGTGATGGCGCAAACCGGCAATCCACAGACCAAGTTCATGCATTGCCTGCCCGCCTTCCACAATGCCGACACCGAGGTTGGTGCCGAGATCGCCAAGCATTTCGACATCACCGCGATGGAAGTGACCGAGGAGGTGTTCGAAAGCCCGGCCTCCATCGTGTTCGATCAGGCCGAGAACCGGCTGCACACCATCAAGGCGGTCCTTGTCGCCACATTGGGGAACTGAGCTATGCTTGTCGTCGCGGCCCTTGGAGGCAATGCCCTTTTGCAACGCGGACAGCCCATGACCGCAGACAATCAGCGCAAGAACGCGCATACCGCGGCACGCGCCCTCGCCGACATCCTGCGGGCCGGGCACCAGTTGGTGATCACGCATGGCAACGGGCCCCAGGTCGGACTACTGGCGCTTCAGAACCCTGCTGAGGATGGCTATCCGCTGGATGTTCTGGGGGCAGAGACAGCCGGGATGATCGGCTATCTGATCGAACAGGAGCTGGAAAATGTCCTGGACCACGACCGCCCTGTCGCCACGCTGCTGACACAGATCGTGGTGGACCGCGACGATCCGGCGTTCGCCGCCCCGACCAAGTTCGTGGGGCCCGTCTACGACTATCGGCAGGCACAGGTCATCGCCGAGGCAAACGGTTGGGCCGTTGCTCAGGACGGCGACACATGGCGGCGGGTGGTCCCCTCGCCCGCGCCGCACGAGATCCCCGACACCCGCGTTATCCAACTGTTGCTGGAGGCCGGCGTCGTGGTCATCTGCACCGGTGGCGGCGGCATCCCGGTGATCAGGCAGGCCGATGGCAGCCTGACCGGGATCGAAGCGGTGGTGGACAAGGACGCCTCGACCGCCCTG
>Ga0316205_10001101_pt1 | contig 37614 bp, 39 predicted proteins | sample 3monthpyrite_MG_FD_204941 | JGI IMG/M metagenome (GOLD analysis project Ga0316205, IMG submission 204941) | Microbial mat bacterial communities from mineral coupon in-situ incubated in ocean water Damariscotta River, Maine, United States -... | ecosystem: Environmental > Aquatic > Marine >...
TCCTCAAACACAATAAACGGAGATTTCCCGCCCAGCTCAAGCGAGAGCTTTTTGCCCGAACCCGCGGTTTGGCGACGAATGATTTTGCCGACTTCAGACGAGCCGGTAAATGCAACTTTGTCCACATCAGGATGGCCCGAAATTGCAGCGCCGGTTTCCGCAGCGCCAAATACGATATTGACCACCCCGGCCGGCAGGCCTGCTTCCACACACAGCTCGGCAAAAAGCGCGGCCGTAAGGGGGGTAAACTCGGCCGGTTTCAGCACCACGGTATTACCCGCCGCCAAAGCAGGCGCAATTTTCCAAGCCAGCATAAGCAGCGGAAAGTTCCACGGAATAATCTGGCCACATACACCCACCGGCGCATAGCCCGGCAGCTCTTCAGACATGATTTCGGCCCAGCCCGCATGATGGTAAAAATGCCGGATGACCAAAGGGATATCCGCATCACGGCTTTCGCGAATCGGTTTGCCGTTATCCATGCTCTCCATCACCGCAAACAGGCGGCTGCGTTTTTGCAGCAAACGCGCGATGGCATATAAATATTTCGCCCGCTGATGGCCGCTCAACGCCGCCCATTTTGGCTGTGCTTTGCGCGCGGCCTTTACGGCATCGTCCACCACGGTGTTTGAAGCCACCGGCGCTTCGCACAGCTTCGCGCCATTTGACGGGTTGCTCACCACCAAAGCTTCGCTTTTGTCGCCCCTAAATGCACCGTTGATGAAATGCTCCAGGCGCGGGTGGGCATCGAGCCACGCTTGCGCGGCACTTGGGTCTTCAGGTGCTTTACCGTAATCCATGGTGGTCAAAATCTCTTCAATGGTGCTCATGTTTTCGCCTTACGAAATCGCGTGGTGCTTGGCGGCCGAGTAGCGGCCTGTCGCGTGGTGTTCCAATTGGCGCTCGATATCGGTGAGCAGGCTAGACGCCCCGAAGCGGAACAAATGCGGCTGCAAATAATCTGTGCCCAATTCTTCCCGCATCATGCTCATCCAGACCAATGCGTCTTTTGCGGTTGAAATGCCGCCAGCAGGCTTAAAGCCGACCTGAGCCCCTGTCATGGCATTATATTCACGAATGGCGCGGACCATCGTGAGACCAACCGGCAAAATTGCGTTCACCGCTTCTTTACCGGTCGAGGTCTTTATGAAATCCGCGCCGGCCATCATCGCCACCATGCTGGCACGATAAACATTGCGCAACGAGGCAATGTCGCCGGTAGCCAAAATGGTTTTTAGATGCGCCTGGCCACAAGCTTCCTTCATTTGCGAAATCTCGTCATAAAGCGCAGCCCAGTCCTGATTGAACACATGAGAGCGGGTTATGACGATATCGATTTCTGTTGCCCCCGAAGCAACCGCATAGCGGATTTCCTCAAGCTTCAACGGGAGCGGAATGAGCCCAGCCGGAAAGCCGGTGGCCACGGAGGCGACGCCAATACCGGTTCCGGCTACGGCAGCAGCAGCCGTTTCGACCATGGTTGGATATACGCACACCGCCGCGGTTTGCACCGGTTTGGAGAGCCCGAGAGCGGATTGTATTGTTGGATCAAGAGCGATTTTTGCCTTACCGCACAAGCGCTTGGCGCGATTTACCGTATCATCCCCCGCCAGTGTTGTCAGGTCAATCAGCCCGACCGCCCGCACCAGCCATGCGGCTTGATGTGCCTTTTTTACCGAGCGCCGCGTAGCGTAGCCCGCGCAGCGCCGCTCTACCGCACTCAGGTTTACACGCGCGTCTCGAAATATCGCTTCATCCAGCGGCATTCCTTTGTTTTCATTTCCGTGATCGAGCATTTTTGTCTCTTTGGTCAAAATTCTACGATTTCACTTTGCGACTTAAACTAACTAGAATCAACCGCAAAGGCGATAAAAAGCTTGCCACGAACAATTAGTGTGTATCTACTTACTTATCTCAAAGACAAAACGGAGGCGCGGATTGCGCCGGAAAAGTCTTGGAAGCAACGGGAAGATTTCATGATGTCAGAAGTCAAAAGCAGAATGCCGGCAGCGCAGCGCAAAGAGCAGATCATCACCGAAGCGATGCGCCTTGCAGCCGCGCTCGGGCCGGACCGGATGACCACTCAAAAACTGGCAGATGCCGTGGGGGTTTCGCAAGCTGCGATTTTCCGGCATTTCCCGAGCAAAACCGAAATCTGGCAAGCGGTTGCCGAAAGGATCGGTTCTGCCATGCCTTCAACCCTTATCGAACCAGAGGCGCCTGCAACCGAGCGGCTGCGCGCGGTGGTAAAGCGGCAGTTTGAATTTATCGTCAAAACCCCGGCCATTCCCGCGATTCTATATTCGCGCGAGCTGCACGCTGAAAACGACCTGCTTCGGGCGCGGTTTTCAACCATGGTCGAACAACGACACATGCTTTTTGCCGGCATTTTTGCCGAAGCACGCGATGCCGGAGATTTCAGCGAAATCAGGCCTGAAGACGGGGCCACAATCGTATTGGCATTGATTCAAGGCCTGGCCATGCGCTGGTCGTTGGAAAACCGGGGCTTTGATCTTGTGGCTGAAGGCACCCGCCTGCTGGATATACAACTCAATCTATGGAAGCAGGCGTAAACTGCTGGTTAAATGCCTAAGTTTCTTCTTCGGGCTCGATGTCAGCCACAACCTCGTCTTCTACAACAGCTTCCGGCTCTGGCCGCTCGATCAAGGGTAGCATTGCTTCTGAAAGCAAATCCGCGCCGTCTTCGCGCTTGGGCATTTCCCAGCTCAACGTGTCAAAACCTTCGCAATTGGAGCAGGACGGCGCCCATTTTGAATGGACCGTATTGCAGGCCGAGCACACCCACGCTTCGCCACGCGGCGCGCCGACTGCACGCGCCAGCCAACTGCGGACAACCGCCTCGGGTGCGCCCTCGCCCTTTGCGATTGCCGCCATCAGGGCCAGCGAACGGCCAGTTGGCGCGGTTTCGGGCAGGTCTCCCAAACTGCGGCGCGCTTCCGGGAAATCTTCTGCCGCGAGGTTAAGCTCGGTTTCAAGCAATGCGGTTTCAGCGCTATCAGGGCGCATTTTAAGCAGCAGTTGAAAACGCAGCAGCCGCTCTTGCGGGCTTTCGTCTGGCTCAATACTGGCAAATGCAGCAGCAATATCGGGATGCGGATTGGCCTCCCACGCCTTTTTGAGCACGCGCACCGCATTTTTTGGCGTTTTTTCAGAGATATAGACCTGAGCGGCCAACACGGCAGCCGGCACAAGCGCTGGTGCATTTCGATTTGCAAAAAGCGCTGATTCCCGGGCTTTGGGACCGTTGCCATCGGCGTGGGCGGCAATGGCATCTGCCACGCTCAACACCGCATCTCGGCGGGTGGCAATATCTTTTGGCATCAGCTTGGCGCGAGATTTGGCGAGCAGAGTTTTGCGGGCCCCTTCCCAATCTTCTATCCGCGATTGCAGCGCAAAAAGGGTGTCCATGGTTTCATTGTGGCGCGGCTTCAGGGCAAACGCTTTTTCGGCCAGCTTCAGGGCGCGCTCGGTATCACCCTCGGCCAGCTTGGCCTTCATCAGCCCGCGCACCCCAACAAAGCGGGTGCGGTCATGGCCAAGCAGCTCTTTGTATATCTCAATGGCTTGCGGGCGGTCTCCGGCCATTTCGGCGGCTTGTGCCGAGATCAGCCTTGTTAGCTCCGGCTTGGCCAGCAGCTTTTCGGCTTTGGCCGCTTTGGCCACCGCTACGCTGCCTTCCCCCGACGCCAGCGCCACCATGCCATCTGCCAAGGCACGGTAGCCGCGCTGCTCGCGCCGTTTGTCCCAAAACCGGCTAATCGCGGTTTTATCACCCCTGATAAACCGAAGTGTCGCGACCAAAAATCCGGCCAGTTTCAGCAAAACCCAAAATGCCGCAAACGCTGCCAGAGCGCCAAGCACAAAAACCAATGGCGAAAGCGGGTATTCTTTTCCCTGAAAGCTGACCAGCACGCCGCCGGAGCTATCTTGCAGATAGTTAATTCCGAGCGCGAAAACCGTAGCCAGCGCAATAAATATTGCGACCTTGATCAGTGAAAAAATCATACTATTCATCCGCTTTCAAAGAGGCTTGCCATGCATCAAACGCTGTGAGCGCCGCTGCGCGGGCGCGCAGCAAGGCCAGCCAATCGGCCATCACAGCGGCGGAAGCCTCGGGAAGTGTATCTGCTTCAGACAGCACAGTTGCCAAATCGCCGCTTTGCAGAGCCGGGTCAATGCGCGACAGAACCGCGTCAGCGCTGCTCCCTGTTTGCGGCGTGAGCGACCGGCTGGCCACTTGCGACCTGAAAAACGCGGTAATACTTGAGGAGCCATCGGTTGCGGCGCGTGATGCGACATCAGCTTTTATGGCTTCATGCGCGAGGGAAACAAACTGGATTTCCAGATCATCCAGAGCGGCCACACCGCTCTCGGAAACAGCCGCAAGCGCTTCGGGGCCGGGCTGGCCTGTTACCTCTGCAATTCGGGCAAAAGGCACAGCGAAGGGGCTGGCTGTTTGCAAAGCGGCGCTGATTTCAGTGAGCGCCGTTTGCAGCTTGGCCTGATTTTGGCTGCTGCGCACGGTTTGGGTCGCTTCTTCATTCAGCACCTGCGCTTCTTCTACCTGCTGCACCGCAATCGCGCTCACCTGCGAAAGCGATTGCGAAAGCGCACCTTGCTGTGCGGCCAATTCGTTCACTTGCGCCTGCAACGCATCAATTCGGGTGCGATACGCCGAGATGCTGGCTGACATGTCAGCCGAAATCTGCCCACCCTCGGACGCAATCGACCCAAGCGAGTCGGTCAGGCTACCCAGCTCCGCAACCAATCCTTCAACCCGGCTTTCAACAGCCCATAGCCGTGCTTCGGTGGCGGTCACATCTGCTGCGGCCACCTGATCAGAAACCGCTTTCATCTGGTCCCGCAACGGGTTGACAATATCGGTCTGAAAATTGGCAAGCCGCGTTTCTATCTCTTCGCGCTTGATACCGGCTTCCAATACAACCAGCCGCTGGTCGGTCTCACTGCGCAGGGCTTCGAGCGCTTCGATCGGTGCATTGTTTTGAGGGCCAAGCCATGCCGCCAGCGGGGCCAGGCCTTTTGGCAAATTCGGCGCGATCCGCGGTCCGGCCCAAAGGCCGATCGCAGTCCCGACCGCCAAAATCGTCAAAATTTGCAGGCTGCGGGCCGCTAAGGAAACATGACTTTCCTCATGCTCATTCTCTTCCTCGTGCTCCTCATCCGGCGCAAGGGCATTCTCGATACCCTCTTCTTCCACCGGCTCAATCTCTTTCGTCATGCTTGCACGGCCTCTTTAGCTGCGTTTCCGAATATATGGGCACCCTTTGGCCTAAAGTCTAGCGCTCTCATTGCATTGCAACAAGGATTCGGCGGCGATTCAGGCCGGATAATCGGCGGAAATGAGCCGCAGCATAGCTTCGGCGCTGGGCGCTGCACAAATCTTGGGTTGCCCTATTGCACGAACCGGGGTGGCGACCGCCGCACTCAGCGCGTAAATATGCCTAAGCTGCGGCCAATTTGGCTGCCACACAGCGGCAAAAAGCCGTGCCGAACGGGGGGAAAACAGGGCGATTGCCTCGATTTCTCCCGATCTCAACATATTTTCGGCGTCGTTTTCCAGCGCAAGGGCGACCTGATCATAGATCGCAACATGTCGAATCCCGAGCGCGCCGGTTAAGTGTCGCCCATGCAGATGCAACACACCGGATTTCGGGAGAATTTCGCGAAGCGACTCAACGTTTCCGGCCGCGGCAGTGGCTTCAAAGCCCAAAGCCCGCGCCCGTTCAGCCGTCGCTTGCCCCACACAATACGCGGGCAACCGAGCGGAAAAATTTCGCGTAAATGCCTCGACCCCGTTTTTGGAGGTGAAGGCCAGCGACGTAACATCTGAAAGATTGATCTCGGCCGGAAGATCCCGCATTTCCTGCATCGGGGAAATGATCGGCGTCAGGCCGGTTTCATTGCGTATGACTTGCGCAAAAGCCTCGGCTTGCGGCCGGGCGCGGGTGAGCAGCAGCCTAGGCAAAGAACCCTTCACCGCCTCTGGCACGCAATTCTTTGCCCGCTGCGGCACCGGTTTTTTCCGCGTCTGCTATTGGCCCTTCCCACGCGCCGTTGTGAATCTCAGACCCGTCGGGCCGGATAATTTCACCGCGAAAGCGTAAGATGTCTCCGTTCAGTTCGGCCAGCCCGCCAATAGGTGTGCGGCAAGAGCCGTCCAGCTCTTTCAAAAAGGCCCGCTCGGCGGATATCCGAATGAACGTGTTTTGATCGTGGATCGCCGCCAGCAGCGTTGCCGCGGCCGCGTCATCACGCCGCCGCTCAATGCCAATCGCCCCTTGGGCGCAGGCCGGCAGCATGGTTTCGGCTTCGACAGGGTTGGCAATTTCAAAATTCCCGAGCCGCTGCAAGCCGGCACAGGCGAGGAAGGTTGCAACCGCCACACCTTCATCAAGCTTGCGCAGCCGCGTTTGCACATTGCCGCGAAATTCGACCAGCTTCAGATCAGGCCGCATTGTGAGCAGCTGCGCCCGTCGGCGCAGGCTTGATGTGCCAACCACTGCCCATTGCGGCAATTCTTCGATGCTTTTGTATTTCCGGCTGATAAAGGCATCGCGCACATCCTCGCGCGGTAATACGCAATCAATAATCAGCGGGTCCGGCAGCACCGTCGCCACATCTTTCATCGAATGCACCGCGATATCTATCCGGCCATCCAGCAGCGCTTGCTCGATCTCTTTGGTAAACAACCCCTTGCCGCCGATTTCTGAAAGCGGGCGATCCTGCACGGCGTCTCCGGTGGTCTGAATCACCTCGATGGTGAACGCATCTTCGGCCAAGCCGTGCGCTTCTATCAGGCGGGCGCGGGTCTCATAGGCTTGGGCTAGTGCCAGCGGCGAGCCGCGGGTGCCAATTTTGAGCGGGGAATCTATGCTATATTGCGTGGTCATGATTGGGGTGATACCCCCTGAAGCTGGGGCAGGCAATGATATTTCGGAGGTAGGCATGAAAATCGGAATAATCGGTGCGGGGGCTTTTGGCTCGGCATTGGCGGTGGCCTATGGGCAAAAAGGGCTGGATGTGGCGCTTTGGGCGCGGGGCACAGCGCATAAGCGGCTCTATCCGGCGTCGGTCAAACAGGTAGATGATCTAACTGCGCTCGCGGGGGCGGCAGCTATTTTGCTGGTGGTCCCGGCTCAGAAAACCGCCGCCTTTATGGCAAATAACACCCTTCCCGATGCGCCGCTGGTGCTGTGCGCCAAAGGGATTGATACCGCAACAGGCCAGCTGCAAAGCCAAATAGCCGCTACTTATAGCCAGGCGACAATTTCTGTGCTCACCGGCCCGGGCTTTGCAAACGAAATTGCCGCCGGCTTGCCCACTGCGCTGACCCTCGCTGGCGGAGATGTCGCGCAGCAGGCGTTGCTCTCCACACCCCGGCTCAGGCTATATCGCACCGATGATCTGATCGGCGCGCAAGCTGGCGGGGCGCTCAAAAACGTAATTGCACTCGCCTGTGGTATGGCTATCGGCGCTGGCTTGGGTGAAAGCGCCCGCGCGGCCTTGCTCACGCGCGGCTTTGCTGAAATGCAGCGGCTTGGGGTGGCGCTCGGTGCCAAAGCAGAGACCTTTCAAGGGCTTTCCGGGCTGGGTGACCTCAGCCTGACCTGCGCCAGCACCCAAAGCCGGAACTTTGCGCAAGGGTTGGCTTTTGGGCAAGGAAACGGGCAAACCGGCGGCACTGTCGAGGGGTTGGCGACCGCAAAGGCCGCAGCGGAACTAGCGCAAAGGCTGGGCGTGGAAGCGCCCATTACCGCCGCCGTGGCAAAGGTGGTTTCCGGCGATGAAACCGTGGGTTCGGCAATGGAATCGCTGCTGGCGCGGCCCTTAAGGGAGGAATAAATGCAATATTGGTTGTTTAAATCAGAACCCGGCACATGGGGCTGGGACAAGCAAGCCAGTCGCGGGGCGGCCGGCGAAGAGTGGGACGGGGTGCGCAACTATCAGGCCCGCAATTTTATGCGGCAGATGAAAATTGGCGACCTTGGCTTCTTTTATCATTCCGTCAATGAAAAGCAGGTGGTTGGCGTGGTGGAGGTAATTGCCGAGGCGCATTCTGACAGCACCACCGACGACCCGCACTGGGAATGTGTGGATATCAAAGCGGTGGCGCCCTTTCCACATCCGGTAACGCTGCAACAGATCAAAGACGAGCCCCGGTTGGCCGAGATGGTTCTGGTCAAAAACTCGAGGCTTTCTGTGCAGCCTGTAGCAGAGTCCGAATGGGCATTGGTATGCGAATTGGGTGGCTACGTGACATAGAATCCCTTTTCAACTATCGTTTTCCCACAACGATAAAAAAGGGAGTTACTATGGAATATTTAGCTGTTTTGGCCGCCGCGGCGGCCGCTTATGCTTTTGGCGCTATCTGGTATATGATGCTGGGAAAGCCATGGATGAAAGCGACCGGCATTACCCCCGAGCAGGTGGAAGGCGGCGCCATGAAAAGCCCCATGCCGTTTATAATCAGCGCTCTAATGCTGATCATTGTCGCTGGCATGATGCGGCACGGATTTGAAATGTCTCTCATAGACACCGCCGGCAAAGGCGCAATTGCCGGCCTTGGTATCGGCGCCTTTTTGGCTACGCCATGGATCGTAACCAATCATGCCTACGGTATGAAGCCGCGCATGCTCACACTGATTGACGGCGGATATGCCACAATTGGCTGCACAATAATCGGGCTGGTTTTGGGCGCATTTTAAAAGGTTCGGAGGAGCCGTTTGCTCAACAGCTCCTCCGCCCACCTGCGCAAAGCCAACCGGCCTCACGCCTCGCTCAACCTCGCGGCCAAGAGAATTAGAATAATAATTTCATGGAGTTGGAGCTTATGCTCCGTCGCTGATAGCTGCGGGATTTCTTCCCGAACACCTGGTATTTTTATAACCAAAGCACTAAGGTGCCGCAAGTTTTTTACAGTTCAAATTGTCCGGAAATTGCGGCAAGTTTGTTAGGAATCGGTCAAGGATTCGATGCCTGATCGCGCGGCTGCAAGAATAGCCTTCGGGCCAAATTCCTGCTGGACAAACGCTCGCCCGTTTTGTGCAATTTCAGCGGTTTTGGCGGGATTTGAGAGCGCCGCGTTCAACAAGTCCACCATTGCGTCCGGTGTCTCGCCGTTTAAATAATGTGTGCCATCCACAAGCCCCAATCCCTCAACTGCCTTTTGGGTGCCGATCATCAAGACCCCCGCCGCAAGCGCTTCGATTACTTTGATCCGGGTGCCACCGCCATACGTTATTGGCATGATCGAGTAGCTCGCCTCTGCCATATGCGGCAGGATATCGGGGGCTGATTTAACCAGCAGTGCCCTGCTGGCAGCAATCATTTTTTCTTGTTGCGCCGTGTGATTGCGGCCCACAAAAGTAAGCGTAGCCCCCGCGGGAAGCGCCGCGCGCACCTGCTTGCACAGGGCAATAATCGCTTTTCGGTTTGGCCCATAGCGCATATGGCCGACAAAAACCAAATTCGCAGCGCTATAGCGCTCAGGTGTTATCGGTAGGTCAAACAATCGGTCATCATGCACCGGATTGGGCACAACACTTGCGGCCACGCCCCAGCGGTCGCCAAGGTCCTCCACCTCGTTTTGCGAGCAAAGCCAGAGCCTGTCGGCAGCCAGCGCTGCCGCTTTATCCTCGCTTTTGGCAGTGTGCTTTTGAATCGCTTCCTGAAGCAGGTTTCCCGGCCAAAACCGCCATGTCCGATTGCGGAAAGTTTCGGCTAAAAGATCCGATTCGATGTTGTGCATATCCAGCACCGTTGGCACCCCCAGCGCTTTCAGGAGCGGCATTGAATCGCGCAATAACACGCCTTCAACAATCGCGACATCCGGCCTGAGAGCGGCAATCGCTTCCTGAAGCGACTGTTTTTCAGCCGCGCTGAACGCATATGACAGCGGGCGCGTATGGCGCCGACCGTTCCAGATGCTACGCCGGCTTTCCCCTTTCAGGGTGCGGACATCGAGCCATTTCGGTGCTGCCTCAAGCCCCTCGCGCCTTAACACAAGCAAAGAAAGCGCCCCGATTTCCTGGAGCGCTTTCAATAGTGCGGCGTTGCGCAGATCCAATCCGGTGGCGGCGTCGCTAAATGGCACGCCGATCTGGATGGAGAGAATCCGCATTTAGTAGCGGTAATGCTCGGGCTTATACGGCCCTTCAGAGCTTACACCGATATAGCTGGCCTGCTCGTCGCTAAGCTTGGAAAGCTTAACGCCGATGCGCTCAAGGTGCAGGCGGGCCACTTTTTCGTCCAGATGCTTGGGTAGAATATAAACTTCGTTTTTGTAGGTGCCGTCATTTTCCCAGAGCTCGATTTGGGCAAGCACTTGGTTGGTAAAGCTGGCCGACATCACAAAAGAAGGGTGGCCGGTGGCATTGCCGAGGTTCAGCAAACGGCCCTGCGACAGCAGGATCATCCGGTTGCCGTTTGGCATTTCGATCATGTCCACCTGGTCCTTAATGTTGGTCCATTTGTGGTTTTTCAGCGCGGCAACCTGAATTTCGTTATCAAAGTGGCCAATATTGCCGACAATCGCCATGTCTTTCATTTCACGCATATGCTCGATGCGGATCACATCTTTGTTGCCTGTGGTGGTTACAAAAATATCGGCAGTGGCCACTGCATCTTCCAGAGTGGTTACCTCAAAACCGTCCATCGCGGCCTGCAGCGCGCAGATCGGGTCGATCTCGGTCACCTTCACGCGGGCACCCGCGCCTTTGAGCGAGGCAGCCGAGCCTTTGCCGACATCGCCATAGCCACAAACCACAGCGGTTTTACCGGCCATCATGGTGTCGGTGGCGCGGCGAATACCGTCTACCAGCGATTCCTTACAGCCGTATTTATTGTCAAATTTCGATTTGGTCACCGAATCATTTACGTTGATCGCCGGGAAGGGCAACTGGCCAGCTTCAAAGAGCTGGTAAAGCCGGTGCACGCCGGTGGTGGTTTCTTCCGAAACGCCCTTGATTGCAGCGCGGGTTTTGGTAAACCAACCGGGGCTGGCCGCCATGCGCTTTTTGATCTGCGCAAATATCGCTTCTTCTTCTTCTGATGTCGGCACTTCGATCAGGTTGGTTTCACCGGCTTCGACGCGCGCCCCAATCAGCACATAAAGCGTGGCATCACCGCCATCATCCAAAATCAGATTAGGCCCTTCAGGGAACATGAACGTGCGGTCCAGGTAATCCCAATGCTCTGTCAGCGTTTGGCCTTTTACGGCAAATACCGGAATGCCGGCCTTGGCCATGGCCGCCGCCGCGTGATCCTGGGTGGAGAAAATATTGCAGCTTGCCCAGCGAATTTCAGCGCCCAGCGCCACCAGCGTTTCCATCAGCACAGCGGTTTGAATGGTCATATGCAGCGAGCCAACGATGCGCGCGCCCTTAAGCGGCTGGCTTTCACCATATTCCTCGCGCAGCGCCATCAGGCCCGGCATTTCGGTTTCGGCAATATCCAGCTCTTTACGGCCAAATGCCGCCAAGTTTATGTCTTTTACAATATAGTCGGCCATCATCGGCTCCTGAACGGTTGGTAAGTTTTCGCCTCGCCAAGTAGCAGGATTTCATCCTATACACAACCGGCACAAAACACGGAGCCACATATGCCCCCCCGCGCTTACCAACGTATGCTTTCCGGCCGCAGGCTAGACCTGCTAAATCCGGCCCCGCTGGATATCGAAATCGAAGACATCGCCCACGGGCTCAGCTTCGTAGCGCGCTGGAACGGGCAAACCAAAGGTGAGTTTCCCTATTCGGTGGCCGAACACTCATTGCTGGTCGAGCGGATTTATGGCCAAATTGCCCCCAAAGCCCTCGCCAAATGGCGCATGGTGGCGCTGCTGCATGATGCCCCGGAATACGTGATCGGAGATATGATCTCGCCGGTAAAAGCCGCCGTCGGCCCGGGCTATAAGGCGCTGGACGATAGGCTGATGCAGGCCGTGCTGCTGCGCTTTGGCTTGCCCGGGCATGTGCCGGATTCGGTAAAAAAGCAGATCAAACGGGCCGACAGAATTTCGGCATGGCTCGAAGCCATCCAGATCGCGGGATTTGACAGGAAAGAGGCCAACAAGCTGTTTGGTGTGCCCAAACTGGCAGGTGTTGAGGATGAAGTGCTGCCCCTGCGCGCGCCTATGCGGGTGAAGGCGGATTTTTTGAATAGGCATCGGGCTTTGCTGGGGATGCTTTAGTTTTTGGAGATTAACATAATGATTTTGATTGCAATATTTTTGGTAATAATTGGCTTCTTTTTCCCTCCAGCGTGGTTGGCATTAGCAGGCTATGGTATCTATATCTTTGCATCGCGAAGAAGCCGCCGGAATGACGCTGTAGAGAGCCGTGTTTCGAAAATGGTATCAGCAGGAAAGAACTATGCTATTTTTTCCGACCTGTATTTTGAGGCTGCTAAATCATACGCCATTGAGAAAGGCGCAAAAGCTGCGGATCAAATGTCAGCCTCCGCGCGTATCCTTGTTGATGGGCGCACCTATTTTGTTGTGTTTACGAAAGCCGCGAACGGCGGCACTATGATTTCAGTTGAAGACGTGGAAGCCGTTAAACGTCGTGTTTTTGATGAACCTATGGAAAATTTACTAAAAAGTTCAAATAGCTCGTCAGGACCCGGAGACACTTCGTCGAGCACTTTCAGTGTAGGAGGATTCTCCTTTGATGGAGATACCGCCAACGATGAGGAATGGGCAAGAATGGTTAGCAAGATAGCGCGCCGTGTCATAGAACTGTCTCCTACAGAACTCGATATTTACAGATATTTGATGGAAGAAGCCGACAGATTGTCAGAGGGGGGTGGGATTGGTAAAATCGCTTTGGAGAACTCAGGCATTAAACCCCTTGAATACGAAGGCGAGATGTCAAAAGCACACAAATATCCTGACAACCGGGCTTCTCTTGACTATCTTAATCTCGAAGTTTCTCCTGACTTAAACGAAGCGCTTGGAGCAGATCGCGCGGGCAATATTAGGGCTATGATTTTCACATTTATTGTTCACAGCAATATTTCAGGGGTAAACGAAATAAGGAGAAAGTATGCTGTGCACTATGCGAATAACTGTATGGCCAATGGGCATTACGGCTATGCCGACAAGTGGGATGAAGTGATTGGCTCCATTCTTTGAAGATAATGATAGCACGGCTTGAAAATTCCGCAAAAAAGGCACACATAGGAGCCAACCCTAAATAAGAGGATTTTCGCCATGGACCTGACCCCACAAACCGACCTTGTTAAAGATATCACCGAAGCCGAATTCATGCAGGAGGTTGTTGAAGCCTCTAAAACGGTGCCGGTAATCGTTGATTTTTGGGCACCGTGGTGTGGCCCATGCAAAACCCTCGGGCCAGCGCTGGAGGCTGCTGTGCACAAGGCCGCTGGCAAGGTTAAGATGGTGAAAGTAAATGTCGATGAAAATCAGGGCATTGCCGGCCAGCTCAAAATCCAGTCCATCCCTACTGTATATGCGTTTAAAGACGGCCAGCCGATTGATGGCTTTCAAGGCGCGCAGGGCCCCGCTGAAATTGCCGCTTTTATTGAGCGCATTTCGCTTGATGGTGGCGAAGATGACGGCATGGATGAAGCGATTGAAGCCGCCGAGCAAATGTTGGCAGCGGGCGAAGCCGAAGACGCCTTGGAAACCTTCTCGGCCATTCTTGGCGAAGAAGAAGGTAACCTGAAAGCATTGAGCGGATTGATGCGCAGCCATTTGGCCCTTGGCGATGCAGCCCGCGCCGGAGAGGTGCTGGCAACTGTGCCCGAGGGCGCGGAGGAAGAGCCGGAAATCGCCAGCGCGCGCGCCCAGATCGAGCTTGCGATTGCCGCCGCCGACGCCGGTGAGACCGGCGAACTGCGTTCTGCGCTTGCGAGCAACCCGGATGACCATCAATCCCGCCTCGACCTCGCGATTGCATTGGCAGGCGAGGGGGAAAACGAAGCCGCAATTGACGAACTGCTTGAGCTGTTTAAGCGGGATCGCGAGTGGAACGATGGCGCAGCAAAAACCCAGTTGTTCAAGATTTTGGACGCGCTAGGCCCGCAGTCAGAGCTAGCCAAAACGGGCCGCCGCAAGCTCACTTCAATGATTTTTGCGTGAGGCCCCGATGAGCGACACCAGCAAAACCGACCCAAAGCTTCTAGAGGCTCTCGTCTGCCCGGTCACCCGCTCGACGCTGCATTATGATGCCGCCAAACAAGAGCTGGTTTCCAAGGGCGCGGGGCTGGCCTTTCCGATCCGCAACGGGATTCCGGTCATGCTGGTGGACGAAGCGCGCAAGCTCGAAGATTAGCTGGTGTGATAAGTGAGGGAGCATTTTTGCCACAGGCAAAAATGTGCTGCGGCGCTATGGCCTCGCCTTCGGCTCGGGAGCTACGCATGGCATTGCCATGCTGGCACAGGTTAGCCCTAGTTTCCGGCCGTGAGCGCCCGCACAAACATTTCTGCATCGACATTTCCGCCTGAAGCTACCGCGATAACCGTATCGGCGCTCAGCTTGTTTGCGTGAAACAAGGCTGCGGCCAGCGCCACGGCACCACCCGGTTCTATTACGATTTTCAGGCGTTTAAATGCCAGCGCCATAGCTTCGAGTGCTTCCTGTTCCGAAACCACAATACCCGCCGCGCAATGTTTTTGCAGAATCGGAAACGTGATTTCGCCCAAGCTTGGGGTGATAATCGCGTCGCAAATCGAGCCATCACGCCGATGATTCTCCTCGCGCCTCCCACTCACCAAAGAGCGTGTTGCATCGTCAAAGCCTTCTGGTTCAACCGGGTGCACACGCCAATTTGGCCGCGCCTGCGAGAGCGCCAGTGCCACACCCGATGTCAGCCCGCCGCCGCCACACGGCACCAGCACTTCAGCTTCAACTGCATCACATTGTGCGGCAATTTCCAGCCCGACAGATGCTTGCCCCGCAATCACCAGTGGCTCATCAAACGGCTTGATCAGCGTTAGCCCGCGCTCAGCACTCAGGCGCGCACCGATTTCGCCACGATCCTCTCGCGCCCGATCATAGAGCACAACTTCTGCACCCAGCGCTTTGGTGTTTTCGATTTTGAGTCGCGGCGCATCGGCAGGCATAATGATAACCGCCGATGTGCCATGCATCTGCGCGGCCATTGCCACGCCTTGGGCATGGTTGCCCGACGAAAACGCAATAACCCCGCGAGCCCTCAGGTCCGGATCCATCGCCGAAAGCGCCGAATATGCGCCGCGGAATTTGAAGCTGCCGGTATGCTGCAAGCATTCCGGCTTTACAAAAAGCTGCCGCCCCGCGATCTCGTCAAGAAACGGGGATGACAAAAGTGGTGTGCGCCGCACCGCCGGTTTGATACGCCCGTAAGCGGCATGGATCATTGCCAGCGTGCTCACGCCAGATCCAGCAATTTACGAATAGTATCAAGGGATTCAGCTTCATCCAGCAGCGGGATATGGCCACGGTTTGGCACTTCCGCAAAAATCATGTCAGGGCGCCGGGCTTGCATTTGTGTGGCCGTTTCCACACTTAGCAAATCCGAGTTAGCCCCGCGCAGAAGCGCAAGCGGGGTGTTGGCCATCAGATCAAACAACCCCCACAGGTCAGGCGTTTCACCTTTGCTCTGCTCGTGCATGGCCTTGCCAATTCCGGGGTCATAATTCAGCTCGACAGCGCTTTTGGACACCCGAAACCAGCGCCGGGCGAGTTGCCCCCATTTCTCGTCAGAGAGATCAGGAAAATCAGCCGCCATATCAGCTTTTAGTCCGGCAACCAAAGCGCCGAGCGTTCGCGCCACTGGTCGTTTGCCGACGTAATCCATGATCTTGTCAATTCCTGCCGTCGCCAGCTCGGGCCCGATATCATTGAGCAGCACTCCCGCCAGCCGCTCGGGCGCTGTTGCAGCCAAAACCATACCGTTAAACCCACCGCGTGATGTGCCGATGAGTGTCGCTTTTGTAAGCCCGAGAAAATCCATAAAATCCACAACATCACGCGCTTCCTGCACGATATTATAGCTGGTATAATCGGTGGCCCAATCCGAGCCACCACGCCCGCGCATTGAAACCCGGATCACCTGAGCCTCTCCGCTCATCGCATCAGCCAGCTCGTCAAAATCGTCAAGACTGCGGGTCAGGCCGGGCAGGCAAAGCAGCGGTTTGCCGGTGCCCTCAATCCGGTAATCCAGCGTGAGGCCGTCATGGGTCACAAATGGTTTCACAGCGACGCCGCCAGTTTTGGAATATCGGTTAAATCGGTCAGCACATGCGCTGGCTTTGCTGGAAGGATATCCATAGGCTCGCCACCGCGGTTTACCCACACGGTCTGAAATCCGTGATGGGCGGCATAAGCGGCATCCCATCCGTTTGAGGATACAAACAACACCTGCGCAGGCTTGGTGCCATAATGCTGGTCGACCAACTCATAAACCGATTTGTGCGGCTTGAAGACCCCAAGCGCCTCAACACTCAAAACCGCATCCAGCAGCTCCACAAGGCCCGCAGATTCAACCGCGCCTGACAGCATATCGGGTGAGCCATTCGAGAGAATACCGGTGCTCATACCGGCCGCTTTAAGCGCGGCCAACATGGCGGGAACTTCTGGAAAAGCCGAAAGCTCCCAATAGAGCGCCAAAAGGCGCTCGCGCAGCTCGGGGTTGGCTATATTGGCCGCCTCCAGCGCATAATCCAGCCCATCTTGTGTGACCTGCCAAAAATCGCAGTGCGTGTCGGAAACCGCGCGCAGCCATGTATATTGCAGCTGCTTTGCCCGCCAGTTCGCCGCAATTTCGGGCCACTTTGCCGCAAATTCTTCCCGACCGGGTTCTGCCGCCGCTATTCGAGCGGCAGCGGCTACGTCAAACAGGGTCCCGTAGGCATCAAACACACAGGTTGTTATCGGCATTTAGCGAATCTCCTTTTGCACTTGGCGACGGTCGCCACCCAACGAAATATCCGGTCAGGCAAAACTGGAAATGCCGCAAAACTGAGGCCTGTTTTACAGGTTTTCTGCCTGCGCCATACCAAGAGCGTGGTAGCCGCTATCAACAAAAATGGTTTCACCCGTGGTGTGCGCGCCATAATCCGACATTAAAAACATAGCTGTGCCGCCCACGGCTTCCAGCGTGGCATTGCTGCGCAGCGGCGCGTTTTCTTCGGTATGGCGATAAACTTTTCGTGCGCCCCCAATGGCGGCCCCCGCGAGGGTTTTCATCGGGCCGGGGCTAACGGCATTAACCCGAACTCCATCAGGGCCAAGATCATTGGCAAGATAGCGCACCGTGCTTTCAAGCGCTGCTTTGGCCACGCCCATCACGTTATAATTCGGAATTACCCGCTGCGAGCCAAAGTAAGTGAGCGTGATAATCGACCCGCCGTTTTTCATCAATGGCGCGGCGCGGCGTGCTACGTCGATAAGGCTGTAGCAGGAAATATCCATTGAATTCAGGAAGTTTTTCCGCGAGGTGCCAATAAACCGCCCGTTCAATTCTTCCTTATCCGAATACGCGATGGCGTGGACCAGAAAATCTATGCTGCCCCATTCCTTTTTCAGCGCAGCAAAAACCGCATCAAGTGACTCTTCGCTTTGCACATCTGCATCAAGCACGAGGCTTGACCCGAGGCTTTCAGCCAGTGGGCGCACGCGTTTGCCAAATGCTTCGCCTTGGTAGGTGAAGGCCAGCTCGGCCCCTTCATTGCGCAAAGCCTGCGCAATACCCCAAGCGATCGAGCGATTATTGGCCACGCCCATCACGAGCCCGCGCTTGCCGTTCATCAGATCAGCCATACCTGTTACTCCACAAATCTGCTCAACAGCATCGAGCCGTTGGTGCCGCCAAAGCCGAAGCTATTGGTCATTACCGTATCTAGCCCGGCGTTTTCCACCAGCTTGGTGGCAATTTCAGCAGGATCGAGCGCTTCGTCCAGTGTTTCCACATTTATTGACGGCGCAATAAAATCATGTTCCAGCATCAGCAGGCAGAAAATCGCCTCCAAAGCGCCGGTCGCGCCTTGCGAGTGGCCGGTCATTGATTTGGTGGAGCTGATCGGTGGGGTGTTACCCTGGCCAAACACCCGGCGCACCGCTTCTACCTCGCCCACATCACCAACCGGCGTGCTTGTGCCATGCGCGTTGATATACCCAACTTTGCGGCCTGCTGGCAGGCTTTCCAGCGCCAGCCGCATGGCCCGCTCGCCGCCCTCGCCCGAGGGGGCCACCATATCATGGCCATCTGATGTCGCGGCATAGCCGGTTACTTCGGCATATATTTTGGCGCCACGTGCTTTGGCGTGTTCGAGCTCTTCCAGCACCAGCATACCGCCGCCACCGGCAATCACAAAGCCGTCGCGCCCGGCATCAAAGGCGCGTGAGGCCTTTTCCGGGGTTTCGTTATATTTGCTGCTCATCGCGCCCATGGCGTCAAACAGGCAAGAAAGCGTCCAGTCAAGCTCTTCACCGCCACCGGCAAACATCACATCCTGCTTGCCGAGCATAATTTGCTCGGCTGCGTTGCCGATGCAATGAAGCGAGGTAGAACAGGCCGAAGTGATCGAATAATTGATGCCCTTGATCTTATAGGCCGTCGAAAGATTGGCCGACACCGTAGAAGACATACACTTTGGCACCGCAAAAGGCCCGATGCGCTTGGGCGCACCTTTTTCGAGCACGATCTGGTGTGCGGCAAACATTGAAGAGGTCGAAGGCCCGCCAGAGCCGGCGACCAAACCCGTGCGCGGGTTGGAAATATCTGCTTCAGTAAGCCCCGCATCCTCAATTGCCTGCGCCATTGCAATATAGGCATAAGCGGCACCGCGCCCCATAAAGCGCAGGGTCCGCTTGTCTATATGCGCGGCAACATCGATATCAGGCGCACCAGCTATCTGGCTGCGAAACCCGTGTGCAACCATATCCTCGTTTGCAGTAATGCCCGAGCGGCCGGCTTTGAGTGCGGAAAGCACGTCTTCAACATTATTCCCGATCGGAGATACAACCCCGAGTCCGGTGACAACAACACGACGCATTAGCGTTCCTTCCATTAACAGGCTTTATTCTTGCGAGAGGCCAACCTTGAGGTCGGTCACTTCGTAACACAAATCACCGTCAGCAAACATTTTTCCGTTGGCGCGGCCCACTTTGAGGCGGCGGTCAATAACGCGGGTAAAATCAATTTCATAGCGCACAAGCTTGGTTTTCGGGGTTACCATACCGGTAAATTTCACGTCACCAGAGCCCAGCGCCATGCCTTTACCCTTCATGCCGCGCCAACCGAGATTAAAACCGGTGAGCTGCCACATACCATCAAGCCCAAGGCAGCCGGGCATGATCGGATTTCCGACGAAATGGCACGGGAAAAACCAAAGCTCCGGATGAATGTCAAGCTCGGCCACCACATGGCCCTGCCCATTGGACCCACCATCGGCCGAGATCTCGGTGATCCGGTCCATCATGAGCATTGGCGGGAGTGGCAGCTGAGGGTTGCCAAGGCCAAACATCTCACCGCGCGCGCAAGCGAGCAGGCCTTCATAATCTATGCTGGAAGGGCGGTCATTCATGATTCAGTCTTTCGGTAACATCGTGAAACTTACTGTTACCTATACACATACAATCGCACCGCCCGCTTCGCAATAGGGTGAGGGTTTTTTACCCACACGCCACGTGCACAATTGTGCCGCTCGCGTTGATCCCGATGTTCAGCCGCGTTCCATCCGCGTCTCTTGTATAAACAGAGCCCGGGCGAATGATTCGGGTGTTTTCGGGCACCGTTACGGCGGCCAAAGCGCTCTCGGGCTGATTTAGAAGGTTCTGCAATCCGGTCGCGCCGCAATTGCCGCTTATCACGTTGGGCACAGAAAAATTCGTGGCTGAGCCCGTTGGGTCAATCTCGAAATTCCCCATCGGTAGGCCACAACCTGAAACAATGAGCGCGGCAGAAACTATAGTTACAATTCTCATTAAAAACTCCATATTTACGTTTACAAGCAAAGCTGTATCACAATTTTATGAAATTTGATATTAGGAAATTTATTCTTTGTTAACGTATTTTGATGCACCAAGCGCCGATGCCCATGGCCGCGACATTGGATTAGCAAACAATCGCACGCTGGCAGCTATAAAAAGTCAAGCAAAGCGTGCAAAACCTCCTCGGGGGCTTCTTCGGGTAAATAGTGGCCACCTGATACAGCATGCCCGCGCACGTCCTCTGCCACTTCCTGCCAAGTGGCAAGCACATCATATGCCGAGCCGACAAACCCTGCCGCGCCCCAAAGCGCAAGCAATGGCATGGCAAGCTTTTCAGTTTCGCCCCTGTCATGTTCCAAATCGATCGTAGCTGACGCACGGTAATCCTCGCAACTCGCATGGATCGTATCAGGGTTTTGAAAGCAGCGCAGATATTCAGCATGCGCTTCTGGCGTGATCGCACCGCCCGTTTTCCCCCATGCCCCAAGCTTGGTTTTCAGGTAATAAGCCGGATTTTCCCCGATCATGTGCTCGGGCAGCCCCTGCGGCTGGATCAAGAAAAACCAATGGTAATAAGCACTTGCGAACTTCATATCGGTGTTATCATACATATGAAGCGTGGGCGCTATATCGAGCACCGCCAACCGCGCCACACAAGCCGCGTGATCGCGCGCCAACCGGTGCGCAACGCGCGCGCCGCGATCATGGCCCACCAAAGCAAACCGATCAAAGCCAAGTGCAGCCATGACCTCAACCATATCCAGCGCCATTTGGCGCTTGGAATAGGGGCGGTGTTGTGCATCGGTTTCGGGCTTGCCACTGTCACCGTAGCCGCGCAGGTCCGGCATCACGAGGGTAAAGCGCGCGGCCAAAGCCGGGGCAATTTTGTGCCAGATCACATGGGTCTGGGGATATCCGTGCAGCAAAAGCAAGGGCGGCCCAGAGCCGCCCATCCTCAAAAATATCTCGGTGCCAGAGGTTTGAATCCGCTTGGTTTCAAACCCCTTGAACATCTTAGCGGTTCATCCGGTTTTCGATCAACTCATCCACCACCGACGGGTCGGCGAGGGTCGAAGTGTCACCCAAAGCAGCATAGTCGTTCTCGGCAATTTTGCGCAAAATCCGGCGCATAATTTTGCCCGAGCGGGTTTTGGGTAGCCCCGGTGCCCACTGGATCAGATCCGGCTTGGCAATCGGGCCGATTTCTTTACGGACCCAATTGGAGAGCTCGGCCTTCAGTTCGTCGGTATATTCTTCGCCACCCATCAGGGTAACATAGGCATAAATGCCCTGCCCTTTGATCGGGTGCGGATAACCGATAACCGCTGCTTCAGCCACTTTCGGATGCGCCACAAGTGCGCTCTCGACTTCAGCGGTGCCCATGCGGTGCCCCGATACATTGATCACATCGTCCACACGGCCGGTGATCCAGTAATAGCCGTCTGCGTCACGCCGGCAGCCATCACCCGAGAAATAGTAGCCTTTGTAATCGGCGAAATACGCGGTTTTGAAGCGCTCGGGGTCTTCAAAAACCGTCCGCATCTGGCTTGGCCAGCTTTCCTTCAGGCACAAAACACCTTCGGCTTCCATTGTGGTGATCTCGTCACCGCTCTGCGGATCAAGAATTATTGGCTCCACGCCGAAAAACGGGAAGGTTGCCGAACCCGGTTTAAGGGTTGTGGCACCCGGCAGCGGTGTCAGCAAAATGCCACCGGTTTCGGTCTGCCACCAGGTATCTACAATCGGGCAATTGGTTTTGCCAACTACGTGATAATACCATTCCCAGGCTTCGGGGTTAATCGGCTCACCCACCGAGCCAAGCGTGCGCAGGCTCGAAAGGTCAGACCGGTTAACAAGGTCATCGCCTTTGCCCATTAGCGCGCGAATAGCCGTAGGCGCTGTATAGAAAATGTTGACATTGTGCTTCTCGCATACCTGCCAGAAACGGCCCGCGTCAGGGTAGGTCGGCACACCTTCAAACATCAGCGTGATCGCACCATTGGCCAGCGGCCCATACACAATATAGCTGTGGCCCGTTACCCAGCCCACATCTGCCGTGCACCAGTAGACATCGCCATCGTGGTAATCAAAAACATATTGATGAGTCATCATCGCAAAAAGCAGATAGCCACCGGTCGAGTGCACCACGCCTTTTGGCTTGCCGGTAGAGCCGGAAGTATAAAGGATAAACAGCGGATCTTCTGCGTTTACAGCGACAGGCGGGCAATCAGCCGAAGCAGCATCCATAAGCGTATCATAATCATAGTCACGCCCGTCTTTCAGGCCGGTATCGGCACCCGTGCGGGCGACAACCAGTGTCGTTACATCACCCGAAATTTCCAGGGCGGCATCCACGTTGGCTTTTAACGGTGTGTTGCGCCCACCGCGCGGGGCCTCGTCAGCTGTCACAACCAGCTTCGCACCGCTGTCAGCGATGCGAGACCCAAGCGCCTCGGGTGAAAACCCTGCAAATACAATAGAATGCACCGCGCCGATCCGGGCGCAAGCCAGCATCGCATATGCCGCTTCAGGGATCATCGGCATATATAGAACGACGCGATCGCCTTTGCTTACGCCGAGATCTTTATAGACATTGGCAAGCTTGGAGACTTTTTCGTGCAGCTCGTTATAGGTTACTTTGCTGTCAACATTTGGATCATCTGATTCCCAGATGATCGCCGTCTGGTCGCCGCGCGTTTCAAGATGGCGGTCCACACAGTTTACGCAGACATTAAGCTCGCCATCTTCAAACCATTTGATCGACAGATTGTCGTAGTCAAAGCTGGCGTTTTTAACCTTGGTAAACGGGGTCATCCAGTCCAGTCGCTCACGCGCCTGTTCGCCCCAAAAGGCATCCGGATCTGCGATCGAAGCCGCATACATTTCCTTGTATTTTGCTTCGTCAATGAGCGCGCGCGCAACTGTGTCTGCAGAAGGCGGGTGAATATGCGTTTCAGTCATGACCTTGGTCCTGTTTTTTAGATTGCCAGATAATCTTCGCGAAGCTGATCATTGTGCAACACCTCTTGCGCGGTGCCATCAAATACCACGTTGCCCGTGTCAAGGATTACAGCGCGGTCCGAGAGTTTCAGCGCCGCCACAGCATTTTGCTCCACAATCACAGTGGTAATGCCAAGCTCTTTGATCTCCAGCAGGGTTTTTTCAATTTCCTGCACAATCACCGGGGCGAGGCCTTCATAGGGTTCGTCAAGCAACAGCAATTTCAGATCGCGCGCCAAAGCGCGGCCGATCGCCAGCATTTGCTGCTCGCCACCAGAAAGGGTTGTTCCCTCCTGCTTGCGCCGCTCCTTTAACCGTGGAAACAGCTCAAAAATGCGCTCAACCGACCAGCCTTGCGGCGGAGCAATTTGCGCCAGCTTCAGATTTTCCTCGACGGTCAGGCCTTGAATAATCCGGCGATCTTCCGGCACAAGGCCAATACCGGCTTGCGAGGCCTGAAAGCTCTGCATTTCATGGACAGCTTCGCCGTCCAGCCAGATTTCGCCTTCGGTCAGCATTGGGTCTGCCAGACGGGCGATGCTGCGCAAGGTCGAGGTTTTACCCGCGCCGTTGCGGCCCAAAAGCGCCAGTATTTCGCCCTCGTTAATATCGAAAGAAACACCCTGCACGATATAGCTCTCGCCATAATATGCATGAATATTCTTGGCCGAGAAAAACGCTGGTTTTTGCGTAGTGTCGTTCATACTTCTGCCTCCCCGAGATAGGCTTCGCGCACCTTGGGGTGGCCTTTAATCTCTTCTGGTAGCCCTTCGGCAATAATCGCGCCCTGCGCCAGCACCGAAATGGTGGTGGCAAGGGAAAACACAACATGCATGTCGTGCTCGATAATCACTTTGGTGATGCCGCGGGTTTCCCCGATATGCTTTAGAAGATCAATCGTGTTGTTGGTATCCGCCCGCGCCATACCGGCCGTAGGTTCGTCTAGCAAAAGCAGCTTGGGATCTTGCACAAGGCACATGGCCATTTCCAACCGACGCTTATCGCCACGTGAGAGCGAGCCGGAATGGGCGTTCATCTTTTCCTTCATCCCCATATCTTCGAGAATGTGCTCGGCCTTATCGCGAATTTCCTTATCGCGCAGAACCTTTGCGAAAGCGTTAACCTTAAACGCACCATCGCGGTGGGCAAAGCAGGGGATCATTACATTTTCAAAAACCGTAAGATCGCTGAAAATTTCGGGTGTTTGGAACACCCGCGAAACCCCCAATTGGTTGATTTCGTGAGCCTTTTTGCCCAATACCGGCTGGCCGTCAAACTGCACCGAGCCTGTATCGGGCTTCAGCTTGCCGATCAGGCAATTGAGGAAGGTGGATTTACCCGCCCCGTTTGGCCCGATCAATGCATGCACTGAGCCTTTTTCGACATCCAGGTTCACATTGTTCAATGCCTGCAGGCCGCCGAAGCGTTTGTTGACATTCTGGACTTCAAGAATACCCATTATTTTTTCCCCGCTTTGGCTTCGCGCCTGTTGGCACCGGTGATTCCGCGGCCAATACGTTTGGCCCCGTCTACCAGCCCACCTGGCAGGAAGATCACAACAATCATGAACAATGCCCCGAGTGTCAGGTGCCAGCCCTTGCCCACAAAAGGCGAGACAATGGTGACAAAGATATTGTCGAGCCACTCTGGCAAAAAGGCGACCCAGCCGTGAAGCACGCCTTCGTTGATCTTGGAGAAGATGTTCTCAAAGTATTTGATGAACACTGCGCCAAGGATAGGCCCGATCAATGTGCCCATTCCGCCGAGAACAACCATCAACACAACTTCGCCGCCAACGGTCCACTGCATACGCTCAGCGCCTGCCAACGGGTCCATACTTGCGAGCAGCCCACCGGCCAAACCAGCAAACATTCCCGAAATCACGAACGCTGCCAAAGTATAAGGGCGCGTGCTGATACCGGTGTAATTGAGCCGTGTTTGGTTGGTTTTAATCGCCCGAAGCATCAGCCCGAAAGGTGAGCGGAAGATGCGGATCGAAATCCAGAAGGACAAGATCAACAGCAGTGCACAAACATAGTAGCCCCAGTTGAACTGTAGCTCATAGCCCAATATCGTTGGGTTCCAGAACACTTCCTTCATTGGCAAACCAAACAGGTTGGTCGAAGGCAACTCGCCCGCAGCCAAGCTTGTGTCCAATATACGAGCATCATCAAGGCGCAATTGCAGGCCTGTTTCACCGTTGGTAAGCGGCGTCAGCACTGAATAGGCCAGATTGTAGCTCATCTGCGCAAATGCGAGAGTCAGGATCGAGAAGTAGATCCCCGAGCGCCGCAGACTTATATAGCCGATCAATAACGAGAAAACACCGGCAATAATGACTGAAAGTATGAGCGCCGGAATAATGTTCATCGACAAGAGCTTGAACATCCAGACCGCGGCATAAGAACCCACGCCCAAAAAGGCAGCGTGACCGAAGCTGAGATAGCCCGTAAGGCCAAACAGGATGTTAAAGCCAATGGCGAAGATTCCGTAAATCGCAAAGCGTTGCAGGAGATCGGGGTAAGCTGCGCCCGTAGGCGCGAAGATCAATGGTGCTGCCAAAACAAAGGCTGCAAATATGATCAGAAGCATTCTGTCTTTCATGATGCTCATTCCTTAATCCTCCATCATGCCGGCTTTGCCCATAAGACCACGCGGCCTAACCAGCAAAACGACTACTGCGACCAGATAGATGATGATTTGGTCAATACTTGGCAGCCCAATGGCTGAAATTGCGTCTTTAATAAGGGGCATGGAAGCAAAGCTCTCCAGAATGCCGAGCAGGAAGCCCGCAGCCACAGCACCGGGCAAGCTGCCCATACCGCCAACCACAACCACCACAAAGCTCAACACAAGGAAGTCCATCCCCATATGATAGTTAGGCGGATTGATCGGTGTATACATCACACCAGCCGTGCCCGCGACCGCCGCCGCGATACCAAACATAATGGTAAACTTCTTATCGATGTTAATTCCGAGCAGGCCAACGGTTTCGCGGTCAGCCATGCCAGCCCGCACAACCATCCCGAAGGTGGTAAAGCGCAAGAAAGCAAATACGGCGCTAATAACGGCGAGAGAGAAGAAGAAGTATACCAGCCGCCAATATGGATAGATAATTGCGTTCTCGGCAAACCCGACCATTGCGCCAATATCCAGAGATCCCATGAACACGTCTGGTGCGGATTGCGGAATCGGGTTCGCGCCGAAAAAGGCTTTAATCACCTCTTGCAGCACAATAGCCAAGCCGAATGTTACCAGAATTTGGTCTGCGTGAGGGCGGTTGTAAAAGTGTTTGATCAAACCGCGCTCTAGCGCAATCCCGATCAAAATCATCACAGGCACCGCAGCAATAAGTGAAACCGGAACCGCGAAATCAATCAAAAACGTCCCGAAACTGCCAAACCACTCCTCAACGTAGGGCGTTTTGATTTTAGCAGGATTTCCGAGGAAATCTGTCTTTTCAGGGTCTATAACAACTTTGGATATCGCAAGGATTTTACTAAAGGTCACGGCACAAAAGGCGCCAAGCATAAACAACGCACCGTGTGCGAAATTTACCACGCCAAGCGTGCCGAAAATCAAGGTTAGTCCAAGAGCGATAAGCGCATAGGCGCTCCCCTTGTCCAACCCGTTGAGAACTTGCAGAAGGATGGCGTCCATAGCTCGGTCGGCTCCGTTTTACATGAAAAGGCGATGCAATTTTGCAGAAAAGCCGGCCGCGCGCAAGCGCGACCGGAAGGTTATCCCGAGGGGGAAACTTAACCTGCGTTACAGGAACCCAACGCACCGCCCGCAAACATCGGGTGATCCACTGCGTATTCAACCTGTGCACGAGGCGTAACCTGAACAACTTCCAGAAGGTCAAACTCGGAAGTCGGGTTTTCTTTACCACGCACAACCAGCACGTCTTTGAAGCACTGGTGGTCTTCGGCGCGGTATTCGGTCTCGCCGTTGCCAAGGCCGTCAAACTTGAAGCCTTCAAGAGCTTCACCAACACCACATGGGTTGAATGTGCCCGCACGCTCACATGCATCTGCATAAAGCAAAGTCTGGCAGTAAACAGTGTGCGCAGCCTGGGATGGCGGGAAGCCATACTCTTGACCAAAGCTCTGAACGAATGCTTTAGAGCCTTCGTCCTGCAAGGACCAGTGCCAGTTGGTAGAACCAAAGATGCCTTTAACGTTTTCGCCAGCACCACGAGCCATCAGGCGCGAGTAAAGCGGAACAACAATCTCGAAGTTCTTGCCATTAACCTGCTTGTCCCGAAGGCCAAACTGAACAGCAGAAGTCAGCGAGTTGATCATGTTACCACCGTAGTGGTTCAGAACCAGCACATCGGCACCGGAGTTGAGCACAGGCGCAACATAGGAGCTGAAGTCTGTTGTGGTCAAAGGTGTCAACACGTTTGCTGCTGTGCTCCAGCCTTTGGCTTCGGTCGCAGCTGCGATCGATTCCTGCTGGGTCCAGCCCCACGTGTAGTCAGCTGTCAGGTGGTAAGCTGTCCGGTCGGTGCCGTAAAGCTCGGCCAACACAGGCGCAAGCGCCGCAGCAGACATATAACCGTTGAAGAAGTGACGGAAGCCGTTGGCTTTTTTGTCTTTACCGGTGGTATCGTTCGAGTGGGTCAAGCCCGCCATGAAGATAACGCCAGCTTCTTGGCAGAGGCCCTGAACAGCAATCGCAACACCAGAAGAAGAGCCGCCTGTGATCATCACAGCGCCGTCTTTTTGGATCATGGACTGTGCAGAAGCACGCGCCGCGTCAGATTTGGTCTGGGTGTCGCCCGTTACATAAGTAACTTCTTTACCCAAGATGCCGTTGCCTTTTAGCTCTTTGGACGAGAACGTGTTCATCATCCCGCCGTCGCCTTCACCATTCAGGTGCTTAACAGCCAGCATATAGGCGCGAAGTTCGTCAGCGCCCTCATCGGCGTAAGCGCCGGTTTGCGGAACGTTGAAACCAAGAGTAACAGTGCTTCCTGTCGGCTCATTGGTGTAAGCTGCCGCACTTGATGCGGTGAAAATCGTCGGCAAAGCCACGCCAGCGCCCATTACGGCACCGGACCGCAACAGCCCGCGACGGTTCATTACTAATTTGGACATGAATATCCTCCCATTCGTGTCGGTGTATCCGGCGAACCGGCACGGCTATATTGCCGCCAGCTCATTGTGGAGTGATTTGTGAACTTTGCAATAACTTATTGTGTTTGCTGCAAAAATTTGTAAAAGTATTGTTTGGCAAATTGGCCATACTGTAAACTAATTTTCATTGCATAGCGGCAAAGGCTTGGAATCCATGCGAAAATCTCTTTCGGGCACGCGGATACGCGAGCAGCGCAGACAGGCAAAACTAACCCAAAAGGCGTTGGCAGAGCAGTCGGGCATATCCGCTTCCTATCTAAATCTGATCGAACACAATCGGCGCGCGGTTGCCGGCAAGGTGCTATTAGCGATTGCACGGGTGCTCGATGTGCCGGCATCGAGCCTTTCAGATGGGGTAGATTCGGCCAAAATATCCGATCTTCACGAGGCGGCCGCCCATCATCCCGGAATTGGTGCCGAAGTGGCAGGAATCGAGGAATACGCCGGTCGTTTTCCGGGCTGGGCGGGGATGGTCGCCGCGCTTTATCGCCAGACGCGCGATCAGGAGGCCGTAATCACAGCGCTGTCTGACCGGCTAACCCACGACCCGTTTCTGGCAGAAAGCCTGCACGGGATGCTGTCAAACATCACCGCAGTGCGTTCGACATCAAATATCCTTACCAGCATTGATGATATCGACCCCGAAAAACAGGCGCGCTTTCACGAGATTATTCACGAGGAGAGCCGGCGCCTAACTGAAACAGCGCAATCGCTGGTAACCTATTTTGACAAAAAAGCGGACCCAAACGCCGGTATTGCCACACCGCAAGAAGAGTTGGACAGCTTTTTGGAACGCCACAATTACAGCTTTCCGCAGCTCGATGATCTGGGTGAGGCCCCCACGAACCCGGTCGAAACCGCCTATCTGGTCAACCGAATTCTGGTCAATGACGGGGCGTTGGAGAATCCTGAAGCCAATCGGCTGGTAACAGAATTCCTGCAATCTTATGCGCGGGATTCCGAGGCGCTGCCGCATAGTGATTTTGCAAAAAAGGCCCGCCAGAGCCACTATAATCCTTCCGAAATTGCGCATGCTTTTGGCACAAGTATGCATATGGTGTTTCGTCGCCTCGCCTATCAGGATGCAGCGCGCACAGCGGCGCCACCGATGGGGCTTATCGTTGCGAATGCGGCTGGCCGCGCAATATTTCGCCGCCCTATTGCTGATTTTGCATTTCCGCGCCACGGCAATGCCTGCCCGCGCTGGCCGTTGTTTCAAGCCTTTGCCACGCCTGAAACCCCTGTTGCGGCTTTGCTTGAGCTCCCGGGGAGGCATAAATTCATTGGCCTTGCCATTGCCGAAGCGCAAGATGCGCGCGCTTTTGGGCAGCCGCCCGAACTGAACGCCGCCATGCTGATCTTGCACTATGAGCAAAGAGCCCTGCTATCCGGCTGGTTGCCGGATCTCGGCGCGACACGGCCTATCGGGATAACCTGTCGCATATGCCCGCGCAAGGCCTGCAATGCCCGCACCGAGCCGCAGATACTGGGAGACGAAGCTGAAGGTTGATCTGGCAAAGCAGCCGGCAACAAAGCGCTTGCTCTTTTTCAAGCTCACGCGGTAATCTTGTCGGGGCAAGGGGAGAATATAATGGTTGGACGAGTGTTAATCGTTGAAGATGAGCCAAATATCGTAGAATCCCTGCAATTTTTGCTGGAACGGGAAGGGCTTGAAATCTCCGTTCAATCTGACGGCGGGCGCGCGCTTGAAAGCGTTCGGGCGTCAGAGCCCGATGTAGTAATTCTTGATGTTATGCTCCCCAACCGCAGCGGCTTTGACATCCTGCGCGATATTCACAGCCTGCCGGGCAAGCGGCCCAAGGTGATGATCCTTACGGCAAAGGGGCAAGCGCGGGATCGGGACACCGCAGAGGAGATCGGGGTTGATATATTTATGACCAAGCCGTTTTCCAATAAAGAAATCATAGCCAATATCCTTGGATTGCTCGCATGAGCACGTCTGATCTGGCTACATCCGCAAGCCGTGACCGAAAGCGGCAAGACAGCGCTCTGTTTATCCCGCTCTTTGGCACATTTCTGTTCCTGTCACCTTTCATCACGGTTTTCACCGGTTCGGCCACCGTTTTTGGCTTGCCGTTAATATTTGTCTATATTTTTGGGGCCTGGCTAGGGCTTGTGGTCATTGCGCGCATCACAGCCCGGCGGCTTGACAAGAGCTAGCCGGTGCTGTCGCTCAACACCCTGATCGCGGCCAGCCTTGGCTATGCGGTGTTACTATTCGCTATTGCTTTTTGGGCTGAAAGGCGCGCCAAAGCTGGCCGCATCGGCTGGCTGCGCTCGCCTTTTGTCTACACGCTTTCGATTTCGGTGTATTGCACAGGCTGGACCTTTTACGGCGCGGTGGGATCAGCCGCTCGCAATGGATTTGAGTTTGTCACAATTTATCTGGGCCCAACGCTTGTCTTTATCGGCTGGTGGTGGCTGCTTCGCAAATTGCTGCGCGTGGGCCGCACCCAGCGCATCACTTCAATCGCGGACCTCATTTCCTCACGTTACGGGAAAAGCACCACACTTGCGGTTTTGGTCACGTTGCTGGCTGTTATCGGCTCCACCCCCTATATCGCGCTCCAGCTTCAGTCTATAACCCTTAGCTTTTCTGTCATCGACTCGGGGGGGAACGCGGATCTTACCGCTTTTTGGGTGGCTGCGGGGCTTGCTGCCTTTACCATTCTTTTTGGCACCCGAAATGTAGATGCAAACGAGCGCCACCACGGGGTGGTGACCGCAATTGCAATTGAGGCGGTTGTTAAACTGATTGCACTACTTTCGGTTGGTATTTTTGTGGTTTGGGGCATTGGCGGCGGCCCGGCCGAGATTTTTGCCAAAGCACCAGCCGAAATGCTGAGCGGCGATAATATTTTTTCGGCGCGCTGGGTAAGCCTTACCATGCTCTCTGCTATGGCCATCATTACCTTACCGCGAATGTTTCAGGTGATCGTGGTCGAGAATGCGGACGAGCGCCATCTGGCCACCGCCAGTTGGGCTTTCCCCGGGTATCTTTTGCTGATGAGCCTGTTTGTTTTGCCCATCGCCATTGCCGGAAATGCGCTCTTGCCTTCTGGGTCCAACCCCGATCTCTATGTTCTCAGCCTTCCATTGTCGCAAGGCCAAAACAATCTCGCGCTCTTTGCCTTTCTGGGCGGATTTTCTTCAGCCACGTCGATGGTGATCATCGCCGCGATTGCGCTCTCGACTATGGTATCCAATCATATCATCATGCCGATCTGGCTGCGCTTTAACAGCACCGAAACCGAAACAAGCGGCGATGTGCGGACCATCCTACTGCGCTCGCGGCGCCTGTCTATTGCGGGCATCCTGCTGCTCGGGTATCTCTACTTCCGGCTCACCGGCGGCTCGGGAGCGCTCGCCTCTATCGGGCTGATCGCTTTTGCCGGTTCAGCGCAGATAATCCCATCACTTCTCGGCGGGCTTTTTTGGCGTGGTGCTACCCGCACCGGCGCATTGCTTGGCCTGCTCGCGGGCTTTGCCCTATGGGCCTACACGTTGTTTCTGCCAAGCTTCGAGGGCAGCTTTATTCTGTCACAATCCGCCCTTGAAAACGGCCCTTTCGGGATGTCTTTCCTGAAGCCCAGCGCGCTTATGGGCCTCACCGGGTATGACCCGCTCGTGCATTCGCTGTTCTGGTCGATGGCCTTCAACATCATTTTGTTTGTCTTTGGCTCGCTTTTCTCTACCCCCCGTCCGTTGGAGCGCATCCAGTCCAGCCAGTTTGTCGATGTTTTCCGCCTCGACAAATCCACCGGCACCTATCTTGTTTCGCGCTCGGCCACGTCAGAAGACCTGTTTACCCTCGCGCAACGCATCCTTGGCACCGACCCCGCGCACAGGCTGTTCACCGAAATGGCGCATCAGCAAGACAAAACCATTGGCTTGCCAGATGCCACCGACAAACTGGTGCAAACCCTTGAGCGGCAGCTCGCAGGGTCGGTTGGAGCGGCTTCAGCCCATGCCATGGTGTCGCAAATTGCAGGAGGCGGCACTGTTTCTGTAGACGAGCTTATGAAAATCGCAGACGAAACCGCGCAAATAATGGAGTATTCGCAGCAGCTTGAGAACCAGTCTCATCGGCTGGAACACACCGCACAGGAACTGCGGGCCGCCAATGCCCAGCTCACCGAAATGGGGGCGCAAAAAGATGCGTTCTTGTCACAACTTTCGCACGAGCTCAGAACCCCGATGACGTCTATTCGCTCTTTTTCCGAAATCCTGCAGGAAAACGAAGGTTTGGGATTGGATGATTCCCGGCGGTTTCTCGGGATCATTCAGGAAGAAAGCGAGCGGCTGACCCGCCTGCTCGACGAGATTTTGGACCTTAGCCACCTTGAAAGCGGTCGAGGGAAGCTGCCGCTCGAGCCGATAGCGCTTCAGGAAGTCATTCGAAAATCACTAAGCGCAACCGGCGCGTTGCTTGAAGATACCGAAATGGAGGTCATCCTTGATCTTCCCAAGGCACCATTGATTGTGCGGTCAAATTTTGATCGCCTTGTGCAAGTGTTTATAAACCTGATCTCCAACGCCGCGAAATATGGACGGGGCGACAACCCCGCTCTCAGAATTCGTCTAACGGCGAAGAGTGATAGCGCTATAATTCTTCTGGCAGATAATGGCCCTGGCATAGCTAGAACCGACCGAAAAAAGGTATTTGAGAAATTCACGCGGCTTTCCGAAGCAAATCTGGCGGGCAGTGCCGGGCTGGGCCTTCCGATTAGTCGGGAAATTATGCGCAATCTTGGCGGTGAGCTAAGCCTGCTCGACAGCGACGTCGGCGCGGCATTCCGAATTGCGCTTCCGCGCAACCTTGAATAGCCGAGGTAATATGCAGCCAGCCCGCGCCTAGCCCGATGCGAGCGTCATCAAAACCACACCGGAAGCCACAATTACCGTGGCAGCCAAGCGCAGCTTCCATGGCCGCTCGCCGAGCCATACCATGCCAATGACCGCCGCAAACACCACTGATGTTTCGCGCAGGGTAGAAACCATTGCCAGCGGCGAAAAGGATTTGGCATAAATGACCAGCCCGTAAGCAGCAGCCGAAATCAGCCCGCCCGCAAGGCCCATCAACAGGGTTTTGCGCGAGACATGCCGGTTTCCGGCACCAAGCCGCAAATAAATAAAAGCAGCTACAAAAACCTCGGAAATAAATAGCCAGCCGATATAGCCGGTTTCAGTGCCCGCAACGCGGACGCCCAGACCATCAACCAGCGAATAGGCCGCGATCATCACCCCGGTTGCCATAGCTGTTAAAACCACAATCGACGGCACCGCGCTTCGGAAAATATTGCCCGAAAGCAAAAATATACCGCCCGATGCAACAAGCACACCAAGCCACGCCAACGGGTGCAGGCTTTCGCCGGCAAATACTTGGGCGCCTAGCGCCACCAACACCGGCGCCATGCCCCGCGCAATCGGATAAACATGGCTCAAGTCTCCCAGCCGATAGCTGTGAAACAGGAGGTAATAATATCCGAAATGAATAACAGTTGACCCGGCAATATAGGCCCAGCTTTCGAGCGAAGGCATCGGAGATTGCAGCGCCAGTGCCACACCGAGCACCACATGCCCGGCAGAGATTAGCCCCAATATCGCCAAGCGGTCTGTGCTGGATTTTACCAGCGCATTCCACAGCGCATGCAAAACCGCCGCACTGAGAACAATGGCGAGCGCAAAAAGGCTCATGACTCTGGCAGGAGCGCGCGGAGAGCGCTTTGGCAGGAGCAAGTGTTGAAAAAATGCTGGAGCAGGCGCACTGGCTTTTTCCCTTTTTTGTGAGAACCGGTTTTTCTGGCCAGTTCCGCACGGTCTCGAGTTATGGCGCGGTCAGCCTCGATCGCGCAGTAGCCGCCCTTGCTGCTTTTGCCAGTCGCGCTTTTTCTCGGTGGCACGTTTGTCTTGCAGTTTTTTGCCTTTGGCGATGCCAATCAGGATTTTAGCGCGGCCTTTGTCGTTGAAATAGATTTTCAGCGGCACGAGGGTCATGCCTTCACGGCCCACATTTTTGTGCAGGTTGGCCAGCTCTTTTTTGCTCACCAGAAGCTTTCGCTTGCGCCGCTCTTCATGCTGAAATGTTTTGGCCTGCTCATATTTTGGCACATGCGCGTTTATCAACCACAGCTCACCGTCTTCTATATTGGCATAGCTTTCGGCAATATTAACCCCGCCGGCCCGCATGGCTTTCACTTCGGAGCCCGCCAACATCATTCCACATTCGATGGTATCTTCGATCGCATAGTGATAGCGCGCCTTACGGTTCTCCGCGACGCTCTTGTTATTCGGGTTCTTTTTGCCTTTTGGTGCCATGGGGGTGATGTAGCCATCCCGACAGCCAATGTCCAGCCAAGCCGCTTGACCGCACATGAACATCGCCCCTAAGCTCGTGCACTAGCTCCCGGGAAACCGAATGACCTTTTTTCGCCGCAATTCTGCACGCCTGATATTTGTGGCCCTTGTTGGCTTGGCCCTGCTTTTTGCCTGGCAATCAGGGTTGCTGGCGCAATTGCAGGACAGCATGAGCAGAGGTGCCATCGAAAGGTGGGTTGAGCGGGCAGGGCCTTGGGGCGCGATTGTGATCATTGGGTTGATGATCCTCGCCGTGGTTGCCAGCCCTATCCCGAGCGGGCCGATCGCACTGGTTGCGGGCGCTGCTTATGGGCAGATCTACGGCACGATCTACATCGTGATCGGAGCAGAAACCGGGGCGCTGATCGCCTTTGGTCTTGCACGCACGCTCGGGCGCACCGCGATTGTAAAATGGCTTGGCCCAAAAGCTGACAAAGGCTTGCTTGGCTCACAAAACGCGCTCACGGCAACAGTGTTTTTCTCCCGTTTGATGCCGTTTGTGTCGTTTGACCTTATCAGCTATGCGGCTGGCTTAAGCTGCCTGCGCTTTTGGCGCTTCGCTTTGGCGACCATGGCGGGAATTATTCCAGCCGCTTACCTTCTCGCCTATTTCGGCGGTGAAGCTGTTGATAGCAGCATAAACGTGGTTTCTCTGGCGGTTCTTGGCCTTGGCCTCATCACCGGTGCACCGCTGTTGATCGCCGCTTTCCGCTGGCAAAACGCCAAAAACGAAGACCAAGATAGCTAAGCCACCGCTTTGCCAAACTTGATCACGTTCTTCTCGGTTTCCCCGATAAAGGTCTGCACATCCTTGATTTTTTTCTGGACAGACGCCAACAGGGATTTAATCGTGCTGATCGAAAGTAACTTCGCGAGAACATCCGCGATATTCTCGACAATGCTGCGGATTACCATTTCCATCTGCTTTATCGTCGAGCGAAGCCGCTCCAGCGGCTTTAGCACATCCTGTATTTGCTTGAATAAAGAACCAAGCCCCATAACAAGAACTCGAAACACCGCAAACGCGCCCCGCAACAACGCTTCAAGAGTCTCTTTGCGGCCGTTTTTGATAATTTTCACAATCCCTTTGAAATACTTGATTAGATCTTTGATCCGCTTCGGGATTTCCTTGAGGGTTTTGGTTAAAAACTGCACGCCCTTTTTGGCAGCGTTCATCAACGCTGATGGCAATATCGCGCGGAGTTGGGCCAGTTTAGCAAGCAGGGCTTTCAAGCCGTCGACAAGTGTTGCGATGCTTGTCACCATTTTTTTGGCAAGGGTTTGCAGGTAACTAATCATTTTTTGCAGGCGTTTGGCCTGCGCATCTATAGCTTTAAGTGCTGTTTCTTCCGGCGTGGCCATATTTTTCTCCACAATAAATTCGCAATTGGAACCATTATGCCGAAATAAATATACCTGTCGAGCCTAGGCCCCGATGCGCAAACCGTTGAGCGCGGCCATTTCGGACTCGTCAGGCGCTTGCCAGATCGATTCAATAAAATCAAACATGTCGCGGGTCACCTCAAACTGGAAGGTCTCGGCCTGCTCGCGATTTCGCCTTTTAACGCGCTGCCAACGCACATCTGGTGGCACATCCACAAAATGCAGCGCCACCGAAAAATTGTTCGCCGCGGCCCAGCGCGCAAAAATATCGCGCTCGGTTTTATTGGTAAGCCCGCAATCAAAGATTACGGGTGTCTGAAGCTCGATCAGCCGGGCCGCTACATCGCGCATTTGGGCGCAGTTACGCTGCACACGTTCATAAAACCACGTAAACAGATCGGTTTCGGGCTTATCTTTATTGTGCAAGCGTTCCATCCACTCATCAATGGAGAATCGCACGCCTTTTACCCGGTTGGCGAGGCTCTCAGCATAAGTGGATTTGCCGGCCCCGGTGGCGCCGCATATCAAATATATCTCGGCGCCATGTGGCATTTAGAGCAGGCCTGCACTTTCCATAGCCGCTTTGATCTGTGCTTTTGTTTCATCGAGCAGGGTCGTGAGCGGGCGGCGAACATCGTCTTTGCATTTGCCTAACAGCGAAAGACCGTATTTTGCTCCAGCCACGCCCGGCTCCAAAAATATAGCAGTGTGCAGCGGCAGGAGCTTGTCCTGATAGCGAAGCGCTTTTTCATAATCGCCCGCCAAAGTCGCAGCCTGAAATTCGGCGCATAGCCGGGGGGCCACATTGGCGGTAACCGAAATACAACCAACGCCGCCATGGGCGTTAAAGCCCAGCGCCGAGGCATCTTCACCCGAGAGCTGGCAGAAATCTGCCCCGCAGCTGGCACGCTGATGCGAGACGCGGGTGATATCACCCGTGGCGTCTTTCACGCCAACGATGTTTTTATGCCGCGCAAGTGCGCCCATGGTCGCCGGTGCCATATCTACCACGGAACGGCCCGGGATATTATAGATAATGATCGGAATATCGGTGGCTTCGATAATTGCCTCGTAATGGGCGATCATGCCGCGCTGGGTGGGCTTGTTATAATAAGGCGTTACCACAAGGGCGGCATCTGCGCCGACATCTTGGGCAAATTGGGTGAGGCTGGTTGCCTCGCGGGTGCTATTGCTGCCCGCCCCTGCAATTACCGGAATCCGGCCTGCCGCTGTTTCCACACAAATCCGCACCACATCGCGATGCTCTTCATGGCTCAGTGTCGGGGTCTCGCCGGTTGTGCCCACGGGCACAACACCCGAGCTGCCCTCGGCAATATGCCACTCGACCAACTCTTTAAGCGCCTTTTTGTCTACCTCGCCATTTGAAAATGGTGTAACGAGCGCGGGAATGGACCCTGTAAACATTGTTGCCTCCTAAGGAATTTGGGATCAAGGTTTTGCACCATACAAAACGGCGCGACCCTAGCGGGGATTGCCTCCAATCGCAAGCGCCATGCTTGCACCACGCCAGCCAGCACGGTAATCATTGGCAAATAAAAGGATTGTTAGTGCAAGATATTATTCTCCACCTCGGTGCGCACCGAACCGCCTCGACTCATGTTCAGGGTGTGATCGGAAAAAACCAGCCCTTGCTGGCGCGTGCCGGTATTCATGCGCCCGAGCAAAAACTCCTGCATAGGGCCCTGACAAAAGGGCTGAATGGCCGCTTGCCGGTT
>Ga0316205_10001102_pt1 | contig 37418 bp, 36 predicted proteins | sample 3monthpyrite_MG_FD_204941 | JGI IMG/M metagenome (GOLD analysis project Ga0316205, IMG submission 204941) | Microbial mat bacterial communities from mineral coupon in-situ incubated in ocean water Damariscotta River, Maine, United States -... | ecosystem: Environmental > Aquatic > Marine >...
TAAGCGGCTCTGTCTCTGTAGGTCAGACCTGTGCACCAACGCTTAACCGTAGGGGATGGCACGGTGTATACATAGTGAATAAGTTTCAACGCTAACAGTGAAGATAGCTCAATGGGTAGAGCAACTGTCTGATAAACAGTGTGTTTCGGGTTCAAGTCCCGTTCTTCTCACCAGCTTGTAACGCTGTGAATGGTAAAGGCGAGAGCCTCGCGGTTCGAATCCGCTTAATGGGTGGTTAACGCCACCACATGGGAGATGCTCCCGTGAGTTGAATGTAATTCGAGTTGATCGTTGCCTCGCTTGCCGGGTCATCGTGATAAAAGATGCGCATTTGATGCCACAGCACGCAGATTACCTGTGGCTTAACAATGTGTTGTTGCCAGTCTCTATCAATGAGCTGGACGGTGTGAACCACAATTATGACTACTCGTAGTTATGAAAAGGGTGCATTCCGAGCCAGCAAGTTGCTTGAGAACCGCGAGAACGCCATGTTTTGTCCCGTAGTCAGTGTGTGGAGCATTTCCTTAATATTAACGAAAAGGAGTAATAAAGATGTTTGGAATAAATAAAATTGTGATTGCACAGCACGAACGTGGGGTGTTCTTGAAAGATCGCAATATCGTCAAGATTCTTGCGCCAGGCATCTACCGTATATTTGACCTGTTTGGTCGTGTGCAAGTAGAGGTCTACAACTTGATGAGCACTGAATTCAATCACCGTTACGTTGATGTACTGGTGAAAGAAAACCATGAGCTGGTTGAGAAATTCTTCCAGTTCGTAGAGTTAGGTGAGTATGAAGTAGCTCTGGTGTACAAAAATGGCAAGTTAAGTGGTGTGTTACCACCTTCCACTCGCCAGTTGTACTGGAAAGGACCGGTTGATGTAAACGTAGAAGTACTGAACATCAAACAGGACTTTGTGGTAGCGAATGACAAAGTGGGTGTGCTTGCCAATGCACGTATGGATGGGTTACTGCATGAAGTTGCGGACTACCTGTACATCAGTGAAGTGGCCGACAATCATGTTGGTCTGTTAGTTGTTGACGGTGAGCTGGTAGAAAGCCTGAAACCAGGGCTTTACGCTTACTGGAAGTTCAACCGTAACGTGAAAATCGAACAGGTTGAACTGCGTTTGCAGGTAATGGAAGTACAGGGTCAGGAAATCCTGACAAAAGACAAAGTTAGCCTGCGTATTAACCTGGCCGCACAGTACCAGATCGTTGATCCAGTAACTGCGCGTGCCCAGTTAGTAAACGTAACAGACTACATCTACCGTGAATTGCAGTTTGCGCTGCGTCAGGCGGTAGGAATGCGTACTTTGGATACCCTGTTGGGTAACAAGGATGAACTGGACAAAGTGATCTTTGTTGAAGTGAAAGAAAAAGTGGCTGAGTTCGGTATCAGTGTACGCAGTGTCGGCGTAAAAGATGTCATTTTACCTGGTGACATGAAGGACATCCTTAACCAGGTGGTTGAGGCTGAAAAAGTGGCCCAGGCAAATGTCATCAAGCGTCGTGAAGAAACAGCGGCTACACGTTCTTTATTGAACACAGCTCGTTTGATGGATGACAACCCGACTTTGATGCGTTTGAAGGAACTGGAAGTTCTGGAGAAAGTGACTGAAAAAGTCGACAAGTTGACTGTATTCGGTGGTCTGGATGGTGTTTTAAACGATACTGTTCGAATCAAGGTGAATGCAGACTAACAAGGATGTGCAAGGAGTGCGCCTGATGTTCAGGCGCACATTTTTTAAACCAATAGAGATGATGAAGATAATGGATAAGAACTTAGTAAAAGAAATCATTGATTGCCTGCCAAAGGAGCGAACACTGTTTCGTTACTTTAAGGACCGGTATGCGTTGATTTTGCTGAATCATTTCATTGGTGATGAAATGGATATCAAGCAAATTAAAGGTTCGCGTATGGCTGGGCTTTTACAAAAGCCTGTGATGCGCGAATTTTTAGCTAGCATCGGTAGTGGCAAGCTAACAAAGGCGGACCTGAAAGATGTTTGGCTCAATGATATGTACAGCTTTGTATTAACTTTAGATAAGTGGGGTGGTGAAAATCCAGCCTGGAACCAGACTTCACGAAAGGGTTATAACATCGTATTGCAGTTGAATTTCTCAAACCAGCATGATGGTGCTTATAACAGCTTGGTTAAGCCTCAGGTGAAGCGAGCTCTAAACTTTTATGGACACCCTGTATTCGAAAATGATGGTGCAGGTTATGTTCGGGAGACACTGGCCTGGGCTCGTATCGATCTGGACTTTTCGACTGATGAAGCCTTGATCGAAGAGATTCAGAGTGATTGGGTTCGTGAAGGTTCTTCACTATTGCGTGATGCAAAGCTATACCGTCAACGTGGCTATGACCGTATGTATTACTGGGATGTAAATGGCGACATTGATGGTGTTGTAGAATACTGCGAAAAAGTACTGAAGCCTTATCAAGTGATGTGGAGTGAGGCGATGCTGGCTGCGACAATTGATTTTATCAAGGCCGAATTAGGCATCAAGACAATCTACTATCACACTGATACAACCGGTTATCGTGTCAAGCGAATTAATTGCGATAAACCACCTAAATCTTTGTATCAGAAACTGCCTAAGCAGTTTTGTTTTGATAAAGTAGGAAATGCACCTGAGTTTTTAACCCAGGACAAGTACTTCCGTCGTATCTATAAGAAAGTCGAGAATCCTGAGTGGTTCCAGATGAAGTTGTAAAAGTAGGTATCCTGGATCAGATAAGCTGGTCCGGGATATTTATAAAGTGGAGGTGTACCATGTGCAAACATAAACGAAGAGAACAGGAACATTCCTTTTGAGGTAACGAGTAAACGCCGCAAAGGATATCCATCTGAAACGAACGTTAAACGAGGTAAACGAATAGTCCATGGTGACAAAGAATTACTTGAGAAATTAGGCCGCAATGATCCCTGTGTATGTGGATCGGGTCGTAGATTTCAAGAAATGTTGTCTGATTACCAATAACTACGATGGTATAGAGCGCCATGACTATTTTAGAGAATAGAGTAAAGAACAATGCCAATTATCAAGAAAATTACAAAAGGTAAGGTGCCGGTCAAGATTTTTACTGACGATATCGAGCACGAAGCCTACCAGCAGCTGCTGAATATTTCACAGTTGCCCTTTATCCATAGTCATGTGGCGGCGATGCCGGACGTGCATTACGGTAAGGGTGCAACCGTGGGATCGGTGATTCCATCGAAAGGTGCGATCATTCCTGCAGCCGTTGGTGTGGATATTGGTTGTGGTATGAACGCACTACGCCTGTCAATCAAGGCCGATGAACTGCCAGATAACCTGCGTGGTGTGCGTACTGCGATCGAAGCTGCGATCCCGGTTGGTTTTGATCTGCATAAAAAGGATATGGCAAAGGCCTCAACGATTCGGGCCTTGTCTGTTGGTCTGGACAAGATCCTGGATCGTCATCCCAAGCTGTTAAAGATGCAGAAGAAGCCATACCAGACCTGGGTACGCCAGTTGGGTACTTTGGGTGGCGGTAACCACTTCATTGAACTGTGTATCGATCAGAACGATGATGTCTGGATTATGCTGCACTCAGGTAGCCGTGGCGTTGGTAATGTGATCGGTCAGTACTTCATTCGTCTGGCGCAGAAGGATATGGAACGTCATATCCATAACCTGCCGGATAAAGACCTGGCTTACTTTACCGAGGGTGCTGAGCACTTTGATGACTATGTAGAAGCGGTTCACTGGGGGCAGGATTACGCGATGGAAAACCGTCGTGAAATGATGCGCCTGATCGTAGAAGCATTGAAGAAGAAGCTACCCAAGTTTGGTATTACCAAGGAAGCGATCAACTGTCATCACAACTATGTGTCCATGGAAAATCACTTCGGTGAGAATGTCTATGTGACCCGTAAGGGTGCGATTCGTGCCGGTGAAGATGAACTTGGAATCATTCCGGGAAGTATGGGTGCCAAGAGCTATATTGTTCGAGGCAAGGGAAACCCTGAATCTTTCTGCTCATGTTCACATGGTGCGGGACGGAAGATGAGCCGTGGTAAGGCCAAGCGTCACTTCAGCGAAATCGATCTGGAGGCACAGACCGCAGGAATTGAATGCCGTAAGGATAAGGGCGTAATCGATGAGATTCCTGGTGCTTACAAGGACATTGATGTCGTGATGCAAAACCAGCATGACCTGGTAGAAGTTGTGCACACTCTACGTCAGGTCGTTTGTGTAAAAGGTTAGCGAAGTATGCTAACGGAACCGATAAGCTTCCTTGCTTATCGGTTTTTTATGCCGCTGTCTTTACTTGGTTACGACCCTTGTTTTTTGCTTCATACATCGCTTGGTCTGCTCGCGCGAGCATTTGATCGAGTGTTTCATCTTGAGAGCTGATAGAGGCAACACCAAAGCTGGCAGTAATGGTGAGTTCCAGATCTTGATATTTTATAGGCGTAACTTCTAGTCCCAGGCGCATGCGTTCGGCAACGTACTCTGCATTGATCATGGGGGTATCGGGCAGTAATAGCACAAACTCTTCACCGCCAATGCGCGCAAGTACATCAGAGTCCCGTAAACCATCCCCGAGTATGCGTCCAACATTTGTCAGAACGTGATCACCGGCTGCATGTCCATATTGATCGTTGATTGATTTAAAGTGATCAACATCGATCATGATTAATGACAGTGGGCGGCTGTAGCGGTTAGAACGACTGAATTCTTTGTTTGCTCTGCCGGTAAATGCCTGGCGGTTAGGTAAACCCGTTAGGGCATCAGTACTTGCCAGGATCTCCAGGCGTGCTTGTAACATTTTATGTTCAGTTAAGTCGCGTTCAATGGCAGCAAAGTAGGCGAGTTGACCTTGTTCATTAAAGATCGGAACAATATTGATGTCCATCCATAATGGGTGCCCATCTTTTGTGTAGTTAAGTATTTGGGTGCGGATACGCTCACCACTGGCCATGGCTTCACGAATATTTTCGCGAGTCGTGTCATCGGTATCGGGACCTTGTAGAACCTTTGGATTTTGTCCGACAATTTCATCTGTTGCATAACCTAGCAAGCGTTCAAATGCGGGGTTCACGTAGACGATAAAAGGCCCCCCTTCCTCCAGTGGAGTAGAGTCCATCACCATGATCACATCATTGGTGTTATCGACTAAGCTTTTGAAGACATTTTCAAAGATCATTATTCCGCTACCACTAACTTAGGTTCTCTTGTTACTAAATCGGCATTATCCGTTTGAAATTAACTAGTTAGTCACGAAAATACGAGGTAGGTCACAACATTAATAGCATAAGTTTGAGAGCAGAAGCTGAAACTGTGACGGATCTGACAAACAACGATCTGCGGGCATTAAAAAACCCCAAAACAGCAAGGCTGTTCTGGGGTTCCGTTTTTACAGCTAAGTTACTAGCCTTGTGCGGCGGCTGGACCCTGGTAGGTTGAGCTGCCAAAAGCCAGAATCGGCAATGTTATAAAGCCGAAGAAAATGGTGAGGATTGCCCAACCGACTCCTTTGCCAAAACTCTTAGCGAAGTCAATGAGGAGAATAATGGACACGATTAAATTCACAAGTGGAATGAATACTAAAATAATCCACCAAATAGGACGTCCTACGATTTCAAGAAACACGATGGTGTTGTAAATCGGTATAATAGCTGCCCAACCAGGCTTACCAGCCTTGGTAAAAATTTTCCATTGTACAGCGATAAAGAAAATTAAGATCGCCAACCAGATTAGCAACATAATTCCGGCAGCAGCTCCACCCCCGTTAGCAATATCAGCTTCGTTCATAGATATTCTCCTCGTAAGACTTGATTTATGGTTTTGGATAAAAAAGGTTAAGGCCTGGTTGTTCCCCCAAGCTTGAATTCATTGTAACTAAATGGTTGAAATTGAAAAGCAGTTTTTGGTTTTACTAAAGAATTAATAATTGCTAATAATCTAACTTACTAACTAAATATAATGTGAATGAAAGGGGAAAAATATTTTTCTGAACAGGTAATCGAATCGTAATTCCATAGCTGTTTTACGCTTATTAGATCAATTAAGCGCCAACAAACGGAAAAGTTATGACAAATTCAGCGCCAGGTGATTGATTTATGACATCAATCTCACCATTCAATGCCCGTGCTAGCTGATGTACCAGGGCTAAACCGATACCTGTGCCAACCGTCTTACGGGTAAGCTCATTTTCAGTACGGTAGAAGAGAGTGAAAATTTTCTTCAACTGGCTTTTCTCAATACCGGGTCCATAGTCACGGATATGAAAACTAACTTTGTCTGTTCCTTGTAAGCTACAGCGTATATCAATCTGTTTTTTCTCAGCATCAGTAGAGAACTTAATCGCGTTGTCGACCAGGTTAATAATGATCTGACTGAAGTAGTCGGTATCAATCTCCAGTTTCTTTGCCAGAATGGCCTCGTCACAATCTAAATCAAGCTGGAAACCACTTCTCTCAACCTGTGAGGATACCTTGGAGCGAATCGTATCGATTAGCTCTGCGATGCTAATAGTGGCGAGTTCAATATTAAGTTCATTACGTGTCATGCGAGCAAGTTGCAGGATGTTTTGAATCAGCCTGGAAAGACGCTCACTTTCGTAATAAATAAAGTCGTAATAGGAACGTTTCTTTTCCTCTGGGGCCCAACCTTCACGCAACATTTCACCATACATCCGAATTGATGTAAGTGGTGTCTTGAGTTCGTGACTCACAGCTGAGACAAAATCACGTTGTTGTCTAACAAGACTGAGTTGGCGCGCACCCATGCGATACATAAGCAGGAAACCACTACAGAGAATTATAAATAAAATAATCGCGGTCCAGGTAATAATGCGCCCACCAGGACCAACCGGCAAGTCGTGGGTACTGAAGATAATCTCGACGTCATTAAAAGGCGGTGACAGTCGCGTGCGGTAGAGTAGCTCTCCCTTAACTTGTGCCCAACTAACATCAGTACGACTTGCTAAATAGTTCGAACTACGACGACCGCTGATAACTGAGAGGATATCGCCGTTGTATGCAATGGACAGGTCGTTCACCTGCGCCAAAGTGGCATCCTGGAATATAGGATTAATAATATCCTGTAGGAAATTCTTTGACTCAACTAAAATACCCTGGATGTAGCGGTGATCATTACGCCACGCTTTACGATACAAAACAAATTGACCGCTTTGCAATAAGCTAAATTCAAATGGATCAACTTCACTCTCAAATATTTCAATCTTGGGAGAGGGTTTGTTTTCCCGACCTGTATCTTTATCACGCTTAGCTTCTTGTTGGCGTATGCGTTGCTCAGGCAGTGCAGTACGCTCTTTACGCGTTCCTGCTCTTTTTTTACGAGCCTTTTCTTTGCTTTGTTTTTTATACTCTTCTTTTTGTTTACTGCGTGCATCTTCGGCGTATTGTTTTTCAAGCTTCAGATCTTCTACTTTGCCAAGGGAGTAGGGGGCATTAGCCGTTTCATTTTCTTCTACGGGCCGGTCTGATGATGATTTGCTGCGGCCGAGTTGATCAAATCCCGATTGCGATAAGACTTCATCTGTCCTGCTATAATCAGGCCCCGCTCCAGTTTCAGCTTTAGGTTTTGCGTCACTCTCTTCAACACTAGCTTCAAGACGAGCCTGACCACTTCCATTTAAGTCATCCGAATAAGCTCCGGTCGGTTTAGTCGTGACTGGTTCAGGTGTTGACAGTGTTGCCGTCCCTACATCGGTGACGCCGACACGGGCTGCACGATCAGGTTTGATCAATTCATTTTTACCAAGAATATCCAACACTCGTTGTTGTTGCTGCGCTCGTTCGGCATATTCTGTTTCAGAAATACCGTAACTGGAAATATCATCACCTGTATCGGGTAACAGAGGAGAACTAAACTGTCCCTGGTTATCGATCTGAAAATAACCGATGATACCGGCGATCTCAGATTGTTGCGCAAGATTGGATAGTGGTGATCGTTGCAGGAAGCTGGCGGAAGGATCGCCGGCGACATTCAAAAAGCTGTAGTCAGCGAAGGCGCGGGCCTCTTCTTTTATAATTAAATTAACAAACTGATTATCAATTCGACTCGCCAGCTCTTCAGCGAGTTGGCGCTGTTGATGATAGGCCTCCCATTTGAATTGATCATAAGTTTTATAAATCAATACGCTGGTTGGAATGAAAAGCGCTAAAAAGAACACCGCGAGAATAAGCCTGAGGTGTTTTTTTTCAAATTGGCGGAATAGACGCTTTTTCATGTGAATATATTGGGCTAGCGTAATTTAAGCGCTGGCTTGAGTCATCAACCGGTAACCCGCGCCACGTACGGTCACAAGAAAGTTTGGATTTGATGATTCATGTTCGATCTTGCGTCTTAGCTTAGCTATATGAATATCGACGGTACGGGTTTCAATGTCGAGGTCCTTTGCATAGCCCCAGATCTTGGTAAGCAGCTCTTCACGTGGAACCGGCCGCTCTTCATGGGTCTTAAGATATTGCAGGATTTCTATTTCGCGACGGGTAAAGGATAGCTCAGTATTTTTGCGCTTACCAGACAGGTTTCTGGTATCGACGAAGGTGTCATTATCAAGCTGTATTTGGTTTTCCTGTTCTGCGGCGACCTTGGCACGTCGTAACACGGCCTGGATGCGTAACACGAGTTGTGCAACTGAGAAGGGTTTTGCTACATAATCATCCGCGCCCAGCGACAGGCCCTGGATAATATCTTCATCGCTGGTTTTCGCCGTTAACATGATAATCGGTTGTTCACGGTCATTCTCACGAACTCGATTACAAATCTCAAAGCCGTCCATACCGGGCAGCATGACATCCAATAGGATTAGATCATATTGCCCTGACTGTGCCTTTTTGAGACCATCAATGCCTTCCTCAGCGAAATCAGTATCGTAGCCATGATAGACAAGTACATCTATCAAGCCTGTACGAATCGCGGCTTCGTCCTCTACAACTAGAATGCGTAATTTTCTATTCCCAGATTTTATATTCATAGCATTTCCACTTAATATTACATATAGAATAACAGTAATTGACGATTTGGCATGTAAAACTTTTGTAAATACGGGCTATAAGCTTTTACGCTCAGCTGTCTAAAATTTCCCCGTCGCCACGCCTAAACTCCTTTTCAGACTATGAATTTTGCTGAGAATATTCTGACAAAGGAGATACAAAAATGGCACTAATTAACCGGTTTTCCAGGCTCTTCAGGGCTGATCTGCATGCGGTTCTCGATCGCATAGAAGAACCTACCATCTTGCTTAAGCAAGCGGTACGTGAAATGGAAGATGACGTTGTTCAGGATGAGCGCAATTTGAAAATTCTTGCACATGAACTGGAACAGATCCCCGTTCTGGAAGAGGAAATTGAGAAGACGCTTAATGAACTGCAAAAGGAAATTGAGCTGTGTCTTGATTCTGATAATGAAAAGCTGGCTCGTTCAGTGATTAAACGTAAGCTGGAATGTCAGCAACGTGCCAAACGTCTAAGGGTAAAGTCAGACACATTGGAAAAAGAAGTGGCTGGCCTGGCTGGACGCCTCGACAACAATCGAGGTCGCTTAAGTGCAATGCAACAAAAGCTGGAAATTCTCGAGGAGGACAAGAGCAATAGCATGCAACAGGCAAGCGTTTGTGATGTTGACGTGACTATTTCAGATGATGACATTGAAGTCGCATTGTTAAAAGAAAAACAGGCGAGGACGTCATCATGAAACGACCTACATTCTCCGAAGGCATTATCGTTGCGGTGTTGGCCAGTCTGGTAGTGACCGTTGCATTTACTGTTTTATCTACTTTTTTCCCTACACGCTGGTTGCTGCATATCATGATCGCAGGTGTCAGTTTTGCTTACGTCTGTTACTTGTTAGTCCGCAGCCAGGAAAAGACGGGCAGGCTGATTGTTATTGCCGTCTGGAGTGTCGTGACCGTTGCAGCCGGATTATTTTCACCAAGTACCCTTATTACGTTATTTATACATGTTGGATTGATCTGGGTGGTGCGCGCGCTTTATTACTATACAAGCCTGACCATCGCACTTATGGATTTGGGGCTGAGCTTGTTCGCTATCGCAGCGGCGATTTGGACCTTGATGTATACCAATAGTTTGTTTTTGAGTGTTTGGTGTTTCTTCCTGGTTCAAGCTCTATTTGTTGTGTTGCCTGTAGATCTTAAGTCGGCTTTCCAAAAATCTAGTAAGAAAGATAGTACTGATAAGCCATTAACCGATGACACATTCGAAAATGCTTATCACTCGGCAAAAGTAGCGCTTCGTCAATTAACAACCCAACGTTAAGAATATAAACAGGAGGGGTTTCCCATGTCAGCACGTCATTCAATGAAATCAAAAGTACTAGCGATATCACTTTTTGTAGTGACCGCGGGTGTTATCGCACTTTATCCTATTTATCAAAAAGGTAACGCGATAACAGGAGGGACAGCTCCGATCCAGATAGATCCTGGTCAGGTAGATCCAGTCAAACAAAGCCAGGCAAAAAAGATCGAACTGGTCTTCGCACTGGATACCACAGGTAGTATGGGTGGCCTAATCCATGCGGCAAAGGAAAAAATATGGTCAATTGCCACTAACATGGCGCAGGCCGATCAGGCACCGGAAATTAGGATTGGTCTTGTTGCCTTTCGTGACCGAGGTGATGAATACATCACTAAAGTGATTGATTTATCCAGTGACCTGGATAGTGTTTATGCACAACTAATGGACTTTAGCGCCAATGGTGGTGGCGATGGGCCTGAGAGCGTTAACCAGGCATTACATGACGCGGTGCATAAAATTACCTGGAGTAAGGATAACGATGCATTCCAGGTTATCTTCCTGGTCGGTGACGCACCACCACATATGGATTATCAGGATGATGTTAAATACCCAGTATCAATTCAGGCCGCTGTCGATAAAGGTATACTGGTCAATACCATTCAGTGTGGTAATGATCGTAGCACCTTATCGAAATGGCAAACTATGGCATCGTTAGGTCATGGGCGCTTTTTTAATGTCGCTCAGGATGGCAATGCCGTTGCGGTGAGCACACCTTATGATGAAGAGTTAGCAACATTGTCATCGGAAATGGATCGTACTCGTTTGTATTACGGTAGCGAGGCCAAAAGAAAGGAGAAGAAAAGGAAACAGGAGGCGACTGATAAACTGCATGAAAGTGCCTCGGTTGAGTCGCGTGCACGACGCGGTATGTTCAATGCCTCTAAGAGTGGCAAGAAAAATCAGATTGGTGATGGCGATTTGGTAGAGGACGTGGCCTCAGGGCGGGCGGATTTAGCAACAGTACCGACTGAAAATCTGCCTGAAGCGATACGCGAGATGCCCGTGGTTGAGCAGCAAAAATTAATTGAGGCTACCGCGAAGAAACGCGCCGAACTGGAAGCTAAAATGAAGGAGACAGCCGAGAAACGTTCAGCTTATATTCGTAAGCAAATGGAAGCGCGGGAAAGTACAGCAGACTCTCTTGATGATCAATTAGTGGGTGCGCTTCGGGATCAGGCAAAGGATAAAGGTCTGAATTATACGGGTGAGTCTATAACATATTAAACGTGTGAATACACACTTGGTCTAGAGCCCGCAATACTTAACATGGTGCGGGCTCTTTAATTTTAAAGCTAAGGTTATTGACTCAATAATTGAGGGAAATGCTTAGTTATTATTTTCACGGTTATTACTTAGGCAAACATAGTTAGTATCAAATTCATTGTTTATACTTAAGCCATAATAAAATATATATGGAGGGAGACTGTGAATACTCATACTGAGCATGAATCGGGGAATGGACCTGAGAACCCGGGCAACCACGACCCTCTTAATCCTAATGAGCTCCCATTTGTTGCGCCCTGCAAGATACTAGATACATTTGCTGCCTTTAACTGGTTAAAACTGGGTTGGCAGGATATTAAACGTGCTCCCAAGCAAAGCCTGACTTATGGCGCGGTGATGTTCGCTATTAGTTACCTGATTAGCATTATTAGTTATCAGATAGGTGATGTTTACCTGCTTGCTGCAATGTTATCGGGTTTTCTTCTAATGGGGCCTGTGTTGGCCATTGGTCTCTATTCTATTAGCTGTCAGCTGCAGAATAATCTTCCGCCGCGCCTGGGCTATTGCCTGCGTGAGGGGACTCGTCACTTAAGTAATGAAATGATTTTTGCTGCAATTTTACTTGTGGTCTTTCTTATCTGGGCAAGGGCGGCCGCGATGTTACATGTATTTTTTCCCGTTGAAGCTCAGCCAAAGTGGGAGGACTTGGTTGTCTTTCTCGGCATTGGTTCGGCAGTAGGTGCAATTTTCGCAACTATCATCTTCAGTGCGGCAGCTTTTTCATTGCCTATGATCATGGATAAGAAAGTGGATATGATTACAGCGATTATTACCAGTGTAAATGCGGTGTTACGCAACAAGAAGGCGATGTTGGTATGGGCCATCATTATTCTATCGTGCGTTATCATTGGCATATTAACGGCATTCATTGGGCTCATCATATTATTGCCTTTGATCGGACATGCTACCTGGCACGCCTACCAGGAAACCATTGAAGCGGTTGCCTGGCCTGAACACGATTAATCATATTTTTAAACTACAATCAAAAATTACTGAATAGCTCTAATTTTGTAGGTTGAATGGCAGGCAACACAATTTTTCATTAACTCGGATAGCTGTTGAAGGCTATGTTGTGGGTCACCAAGTTGTTCTGCATCAAGTGCGAGTAAGTCAAATTTCTTGTGCGTATCACGTCCTAGCTTTTTAAATGAAAGTGGTAGCTTAGCCATAAGTGGTCCAGGCATTCCTTCTTGCGCCTGGACGCCAGCGGTACTCGCCGCTTTCTGAACTTGTGACATATCTTCCTTGCTTAGTCCTTCCGATATTGCCTGGACACTGCTAAGAAAGGTTCGCATTTCAGACAGGACTAAATCGCGCTCAGCCGGCTCAAGCAGTAACGCGTGTCTATCATCACCGTCTGCTACAATTGATTCGACAGAGCCGCTGAGAACAAATTTATAGCTCATCATTGTTACTGCAATGAAAAGGACAGCTGCCAGTGACCAACCTAATTTACACATCGTATTTTTAACTCTACTAATCATAGTCCTCATTTAATGCTTTGAGAAAGGCGACCAGTGGTGCGACGTCATCTCCGGTGATATTAATTGAGTTCAACGCTGGGTCGGCATTGCGCAATAACCCCTGTTTTGCGAGTGTGCTGTTGGTAACATAAAAAGCAACGGTCTCATTTAATGTATTAAACTGGCCGGCATGCATATAAGGATTGGAGTGCCCCAGATCGCGTAGTACCGGTGTTTTGAATGCGGCAACCGTCTTGGGCAGTAAGTTAGATGCTGAACAGGTTTTGCTGGCGGCTTGTTCACAAAGAATCTTGCTTAGCTTTGCCTGAGGTGCCGGCATGTCAGGGTTAGCAAAAACATTCCATAAACCTAAATCAACATAGCCAGGTTTATCCAGGTTGACGAGTGAACGAAATGGACCCGTGGCTTTCGGGTGTTTTGCTGTCGCGGGTAAATATTGATTATAGTTTTGGCTGCGAGTTTTTAAATCGGGAATTTTCAGTTTTGCAAATTCACCCGCACCGTGTAGCTCATCATAGCGAATTTGTGACAAGCCGGTATTGTGGAAGCTAAAGTCTGAAAAATGCGGCGCAGCATGACAGCTCACACAATTTCCACCGCGAACATTATGGTTACTGTCACCTTTACTTCCAGGAGTTAGAAACAACTTTAATCCTTTCAGCTCCTGAACACCGAAGGTAAAAGGTTGTTTGTGGTATTTAAACTTCCCATCGTTAGCTGTAACAAACTTTGGAGATTCAAGTTTATTTACTGCGTCTAATAAACGTTGGGCATAGTTTTTTGGCGACTCATCTTTTTCAGGTTGTTGAGGCAGGTCATTGAGAGCTAAAAAAGTATCATAGGGGCTGCCGATGTAGTTACCTTTTTCGTCTGTCGCAAAATTAAGATCATTCACATAGGCCGTAATGAGGTTCGCGACAGCATCAAAAACCTGTTGGTCGCTAGCCTTGGCAACATCCAGACGATACTCTTCTGGCAGACGAAATTCTGCGGGAATATCTTTTGCACTACCAGTTAAAACGCGTTGATAGCTGCCACCGAATTCTTTGCCGAGTTCATCTGTGCCATCGTCAGTTCTTATAATGTTCGCGACGTGTTTTATGGCCCGATCTTTTTCATCGGCCAGCCAGCCATAGTTTCGGCCACTTAAGGTGGCTCTGACCAGGTCTTCCATGCTGTTGAATTCACCGTCGAAGTGAAACAGCATGCCATGCTTGCTAGCAACGCTGATGTTGACCAACGACATGGAGTTACGTGGAGTGAAGTGATTACCGTCTTTGCGATCAGGGATCAGGCTGTTGTGTGTGAAATCGGCATAAGTGCGCATGCCTGTCTCTTCCAGGTGTTCATCCACCATGTGGCAGGCGCGGCAGTTCATGGTCTTGCCTGCAAAAGGGCCGCGCAGTGGTTGGTCCATGGTTGGGGTAAAGCGCAGTGCGAGATCTTCCTGACCGGGATTGGCGTAGTAGGCCTGAGCAAATCGGGTCTCTAGAAAAAGACGCTCACCAATAGCGATCTCTGCTGGGTCGGCATCTGTGGCATCGGCTTTTTCATTTGTATCCGCAGTGCAGGAAACATTACTGATTGATCCAAGGATAATGGCAATGCCTATCAGGTGAGAAGTTAATTTCATAAGTGTTCCTTAAATGCTTAATTAATTCTGATTATTTTTTTCTGCGTTTTAACCAAATTGTAAAACCAGTAATGGCGAGCAGCAAAAGCGCGACACCTGCCAGATCCACTAGAAGTGTACCTGCTCGGGTAGCGATACGACCGCTATGCAAATCCAGTAATAGACGCTCCCAGCTAATACTATGGCCTTCTGCGAATAATAGCTCTGTCAGCTCTTTTGGTACATATGCCTGTTGCGACCAATTGATACTGTCAGCTTTAACTGGTTGCCAGGCTATTAAGTCATTGTCTGCCTTGAAGACGCCTTGCTCGGTATTAATCGTGACGTTATTGCCTTGAGTACCAATTGATACAATATCACCGAGCTTTTCTCCAGGTGCACTGATTTTTTCAATTATTTCACCATCAATGGTGAGTAACCAAATTTCCTCCGAGGTCGCCAGCGCATAAAAGTGAGCGGTAATAACAGCACCACGTAGTGGCTGCATACTCTCTGCAATAACCTGATCGTTAAAATAGATTACATCATTCCAGTGCGACAACCAGTTATTTTCGATTTTATATCCCGGTAGCTGCTCAGGTAGTTTAATGTCGTACAAGTTCAAAACGGTTGAGTTGTTGATATAAGCCTTGTCCAGGCCTATGTCACTCGTGTGGTTTAATAAAATCCCGGTGATGGCTAAATGAATTGCGACTATAGCCACAGTCAAACCGATATGACGATGCCACCATAGAAGAAAGCGCATCGGTATTTTTTTGGGTTTAGTTGCCATCAGATTTAACTACTATTGAATGCAAATATAATGCTAAATGCGACAAACGAGTTACTGCCTTAACTGATAGTGTTGCGCCGGATATACCATCAATACGTTTAGATAAATTTCCTTCACTAGTTAAGGTGGCATTAGAAAATTGTTGTGTGAACTCGTTTCGTTTTATCTCCCAGCCACGACTTTCCCTAAAAATGAGCACTTTTACTTTTTCTATTTTGTTGTCGTTGATCACAATACCTGTGGTAATGAACTTCTCCTTCCCTATTTCCTCAAGTATCCAGACGCTACGTTTTCCTTTTGACCAGTAACGTGTGCGAAGACTAGCTGGTTTATGTTTGAGAATGGAGGTTGCTTGTTTGCCAGTTTCACCTGTGAACCAGACAAATTTTGGTTTGGGAACCTCACCACTAAATACATCATCCAAAAAAGCATCGGGGTGTTGGTATACACCCCGTGCTTGAATGATGGTTGTAACCATCAGAAGAATAAAAAATAAATACTTACGCATAGTCGCTATATTGCTGTGTTAGAACTGGTATCCCACACCTATATTGATACCATCGTATTCGCTGCTACCTGTAGGTGCATCCTGATCCTGATAGTCGATTTTAAGCACAACATCTGCATGTGGCCAGTAGTTCAGGCCAACATCAACTTGACTATACTCAGAGTCGGTTGCATCGCCAGCACGATTGTCCCACTCGTTGTAACGGGCAAACACTCCCCATTGCTCATTGATTCGGAAACTCGGTTCAACATACCAGCCTGTTTGCTCATCTGCGCCAACTGAAGCTGGTCCCGATCCATCAAGATCCCAGGTTGCATATAGCGCACGCAGGTTGAAAGGACCTTTTTGCCAAACAGCATGAGCTTCTATCAGATTTGCAGAACCCGCTGTGGCATCGGTACTCTGCGTAATATCTGACTGGTGTTGTAATGTGGCAGCCAACTCAAGACCTGGAACACCCGACCATTTTATACGTGCGGTATAGGCTAGATCATCGGCGGCGGCTTTCGCACTCTTTTGACGGCCGCTACGCACGGCATAATTACTAGTGCTGCTAGTATTTAGACCAGAGTGGGCTGCAACATCCAGACTAATACCACTATCAAAGCGAGTAGAGTAAGCGGCACCGGCTTCCCACCAGGTAGATGGGATAATATTTTTCTCAACGTTGTTGCGCTCTACACCGTAAAAGGTGGGGGGCTCGTGAGTTTCGTTAAGGATACCGACAGGCACTAAAAACACACCAGCTTTGCCCGAAGCAGTCTCTGAAAGATCAAACTCGATATAAGCTTGTTCCAGTTCCAGCTCTCCAGGTCCTGAACCGTCTGAAGTGTCTTCTACTAACGCATGCTCCAGTTCCAGTTCACTAACAAAACGAATAGTGTCACTAAATTCATGACTGAACATCAAGACAAAACGATGGAAGTCGATTTCTTTTGTGTCGCTACCGCCAGGATTTTTGTTGTCCAGGTTGTTGTAATGCAACTCACCATATCCACCGATGTGAGTTTTAGAATGGCTGGAAGATGGGTTGTTTGATTTTTCCATGGCGCTCATCGCCGCATCGAGTTGTTGCTTAACTTCTATATATTGCTTTTTTACTTGCTCTATATCCTTGTGAAGATGTTCTACATCTTCGCTGGAATGCGCGTAGCCAGTGAGTCCCAGACAAAGGGCGATGATAGTAGTGCGGTTGATCACGATGACCTCCAGTTTTAGTAAATACTTAAATACTTATTCAATGGTTTGGCACTATACTTAAATAGGAATCTAAATGCAAATCATTCGCATTAACAAATACTAAAAATATGAAGGTCAGCAACAGTTTGAAAAATATAGAGATTTCTGAGAGTGAGGACTAACTATTCAGCTAGCTCTGGCTTACTGAGGGCGCAAAACAGCAAGAAAAATGATGGCGATCAGGATCAAAACGGGGAATTCGTTGAACCAGCGATAAAACACGTGGCTACGAGTATTACGGTCGTGCTTGAAATCCTTGACCAGCTTAGCGCAGTAAACGTGGTAGGCCACCAGTACCACAATTAGTCCCAATTTGAGCTGCAACCAGAGCTCAGTAAAATAATCGCGGGTGAATAGCAACCAGATGCCAAAGATAAGGGTTAGCACCATGCCCGGGGTCATAATGCCAAAGAACAGTTTACGTTCCATGATTTTGAAGCGTTCGAGACTGGTCCGATCCTCCGACATGGCGTGGTAGACAAACAGGCGCGGTAAATAAAATAAGCCAGCAAACCAGGTGACCATGAAAATTAAATGGAGAGCCTTGAGCCAGAGCATTATGATTGCTTCTCGGAAGATTTCGGCCCAGCAGATTTCAGCCCGGCAGATTTCAGCATAGTCACGATCTGGGCATGCAACAATTTCATATCCATCTCACCGATTTTCTGTCGCACGATCTGTCCTTTGGGGCTGATCAAAAAGGTGGTTGGCGTCAGGCGAATACCACCAAAGGCACGTGAGGCCTCATTGATTCCATCATAAACGAGGGGATAGGGGATTTGCTTTCGTTTTTGCATCTCCAGGATGTGGTCAGGGCGATCATAGGACATAGCGACCCCAATAATCTCCAATCCTTTCGGCGCCAGTTCTTCATAGAGTTCGATCAAGTGAGGCATTTCCTTGATACAGCCCTGGCAGGATGTCGCCCAAAAGGTCACGAGTACTGGACGGCCTTTTAGCGCCTTCAGATCAATGGTCTGTTCGGAGTTAAATACCGACACTTTTAAGTCAGGGGCAGGCTGGACACCGGCGGGACTGAACCAGATATAGGCCATGCTGATTAATAAGACACCGACAAAGCCGGCAATGATCCAATCTCGAATTGATAGTTTCTTCATGTCTGTTCTGATCCTGACAGTTATCTAATTATTTAGTCGCTTTCTGCTTTGATTCATCTTGCTCGCTCTGGTTCACTATTACGCCGATATAAGCCTCGGCCATGGCCTGATATATCGGTTTCGGGCAGATCCAGCGGGAAATCCCCTTGGCGATGAGTGCGGTTGCCATCAATGGCAATAGCATGGATGAATTGTCCGTCATTTCCATCACAATAATCAAAGCAGTCAGTGGTGTCTGTGCGACGCCAGTAAAATACCCAACCATGCCCAGCATGGCCAGTACTGCGAGCGGAATATAGGGGAAAAACTCCGAAATACTAGCCCCCAGACCTGCACCAATGGATAAGGACGGGGCAAAGATGCCACCCGGGATGCCGCTCAGGTAGGAGGCAATCGTCGCGATATACTTATATATAGGGAACATCACATCGGGTTGAGCGTTACCGGTAATCAGATCTTTGGCCTCGTGGTAGCCCGTGCCAAAGGTTTGGCCTCCGGAGAGGAAACCCAACAGGCTGATGGCCAGGCCACAGGCAAAAGCGAGGCTGAAGGGATGTTTCTTCGCAAAATTGGTAATGAGTTTCGTGAGTAGCAATAACAGGCTACTAAATGTCCCGCCAAAGAAGCCGCCCAGGACACCGCAGATTAAAATGGCGGGCCAGGCCTCTTTGATAGTCGTTGTAGCATCGGAGATGCCGAAGTAGGTGTAATTCCCCAGGATAGTCAGGGCAGTAATGCCGGCCAGAATAACAGCGATCAATAGGATGCCGCTGGTGCGCTCATGGAAGGAACGGCTCATCTCCTCGACGGCAAACATAATTCCGGCAAGTGGGGTGTTAAAGGCAGCCGAGATCCCTGCGGCACCGCCGGCCAGAATCAGGCCACGGGTAATGTCTTTACCTCTAAACGGCGCAATCCGTCGTAGCGAGTACATAATCGCCGCGCCGATATGCACGGTGGGTCCTTCGCGGCCAATGGAAGCACCACTGAGTAGGCCGCCACAGGTCAACAGCATTTTACCGATCACAATTCTGGGCGACAGGATAAGGGATCGGGCGTGGCTGCTGTGCATGCTCAGGCTCGCAATCGCCTGTGGAATCCCGCTACCTTCCGCTCCCTTAAAGACATAGCGGGTCAGTATGGCTATCAGCACCAGCCCCGCCGGTGGAATTAGGAGCGAGAGTAGGGGATACGAGCGATAAAAGTTTCTGAATAATTCATCTGACTCGTAGCTAGCCAGGGCAAATATGGCCGCTACCGCACCAATCGTGATGGCGCCACCCCAGAACATCATGCGCAGTTTCCACTTGCGGGTGGACATTACATAGCGTCGGACGTTGTGAATGTGTTTCTTATGCATTAGTGCATTGTATTGCCTGCTGAGATGCATTGCAGTCTCTCATCTGTGATATGTGAGGCTTCTCTTTTACATAACATCAAGTTCTCAAGTATCATGCACCATCAAAAGGCATTATATGGACAGAAAGTAGGATGAGTAAGAAGATCAAAGTCGGAATTGTTGGTGGCACAGGTTATACCGGTGTGGAGTTATTGCGTCTGCTAGCGTTGCACCCGGAGGCGGAGATAACCGCCATCACCTCCCGCTCAGAGGAGGGTCTACCCGTTGCGCAGATGTTCCCAAACCTGCGGGGTCACCTCGACCTGGCTTTTAGTCAACCGGATCCAAAAATACTTTCACAATGTGATGTGGTCTTTTTTGCGACCCCGAATGGCACCGCGATGAAGCTGGTGCCTGAATTGCTTGCGGCGGGAACACGTGTTATCGACCTGGCCGCTGATTTTCGTTTGCGCGATAAAGATGAGTGGCTGCAGTGGTATGGCATGGAGCATGCCTGTCCCGATCTATTAAAAGAAGCGGTTTATGGTTTGCCTGAAATTAATCGGGACCAGATCAAATCGGCAAAGCTAGTGGCAAATCCAGGCTGTTATCCGACTGCGGTGCAACTTGGCTTTATGCCTCTACTCGAAGCGAACCTGGTTGAGCCGAACCAGTTGATTGCAGATGCCAAGTCAGGCGTGAGTGGTGCCGGTCGAGGTGCGAATGTGGGCACCTTGTTGGCAGAAGCAAGTGAGAGTATGAAGGCCTATAATGTAGCAGGTCATCGTCACTGGCCTGAGATTCGTCAGGGCCTGAATGGTATGAGTCAAGAGCAAGTTGGTTTGACCTTTGTACCACACTTAACGCCGATGATAAGAGGTATCCATGCCACGCTCTACGCTAAATTGAACGACAAAGGGACTGATTTGCAGCAGCTGTTTGAACAACGCTATCAGTCAGAGCCGTTTGTTGATGTGATGCCAGCGGGTAGCCATCCAGAGACGCGTAGTGTGAAGGGTGCCAATCATTGTCGCATTGCCGTGCATGTACCTCCGAGCGGTGACACGGTGGTCGTCTTATCGGTGATTGATAACCTGGTCAAAGGTGCCGCGGGGCAGGCAGTGCAAAACATGAATATTATGCTTGGAATAAATGAAACAGCTGGCCTGGAAGTAATTGGATTGGTGCCATAGATGTCGTTAGTAGTAAAAGCTCATCAACCCTGGAAGATGCGAATTATATTCGGATTGGTAATTTTTGCTTTCATCACGATCGGCTATTCATTGTATGAATACGGTCGCTTTAGTGCCGGCTTTGACAGTATTGAAGCGGATGACGATCATGCTGTTTTACTGGACCATGTGAGTGAGTTGGAAGAAAAGATCGATCAACTCGATGAGCAAAAGGCCGTACTTGAACGCGCCGCCCAGATCGAGCGTAAGGCCTACGATGAACTGGATACTACGTTGAAAGTTCTGCAGGCAGAGATCCTGGAATTAAAAGGTGAGTTGGCTTTTTACCGAGGCATTGTCTCGCCCAAGGACGCGGCTCATGGATTGTACTTACAGCGCTTTCGAGTGGAGTCAAATGGCAAGCCAAACGGCTATCAATTTAAGGTGATCCTGACACAAGTTTTAAAGAATGACCGCTCCGCAACCGGTGTTATTCGTATTAAAATAGTAGGGACGCAGGGTGATAAGCCGAAGGTGCTTAATTTAAGTCAGGTAACTGAGAAGGCGGTCAAAGAGCTCAAGTACAGTTTTCGTTATTTTCAAAGCCTGGAAGGTGAGATGACCTTGCCTTCAGGATTTACGCCACAACGTGTTACTGTCTCAGTGGTTCCAAAGGATCGACATCGCAAGGAACCCTTTGAGAAGACATTTGATTGGCCAACATAGGAGAAGGAACCCATGTGGGGTAATAGTAAGAAACCAAAACAAACGGCACAGATCGATTCCTTAATTGGACAAAACAGTGAGATCCACGGTGATGTAATTTTCAGTGGAGGCTTGCATGTTGACGGCAAGGTCGTCGGCAATGTGATCGCTGCAGAAGGTGATGATTCAGTACTAACCTTGAGCGAGCGCGGCACCATCGAGGGTGAGGTGAAGGTGCCTAATGTCGTGGTGAATGGAACCGTGATTGGTGACGTACATGCACTGGCCCATGTGGAACTGGCGGCCCAGGCGCGTGTGCATGGCAACGTGTATTACAGCCTGATTGAAATGGCGATGGGGGCTGAGGTCAATGGCAACCTGGTCCATACGGCCGATAATTCAGTCGTCGCGATGCCGACTAAGGTCGCGAGCGGTGATTCTAAAGGGGCAGAATAGACTTGATTTCGGGGCATTGACCCCTACATCTGGGGTATTGAAGTTTACGATAAAGCCTCATAAAGTATGTGGTATATGGCCCGGGTTTATTAAGAGTGGATGTTGATATGAGTGAAGCAGCACAAGAGTCGTTACTGGTTTTTACTGACAACGCAGCAAATAAAGTAAAGCAATTGATTGCAGAAGAAGGCAATGATGAGCTGAAATTACGCGTGTTTATTACGGGTGGTGGTTGCTCCGGTTTCCAATACGGTTTTACCTTCGATGAAAACCAACAAGACGGCGATACCATCGTTGAGAATAGCGGTGTGACTCTGTTAGTCGATCCAATGAGCTTTCAGTATTTAGTCGGCGCAGAAGTGGATTACAAGGAAGACTTATCCGGTGCCCAGTTCACTATTAATAACCCGAATGCAACGACAACCTGTGGTTGTGGTTCTTCCTTCTCTGTTTAGCTGATTCGCCTGGCGGATTAGCTTTTAGGCCTAACTGGCTGAATTTCAAACACGTTTTATTTACTGGATAGCTGCCACATAGTGGTGGTGTGCTATCCTTTAGCTTGTCTAATTTATCCCACCGAAGACCCCATTATCTGTTTGGTGATGGTATGGCGGTTTTCTGGTTCCAATCTCGATTTTTAGGGAGAGAGAAATGAGTGAGTACCTACCGGGCCTTGCTGGTGTACCGGCGACCCAGTCCAATATTTCGGATATCGATGGCGAGAAAGGCATTCTTGCCTATCGCGGTTATCCCATCGAGCAGCTTGCCGAGAAAAGTACCTTCGAAGAAACAACCTTGCTAATGCTCGATGGCAAACTGCCTACGGCAAAAGAGCTGGATGACTTTGATCAACGTATTCGTGCCAGCCGACGGACTCAGTACCACATTCGTGACTTGATGAAGACCTTTCCCCCCAGCGGCCATCCCATGGAAATGTTGCAGACAGCGGTAGCCAGCTTAGGCATGTTCTATCCGGGTAATGAGTGCCTGACTGATGCCGATGCCTGCGAGGACCTGAACTACATCCACAATATGACGGTAGAGATCATTGCCCGCATGGCCACCATTGTTGCTATGTGGGAACACCTGCGTCGTGGTTATGAACCACCCGAGCCGCGCAATGATCTGAGTTATGCAGAAAACTTTTTATATATGTTTACTGGAACGGAGCCTGATCCGCTACTGGCGAAAATCATGGATGTCTGTTTGATCTTGCATGCCGAACACACCATTAACGCCTCGACCTTTTCAGTCCTGGTAACAGCCTCTACTCTGGCGAGCCCCTACAGTGTGATTGCCGCAGCCATTGGCACACTATCCGGTCCCCTGCATGGTGGGGCGAATCAGAAAGTGCTGGAGATGTTGGCTGAGATCGGTAGTCCTGACAAGGTTGAGAAGTATATCGACAATAAGCTGGCCAATAAGGAGATTATCTGGGGAATGGGCCACCGTGAGTATAAGACCAAAGACCCACGTGCCAAGTTCCTGGAAAAGCTGGTTGATAAATTACTGGAATCAAGAGGTGGTAACGTCAACCCGTTACTCGAGACGGCCAAGGAAGTCGAACGTATTTCAGAGGATCGCCTTGCCCACAAAGGTGTGTATGCCAATGTCGATTTTTACTCGGGTATTCTTTATCACGAAATGGGCATTCCCGCCGATCAGTTTACTGCTATTTTCGCGGTAGCGCGTTCAGCTGGCTGGTTGGCTCATTGGCGTGAGCAGTTAGGCGATAATCGTATCTTTAGACCTACCCAGGTCTATACTGGTGAGCCTTCACGCGATTATGTGCCAATCGAGCTTCGCAACTAGCAAATAAATAAAGGAATTTTATCTCTTATCGTCCCTTCTCAGGCTAAGCATTTTGGCTTATCTGCCGAGATCTATATGGATAGTCGTTTATAGCTAGGGGACAGCTCGCCTGATGAGTTTCAAAGATAGAATAAAATCGAATAAAAACAATATCTTAAGGCGTTATCTGCTCAGTGTCGCCTTGCCTCTGCTACTTTTGTTGCCAGTCCCAGCGCCTGTCCTGGCAGAGCAAGACCCCCTGATCATGGGTGTTTTACCACGAAGAAGCGCCGAACTGACTTTCGAAATGTTCACCCCATTGGCAAAGCATCTATCTACTGTACTCGGACGCCCAGTGACTCTGGAGACTTCCGCTAACTTCAAGGACTTTTGGGATGGTGTAAGCACACTCCGTTATGACATCGTTCATTACAATCAATATCACTATATTCGTTCTCATAAAAAACTTGGTTACGATGTGATCGCCATGAACGAAGAATTTGGTAAGGCTGCGATTTCGGGGACTATTATTGTGAGAAAAGATTCCATGCTCAAAAGTTTGCAGGATCTCAAAGGTGAAAAGATAGTTTTTGGTGGGGGCCCGAAGGCAATGATGAGCTATATCATTCCCACCTATTTACTACGAAAAGCAGGTTTGCAAGCTGGCGACTACCAGGAAGACTTTTCAAAAAAGCCGCCGAACTCCATTCTTTCTACTTATTTCAAACGAAGTAAAGCTGCAGGAATGGGCGACGTTGGTTTAGAGTTGCCGAGTGTGAAATCAAAGTGTGATACAACGCAAATGAAGTATCTTGCGGTTAGTGACCCTGTTGCGCATTTACCCTGGGCTGTTAATGGAGATATGTCGACTGAGCTAAGATCTAAAATTCAGTCGGTTCTGGTTAATCTTGGTAAGTCAGCTGAGGGTAAAAATATTCTAGAAAAAGCTAAGTTGACAGGCATTAACATAGCGACAGATGAGGATTATAACCGACACCGAGAGATTACCTTCGAAGTCCTCGGGGAGCAGTATTGAGTAACATGGGTATATTCAAAGGCGAAAGTACTCTTATCGACATAATGTGGCGCAATAGCCTGGCCGGTAAATTTGTGACGTTGACCGTGGTGGTTGTATTTGTGCTCATGGGTGCGAGCGCGGTTATTAACTATCAATCTCAACGAAGTGAACTCCTTTCAAGTATCGAAACACAAACAGAAATGTTAGGCAATTTTGTTGTTAGTATTTCACCTGAAGCACTCCTGTCCTATGATTTTGATGCGCTTGATAATTACATGGAAGAGATTAATAAGGGTGAAGACATTGTCTATGCCGTTATTATTTCCTCTGAGGGAGATGCGCTAACGTCCTATCTTGATCGTAGAAATAGTTATGTCGCATTCGAACTGACAAACCAGAAAACGATGAATGTTAAGGCTATCGTGAATAATATCAAACAGAATGAAAATATTATTCACCGTAGTTTCCCAATCTTTTTTCAGAAAAATATGCTTGGCCACTTCCATGTTGGTGTTGACAAAAACCGCGTTGAGCTAGCATCGCAAAAGAAATTGATTAACCAGGCAGTAGTTAGCACTGTTCTCACTCTTTTACTTGGAATGGGTATTTATGTGGTTTTTAAAACCTATGCAATGAGACCGATATTGCAACTGGTTCAGGCCGCACGCAGAATTTCCAAGGGTATGTTAGATAAGGCCGTTGATATACGGAGTGCGGATGAATTAGGTCATCTCGGAAGTGTCTTTAATCAAATGATGGATAAGCTGCAAAGCTCAATCAGTGAGAAGGATGAGGCGTTAAAGACAGTCCAGGAGCTGAACCAGTACCTTGAAGAGCGAGTGACGCAACGTACCCATGAACTCGAGGCCTTAAATGAACGCTTAGAGGAATTGGCCTTACATGATTCTTTGACTGGTTTACCCAATCGTTTTTCTATACAGGACCACTTAAACACAACATTAGCTGAATCTAAACGTGACAGCACATGTTTTACTGTGATTATGATGGACCTGGACAGGTTTAAGGAGATCAACGATACCCTTGGGCACGACTGTGGTGATCAATTGCTGGTTGAAGTGGGTCTACGTTTGCGTGATTCACTAAGGCCTTCTGATTTTATTGGACGCCTTGGCGGTGATGAGTTCGCAATCATACTACCAGAGACAGATGAGATCGGCGCAAAACTTGTGGCTAAGAAAATTCAGAAAATACTGGAGCCATCTTTTAACGTTGGCGAAATGGGTTTCTCCATTGCTGCCAGCTTTGGTATCGCGACTTTCCCTAAACACGGCACCACAACATCTACTATTCTGAAATCGGCTGACGTTGCGATGTATACAGCCAAGACTAAAAAGACGGGTTATGATGTTTATAATCCTGGTGCGGATAGTAATACCCCGGATCGCTTGAGCTTAATGGGTGAGTTACGCCAGGCTATTTATGACAATCAACTGGAACTGTATTATCAACCAAAGGTTGATTTGAAATCCTCAAGGATTACCGGAGTTGAGGCATTGATTCGTTGGAATCACCCTGAACGTGGTTTTATTCCTCCTGATGAGTTCATTCCAATGGCTGAGCAGTCAACGCTTATTCGACCTCTTTCATATTGGGTAATCAAATCGGCAATCGCTCAACATGAACAGTGGTATAAGGCGGGGATAGAAATCGTTGTTGCGATCAATCTTTCCATGCATAACCTGCATGATTCTGATTTTATTGTTGAGTTAGAGCGCCTGTTGGGTGAAACAGAAGTTCCAAACACGTCCTTCGAGTTCGAAGTTACTGAAAGCGCTATTATGAGTGATCCTGACTATGTAGTTAAAGTCCTTGATAAACTGGGGGCCTTGGATGTCAGTGTTGCGATTGATGATTTCGGAACAGGTTATTCATCACTAAGTCTTCTGAAAAAATTACCGGTGCATGCACTAAAAATTGATAAGTCATTCGTTATGGATATGGCGACTGATTCAGACGATAGAGCGATAGTTCAATCTATAATTGATATGTCACATACCCTGGGCCTGGATGTAATCGCTGAAGGTGTTGAAAATGGAACGGTAACTAAGCAATTAGCAGAGTTAGGCTGCGATAATATTCAGGGTTATTATATTAGCCGTCCGGTCCCCGCAGAAATGGTTACACCGATACTTGAAAATATAAAGTGGATCGAAAATCCTGACCCATCCAACAATGTTCACAAGCTTAGGTAGCTAGTTACATTCTTTATACACGGCTCCAAGCAATACAGGTTTGCTGGCACCGGTAACGCTTGGAATATTTGCCGGACGTTTTGTGAGTCGCTGTTGAGCTAACCATCCGAAGGCAGAAGCCTCAACCCAATCAGGATCCAGACCAAGTTCAGTTGTTGTTGCCAGAGAGATTTCCCCGAGCTGGGCCTGCAATAGTTCTAATAAAAACTGATTATGCGCACCACCACCACAGACAAAAACCTGTTGAGTGCCGGGTGCATGTTCTGCAATGGCACGTGCAATCGTAATGGTCGACAGTGATGCCAGGGTCGATTGCACATCCTGTGCGGGAATAGCGGTTAGGTCTATTTCTTTTTGCTTACATTTTTCTCGTAGCCAACTCAGATGGAAATACTCGCGGCCTGTACTCTTAGGTGGCTTTTTAGAAAAATAATTATCGTCTAGTAAAGCTTCCAGGAGACGTTTATTTAACTGTCCCTGGCTGGCCCAGGTGCCATGTTTATCAAAGGCCTGGTCTTTCTCTAATTGGATCCATTCATCGAGCAGACAATTTCCTGGCCCTGTATCAAATCCTGTTATGGCTTGTGTGTTATCAGCGGGCAGAATAGTCAGGTTCGCAATGCCACCTATATTAAGTATGGCGATGTTGTTCGATTTAGTTTGAGTGTTATTCTGGAATAAAAACTGATGGAATGCCGGTACCAGCGGGGCACCCTGACCGCCAACGGCCATATCCATGCGGCGAAAATCTGCGACTACTGTAATACCTGTTTTTGCGACCAATACGTTAGCATCGCCTAACTGCAAGGAGTTGGGGTGGTCGCCATCCGGCTGGTGAAAAATAGTTTGACCATGGTAGCCAATGGCCGTGATCTTACTGGGATCAACCCGATTATTTTTTAGTAAGGCGTTGACCGCATTTGCATTGAGGATGGCCAGTTCGTTATCAAGCTTGGCTTGATCCGCGAGGGCGTTTTGTTTGTCCTGGATGATATTGCTGAGAGTTTGCTTTATTGAATCGGGGTAGGCTTGGTACAGTGTTCCGATTAATTTGAATTGTTGTTTAGACAGATCAACCAGAGCAGCATCGACACCATCGATACTGGTGCCAGACATAAGTCCTATGTAGAGATCGTCCATGACAATTGATCATTGATGATTAAGAGCGATATTGGTTTCTTTGAACATCTCAATCTGGCTAATCAATGTGTTGGCATGTGACTTAAATGCCTGCTTATACTTTTTATTGATTGGTTTTGCGCTAGGTAATTTTACCGTTAGTGGATTTCGGTGTGCACCATTAACTCTGAATTCATAATGTAGATGGGGTCCGGTTGCACGACCAGAACTACCGACGTAGCCAATAATCTGTCCCTGCTTAACACGTTTACCAACATACATTCCGTTCCGGTATGAGTTCATATGTGCATAGAGTGTGCTGTAGCGACCACCATGTTGAATGATGATGGCACGCCCATAACCACCCTTACGACCTTTATGTGCAATTTTACCATCACCTGCGGCACGAATAGGCGTACCCCGAGGTGCCGCGTAGTCGACGCCTTTATGCATGCGCATCCGATTTAAAATGGGGTGCTTACGTTTACCAAAACGTGAACTGATTCGACGGAAATCAACCGGGGTACGTAAAAAGGCCTTGCGCATCGATAGCCCGTCTGGAGAATAGTAATCACTGCGATTACTCGCGTCGGTATAACGAATTGCCTTATAGGATCTACCCTGGTTTACAAACTCCGCGGCGAGTACAGCGCCGTTACTAATTTTTTCACCATTGAGGAAGTGCTCTTCATAGATCACAGTAAAGTGATCGCCTTGACGTATGTCGAGAGCGAAGTCGATATCCCAACCGAAAATATTAGCAAGCTCCATGGTCAGACTGTCGGACAGACCTGCCTCACGCCCTGCTTCGAATAAAGAACTGATGACCATCGCAGAAGCGTGATTGGTTCGTTTCTCAACATCTTTGTGGTGATACGATGCTACAAAACTGTCGCCATCGCGTTGGATTGCTAACGTCTCAAGTTGGTTCACTTCATAGAGTAGTGTTTGTAAACGGCCGTCTTGATCAACTTGAAAACGGAATGTTTGTCCGGGTTGGACATTGCGCAGGCGTCGGGTTTCTTTACCGAGCTTCATGATCGCGTGTAGTTCACTGGCTTCTAAAGCATTGCGTTTGAAAATAGCGGCAAGCGAGTCGCCTCTTTTCACTGTGGCAGTTTGCCACTGTTGTTGTTCTTGTGTGGTACTGGTGAGCTCAGTTCTTTGCTCAGACGACGGGATATCTATCGGTAGAACAAGCTGACTTTCAGGATCGTTGTTAATTGTTGAAACATGTTTTTTTGCTTTGGCATCAAGTGAGACGACCGAAACCAACGTGCCAATTACGGCTACTAAGGCGATGAGTACCAGCATGTGCAGGCGTTTGAACCGAACCGGATTCTGGCTCAATTCAGGATGAGCAATACTCTTAAAATCTCTTGTTAAGATTGACTTGTAATTCACGGAAAACCCTAGCTTTTTCTGTTTTTTAAAAGATAACCCTAAATAGCTCTTCGGTCAAATTTCCCCCAGCTTTAGCGCTTCTTTTTGTCGAATATGGGCCCAGTGTACCCAAAACCATTAGATATTGTATAGATTCATAAACAATGCCGGGCTGTGCTAACCTAGCCGGCTTTTACGACAGAGAAAAGACAAAACTATGGTCGATAAGATCAAAGCGAAGATTGATGAGAATTTAGCCATTATTAAGCGGGGCTGTGATGAGCTGCTACTCGAGACCGAGCTTATCGAGAAGCTTAAAAAGGGTAAGCCACTGAGAATAAAGGCTGGTTTTGATCCAACCGCGCCAGATCTTCATCTCGGTCATACGGTACTTATTAATAAGCTGCGTCAGTTTCAGGACCTGGGACATGAAGTACTATTTTTAATCGGTGACTTCACCGGCATGATTGGTGACCCAACCGGAAAGAGTGCGACTCGTCCACCCTTAACCCGCGACGACGTCATCGAAAATGCCAGGACCTATGAGCAGCAAATTTTCAAAATCCTGGATCCGGAAAAGACCCTGGTGATGTTCAACTCAAGCTGGATGAATAAGATGGATGTTGCCGACTTAATTCAACTGGCAGCAAAACACACGGTTGCTCGCATGTTGGAGCGTGATGATTTTGATAAACGTTATAAATCAGGGCAACCGATTGCGATCCACGAATTTTTGTATCCCCTGATTCAGGGATACGACTCAGTGGCCATGAAGGCGGATGTGGAACTGGGTGGTACCGATCAGAAATTTAATCTGTTGGTGGGTCGTGAACTTCAGAAACACTATGGCCAGGAGCCGCAAATCGTTTTGACTATGCCCATCCTTGAGGGACTGGATGGCGTGCAGAAGATGTCTAAGTCGCTTAATAACTATATAGGTATCCACGAATCGCCTGATGAGATGTTTGGCAAGATCATGTCGATCTCCGATGATTTGATGTGGCGCTATTTTGAGTTGCTGAGTTTTAAATCGGATGCGGAGATTAAGACTTTCCAAACCGAAATTGCGGACGGCAAGAATCCCCGCGACATTAAATTTGCATTGGCAGAAGAGATCATCGAGCGCTTTCATGATCAAGCCGCTGCTACTAAGGCCAGGGAAACTTTTATTGCGCGTTTTCAGAAAGGTGCGATGCCAGATGAAATAGAGGAAGTAACCCTGAAAGCCTCAGACGGAGAAATCGCAATTGCGAATCTTCTAAAAGAAGCAAAACTGGTTAACAGCACCTCAGATGCTATGCGTATGATCAAGCAAGGTGCTGTAAAAATTGATGGCGAAAAGGTTGAAGATAGCAAACTGCAAATCAAGATGGGCACGAGCCATGTGTATCAAGTCGGTAAGCGACGTTTTGCAAAAGTGACTGTTGATTAATCGTTTGTTTTAAGAAAATAAACAGCCCAAATGAAAGTCTGTTTTTCAATCTAGCTAGCGCGGAGAGTTATAGATTAATTATCAGCTATAGTTTTAGTGAAGAAATGTTAACTAAAGACAGACTAAATGAAGAAACAAGCCTATAGCATCCTATTCTTATGGATACTGGTCAGCCAGCTGGTTCATGCAAGTCAAACCCTGGTAATCAATACTACAGGTGAAAGCCCTCTTAACACATCAGAACATACTGGTTTCTTAGACCTTGTTGCAGCTGAGGCATTTCGTCGTAGTGGTCTTAAATTAGAAACAGTAATGCTACCTGCCGAACGTGGTCTAATGAATGTCAATCTAGGTATCGAAGATGGTGAGATGAGTCGGATTGCCGGTCTAGAAAAAGTTTATCCTAATTTAATCAGAGTACCTGAAACAATTATGGATTGGGAATTTTATGCCTTTAGCGAACTAAAAATAGATTTAAATGGTGGTTGGTCAGATCTTGCAAATTATTCCGTAGCATTCATTAATGGCTGGAAGATTCTTGAAAGAAATGTTCCTGCCGAGACTGAAATCACTAAAGTAAAAAATCCCGAACAGCTTTTTTACCTCCTGGCTCGAAAACGAACTCAAGTAGTGATTTATGAAAGATGGGCAGGTCTTCGGCAAATCAAACAACCCCAATTAAAAGCAGTCAGGCTGATCCAGCCTGCCTTGTCAAAACGAAAGATGTATATGTACCTTCATAAAAAACACAGAGTGCTGGCTATAAAAATTGCAGAGGCGCTAAAAAGCATGAAACGTGATGGCACCTATGACAAATTGGAAGAACAGATTCTAGAACCATTTAAATAATGGATAAGTATAAATCGACACATAAACGAATAGCCCGCCGCCTTATTGTTGCGGTAGTCCTGTTTAGTAGTTTCATTACAGTAATTACCAGTGCCTATCAGTTATATGGATATTATGAACGTGACCTCAATACGATTGAAGAGCATCTTGAACAGATAGAAACGGTTTACCTGTCAAATATTGGGACTCACACCTGGGTTGCAGATGAAGATGAAATACGCACGCATCTTCATGGATTGTTAAATCTGGAAGACATTGTTTATCTGGAAGTCAGAGAGCAAGGCCGATCCTGGGTTACGGCTGGCGTAATGCAAACAGAAAATAAGATCGAAAAAACGTACCCAATTTATTATATCCATCGTGGAGAGAGACATCATATAGCAGACTTATATGTGCAGGCCTCCCTTAATGAGGTTTATCAAAATCTAATCAACGAAGTTTGGAATATTCTCATTAGTAATGGCATTAAAACATTTTTAGTTACTGGCTTCATATTTTTGATTTTTCAGTATCTTGTCACTCGACATCTACATCACATAGCCGACTTTGCTGACCAGCTGACCTTAACAAACCTGGACTCAACGTTAACTCTCGATCGTAAAAAGCGAACCAACTACGATGATGAGTTAGATGTTGTAGTTAGTGCAATTAAAAAAATGCAGGCCAATCTGAAAGAATCTTTAAGGCATATAAAAGAACATGAAACGCGTCTGTCTATGTATGAAAAAATTATGTCGGCAACTTCGGATCAAATGGCATTCGTTGACAAGCATTATACTTACCTTGCTGTGAATCAGGCCTATTGCGCAATGTTTGATAAAGGGTATGAAGAAATTGTCAATCACACTGTATCAGACTTACTCGGCTTTGAGTATTTTCAGAATGTGGTTAAAGAACGTATGGATCAAGTATTCAAGGGTAAAAGTTTTGTTTTTGAATCTGTAGTGAAACGTCCCGATAGAACTGTTCCGGTAGAAATCACCTACACACCATATTATGGCGAGAGTGATGAGGTGCAGGGCGCTGTTGTTAATGTACGAAATATTAGTGAGCGTATACGTCATCATAACGTTTATCGCGCTCTAGCCCGGGCACCTTCGATAGATTTTTCTTTATTCTTAAAAGATAGTTTGCAACTGTTAGTAGATGTTTTTGATGCCAAGTTTGCGATGGTTGGCAGGCTGAATAGTGATAAAACTAAAGTAACTTCAGAAGCGCTATATATAAATAACCAGATTGTAGACAATATAACTTATAACCTTGAAGGAACACCATGTAACGAAGTTATCAACGCAGGTTCAAAAATTATAATCAATAATGTTAGCGAGAGTTATCCTGAAGATGACATGTTAATAGAATTTGGAATCAAATCATATTTTGGTTCTCCACTAGTCAATACGCAAGGCGAAAAGGTTGGACTTGTTTTAGTTATGGATGATAAACCACACACTGAGACAGACTGGTATGAAGATACACTCAGTGTTGTTGCTGCACGTATTTCGATGGAAATGGAGCGTGCAGATGCGCTCAGCGCCTTAGATGAACATCGTAAGAATCTGGAAATAGAAGTTAGGCGTCGAACTGCCGATCTACAACAAGCAAATAACGAACTTGAAAGTTTTGCTTATTCCGTGTCGCATGATTTAAGAACTCCCTTGCGCGCTATAAATGGTTTTACCCATATACTCGGTGAAGATAAAGCAGATTCACTTGATGAAGAAGGGCATCAACTGCTAAACAAAATTAGTTCGGCGAGTAATAAGATGGGAGCTTTAATTGACAGCCTGCTATCGCTCTCTCGAATCCGGCGTCATGAACTAGATGTGCAAACAGTTAATATTACTAAGTTATGCCAAACAATTATTGACGATCTGGTGGATGGGCCTGACTTGGATAAAACTCATTTTGAGATACAGAAGAATATCAAAGTAGAAGGTGATGCCATGTTGCTAAAGATTGCATTAGAAAATCTGATCATGAATGCCTTGAAATTCTCTGCTGCTAAAGAAAAACCAGAGATCAAAATCGGGGCAGAAAAACATAACAATACCTCTGTGATATACGTTAAAGACAATGGTGTTGGTTTTGATATGTCGTTTAAAGATAAACTATTTAAACCTTTTCAAAGATTACACAACGAAGAAGAGTTTAGTGGTTATGGAATTGGTCTTGCTACAGTTTTCAGAATTATCGAACGACATGATGGTCGCATCTGGGCCGATTCAGTATTACACAAAGGAACAACAGTCTATTTCGAACTACCTGGCAAGACCTGATTTAATTAACTGGCGGTGGAGTATTCGTCGTTAGCCAGTATTCACCAAGTGCTTTTAGCGTATTACAGAATTCTGTGTAATCTACGGGCTTACAAACATAACTGTTCACCAAATTTGAGTAGCATTTTTGTATATCACTCTTCTCATCCGATGTTGTTAACATCACTACTGGGATGTAATGAGTTATGTCTGATTTACGAATCTCATGAAGGACACTAATTCCATTGATTTTGGGCAGGTTGATATCTAACAGAATGAGTTGCGGAAGTTCTTTGATATTTCTAGATGAGTATTTCCCTTTTGCAAATAGAAAGTCCAGGGCCTCTTGGCCATCACGGCAGACAATAATATCGAAGTTTACGTCTAGTCGTTGAATCGCCCTAAATGTGAGTTCGATATCACTAGTATTATCTTCAACTAATAAGACAATCGGGGTGTCATGATCACGCAGAGATTGTTGGTCATGTAGCTTATGCAACTGGACAGTTATTTTTTGAAAACCAATATCACGGCACCACATCAAAGCAGTGTCAGAGGTTTTAAAAATTCTTGGTTTGCCGCGCTTTAAGGTAAGGACTTGAAGTTCTCTTGTTTCTGCTTCCTGTAGTTCAACTAACCAACCTTCTTCTGTCGGCGCATACTTAACGACTGCGCCACTCCAGTGATTGACGTTGAATAACAGTCTTACATCCCGCTCGTTCATTTTGGCACTAGCCTGTTTTACCTGATCGGTTAGTAGTCTTTTAAATATACCCAAATTGTTAATTACGGGAAAGGATAATCGTATCCAGGTAATTGAACTGGATAAAGTAACTGAGACTCATCCCATCGGTAGGTGAGGTAACGCTAGGATCTGCTCGTGGTCTGACTAGACTTTAACTTCGACCTGATGAAAACCTATGCGTGCACAGCAGCGTAAAGCGGCATCCGAGGTTTTGAATAGCCTTGGATCGTTTGATCGTTTTGACACAAGAAACTGACTGTTATCATTTTTATCAACGAAATTAATCGTCCAGCCTGGTTTGTCATTGCTTGCGCTAATAATGACGTTGCTTAGATCATTTGACTCAAAGAGTAATCTGGCTTCCCGTTCTTGCATTGTTGGGGTCCCTAAAACGGTTAAGTGGGTAACTAGAAATATAATCGAATCTCAGCAAAATGGAAGTAAATATTGAAGATTAGCCATAATTTTTGTGTAAGAGGTGGTTAAACTCGAATCAACTATAGCCAAGCAGGGCAAATTATAGTCAGCACACCTGATCTCAATGTTAAAGATCGTTTCTGACTCCTGATCTGACACAACTTGCAAAACATTTAGCGTGACAGGCTGGGTTTGCTTTACCACACTTAGAAGCCGTACCTTTCGAGTAAGGACTCAAGGATGAAACGCGCAACAAAAAAACCATCACATACAACCAACCAGGTGCCTACACCTGCAGCAAAGACATTAGCCAAGCGAGTTTACCTGGTGGAAAAGAACAGTGATGATATCACGCTGGCGCGTAGAGCTATTTTACAGGCAGGCCATGCTGTTCATTTAGAGGCCTTGCAGACGGCCGACGCGTTGATTCAGGAGTTCAGCCAGCCCAACCAATCTCTGGCTCAGCCCATCCCAGATTTAATCTTAATTGATAGTAACCTGCCTGATGCTAGTGCCTACAAGTTGGTGCAGTGGATCCGCCATAACGCCGCCACACAACATATTCCGGTAGTGATGATTAGCAGCAGTGGTAAAGAAGACGATATCTTCAATAGTTATAAGCATGGAGCCAGCAGCGTGATACAAAAGCCGGCTGCCTTCACTGAATATGCCCATGTTCTCAAGGATGCCTGCAGTTATTGGCTGAATATTAGTGTTATGCCACAGTACAGGCACATCGAAAAAGCAAAGAAGGCGCTTGCCTCCTCCCAGTAAAACCCCTTTTCCACATACTTGCTGTAAGTATATAGGGCAAAATTGGCCATAATAGTGAGCATGATCCCTGCGCATCTGGCTTCGGCCAAGGCCGCGGACAAATAATCATAGAAATAATAACTGACGTTGTTGTGTTGGGTTTAAAAAGCAGTTTATGCTGTAATTTACGCCACACTAGCTTGAGTGACTAACTTATTGTTTTAATTGGAATTAATATTTTGCCCAGATTTGGCGCAACGGGACTATTTGTTAATTTTTAGGCAGTGAAAAAAGATTTCATTTACATGACATATTAGGGTTGACGTGTATCCCGGGGTGCGTATAATGCGCGCCTTCGCATGACGTTGACCTCTTCGGAAACACAGGAAGAGGAGCCCATAAGCCCTTGAAAAGCTTGGTGGGATTCAAATTTAGGCTAATTCAGCCAGTCTGCGCCGGGAGGTCCCTTGGCCACCGGTTTTTGCTCTTTAACAATTAGATCAGATAATTTGTGTGGGTGCTTGCATTGTTTGAAGAGGCTTTGTATGCCAATGAAAATCGATGTAAGTAACCTAACGTCAAATTTCTATTAGTAGTTTTATTATTAGTAGTTTATTCGATGCTTTGGATTGCTTTTCATCTAAAGGATTTGTCACCCTCAAAGTGACATCAAACTTTAAACTGAAGAGTTTGATCCTGGCTCAGATTGAACGCTGGCGGCATGCCTAACACATGCAAGTCGAACGGTAACAGCAGAGCTTGCTCTGGCTGACGAGTGGCGGACGGGTGAGTAATGCATAGGAATCTGCCCTATAGTGGGGGACAACCTGGGGAAACTCAGGCTAATACCGCATAATCTCTACGGAGGAAAGCCTTCGGGCGCTATTGGATGAGCCTATGTCTGATTAGCTTGTTGGTGAGGTAAAAGCTCACCAAGGCGACGATCAGTAGCTGGTTTGAGAGAACGATCAGCCACACTGGGACTGAGACACGGCCCAGACTCCTACGGGAGGCAGCAGTGGGGAATATTGGACAATGGGCGAAAGCCTGATCCAGCAATGCCGCGTGTGTGAAGAAGGCCTGCGGGTTGTAAAGCACTTTCAGTAGGGAAGATAATGACGGTACCTACAGAAGAAGCACCGGCTAACTCCGTGCCAGCAGCCGCGGTAATACGGGGGGTGCAAGCGTTAATCGGAATTACTGGGCGTAAAGCGCGCGTAGGCGGCTTGTTAAGTCGGATGTGAAATCCCCGGGCTCAACCTGGGAATTGCATTCGATACTGGCTAGCTAGAGTATGGTAGAGGGAAGTGGAATTTCAGGTGTAGCGGTGAAATGCGTAGATATCTGAAGGAACATCAGTGGCGAAGGCGACTTCCTGGACCAATACTGACGCTGAGGTGCGAAAGCGTG
>Ga0316205_10001103_pt1 | contig 37417 bp, 27 predicted proteins | sample 3monthpyrite_MG_FD_204941 | JGI IMG/M metagenome (GOLD analysis project Ga0316205, IMG submission 204941) | Microbial mat bacterial communities from mineral coupon in-situ incubated in ocean water Damariscotta River, Maine, United States -... | ecosystem: Environmental > Aquatic > Marine >...
CTGCTGAAGAATTTCTACTTCATTCAAAGCATAGTAAAGGAACACTTTTTTCCCTGTCAAGTGATTTGGATAAAGTGTCTGATTAAATATTTTTTGTATGTAGCAGATATAGAAGATGTAGGGAGTCAAGTCTTTACTTTTACTATTTTATAATAATTAGTCAATATAAAATTGATTAATTTTCACTATTATTTACCTAGCTATCCAGGCTGTCGCATCTTTTTATGGTTGTGATAAAAAGATAATCGGAAGAGGCGTGTGCGGAAGAGGCCAGAGAAATTATCCACGCTGGATAGCGATGAAACTGAGCCAGGATTTATCGGGCCAGAATCTTTCAACAATAGTTCAGTTTTTGGTGTAGGTTATTATTGTACGGTATCGAGAACGATTGGTCGATTGAATGAGGTGTTGGCACTTGGCGGTGAAGTTCCTGAGCACTTTAATCGTATAAGTAAAGATTTGACCCCCTAATTGACCCCTTAATCACGAACGACTTGTTATAAGTAACGTATTCATTTTTTTCTAAAGGCTTCGCGAAAAGCATTAACGGATAAGAAACAACAGTTCCAAATGGCGAAAAAATAATGGACAAGCCAATCCACTTAATAACGCTACGATTTTTCTTTGACGCGAGCATTCCCAAAAAGACGTAGTATAGAAAACCAAATAGAATAGCAACTAGAATTATTGGATTTTCCATATTTTCTGGAACAGATATGATTTTATAAGGGATGAGTATTAATGGAACAATAAACAACACTAAAGAGATAGTGAGTAATATGTTTAGTGTTTTAAATTGGTTCTCCATTCTATTTCTCCCTTACTTATAACATTGCCGTAACCAGGCGCCGATATCGAAACCCGGGAGAAGGCTGAATCAACGAGTCACCTGAAACCCATGAGCCATCACAGCCAATGAAAAGGCGCTCTGTGTTGACGGCCGGGTTAGGCCATGAGGCCACAACGATGTCCGTCATGATATCCCTGGGATCGAAGGCTCAATGCAGCGCCGGGTATGAACAACCGCCATGAAGAGACCCAAACCTAATCGAAGCCGAATATTTTATTGGTAGCGGGTCGTTTCCTTCTCAATCCTCGCGAGATATTTCGATCACTGGCTATCGCCAAAGGCCAAAGTACCTTTGATTTTCATGTTTGTTTTTTTGCATAACGAATAAGGATAGGTTGTGGTTCGCCCTCACAACCTATCCTTATTCGTTATGTGTATTTATCATTCTATTTTAAAATATTAGCTATTTCTGGCATTAATCTAAACGGTGTACTCCTAGTCTGTAGTTGATTGATTGTTCCCGATAAATAGAAATCTTGCTTGGGACAATAGAATGAGAATGAGCCAGATGCTCCCGAATGACCTACAAATTCGGGTACTGGGTTGAAGGGAGAAAAAAACCAGGGCAATTTGTATCTCATCAATCCATAGCCATAATCTAAGGGAAAAAATATCTTATTCCATTGCTTCATCCATTTAAACGTTTTTTCATTTTTAAATATTTTTCCTCCAAACAATGCTTTCATAAACAAAATCTGTTCTTCGGCTGTAGATACCATTGCACCATCAGACCAGAAAGAGCGCATTGCTTTTGGCATATATAATGGCGTTTCGTTGTGGTAAATTGTAGCGGGTGCTTCTCGGCCAGAAGCTGCTATATCATCACCGAAAACATATGTATTTGGTAACTCCAAAGGAGTAAAGAATAATTCATCAAATATTTGGCCGAGACTCTTTTCTAATAGTTTTTCCAGTATAGCACCGAGCAATTGATAGTTTGTATCGGAATAATAGGCTTTATGATTGATTCCTTGCTCAAGTGCCGGAGGAAATTTTGACTTTAAGTTGTTTTTTACTATTTCAAGAACTACCTCAATATTCCATTCGGCATCCCCATCTTCTAGTATTTTATCTAGAAAATTGCTCCCTTTTTCATTTTTCTGTTCAAAATAGTCAGCTAATCCTGAAGTTTGGTTAACTAAATGATAAATCTTCAATTTATTTGAATAGTCTTTTCCCTTATAGTGGTGAAGACCATCAAACTGATTGGAGGAAAAAAAAGTAGTTACTGAATCTTCAAGGTTCAATTTTTTCTGTTCGTGCAGCAACATTATTGCTGAGGCTGTGAATATTTTTGTTATGCTGGCAATAAAATAAGACGAGTCAACTCTCATTTCAGTTTGTTTTTCTGGGACAGAAATTCCAGCAGCCCCAGACCATTCAAAAGAATTATCTCCCGTTTGGACACCTATAACTATATTAGATATTTTCTGATGTTTAATTTGCTTCTGAAGAAGCTTTTCAAGGTTTTCTATGATTACTTTCATATTGTGATTTCTTTACACATAACGTCTAAGGCCAGCGGCGCCGAAAAACCGCGCAGCGGTTTTGGCGTCCGAACTGGGCCGCCTTGTTAGGCATTATTTACCTAACCTACTAATGGAATGGATAGCACCACCCCACATACCAAAATGGCCTGTATTAGTGCCATCAAATATTCCACGTACGTAGCCTTTTTTACCATTAAAAATTTTGTATTTTTCGATTTCTTCTTTGCTTAGTTCAAGCCAGACGCGATGCTCACCTGAAGAAACGCCATAAACTTCGAATTTTATTGATATATCACCGTAAACTTGTACTTTTTTGCCATGAAAGCGTTCTGGCGTAATTACAAGTTGTGCAATAGTGACGGAACAGTATTCTCTACATTCACTACCGAATCGACCATCCTTACTGTATTCCATAGTAGGTCCACTAGCACATGACGCTAGCAGTGTAAGCAGGGATAAAATTATTATTTTTTTCATATGCCTAACGTTTGAAACAAATGGCCGACAAACCGCAGAGCGGGTTGGCGGTCCAGCGCGTAAGCGCGAATTTGGTTGACTTGTTATATGAAAACAACTATTTCTCCATCTTTACTGCTTTTTGATTTTCACGATCCCAGCTCAACATTACAGTTTTATATCCTTCATGGTCTGGCTCTATCATTGTATTTGCTAGCTCAATAGTTTCTGCAACATTTTTAGGTGTTATGATATCTAAATGATCCGTTACCATTTCTATATATGGTTTCCCTTTTTTACCTTTTACCCAAACATTTAATTTGTGCTCAGGAAAAAACACTTCTTTAACGAGCCATACATACTCATTTCCATTTACCGTAATGTCACGTGTTTTTTTCATTTTCTCATATAACTAATGATTGTATAGTTTCCAGATAACAAAGTATCCTTCTCCCCTATTGACATGCCAATCATCAAATGGATACAATTTTCTAACCAGATAACATTACAAAACGAAGAATATAAAAAAAACCTACTGTGTGAAATATTGTATGTCTGCTTGGCTCATGATTTCCATAAAAGATAAGTATTCGATCACCGGGAGATCATCAAATATCAATTTATTTCTTGCGACTTTAAAATAATCCAGTGATGGGGCACAAATGTATAAGTGCGCTCCAAGCTCGTGCAGTTGTTTTAATTTTTCTTGTGGTGGAATATGGCCGATGTCTGCCAGCTGATCGCGTGCAAAGCCGCTAAATGGGCGAGAGAATCCGGGGAGTTTTGCTTTAAAGCCTGTTTCTAACATTTTAACGGCAGGGCCTTGAATGTAGATATGCAATTCAGCTCCTTGCAAGGCCGCAGCGAGGGCAAATCCTAGCGGGGTTAGGGAGGTTGTTAATCCTGGGTCGGTGATAATGACCGCGACTTTTTTTGGGTTTTTCTTGGGTTGTTTTTTTTCGATGTAGTAACGCTCATAGTCTGCCGTTTTTTCTACATCTAATAGGGGGTAACCACGCTGACGTGCCCACGCCCTTAAGTCACTTTCGATGGCTTCATAGTTACTGGTTATCAGTTCCAATACGCTTTCTTCATCCATGTTTGATAATTGTTTTTCTGCTTGATAGGCGATATAGGTGGTAATGGTTTTTCCTCGCACATCGAGTGAGGCTTGGCTTTCCCTTTGTCCTTGCGGTATGGTTTTCAATATCACATCCTTTGTTGCGCAGCCAAACATGAGTAAACTAGTGATGATTAGATACTTTAACATCATGCCCTCCTTGCGTAAACATTGATAGCTTCTTTTTATTATATCGCGTTTGATAGAGCAATGTATGGCTTTCTGGGTTTATGTTGAGAATGGATATTTGACTGTTTTGAGTGGTTTTTGGCTGACTTTCATGCTCTTTAGTGACGAGTCTGCATTCCCACGCAGGAGCGTGGGAACGAGTCTGGGAGTTTAGGCGGCGCAAATACCATACTTGGGCAATATATCGTGAACAACATGAAAACGATGGGATTGGACGGCATCGTGAAATAGCTTCCAGTTACTTTTTAAAAAATTTTCGTGATAGTGATGTACCGGTAAATCATGGCTGGTGCCCAAGGCGTGCGCTTTCCATGAATTTTTGCCGCGTGCTGCATAGCTAACGGATTCGGCGCCGAAACTGAATTCGCCATCACGAATCACTTGTAACCATTGTTGATGGCGTTTGTCACCTTCTCTTTCTTTGAATTCGCTAAATAAATTTCGAATGCGTCCCATGTCCGTATTACCAATGCCAGGCACATTTGCATCCGCATCTTTGGCGCGATAACGTTGCATGGCCCGACACATTTGATCGGCCGCTTTGCAGAAGTCATCGGTATTGTTGCGGCTGACGGATTCTCCTTTTCCATTTAGGTAAGTCCAGGATAAAAAGGGCATGTCAGGAAAAGTTGCGGCGCGTCCATGGCCAAGTGGAGGTATGGCATTGTCTAATACGTCGTATAAAAAACTCCGCAAGCTATTGCCAAAGACATTTGAATTGCCCGTTTCAGTGGCATCTTCGACTTCATTGACGGGATGCATGACACCGGCAAAGCCCTGGTGTGCCCAGCTGTCAGCATAGACATGCATCGCGACACCGAGCTGATGCAAGCTGTAAGCTTGATCTTGTTGGTTAATGACATGCCGGAGCATATCTTGGGCGACGGGACTGTCAGCACGGCAAACAATTTTATTGATAAATTTTCCTGTATAATCTTCACTGGCCGGTAAACCTGCATTGCCCGGTAAAAAATGAAAAGTTAACCAAACTTGATGGTTAGCCAGTGGTTTGGTATTGCGGATATCTAACATTTTATGGGCTGAGCTAATGCGATTATAAACGGCTTGGTTATCAAAAAAGATCGTGCCTGAGCTGGTGGCGTTATCGACATATTGGGCGCAATAAGCAATAATTTCCGCTTGGGGTTGTTCAAATCCAGCCAGGCGTGCTGCGACATAGGTGGTGGTGTGGTGAAAATCGATTTGCATTTTGTTATACCTCAATGTTGGTTTGGTGAGTGAAATAACGTATACAGCGCGCTTTTTCAGTGGATGTCATATAAGATTTTCGATGATATTTTGGGGTGATGTTAAGGCGCTTGGTTTTGTCTTGCCACAAAGGGTTGTAGGGGAGTAAGTTGGCTTGGTGTATGCCGTGTTTCGTTAAAAAATTTGCGATGCCCGCGAGATTTTCTTGAGTGGTGGTAATTTCGGGAATCAGTGGAATACGGGGCATGAGTTGAATATCGGGTTCAGCCGCTAAGTGGGAAAAGTTTTCAAGAATAAGTCGATTGGATTGGCCAGTGTAGTGAATACTGGCTTGTTCATCCATTAGCTTTAGATCAAAATAAACTAAATCCAGGTACGGCAGTATTTGTTCTTTAAATGTCGGATAATGAAAAAATCCAGAGGTTTCAAGTGCACAATGAATGTCACGGGTCTTTAATGCTTGTAAAAAAAAATGGATAAATGTCATTTGTTGGGTGGCTTCACCACCAGAGAAGGTGATGCCGCCACCGGTGGCATGGTAAAAGGGTTGGTCGATCATGACGCGGTATAACAGCTCACTTAAGGTGATCGAATAGCCCACTGGCGTTAATGCCGCCGTGGGGCATTGCTCAAAACAGTGATCACAACGCGTACATAAATCGTTTGTCACGTGTAATGTATTGTCATGAAACTGTAAACAACTAGCCTCACACACCGGCACACAAGCGACGCCGCATAGCTTGGGTTGACACGCTTGTTGGTTAAAAGACAGTTGTATTGTATTGTTGTTGCCTTCTGGGTTTTGGCACCAGGTGCAAGATAACGGGCAGCCTTTAAAGAAAACGGTGGTGCGAATGCCCGGTCCGTCTTCGCTGCAATCACGTTTGATGTCAAAAATTAAGGCGCTGGGTTCCACGATTACGCTGTCATTCCAAGGGTGAGTTCTGTTTCTTTGGCAATGGCGCCTAATTTAAATAAATGACCCACATTGCCGGTGAGTTGCACGACATTTTCCAGTAACAAACCGACCATATCTAACTCTGGGCGTCCAATGAGATCGAGGATGGCAGGAATATCTTTAAAGCAAATAACGAGATCCACTTGCGTTGGGTCGTTGGCCAGTTGTTCCGCTTGCTTTTCTGTAAGCACGTCGGTATTAATGACGGCGAGGGAATTGAGGCAACGGCCGAATGGGGTGTCGACAAATAAATCATCAGGTTTTGGGCAAAATTGTAAATACACATTCATGTTGTCCCCTGGTTTGCGAGTGCGAATTAGAAATTTGCCTTGGTAATAACGAGTGCCGTTGTGGGCGTTGGGATCGTCAAATACAAAGTTATCATTAAAGAAGGTTAAGGCTTTTTGGGCGCGCGATTTATCCAGTAAGCTATCGCGCATCACATAACCAAAGCCAAGCTTTAACAGCATGGCCATACCGCTGGCCATCAATGTGCCGCCGGCAGCTTCCAATATGTCCGGTATATCGGCGGTGTTGGCTCCGACTCGCATGATGCGTTGTAAGTCTTGGGTGAAACAAGGGAAGGCGGCGTGCATAAATTCTCTCCTTATAACGAAACCAGGGCATGTTGTTCTTGCCCGGTGTCTAGCGCAAAGTTTGCTCGATCAATGATTTCTTGGCGCATTTGCGGGCTTAGCGTGACAAAATAAGCCGAGTAACCGGCGACTCGAATCATCAAATCTTTATAGGGAGCAAGGGCATTGATGTCAGCTTCGCTAGCGTTTGCTTGGGTGGCGGCGGTGGCCGCTTGATGGGCGGCGATAAGTTGTTCGATGGAGGAGACGCATAGCTGCACTAAGACACCGTCCTGGTCCATAAAAGCTTTCATGTATTTGGAAAATAATTCGGTATCTTCCGGGAAAAATCTTTTATCGCGAGTGGTGAGACTCAGGTTATAGGTATAACCATTTTGCACGGTGTCACCATCGACTTCTGCCACAGACAATATATGATCGAGTATCAGTACCGGTTCGCCATTGGCTTTGACAATGCCGGGGCATGGGGTGATGCCGCTGGCAAATGGTAAACGGCTTTTGCGGCCATTGGGAGTGGCCTTGGTCAACATACCAAAACCGGCATGATTGGTCATGCTCCAATAACCGGCAAGATAACGGCCACCGCGATGGGTTCGGTATTGATAAAAAACCGATTGAATCATTTCGGTCAGCAGATGGGTATAACGCACGGCAGCGGCGTTATTGTAAATACCGCCGACTGTTTGATCAACGCCTGCGCCATATTTCGGTGCTAGCCGTATACTTTCAACGATTTCACTTAGTCGTTGTGAGTCTAGGTTGGGAAGCTCAGTGATTTCTTGATTGATATTTGCCCACTTATTGATTTGTCCAAGTAAGCGTTGCCAGGGATTTTTTTGCGGTTGTTTGCTGGTGGCTTGGTCTGCAAAATCGGCTTGCAAGGCGGCGAGCAATTCAGGGGCGGTGATTTTTCCAGTAAAAACCAGGGTATCTAATACGCAAAATGAGTCGATGACATCCGCCAAACCAATGATTGCAATACCCGCAGAGTTGTATTTTGCTCCACCACTGGCAACGTCACGAAAGCTGGCGTCATGGGTATCGGGGGTATTGGTTGGACCGTCAAACATACCTGATAATAGGGGAGAAGGCCGTACCTGCTCCATAAAACGTCCAAGATAGTTATTGCATTGCACGGCGTGGCGGGCCATTTCATCCAATTGAAAGCGAAATGCCTCGATAAATTCATCCATGGATTTCATTTGCATTAATGGGGTCGAGGTAACCTTGTGGGTGTCGTAGAATAAGTTTGGCGAATTTTTATCGATGCCAAGACTGCGGTGTTTGCCACCAAACAGGGCTAGTTCTAAAACCGCAGGCAAGACAAATAAGGTGGAGCCGCTATTGCCATAGTGTTTGCCGGCTGAGTTTTGTTCGATACAGCCAATGGAGGCATAATCATAGGCATCGGCTAAGGCCTGCTGCTCATTGATGCCATCATGGGCAGCGTAATATTTCGCCATGGAATGAACTACCGGTGCATCACCATGAATGGCCGGGGTGGCGCGGGTTAAAATGTTCACCTGACTAACGCGTTTGAGATAAGCATCATAAACACCGCTGGCAAGGGGTTCGCCATGGCGATCACAATGATGGATTTTTTTGTGATAACGGGCATGTACATTGGGGTCGCGAATACCAAGCAGTTCCGTGGCTTTTAAAATAATATAGGTCATGTCATTGACGGCATCGACAACTTTATCATCTTGATAGCGAGTTCCGCCCACCGTTAAGGCTTGATTGGAACCACTGCCTGCAAAAAGCGTTTCCGAGCCTTCGGTAGAAAGTGGCACATGATCGGAGCAACGTAAGAAAAAATGACAAATGAGTTCGATCGCTCGATGGGTGTAGGCCTGACGTGCTTCATCTGTGGTCAATTGTTGCCAGTCACTGAGGTAATAAGCATTGAGCAATTGATCTAAACGGCCAATGGATAAGCCAAAGTTAGTATTTTCTTGTAACAACAAATGGTAGGTTATCCAGATGCTGACCACGGCTTCATGTAATGTGCTAGCCGGCGCCGCAGGCACTTTATGGCAGATCGCTGCCAATTCTGTATTACCCGCCTGTTCTGCGGCTTGGGCTAGATGCTTGGAATAATTATTGACGCCTTCAAAAACAGTAATGACTCCTTGCAAAAACTCTTGTTGTTCAGCGCTTGATGTTTTGTTCTGTTTGATATCTTGTTGCATGCGCTGGATTAAAGTGTTCAGGCCATATTTTAGTACTCGCTCAAAATCGGGTACGGTATGGGAGACACAAGTGGCTTTATCCGAGAGAAAAAAAGCGACACGTTCCATGAGTTCTTGGCACTTAGGCGTTTCGCCGGCACGTTTTTTCAAAGGAGGGTCGATGGAGGGTTGATGATTGCATTGTCCGCCATCTACCAAATCGCGTCCATCGTTTATATAGTTTTGGGTATCGTATTCGGAGTATCTGGCGACTTCTTGCACCGGACGGCGATCAAGCCAAAACGGGAAGATTTCTTTATTGAGACGTTTAGCGACTTCGGGGCGAATTTTAAAGGGGTTTTGTGATCGAGTCGCGATGGTTTTTAATTCTGGCCAAATACAATAACCGATGGTGTCGGCATAAATCACCGGCCCCACAAAGCTGGTGGTCGTTTGTCCAGGCAATAGATCGGTGTCTTTGACCAGTGGCGTTTTGTTTGAAAATATATAATGTAAGGCTTGCGCACGTCGAGTGTAAGCGGGTAAGGCTTGAGATTCGGGGCGGCGCATAAATTCGGTGAGTAATCGTGGTAATTCATCGCAGATTTCGGGGAGCCCGTCGGGTGAAAATAGACGCTCTCGCCACCATTTTACTACCGGAAATTGATCCAGTGTGATCTGGCTGATGGCCAGATCTTGCAGTGTTTTGACTTTTTCAAAATTATCGTTGGGAATGGGGAAAACGCTGGGTGCATAATCGGTCTGGATTTTTTCTGAAGCTTTGGACTGCAACTTAATTTGCAGGTCGTCTGCGCTAATTTGTTGGTCACTCATCGGTTGTATCCTTTATTGTAAAAAACGTTGCTGCCGCTAGATTGTTTGCTAATTGACCAAATGTAACCCATCCTCTTTGGGTTTAGCGGCGGATTGTTTTCTCCAAACATCAAGCCCAATCGCCTGCCGATGTTGCTCCCAGTCGTCATCTAGTAATAAAAAATAGCCAAATAACTGATATTTATATTTTGCCGGGTCGACGCTTGAATGGAAGGGTTCATGTAACGCGGTTGAATAGATCAGTTGTCCCAGAAATAGTCCATCGGCGATCTCGACCAATTCATCCAAGCAATAACTAATCGGTATGGCGCCGCCTAACATGGGATAGCGATAATGAAATTGAAAAACTTGTTTTTTATTTTGCTCGCCATTATTTATCGGCAAAATGGATGATTGATGCGCTGCACCCAGGAAAATATAACCTTGACGTGCAAAAGGGGAGGGTCCCTGGCGGGATAGGGCTTGTAGCGAGACATCGGGTATTCGATAATTCATATCGGCAATGCGCATGATGGCATCCATGGTTAATACTCGATTATCCTGTAAATTGGTACCGAATACCCAATGATCATTGGCTTGTTGCTGCCAAAAATCTTTGTCGTCGGTTGGCATGCCGTGATCCCAGGCGCCGTGCTTCAGATGATTGGCATAAAGTCCTTGTTGTGGCCAATAATGTTGAGAATTTTTTTTCACCAGGTCGTAGTGAGGGGCACTGGCTAAATAATTTTTTAGCTGTTTAACACGGCCAGGGTAACGTTGTGCCAGGTCATCACTTTCATCCAGTAACATGCTGAGTTTTCGGCCGCTGATTTTTTCGAAAGATTTGCCAGCCCAGGGAAAAATATATTTGCCAATACTGCGCCAAGTGATATCCATAATATTTGGCCCGCTGAGGCTTTCATTTGGCAGCAGTGTAGCCAATGAACTGGGGAATATTAAGTAATCATCCAGTTTGTTTTTTATATCAGGCATATAGCTATCACGAAACCCCCAATGTAGATTTAGCGTGGCGCCATGATAATAATCAAACCCGCTGGTGGTTTCTTTTTCTCCATACCAGTCTCGTTTTGTTGGGCTATTGGCTCGGGTGTTATAAGTTTTTTTGCCATGACCTTGAAATAATCCTTGTTGCACACTTGGCGCGACTCCCTGACGGAACAGTTGATGCAATTTTTCAAAATGTTGGAGGTGATCTTGGTATTTTGTTTGATTTGAAATGTCTTCACTGATGCGTTTTAACATTTGCAAGATGGATTCGTTTTCTTGTCGCATCGAGGTAACATCTGATGGATCATCTGTCTTTGGGGAAGGTTCTAAGATGAAGGTCGTGAATTTGTTCTTAAGTTGGTGATGGGTTTGCCAGCCGTTAAGCCAATCCAGGGTATGATTGCCGACCGCCGATCTGGCTGTTTTTGTTTGTTCATGGTAACCTAACTCAATAAAACCTTGTTCGCCGGGGCGTGGGCGTAATTGAGGAAACGCGTTATCAGCGTATACCTTATGCGCGTATACGGGATCCATCATAAGAAAAAAACCGTTGTTTTGATAACCGTAGTCGAGCAAGTCGTCATGTGCTTTACCGGTTAATTTTTCCATTAACGCAGGCCAGAAGCTTGCTTTTTTATGGGGTGAAGTATAGGGTTCGCCCAGTGACATGGATAGTTTTTCTGCTAGAAAAGGTAAGTTGATGCTACCTAGACTATAATTTTTTCTGGCAAAAACCAGTTGCCCTAGATAGATGCCTTCTGCAATTTGCACCACCTCATCAATGAGGCGTGTCATGGGGTAGGCAGGGTGCAAGTTTTCCCAACGATAGTTTAATTGATAAACAGGTTTGCCTCGCATTTCAGGTACCACGGATAAGCCCAAGTCGGCGATAAATAAGCCGCCTGTTTTGCTATAAGGAATGACGCTCTCTTTGTCGAGATTGTCTTGCAATAAACGCGTATTGAATCCTTGGGCATGGGTGGATTTGGGACGATCTCGTAACTGCCATAGTTTACTTAATGCAGGCAAGCCGAGTCCTTGTATTGCATTGGGATCGGGGGGCAGGCGAAAAAAGTTTCGTCCCATACGGGTGGTTTCTGAAGAGTATGCTGTGATGGCATCGGCGGAGTGACCAACTAGTTCAGCGATTGTTTGTTGGCTGACCGGTTCATAGGTTTTTCCCATCCATAAGCCGGTATTGGCAAAGGTGGTATTCCAGGCGGTGGCCATCCATTCGATGCTCGCGATGATTGAGCGTTGTTGGCCAAAGAGTTGTACGGTTTCTTTAAAATAATCACTATCGCGGATGGCGAGAGGAATGCCGATCATCGGGCCATCTAGGGGGGCGGCTTTACCGCACTTAAATAAGGTCTGGAGTTTTTCGTGTATCTCTGGCCAGTTGGCATGTTGTTGATTGTCTGCCAAAATAGTTTGATAATCAGCAAACAGGCGATAAAAATCAGTAGCTTCATGACTGTCGAGAATCGCTGTCAAGTTTGCTGATAAAGCTTGTGCTTGTTCTGCGGTGACCGATGGGAAATGGCGGCTGCTTAAGTAGTTTGTCATCTTGTCCCCTATTTGGGTTACATGATCAAATATCGATTACTTATTCTTTTGTAGAAACGGGTTTTAAATGTGGCGTTGATGTGATTATGGAGCTGTTTCCCTGCTTAATTGGCGTTGCTGAGTCATTGGTTTTTTGTACTTCGAATGGTTTTTGTTCAATACGAAGGGGTGTGACATTGGATTTTGAGCTTGCTTCTTTGGGGCTGCTAAAGGTAAATAGATTAACTAATCCATCAAGTATGGAAAATAGTAAATCAATACTGTAACCGGCAAGAAAACCCAGTGCGATTTCTGTAATTTTTACATCGGTTTCACCAATACCGCCAGAGCTGTAGAGCATAACAATGGCACCACCACTTAAGGTACCGAGTACTAAACGATTGCGATGTTCGGGTAAGCGCCGAGGATCAAAAGATCGATCATGTAAACGTCGTTCTGTGACTCGCAGTAGTCGAATCGTCGCACCAAATGCACCATAAGCAAAAGGGGCGATACTTAAGGCAAACCAGTAGACGATGGATAACACGGTGAGACCTGAGGGCCAGCTGACAGACCAGTCGGCAGAGAAGAATTCAAAAACATATTGAAATAAATTAATGGCCAAGATAAGAGCTAACACAGCGAAAGCGATTAGCCACATATTGCGTGCATGTTTACCGCCTTCGGTTTTCATGGAGCTTTTTCCGAATCGACATTCTGTGGCGAGTAAACTGATGGCGGTGACCGGGGTTAATTCATTCTCTAATACACGATAATAGTATTCAAGCAAGTTGATATCACTATCGATTAAGGCTTTACCTTGCTCAATTTTGTGTGCCCACATCCGGTATAGCTCGGATAGTTGTATGTCATTGGGCAAGCGATTGGTTTCTACCGCATAGTTGGCGAGTCGCATGACATCTTTTAGTAAATTGCTAAGCTGATTTTCAATTGATTTTTCTTGCTCGATTTCCATAATCATCCCTTTTTACCCGGTATTGGTTAGTATTTTTGCAAGCTAATAACTCAAAATTTTAAACCGAAAAATAATTGTTGACGGGTATGTTGATGGCTATTGGAATGTTAGGAAAAAATAGCGAAGCATGTACGTAGGTGTTCGCTATGGGTACCAATAGCCCTAACAGTTTAGGAAGGATTTTTTCTTATGAAACGACGAGCGGTTTTGTATCTTGATAATAATATTCCCTGATTTCCCTCTCCACGAGGTGGTGATCTTTTCGCACCTTTTTACGCTGTTATTATCATTGTTGAATGGTTTATAAGATGGATAGTTTGTATTGTATACATATCAATATTCATCATGTAATGCAACTCTTATTTGGGGTTTGTTGAGTATAAATGCTAGCAGTGATGTTGTTCCATGTAATTTAGTCAAGTATAATGACGCCTGATTTTGTTTGGCATTGTTAACTATAAAAATAAACAAGCAAAACGTATCCGAAAAATTACACGCCAAAGAACGAAAATAACGAGAACGACATAATGTCTTCGACGTTGCCGCTACGATGGTATCGTTTGACAATGCGTCTGTTGTATTTTTCATGACTGCCTTCTGATAAAACAAAGATGTTTAGGAATGGGCATTATTTTATTATCTGAAGAACTATAAATTAAGGAATCCAATCGATTACGGGGAGAGAGGGATGATAGGTGTGAAACGCAATAGGACTTCATGGATACCAATAAGGCGAGCTAACAAGTATTTTTTTGAGGTAGGGTTTTCTCAGTATCCGTGGTTTTACATGGCCGCCGCTATTGCACTGCTTTTTGTATTCACTGGTTGTTCCGAGCAGCCAAGCTCAGTTAATGGTGAAAAAAAGAACACTGACAGTGTGCTGGCGGCTCAAGTGAGTTTGGCTCGGGATCAAAATTCACCTTTAGTGACCGATACGGAGGCTTTTTCGCAAAGCTTATATCCCTTGCTTGCGCAAAATTGTGGCGGGGTTTGCCATGGTACGGATGGCGTTTTTCCGCCATTGATTGCACATACTGATATGGCTATCGCCTATACAGAGACAGTAAATAATCAAAAAGTTGATTTAACTAATCCGGCGATTTCACGGGTGGTCGATAAATTGCGTGTCGAGCAGCATAATTGCTGGAGTGTTTGTGATGATGATGCTAATGCATTGCAGACAGCGATTGAACAATGGATGGCGCTGGTGAGGGACGTGGCTTCGGGAGAAGCTTTATACCAGCAAAAGGGATGTGCGGATTGTCATGGATTAGAGGGGGCCGGGACAAATGGAGTGCCGGGGTTAACACGGACATTGACGGTGGCTGAGCTGACGACAATTATTGATCAAAATATGCCGCCTGAGCCTAATGATCGGGCCACTTGTGCGGGGCCTTGCGCTGCCACTGTGGCGCAATACATTTTTGATAATTTTACGCTATCAAACTCAGAGCTGCCGATTACGGAGCCTTTGGCTGATCTCCCTCGGGGGCAAACACAACTCGATATTTTATGTACCCGTTTGGCAGCGAATAATCAAAATAATGTGGTCAGGGATGCTTTTTGTGGAGAGATAGCACCAACGATTACCAGCTTAAGGGGCTTGCAGGCTGTGTTAGGTTTGGAGTTTACCAATCCCAATGCCACCAGAAGAGGGCAGAACGGGCATCACGGCAATCCCGCATTTACTTTGACTGGGCATTCTTCGTCGTTAGTGGGCCGATTTGTTTCGGCGATTAATCCACGGGCTATTATTTTTACAGCGCCGAATGATCGTAATCCGACACCGGGTTTGGTCGCTATGGGGTTTGTGCGTGGTGATCAATTTGCTGAAATTGTTACTTCGGATCGAATCACCAATGAGTTATCGTTTTTTTTGGTGGAGTTTAAACAAACGTGTAATTTGGATCATTCTTGTACACCAGGAGATTTGTTAACACCCGCTGTTGAAAGCAACTGGATTGAATATAGTGTGTTTGGTGAACAAGATTTGCAAAATACCATTTTGGATTGTTTGCAATGTCATCAGCCGGCAGGTCCCGGTACCCGGAGCATTTTGCGTATGCAGGAGTTGCGTAATCCGTGGACACATTTTTTCCGCAATAACCGGGAAAGTGGCCGAACCCTATTGGTTGATTATATTGCAGCGCATGGTTTGGATGAGGAATATGCGGGTATACCGGGGCGTGTCATTCCGGCCTCTGATCCGGCATTGTTGGAGGACTTGGTGCGAGGCAATGGTTTTACTGATCAGCCGAACGAATTTAATTCTCGAAAAATTGAAAATCAAGTAAGCCAGACGCCTGGTCAACCGGAAAATAACGATATTCCAGGTGCCAGTCATGCTTGGCAGCACATTTACGAGGCGAGCGTACGTGGTGAGGCTATCGGCGTTCCATACCACGATGCGAAAGTGACTGATTCGGTGAAGTTGACGGAAATGAGCGAGTCATACCAGGCATTTCTCAGTGGTGCATTAGCACAAAATGATTTGCCAGATATTCGCAATGTCTTTCTTGATAGTATGTTACGAGATATCGGTTTTAAAGTGAAAGCAGACCTGGATGGACCTGGTATTGTTATTCAAGCATGCACCCAGTGTCACCATTCGGCCTTGGATCAAACCATTACGCGGGCACGCTTTAATGTTGCTCTGGATCGCATGAGCGATACTCAGGGTGGGGTGTTAACTGGGGCTGAGCGCGATGCTGAAATTGGAGTGACGATTGCTCGGTTGCGTTTGCCAGCAGAGGATGTGCGTAAAATGCCGCCCGAACAGTTTCGTACCTTGGAACCTGCCGAGATCGAATTGGTGGTCGCTTACCTATGTAGCCAAACCGCTGGGCCGATTGCTCAATGCTCAGTACAATAATTAACTATTATCTAGATCCTGCCATGGGTGTGCGATCAATGGCAGAATTTAGGTATTAGCAAAGATGTAGCCCGCGCCATGGACGGTGATGATGTGGCGCGGGTTGCTGGGATCGTCTTCTAGTTTGCGGCGGATTCGGCTAATTAACACATCGATCGTTCGGTCATTGGGAATCCAGTCGCGGCGGCAAAGCTGTTCAAGCAACTGATTGCGGGTTAACACTCGACCGGGTCTTTCGACTAATAATCTTAGCAGTTGAAATTCCCCTTCAGTCAAGCGGACTTGATTGCCATTGTCGCTGGACAAGTTACGCCGATAGGCGCGTAATCGCCAGCGTCCTATTTGCCAGTCTTCTTCTCGTTTGTTGTGGGGTGTCTGTTGAGCGACGCGGCGTAGTAGATTTTTTACACGAGCAAACAATTCGCGTGGGTTTGCCTTAATTTCAAGATAATCATCAGCCCCTAACTCTAAGGCCACAATACGATCGATTTCATCAACCTGCTTAGCAAGCAAAATGATGCCGATATCAGAAAACGTGCGTAACTCACGAGTCAGTGTCAAGCTATCGTTCTCAGGTAAATGTGTTCCAAGTAGCGCAACGTCTACCTGTTTGTTTCTAATGATATCTAAAACCTGAGTACTGTCATTGAGTGCGAGGGTTGGGTAGCCTTTTTCTTCAAAATAACTTGTTAACAGGTAGTGTTGCTGGTGATTATCACCGACGATCAAAATACGAGAGCCCTTAGGCATAAAAGCTATCTTCCCTACAACGTGTTTTGGAACCAGTATTCTAGCTTTAATCTCGGAGCAGGGGGGCACTCGGCTTTATCTCCTGCATCCATGCAGTCGTCAATCAAAACGTTCACCGCAAGTAGGCACTTTAGGCGAATAGAAACTCAATCTGGATACAATTTGAGCAAGTTATTTAATTTCTATTGCTTGCCTTGGTTATGGTGAGGTGATGGTCGGACACATCTGGCTCAGTTTGCTGTAATATAGCATGAAGCTATGTGGTATGTTGTATAATATTTATTCTTTTAGTTTAAATAGCCATCATTCTTCAGTCGTATGTGGATATTAAAACCGATGATATTAGCGCTAGTTTTTGTGCTTCTATCAAGCCTAAATAGATAGCGCTGTTAACATCTTGTTTACATTATTACACAATTCATTACATTTCATTGAAATTCTGTTTGCATTTCTCGGCTATCCTTGCCACGGCATGACAGTTCTGTCAAGAGAATGACTCATGCCTTCGAGAAACCGCTTGGCGAAATATCGCCACTTATTTTTTAATATTATTTTTCTCAGCTTCATTTTGGAGTGGTGAGAAATGATTTTATTGTACTGGCTATGAATGCTTAAAAAGTAGTCCGCTAGGGAGATACCCGAAACATTTGAGATGTGGGTATTGAGTGCGAGGCCTATTTTTGTCTTGGCACCAAAAGTAGGCGCATTAGGCGGCGCAGTTAGGGCAAAAATAGTGGTCCAAATAAAGCCTAAATTTCACGTGTTTCGGGCATGTATATTTATATTCTCAACTCGGAAAAATCATCGGCAAGGGATACCCCGTCATGTGCGGGTTTGCAGGGTGAAAGCTTCTTTTTTTTTCATCGATAGCGTCGTAATAAAGAAACCATGGATTTGGTTATATGATATTTTTCGCAGCACCGTTCACAAAGTCCAGGTAATTTTCCCTACGCTACCTCAGAGAAAATGGTTAAATCTATGTTACAGCATGTTATTTCTTTTTTTATGAAAGCCAATTATTTTGCATTATTAAGTTTTGTGGTTTTATCAGCCAATCTACACGCAGAGGGTATTTTTCACATGGGGTTAAATCAACCCCTTAAGCCTGAAACTGTTTTATATGTGCATGTCAATGATGCCAATCAATGGATAAAAATCTATTTATGTGAGGAGGGTAACAGCGAGGAGGAGGTCTCCGTATCGATCCATTCAACATCATTACATGGGGATAAATATCAGCTTGATAATGAATTGATAACACTGACCTCTTCACAGGCGAATATTGATTGTTCTCATGCCATGGATGCTGAGTTAGCTGCTGCAGATGCTATGGCCTATCAAGTCACCAGCTCAGGGATTTACGCCATTCGATTTAAGGATTCAAAGAATAAGAAATACACTCGTTGGGATATTTCAGTGGTTGATAATGAAGCGGATGCTGTCGATCCCATGCGTGCGGATGGTAATTTATTTTCGTATCAATGGAGTTTTTCAGCTCCCTCTTTCGATTTATCAGCGGCGGTTACCACCCAGTTATTTGTGTTGGTGCCAGGTGGGTTTCCTAATACCAATTATGTTTGGGCGCTGGATCTGCAAGAATATTCGGGGTACGAGTATGATATTTTAGCGAATAACATTGGTTTGGATGCTCCTTTTTCGGGGTTAAGTCGGCCTGCGGAAGGGGCATCTATTTCTGAAAAATATCCAGTTTATTTGAGTTACCCCAATGGTGCAAATCCAGCACCTGCCCCTGAGCAAAATCCGTCATTATTTAGTGATTTTATTTTTGTCGATGATGCTGGCAATGAGTCTGTTTTTTCTCCAGATGGTGATTCGATTGCCGATAGCGGTTCTTTTCAATTTACTTCGGATGTGAGCGGGACTTATGCGCTTACCATTGATATCAATCGAGATGGCGAGTTTGGCGCCAAAGACAAATTATTATTGGGCACTATGACAGAAAATACGCTCACTTCAGTGGCGTGGGATGGCACCGATGCGGCTGGCAATCTGGTACCCAACGCGACTTATAATGTGCTTCTGCAAATGCGGCTGGGTGAATATCATTTTGTGGCAAAGGATGTAGAAACCAGTGGCGGTGGTACCAATAATGATGGCACAGGTGAACCCGATGGGTTGACTGTTTTCCAGGCCATTGATAGTCAAACTTTGCGCGATACGATCGTTTATTGGGATGATGAAACTTTGTTAGGTGGTCAATCCAACTTGCCACGGGGGGTGATGTCATCACCGTCATTAACCGGGCCGCATCGCCACACTTGGGGGAATTTCACTGAGTCGAGTATCGGTGATAGTGCTTATATTGATACGTATGTTTATGGTCGGGCAAGTCAACATACGACCCGCTTGTTAATCGCTGCACGTAATGACCCACCCATTATTGAAGAGATTGTTTTTTCCATTTCTGAAGGGGCTGCGCTTGGCAGCAGTATAGGAGTGCCCGTTAGCAATGATGTGAATGGTGATGTTTTGGCATATGGTTTTGTTAGCGGAAACGACGACAATCTATTTGCGATAAATGAGATCACTGGAGAAATCAGTCTGGTCAGTGCATTAGATTTTGAAACAAATGAAATTTATCGGTTAATTGTCGAAGTGAGCGATCAAGCACAGACAGATACCGCTGAAATAACCATTGACATCAATAATGAATATGAAATACCTCTTGCCGTTAACGATATAGCGAGTACCTCGGAGGATACTGATCTCAATATTGCTTTGTTAGGCAATGATTTTATTGATGGCACCGGTACCGCAATGATCGATAGTGTTGATGCCGAAAATGGCAGCGTAGTTATCAATCCAGATAATTCTATTACCTATACCCCTAATGTGAATTTTAATGGTGTTGACACTCTTGATTATCAAGTCAGTGATGGGCTTGGAGGGAATAGTACGGCGAAGGTAGAGGTGATAGTGACCGGTGTGAATGACGTACCGGTTGCCACTTTGGATGATCGTGTCACAAACGAAAACACGGGGACTACCATCAATGTTTTAGATAATGATGTGGATGTTGATGGTGATACGCTGCGTGTGACTGAGGCTAATGTCGATAATCCCGAGTTTGGTACGGTGACGATTAACGATGATCAGTCGTTGACGTTTATGCCCGCAGAAAATTTCGATGGAGAGGCGAGCATTACCTATAGCATTACCGATGATAATGGCGGGTCTGCAAGCGCCTCGGTGACTGTGACGGTTGTCAATGTGAATCAAATACCCTTTGCTAACGAAGATAGTGCCAGTGTGGATGAAAATGGCAGTGTCACCATTGAGGTGTTAAGCAACGATAGTGATCCCGACGGCGGTAATTTATCGATCACTGAAGCTACGGTGGATAATCCCGAGCATGGCGCGGTGGTGATTAATGACGACCAGTCAATTAGCTTTACCCCGGCGGAAGATTTCGATGGCACCACTAGCCTCACTTATACCATTGAAGATGATAATGGCGGGGAGGAGGGCAACGGCACGGCCAGCGGTGTCGTTAACGTCACGGTAAATAATGTGAATAAAGTACCAGTGGCCAATGAAGATACGATCAGTGTGGATGAAAATGGCAGTGTCGTTATTGATGTACTAAGCAACGATAGTGATCCCGACGGCGGTAATTTATCGATCGCTGAAGCTAAGGTGGATAATCCCGAGCATGGAGTGGTGGTGATTAATGATGACCAATCAATTAGCTTTACCCCGGCGAAAGATTTTGATGGCACCACTAGCCTCACTTATACCATTGAAGATGATAATGGCGGTGAGGAGGGCAATGGCACGGCCAGCGGTGTCGTCAATGTCACGGTAAATAATGTAAATAAAGTACCCATGGCCAATGAAGATGCGATCAGTGTCAATGAAAATGGCAGTGTCGTTATTGATGCACTAAGCAACGATAGTGATCCCGATGGTGGTAATTTATCGATCACTGAAGCCAATGTCGATCCCGAGAATGGTGTGGTAGTCAATGATGGCCAAACGTTGACGTTTACGCCGGCGAAAGATTTCGATGGCACCACCCGTATCACTTATACTATAGCGGATGATAATGGCGGAGAGGAGGGCAACGGTACGGTCAGTGGCGTCGTCACTGTCACGGTAATTAATGTGAATAAGGTACCCGTGGCCAATGAAGATACGATCAGTGTGGATGAAAATGGCAGTGTCGTTATTGATGTGTTAAGCAACGATAGTGATCCCGATGGTGGCAATTTATCGATCACTGAAGCTAAGGTGGATAATCCCGAGCATGGTGTCCTAGTTAATGATGATGGAATGTTGACCTTTACGCCCGCGAAAGATTTTGATGGTGCCACCCGCATCACTTATACGATAGCAGATGATAATGGTGGTGATGAGGGTCATGGTACGGCCAGTGGTGTCGTCAATGTCACGGTAAATAATGTGAATAAAGTACCGGTGGCCAATGAAGATAAAGTGACGTTAGTTAAAAATGCTAGCGTTACCATTAATGTATTACACAACGATAGCGATCCCGATGGTGAAAACTTGCGGGTGATTGAGGCGACTGCCGAACATGGTAGCGTGCTGATTAACCCCGATCAGACGCTCACCTATACGGCCCAAGCTGATTTCACTGGGGACGACAATATTATATACCGTATCGACGATGGTAGCGGGGGATCTGCTCAGTCTTCTGTGTTGATTACGGTGTTTGCTGAATTGGTGTTATCTGGTATACCGGCAACCAGCGTGGTTGAAAATAAAGCCTACCAGTTTACGCCGACAGTTACCGGTGGCAATAACGAGACTTTACTGTTCACGATTCAAAACGTACCCGCCTGGCTTAATTTTAACTCGACCACAGGTACCTTAACGGGTACGCCGACTGGGGCTGATGTTAAAACCTATAACGGTATTAGTTTATGTGTAGCGGAACCGCAGCGTTGTTTGCCAGCGTTTAACATTAGTGTGTTGACTGATATGGATAACGATGGAATTTCCGATATCGACGACAATGACATTGATGGCGATGGCATGGATAACAAATATGAGGAGGATAATGGACTTGATCCCAAAGATGCTGCTGATCGGGATCAGGACATGGATGGTGATGGCGTCAGTAATTGGGATGAGCATGTGAATGGAAGCCATCCAGGGAAAGATGATAATCCACCTGAATTGATTTTACCGGAGGACATTACGGTGAATGCGGTTGGTTTGTTCACGGTTGTTGATATTGGTCAGGCAACTGCTACGGATTATGCCAACGGTGTTCAAGAAGACTGTTGCCAGCCTGTTATCATACCATCGGTGATGGAAGGTGATTTGTTTGAACCGGGTACCACAGAAATTATCTGGCAGGCAAAAGATGTAGTGGGTAATGAGACGACGGGTAGCCAATTAATCCATGTGGCACCACTGGTTTCTTTCAGCAAGGATCAATCCGTCAGCGAAGGTCAGCAAGCGACTGTCCGTATTTTGCTAAATGGTGTATCGCCTATTTATCCCCTTGAAATACCTTATACCGTTGGCACTGAGGCGGGTACCGCGAGCACTGATGATCATGATTGGCTATCGGGTTCCGTGATTTTTGAAAATGCGACAGAAACGGAAAAATCGATTAACTTTACTATCACAGAAGATAATCTTACTGAAGGTGATGAGTTTTTTCAGGCCACTTTATCAGATACGGTTAATCGGGGTGGTAAGCGAACCATTAATATCTTTATTGTCGAAAATGATCTGGCACAGTCGGTCGAGTTGAAGGTGACTCAACAAGACAAAACGACATTGAATGTTATACGCACTGGGGGGGCTGTGACGGTGATTCCGCAAATAACTCAGGCCAGATTAGAGGCAATTTTTAGTTATGATTGGAGTCAAACCGATGGGTCTTTATTGGGAGGGACTGATGCTACTAATGATGCCTTAACATTTAACCCCTTGGAGTTAGAAGTGGGCACATATCAAGTCGAACTTGTTGTTACGGATAATAATGATTCAAGCTTGAGCAGTACTACTGGAGCACAAATTGTGGTAAGAGACGACGATGGTAATCACCCGCTTCAGATGGACAGTGATCAAAATGGTATTGCTGATAAGCCTGATGATATTGCGCCGTGTAATGTGATTCCGGGACAAGCGGCAGAGGCGGATGGCTTTTTACTGGAATCAGAACCTTCTAGCTGTTTACGATTAGGCCGTTTTGCATTGACTGGCGAAACCAGCGGGGCTCAAATCAGTGTGGCGGATTTTAATAATAATACTGATTTGGTCGAAGATAGTGTCGCCAACATCGGTGGCTATTATGATACGCTAGCTTATCGCTTGCCTGATATGGGGCAAGACATAAGAATAGTTATCCCACAACGAACTGCATTGCCTGAAAATGCAATCTATCGCCTTTACACAGTAGAGCAAAGCTGGTACGACTTTGATGAAACGGGTGCAAAGAATCATGTTTTTTCAGCACCAGGCACACCCGGTTATTGCCCACCACCGTTGGATGAGACTTATGTCGAGGGTTTGCGGGCAGGTGATTGGTGTGTGCAAATCCTGATCGCTGATGGTGGTGTAAATGATGCGGATCAAACTGAAAATAGGATGGTAGAAATCTTTGGTGGGGTAGGGCACAGGGATCCCGTTCCCGATGTTATCGTCACTGTGGAACCCGCTTTAAGTATGGATGCTGAAACCAAGGGGGGGGGCGCGAATCAGTTCTTCTTCATCTTTTTTATGTTTATGTTATTGACGGTTTATCGAATAAGCATTAAGGCTGATAGCGTAATCAGGAGGTTGCGTTAATGATGCTGGTAATGAAATCGGCACTCATTTGCTTGACTATGTGGATATGCGCTAGTGTTGTTTTGGCTGATGAGAATAATAGGGATGAGCAACAAATACAACAAGATTGGCTAGCTAAGTTATATCTGACGGGTGCTTATGGGTATGCCAAGGGTAATAGCACGGCATCCAAGCTTGACGAGCGTTTAGCCGAGCAAAGTTTGGGTATGACTGTGGCTAGTTTTGATAACTCACGTATGGCTTGGCAGTTGGCATTGGGTTACCAATTAGTCGAGCGTTTTGCTTTGGAGTTTGGTTATACCGACTTGGCCGAAGTCACCATGGACGGTGAGGGAAGTGCGGTTGATACGCCTGCTTTTTTTGACATCTATAAAAAAATTCACCCAGAATCAGGCAAGGGATGGACTGGCGCTGGGGTGTTAAATTTCCTCTTGAGTGATCGCTGGCGTTTGCGTGGTAAGCTAGGTCTGTTTAAATGGCGTGGCGCTTTTGACGTTTTTCATGGTGAAGTGGAAAAAGGAACAGATAACAACAAAGGGACTGACTTATTCGGTGGCCTAGGTATTGAATATGTATTAAATAACCATTGGCGTGCCCGCGCCGAATGGCAGCGGTTTAAATTTACCGAGTATGCCAGTAATTTTTATGCTTTGGGTTTGAGTTATGACTTTGGCAGAAAAAATAAACCGCAGCCAGTGATCATTGAAGTTACGGATAATGATGGTGACGGAGTCCTTGATCGTCATGATCAATGTCCTAATACCCGGACAGGTATTGCGGTGGATGAAGTCGGTTGTGATAAGGATAGCGATGGCGACGGCGTGGCCGATAGCATGGATCAATGTCTAGTCACCCAGTTGGGAATCGCAGTGGATGCATTGGGTTGTGATAAAGATATCGATGGTGACGGGGTGGCTGATACTAAAGATCAATGTTCCAATACCCAGCCGGGAATCGCAGTGGATAATTTGGGCTGTGATAAAGATACCGATAACGACAGGGTGGCTGATAGCAATGATCAATGTCCACACACTTTGGCTGGCGTTGCGGTGGATGCTATTGGTTGCGATAAAGACATTGATAGTGATGGAGTTGCCAATGCGGATGATCAATGTCAAGGCACCCCCAACGGGGTGGTGGTCGATGATCGAGGTTGCGAGAAGAGTCGATTCAGAGATCGCGATGGTGATGGTGTGGTGGACACCGAGGATCACTGCATGAATACCGTAGTTGGTCGCATGGTCGATGCGCGAGGTTGTGAGATCGTGGCGAAGGTCTCTATTAATATTCACTTTGAGACCGATTCTGCGCTAATTCAGCCAGGACATCACGGGGAATTGAAAATAACTGCGGATTTTTTAAAAGCGCACCCAGAGGTGCTTGCGTTGATCGAAGGTCATACCGACGCAGCCGGCGGCGTAATTTACAATCAAGGTTTGTCTGAGCGTCGAGCGCAAGCGGTCAGGCAGTACTTGATTAATCGTTTTAATATTGACCCAGATCGTCTTTCCACGGTTGGTTTTGGTAAATTCAAACCCATCGGGGATAATTCTAGTCCGATCGGACGCCGGAAAAACCGGCGAGTGATCATGTTTGCGACTGAGGGGAATTAAGTTGGCTATGCCGCTCATTGTGGTTTAATTCACCACAATGAGCGGCATGGTCTGACTCCTTAGACGCTTGCTGTTTGGCTGTAAAACATAACAATCGCAGCGCAATATCAATAGAAAAAATGAGTCACTTCGGGTATATTAAATGCTTTCGCTAGCTTATCAAGAAAGTAATTATGCCCAATAAGGTATTGATTTTATTTGCTCACCCTTCATTACATCACTCTCGCATTAACAAGGCAATGATAGATGCTGTGCAGGGTCTCGATGATGTGACTGTTCATGATTTATACGAGACCTATCCCGAGTTTTATATCAATGTACAACATGAACAAGCCTTGCTGAAAACCGCTGATCTTATTGTTTTTCATCATCCGATTCATTGGTATAGCGCACCTCCGATGATAAAACTTTGGCAAGATGTGGTATTGGAGCGCGGTTTTGCTTATGACGAAGGTGGGGATGCCATACGTGATAAAGATTTTATGCTGGCGCTTAGCACGGGAGGGAAAGAAGAAGCCTATCAGCGCGAGGGCAATAATCACTTTACCCTTGAAGAATTGTTATATCCCTATCAAGCAATGAGTTATCGTTGTGGTCTGCGTTATCATAAACCTTTTTTGATCCACGGTAGCTACCATCGTCTTGATGAGAATATACAAGTGTATGCCATGCATTATCGGCAATTGTTGAATAATTATGTGATACAGGGCGTGGCTGCTTTGCAAGATGAAAAATACTAGAGGTTAACGAACGTTATGGATGATCACGGTTTATTATTTAACGCGCTCATTTATCTGATGGCTGCGGTTTTATTTGTCCCGATGGCGCAACGATTGGGTTTGGGGGCGGTGCTGGGTTATCTATTGGCGGGTGTTGTCATCGGACCTTGGGGATTGGGAATTATTAGTGATGTAGAAGACATCATGCATTTTGCCGAGTTCGGGGTTGTGTTGTTGCTTTTTTTGATCGGCCTTGAGTTAAATCCCAAGCGATTATGGGATATGCGTAAACCGATATTGGGTATGGGTAGCGTTCAGGTAATGGCGACGGGTTTGATTATTTTTGCTGTCGCATGGTTGCTGGGGGTTGGTTGGCAAACGGCTTTCATTGCGGCGATGGCGCTGTCACTATCCTCCACTGCGATTGCTTTACAAGTGCTCACTGAGAAAAATTTATTAACCACTTCGGCGGGGAATAAAGGGTTTTCTATTTTATTGTTTCAGGACATTGCAGTGATTCCTATGTTAGCGGTGATTCCTATGTTGGGTGTTGCGCAAGCGAGTAGTCGCCATGCCAGTGCCGGTATGGCATTTTTGGAAGTTGTCGGGGTCATTGCCGGTATTATTATTGTTGGGCGTTATTTGATTCGACCGGTTTTTCGAATGATAGCAAAAGTCAGGGTCCGAGAGATATTTACTGCGTTTTCATTGATGCTGGTCATTGGTATCGCCTTGTTAATGCAAGCGGTTGATATGTCCATGGCGCTTGGTGCTTTTTTAGCTGGGGTGTTATTGGCGGAATCCGAGTATCGTCATCAATTAGAGTCTGATATCGACCCTTTTAAAGGCTTATTATTAGGTTTATTCTTTATTTCAGTGGGTATGGCGATTGACTTTGGGTTGCTGGTTGCGCAACCGGTCATGATTTTTTCACTGGTGGTGTGTTTAGTGGCTATCAAGTTTGTCGTGTTATTTGCCATGGCCCGATTTTTTAGCATTCCAGCGAGTCAACGTTATTTATTTTCTTTCGTCTTATCGCAAGGTGGTGAGTTTGCTTTTGTCTTGCTTGCCGTGGCGTCCTCTGCCTCGGCTTTACCTGAAGCAATGGCAGGCGTTTTAACGGTTGTTGTGGCGCTTTCCATGTTGACAACACCCTTATTTATGATCATCAACGAAAAATGGATTGAACCACGATTTTCCTCATTAGGTACGCCGCCCGAAGACAATGTTACGGCAGAAGATAACCCGGTTGTCATCGCCGGTTTTGGCCGATTTGGCCAGATTATCGGCCGTTTATTACATGCCAATAAAATCGGAACTACGGTCATTGATCACAACTCCGATCAAATTGAGCGATTACGAAAATTTGGTTTTCAAGTGTTTTATGGCGATATTACCCGTTTGGATTTGTTGCATGCAGCGGGGATGGAAAAAGCAAAAATTTTTGTGGTGGCGGTGGATGATCGCCAAGCAGGTCGGCGAGCGATTGAATTGGTGAAGGAGCATTTTCCTCAAGTGAGGATTATTGCGCGGGCTTGGGATTTGATTCATGTGTATGAATTATTAGATCAAGGGGTCGAGGTTTTTGAACGCGAAACTTTCGATTCTGCGTTACGTTTGGGTGCGCAAGCGCTTAAGCAGCTGGGTATGCCTGCACATCGTGCTCATCGCGCCGCGTTACAATTTAGAGACTATGATTTGCAATTGATACAACGTATGTATGCGGTGCGTCAGGATCAAACCGAAATTATTCATTTGGCTCAACAGGGGCGTGAAGAGTTAGAGCGGTTATTTGAAGCAGACCAACAAGCCATTGATCATCAGCATGATAAAGCGTGGAGTTGAAGGGTAAAGTACGCGTTAGTATTAACCGACAATATAATAATCGGCAACTAATGTCGATTATTACCTGGAAAACAATAATGCTGGAGAGAGCATGGCGCGTCTTTTAGTCGTAGATGATGACCCATATACCCGAGAATTGCTAAAGCTTATGTTATGTGCCATAGGACATGAGGTTGATATTGCCGATAATGGTGCGCATGCGATGCAACGTATTGAAAAATGTCAACCTAGTTTGGTTATCACGGATATTCTGATGCCGGAGATGGACGGTTTTGAATTAATCAGCGTATTGGCTAAAAAATACCCTGCCATTAAGATTCTTGCCATCTCCGCAGGTAGTCGAGGTTTTCCGGTAAAAGACAGCTTGGAGACGGCCAAAGATTTTGGTGCGATAAAAACCTTAACAAAACCGATAGAAAAAAACTTGCTCATTGAGGCGGTGAATGCGGCGCTTGCTGACGCATAGTCGGGTGTGGATGGCTTTTTATAAGAGCAATTTTGGTTGTGATTGGCTCAACTTAAACTCTGTACCTCCATTAACAATGATGATTTTTATGTTGCATCTTTCGGCTATTTTGGTCGACCCTTCAGCGTAACATTCTCAACATAATGACAGCGATTGCTGCGGGTAATTGTGCCAGGGGATCTGCTCGCCATCACTCCAATTTGGCTATAAAAAGCTCAACTTCAGCCGTTGGCTGATTATTGATCATGGCTATACGAAACCTAGCAAAATATGTATATAATGTTAGCAAGTTAAGGGGTATTTTGTAGAGAGCGATGCTGAAGCAGGGTTATTGCATTGTAATCATTTGCTGATTTTTTAGTACGATTTAGCGATCAAATTTTTTATGAGTTCCTGTCTTTAATATAACTATACTCGTAGCGTCTGATATTTAGGTGTTGAGTGCGATGTCTATTTTTGTCCTGGCAAGGCGAAACGACAAGTCATAGTGGTTCTTATGGCGCGGAATTTCAACGCAGCCAGGGCGAAAATAGGCCAGCAATAAAGCCTAAATATCAGACGCTACGAGTATATTTATGAATCGTAACTAAAAAACCGGCTTGGTTTACGCTACATTTCGTATCTGGGTATATGAAATGTAAGATTGATGCCATGCTATTGTTGACTTGGATTATCCTCGGTCATGGTGATATTGCCCATCTTGGAGATATTATGTTTTTTGGTAGATTTTTTGCCCATTTGATGTTTACACTCTGCGGCATTTGGCTGCTTGGTGTTGTTCATCACGTCCATGCTGCTGATGGTCTGTTTGTCGCCAGTGTGGCGCATGCGCATACGACTCCATTTAACAACGGTGTATATCGTGCGATCATTATTGGCAATAACGAATATAAAGATTCTAAAAATATCTGGGGTCGCTTAAATACCGCCGTCAGTGATGCCAGTTCCGTCGCCAAGTTACTGAAAGACGAATATGGCTTTGAGGATGTTAATTTGCTGCTCAATGCCACTCGCCGACAAATCCTGGGTGCGCTCAGTGGCATCGCTTCGAAGAGCCAAGCGAATGATAATATATTAATTTATTATGCAGGGCATGGCTATCGCAATGAAGACACCGATGAAGCGTATTGGATTCCAGTGGATGCGCAAGGCTGGGACGACAGTTACTTTTTAAGTAATGCGAGAATTAAGGAAAAACTTTCGGTGATTTCGGCGCGAGCCGGCCATACCCTGTTGGTATCAGATTCTTGTTTTAGTGGTTCTTTGTTACGTGGTGGTAACCGGGGTATTTCGCTGGCGCAACGTAACGAGCCTTATTTGCGAAAAGTGGCTAAACGTAAGAGTGTGCAAATTGTCGCAGCAGGTGGCCTGGAGTTTGTGGATGATGATTACCGGCGTTCCGGGCATTCACCATTTACCTATTTTTTCTTGCATGAACTGAGAGACAATACTGATGAATTGCTAACCACCACGGAATTAAGTACTAGTTTGACTCGCCAGGTTGGAAATAATGTCCAGCAAACACCACAAAGCGGTGTATTACATGGGGCAGGTGATGAAGGTGGTGAATTTATTTTTAGGCGGACTAAAATTTCTATACCGGAACCTCAAGGGGGGGGGCGTATTTCTGGATCTAAAACGGTCCCACCCGGTTTTACGGTGAACCCGCAGGCGATTGAATTTAGCTATTGGCAGAGTATAAAAGACAGTAATAATCCAGCGCTATTTTCATCTTATCTCAGCCGATATCCCAAGGGCACTTTTGTTGACATTGCCAAACATAAACTGAAAATCCTTCAAGCGCCGAAAAAAGCAAAACCGGATTTAGCCGAGTTATTAGCTCAGGCGGAGCGGTATTTTAAACAGGGGGATTTAATTGAGCCTACCAATAAAAATGCTCGAGAACAATGGCGTTCAGTATTGGCATTGGATCCCGCGAATCGACAAGCAAAGAATGGGCTTACCCGCATTTCAGAGCGGCTGGTTAGCAAAGCGAATACGGATATGAAGAATCATCGTTTGTCGTCGGCAGCAAAGTATTTGGAGTTAGCCGAGGAAACCCAGCCAGGTTTGAGTATCACGCGGTCAGCGAAGAAACGCTTACAACGGATTGAAAAAGGACAGCGTCAAAAAACACCGGAAAAAACCCAAATGGTGATTCCGCCACCGAGTTTTTAGAAGTGAGCAGGGTGGATAGACTGTGATGCCTGGCATGGTAAAAGATTTTCAAATAATAAAGGTATGGGATAATGAAAAGAAATAGATATTTGATGGTTGTGTTTGTTTTGTTTGCCAGTTTGCCTATGCAGGTATTTGCCCAAGATACCTCGCTTGTGATTGGTTTGAAAAGTTGGTTTGCGAATGAAACACTGGAGATTAAGGATAAAAACAGTGGTGAAAGTGTTGAGGAGGAGTCAGAGTACACCGCGTTAGTTGGACCCAGTTTAAATATACGTTATGGTTCATGGTTTGGGGGGGCTAATTATTTGACAGGGGAGTTGACTTTTAAAGATTTTATTGTAACTGGGGTCGATGTGGAGATTGAACGGACTGAATGGGATGTATTTGGGGGTTATTATTTTTTACCACAATTAGCAGTATTGCTGGGTTATAAACAACTTGAAGCTGATGCTTATAATGAGAGAGTGGAAAATATTGTTACAAACAATTATTCGGGAGTGGTACTTGGATTGACCGGTTTTTACCCAGTGGGTCGCCAATCGGCTTTATATGGCACGTATACCTTTGCTGCCCTGGAAGATGAAAACAATACCGAATATACCGGAAGTACCTTGGAGTTTGGTTTTGCTTCTTCTTTGCAAAATATTGCTTTATCGTATTCCATTGGTTTGAAAATCCAGGTTTACCAGTATGATTGGCAATTCGAGGATCCGTCTGGTGGTTCTTTCGATACCGAAAGAACGGACAGCTTTGGCGGATTAACCCTCGGAGTCAACTACAAAATCTAATTGTTTTATGGAGATGATACCGAGGCACTAGCGACCAAGCTCAATGGCTTTCCAATACCGCCACGGTTCTTGGTTTGACAAAAAAACTATGATGTTCAATGCGTATTTGATCCGAAGGTTCCAGGATATCTTTGGGTGATGGTTGCGCGGTATCAATGGCACAATACCAGTGTTGGCCTTTTATGTCAGGTAAAGGGAATTCGATGGACTTTTCCGACATGTTAAGAATCACATAGAGGGATGCTTCACCGGGTTCAATATTACTCAGCGTGAAACACAATATTTGTGCGTCTGGATCGTTCCACAGTGGTTCATCCAGGCGCGGGCCTTGCCATGTCACATCAGCGATGCCGGAAGCGGTAATGGTTTTGCCAGATAAAAAGCGGTGACGGCGTAAACTCTGATGTCGTTTTCTAAAGGCAATCATTTGTTTGACAAATCGCAACATGTCACGGTTTTTTTCCGTTAATGTCCAGTCGAACCAACTGATTTCGTTATCTTGGCAATATGCATTATTATTGCCGCGCTGTGTTCTAAGTACTTCATCACCTGCCAGAATCATAGGTACCCCTTGACTTAGCAGCAAAATCGCCATGAAGTTTTTGGCTTGCCGTCGTCTTAAGGTCTCGATTTGTATGTTATCAGTGGGACCTTCGTGACCACAATTCCAGCTATGATTATCATTATGGCCATCTCGATTGTCTTCACCATTGGCTTTGTTATGTTTTTGGTTATAGCTGACTTGGTCGTAGAGGGTAAAACCATCGTGACAGGAGATAAAATTGATGCTGTTGATGGGTAGCCGGCCTTGATGTTGATAAAGGTCGCTGCTGCCTCCAATGCAAGTGGCGACGTCGTTAATGATGCCCTTTTCACCTTTGACAAAACGGCGAATGGAGTCGCGATAACGTCCATTCCATTCCGCCCAACGAAATCCGGGGAAGGTACCCACGTGGTATAAACCGGCTGCATCCCAGGCTTCTGCGATCAGCTTGGTATTTACTAAGGCGCGAGAAAATTCAATACTCCAGGGTAACGGGGCGTTGTGCATTGGGGCACCGTTTTCATCGCGCACAAAAATGCTGGCAAGATCGAAGCGGAATCCATCAACGTGCATGTTGTTGACCCAGTCGTCGAGGCAGTTGACGATGAAGCGAGTGACCAGTGGGTGATTGCAGTTTACGGTGTTACCGCAACCACTATAATCGCGATATTTGCTGCGATCTTTGTGATCGAGGTGATAGAACATTTCATTGGCAAGCCCTTTAAAGTTGATGACCGGTCCACCTACGCCGCCTTCTGCCGTATGATTAAATACCACGTCCATAATGATGCCGATACCTGCTTTATGCAAGGCCTTGACCATGTCACGGAATTCGTCAAGGTGTTTGCCTTGTTCCGGGGTCACGCAGTAACCAGGATGTGGGCTATGGAAGCTGTGGGTACTATAACCCCAGTAATTTTGGAGACCAAGGGCGGCGGCTGATGCAGGAATATCTTGTTCATCAAAAGCCATGACGGGCAATAATTCGACATCGGTAACGCCTAACTCTTTTAAATAGGGTATTTTTTCAATGAGGCCGGCGAATGTGCCTGGGTGTTTGACTCCGGAAGAGGGGTGGCGTGTAAAACCGCCAACATGCAATTCATAGATGATGGTATCTTCCAGTGGATGATTGAGTGGTTTGTCGTTTTTCCAGTCATAGTTATCGTCAACGGTAATGGCACGCATACTGGTGTTATTACCGTCATTTGGATCACAGGCGAGCTCCCGATTCCAGCGAGTATCGGTAAGGGCCTTGGCCCATGGGTCGAGCAGCTCTTTTTTGTTATTGAAGTGAAAACCATGGCTTGGGTTTGCCGGGCCATCAACCCGCCAGGTATAGTGGATGCCGGCGGGTAACTTATCAAGATAGATGTGCCAAAAGAAAAATGTCCGATTGATCTCTGGGTCTAATACAAGGGTTTGAAACGGTTTGTCGCTATCAGCGGTGTCATATAAAAGCAGTTCCACATGCGTTGCATGACGGCTAAAAATACAGAAATTTGTTCCGTTTTTATCGACTTGTGCGCCGGCAGGAGACCTTGACCCAGGACGTGAAACGTAGGCTTTAGGTTTTATATGTTCTTTTAAAAATTTTGAAAACAGATTCATTCGCTATTTCCGTGGCAAAACCTATGAGTAATGAGTTTTATGTAGTTAAGCTTTGGTAATCTTGATACTTGATTGCGCCGAGTCTCTTTTTTGCTTGGTAATGCCAGCAAATATGATATCGCTTCACTAGCTATTATCTAGGCATTGGCTTGTGATTAATAGACTTCGTTTTACTCTACCATGCTACGTACGTCTGACTGGATATCCGCTTGCTAATCTATATGCCGACATCGGCCTGCTGCACGTTACTATTTTTACCTAATTGATAGGTAAATCTATTATCACATTTTTTAGTTTAGCAAGCCATGCTTGACTTATAAGCAAAAACATGATGTGGACTGGTTGTGGAAAGATCAGCCATGCTTTATTATTTTAATAAAAAATGTGGCTTATAGTAAGCTTATTCTGAGAAATACTCTGTTTACCGACATTGGGCAGCCTATCATTTGAGTGTTTTGATGTGGTTCTAATTTGATCCGTATTTTTATTGAGCTTCTTGTAGCATTCTCGTGATTTGTGTTTTTTTTATACGGTTTAATAACGCGAGGTTGATTCCGACTTTTGAGAGTCCCTCTGCGGTGCTCAATTCAATGACTTCATCATAACATTCGGCAATGAGTGAGGAAATGGCGCCTGAAATTCGTAAAAAAGCATTAAACACTTGGTGTGCTTTGGAGGGGGAGTAGGTTTCCATGCATTTTGCTAATACGATTTGTTGTACCCGGTTCATCATGCCTAACATAAATAGATTGCGTACGCCTCGTTGAACATGTAATAGGGCGACTACCCATTGGTGCTCCCAAAATTCAATTCCTTGATGGCCTGCCAAAAGGCTGACTATCCAGCCCTCTAGGGTTTTTTCGAGCTTGCTGCGTTCTCCGGGTTGAAAAGTGTTCTTGGTTGCTGGCAAGTCATAGAGTGTATTGTAGAATATGCTGACGATTTCCGGGACCCATTGTGAAATTTGGGCCGCCTCGTTGCGCAATACCAGCCAGTCCTCATCTTGATAATCAATAAGTTGAGCAATGGCGTTGAAGCGTTTGGCAGTTTGGGTGGGCATCTTGGCTTTTCCTTGAGCATTTATTTTTTTATTTTGTCAGGGCGGAAGGGCGTGGGTGACGAGCCGCTCAAAAAACATTCGCTATGGAGAAGCTCAACACCGCCACCAACGTTGAACTTCAGCTCGTGTTTTCAGGCGAGTTTTGGTCGATCCTCAATAACAAAACTCTCAATATCGTAGCAACGATTTTTCTGGTTGTTTTATAATCGGATCGACCAAATAAAACCCAATTCTGAATGCGAATTTTGTACTTTAATCCGTTACACCAAGGGAGTCATTTTCCATATTTCTTCATTATACTGCTGCATGGTTCGGTCAGTAGAGAATTTACCACTGGCGGCCGCATTCAGAATGCTCATTGTTGTCCATGCGTCTTGGTCTTGATAGCACTTATCGACTTGTTTCTGGGCTTCAATATAACTTCTGAAGTCGATGGCTGTCATCCACGGATCATGTGGATTGTTGATGGATTGTAAGATGGGTTCAAAAATATAGGGCTCAAATTGATTAAAATGACCACAATGTAACAGGTGCATGGTGCGTTGCAGGTCAATATCGTTGTTTATAATTTCATCAGGATTATAGTGACCCCGCTTTTCTTCAACTTGTTGCGCTGTGAGCCCGAAAAGGAAAAAGTTATCGTTGCCAACTTCTTCGCGAATTTCTATATTTGCGCCGTCTAAGGTACCAATCGTGATGGCGCCATTCATCATGAATTTCATATTGCCGGTGCCGGAGGCTTCTTTGCCTGCGGTGGAAACTTGTTCGGATAAGTCCGTGCCAGGGCAAATGGTTTCCATGGTGGTCACATTGTAGTTCGGAATGAAAGCAACTTTGAGCTTTTCGCCGACTTCAGGATCGTTGTTGACCACATCGGCCACATTACAAATCAGTTTAATGATGCGTTTTGCAAGCATATAACCTGGGGCGGCTTTACCACCAATTAATACGCAGCGGTTCGTCCAGTTGTCAGTATCACCGCGTTTTATTCGGTCGTATAGATGAATGACATGTAATATATTAAGTAATTGGCGTTTGTATTCGTGTATTCTTTTGACTTGCACATCAAATAAGGCATTGATGTTAAAATCGACATTACATTGAGTGGCGATCAGTTGGGCCAATTGTGCTTTGTTGGCTTGTTTTACCGCACGCCAACGTTCTTTGAAGCTCGATTGATTGGCATATTCTGTTAGACGACGCAATTGAGGTAAGTCAGTGACCCATTGGTCTCCAATGGTTTCGTTGATCAGTTGGGTTAGCTTAGGATTGCATGCCGCAAGCCAGCGGCGCTGGGTAACACCATTGGTTTTGTTATTAAATTTATGTGGCCATAATTGACTAAAATCTTTAAATAATTTGTTTTGCAGCAGTTCGGAGTGCAGGGCGGCCACACCATTGACCGAAAAACTACCCACCAGTGCGAGATGGGCCATACGTACGTATTGAGTATCACCTTCTTCAATGATCGACATGCGTCTTATACGGTCAATATCTCCGGGCCAGTGCTGTGCGACCACGGAAAGAAATTGGGCATTTATTTTATAGATAATTTCCAATATTCTGGGTAATAAATATTGAAATATTTGAACGGGCCATTTTTCCAAGGCTTCAGGCAATAGGGTATGATTAGTATAGGCCATGGTTTTGCTGGTGATGTCCCAAGCGGTGTCCCAATCGAAGCCTTGCTCATCCATTAATAGACGCATGAGTTCAGGTATGGCGCAGGTCGGATGGGTATCATTCATCTGGAAACAATTTTTCTCAGCAAACTTTGAAAAATCTTTGCCATTGTAAGAAACCCAACGGGCAATGACGTCTTGCAAGCTGGCTGAGGCTAGGAAGTATTGTTGGCGCAAGCGTAGTTCTTTACCGTTTTCGCTGGCATCGTTCGGGTATAACACCATGGTAATATTTTCCGCCGCGTTTTTCGCTGAGACGGATTCTGGATAACTGCCCGCGTTGAATTCGCCAAGATCAAATTCATCGGTGGCATCGGCAGACCAAAGCCTAAGTGTGTTAACGATATCGTTTTTATAGCCGGGGATTAGCATGTCAAACGGGACGGCTAAAACATCACTGGTGTTGACCCAGCGGGTATGGCGTTGGCCATGTTCGTCGGTATAACGCTCAGTGTGGCCGCCAAAATGAATACGTCGGGTGTGTTCGAATCGCTCCATTTCCCAAGGATTGCCATTGCGAAGCCAATGGTCGGGTTCTTCGACTTGCTCGCCATTTTCGATGTGTTGGCGAAACATTCCGTATTCATAACGTATGCCGTATCCCATTACTGGTAAGGCTAAGGTTGCGCAACTATCTAAAAAGCATGCCGCTAACCGGCCTAAACCCCCGTTGCCCAAGCCTGCATCGTGTTCGGCATCTGCGATTTCTTCCAAGTTGAGTCCGAGTTCGTTTAAAGCTTGCTTGGTTTGTTCTGACATATCTAAATTTAATGCGGTGTTACTGAGGGTGCGTCCTAACAGGAATTCTAACGATAAATAATAGGTCCGTTTACAATTGGTGTCACGATAGGCGTAACGCGTTTTAATCCATCGCTCCATTAAGCGTTCCCGTAGAGTGAGTACCAGAGCTTCGTAGGGGTAATAGGCTAAACGGCAATATTTATCTCGGCCAAGTGTGGTGGTGAAATGTCGGCGAAAGTCTTCCCGTATTTGGTCTTTTTTCATACCGAGAGAAGGAATATCAGTGAGTGATGAAATGGGTTTGCTGATTCTCAAATCTTTTGTATACATATTTAGTTTCACTTACTCTTAATTATTGAAAGTTAGATAATATACTCG
>Ga0316205_10001104_pt1 | contig 37406 bp, 31 predicted proteins | sample 3monthpyrite_MG_FD_204941 | JGI IMG/M metagenome (GOLD analysis project Ga0316205, IMG submission 204941) | Microbial mat bacterial communities from mineral coupon in-situ incubated in ocean water Damariscotta River, Maine, United States -... | ecosystem: Environmental > Aquatic > Marine >...
GATGCACGCGGCAATGATCAAGACCAAGCTGCTGCACAGTATGGATGAGGCCTTCACCATTCTGCCGGATGCGGTCATGAGCCCGCGCAAGACCTACGGCCAACTGGTCAAGGGCAACGTCGAGCAGATTCGGGTCAGCGACATGGTCGATCGTGTCGCTGCCGTGCAGCTGGTACCTTACCCGCCCGGCATACCGATTATGATGCCCGGTGAGAAAGTCACAGAAGAAAAACGTGCGGTGGTTGATTACCTGCTGGCCTTACAGACCTTCGACAGCCAGTTCCCAGGATTCGAACACGACACTCACGGCATCGAAATTGAACGCGACGCCGAGGGTAATGCGGTATATATGGTTTATTGCTTAAAGGAGTCATGCACATGACAGTTGAAATTCGACCCACCAGACTTAGTCTATGCATTACTTTACTCCTGCTGGGCACATCGAACAGCGGTATAAGCCTTGCCGCGGATGGCGAAGCCGCCACCGCGACGAGTACGGATGCTGCCGACTACTTTTTCAAGGAAGCTTTAGCAGCCGAGCATCCATTTAAAACCGGTGCCGATCGGGCCAAGCACGGCGGTGAGAGCCCACTGGGTATCTGGGAAGGACCACGAAAGAGTTATCTGCGCGGCACCCTTAAAGCGGAAGGCGGCTACTTTGACTCAAGTAATGCCTGGTTCGGCAATGACAACGGCAACATTGGACAGAGCACCAACAGCTGGTATGAATGGGTTGTCCACCCGGGTGTTGAAGGCAGTTACCACTTCGAAGAAAGTGGCGAAGTCTACGGGCGCTTCAGTTTCGTTAACGGCAACACCCAGGACATTGACGCCGCCGGCTCCAATGTGGGCCGCGGAAACGACGGAGACACCAGCCATACCGCGGTTGAAAACGCCTACCTCGGCTGGCGTTCCGGTGATCTGTTCAGCTCGCTGGGCAAGGACTTTCTGGATGTCTCTTTCGGCATGCAGCAATACGTCGTTGGCAACGGGTTCCTTTTTTACAGTCAGAGCAGTAACGGGCAAGGTCGCGGCGCCTACTGGTCCGGGGAACGCAAAGCGGCGGAGTACGCGGGTATCGCCAAGGTAAATTATGGCCAGTTCAATGGTAACCTGGTGTATTTCAAGGCCAACGATAATCCCCAGTCGGATACCAAGGTCGGCGGGGTTACTCTCGACTACAAACTCGGCGATTTCGGCAGCGTGGGCGGTGGTTACTACAACGTTGATTCGGATATCCAGACCCGTGATGGTATGGATGTCTATGATCTGCGCTTTCAAACCACACCTTTCAAGGCGTTCAATACGCCGGACATCCTCAACCCGATCAAGTTTGACGGCGAATACGTCTACGAGGACAACGGTGATGAGTTAAACGCCGCCGCCTGGTACCTGTCCGCGGGCTATGGATGGGATAAAGTCATGTGGAAGCCGACCCTCACCTATCGTTACGCCGCGTTCGAAGGCGACAATCCCAACTCCAGCAAGAGCCAGGACTTCGACCCGCTGTTCTACGGTTTCTATGACTGGGGTTACTGGTACCAGGGCGAAATTCTGGGTGAGTACGTCCTGTCAAATTCCAACCTGAACTCGCACATGGTTCGCCTGAGTGCGGATCCTCTCGCCTCGGTACACCTCAACCTGTTCTATTACAAATTCAAACTGGACAATGCAGATGGGTTCGGCGTACAGAGCAGTGATTTTGCGGACGAGTGGAACCTGACCGTCGACTGGACCGCCAATGATTCTTTCGCTGTCAGCCTGGTCGGCGCCTACGCCAAGCCGGATGACGGCGCCAAGGAGGCTTATGGCGATAATGATGACTGGATGTACGGTATGGCCTACGTCACGTACAGCTTTAAATAACCGCTGAAAACCTGGAGCAACTAATGATCCTGACCAATCAACGCCCCATCATGAGCAAGGTGCTTATCATCGAAGAAGGCCTGGCGCAGCTGGAAACCGCGTTGGGCCGCAGCGCCCAGTCGCTGGTCGATGAGCTGGAGCTTCGCGGTGTAGTCGTTATCAAGGCGATCAGTTACGAGGATGGTCTGGCCAACATCGTGTCTGACACCTCAATTCATGCTGTACTGCTCAGTTGGGAGCTGCAGGGCACTACCGATTCCGGCGAACCCCCGGCGGCGTTACTGCTCGAAGAACTGACCAACCGCCACGAAAACATCCCGGTGTTCCTGATGGCCCAGACCAGCGAACGCGCCCGGGAAATCACCGAGCACGTGATGGAACAGGTGGAGGAATTCGTCTGGATGCTGCAGGACACCGCCAACTTCATTGCCGGCCGCGTGGTGTCCGCGGTGGATCGTTATCGCGAGCAAATGCTGCCACCGTTTGCCGCCGCGTTAGCGAAATATTCCCGCCTGCGCGAGCATTCCTGGTCGGCGCCGGGACACCAGGGCGGTATCGGCTTTACCAAGCTGCCGGTCGGCCGTGCCTTCTTCGACTTTTACGGCGAGAACCTGTTCCGCACCGACATGGGCATCGAACGCGGCCAGCTCGGGTCGCTGCTGGACCATTCCGGGCCGATCGCCGACAGTGAGGCTTATGCCGCCCGGGTGTTCGGCGCCCACCGTTCCTACAATGTGGTCGGCGGTACTTCCGAGTCAAACCGCACTATCTGGCAGGCCTGCCTGAAGGAAGGCGATATTGCGGTGTGCGACCGCAACTGTCACAAGTCCATCGAGCAGGGGCTGATGCTGACCGGTGCTTTGCCCGTCTACATGGTGCCCACGCGCAACCGCTATGGCATCATCGGGCCGATCCACCCTGAGGAAATGACCAAAGCAACGATTCAGGAAAAGATCGCCGACAGTCCGCTGACCAAAGATGCCGCCAACAAAGACCCGAGGTACGCGGTCCTCACCAACTGCACTTACGACGGCCTCTGCTACAACGCCGCCGAAGCACAGGACCTGCTGGCGCAAAGCAGTCCGCGCGTGCACTTTGACGAAGCCTGGTACGGCTATGCCCGCTTCAATCCGGTTTATGCCGACCACTACGCCATGCGTGGCGATCCCGGTGAACACGTCGAAGATGCGCCCACCGTGTTCGCCACACATTCCACGCATAAACTGCTGACGGCGTTGTCGCAGGGCTCTTACATTCATGTCCGTGACGGTCGCGATGCCATTCCACACGACCGCTTCAACCAGTCCTACATGATGCATGCCACGACCTCGCCACTGTATGCCATCATCGCCTCGAATGACATTGCCAGCGCCATGATGGACGGTGCCGGCGGTACCCTGCTGACCACTGACGTCATCCGGGAAGCGGTCGATTTCCGCCAGGCCGTGGCGCGCATGTACAAGCGTCACCAGGCCAACGGCGACTGGTTCTTCAAACCCTGGAACGCCGAGGTAGTGAAGGACCCGCAAACCGGCAAGCAACACGATTTCGCCGAAGCCCCGGCGGATCTGCTGGTCAATGAGCAGGACTGCTGGCGACTGCATCCAAAAGATACCTGGCACGGTTTTACCGACCTGACAGACAACTGGTGCATGCTCGACCCCATCAAGGTCAGCCTGCTGACGCCTGGCATGGGCGATGATGGCAAGCTGCTGGAAGAGGGTGTGCCCGCGGAACTGTTTACCGCCTACGTGGGCCGCTTCGGCATTGTGCCGACCCGCACCACCGACTTCCAGGTGATGTTTCTCTTCAGTGTCGGCATTACCAAGGGAAAATGGGCCACACTGATCAATACGCTGTTGTCGTTCAAACGCTTCTATGACAGTAACGCACCGTTAAGGGAAGTCCTGCCCGAGCTGGTCAGGGATCATCCGGACCGCTACGGTTCTATGGGGTTGAAAGACCTGGGTGACGAGATGTTTGACTTTCTCAGGAAGTACGATCCCGGATCTGTCCTGAATGAAGCGTACTCCACCATCCCGGTACCGGAAATGACACCGCGGCACGCCTTCGAATACATGGTCACCGGCGACGTGGAACTTGTGCCGGCGGAAAAACTGCCCGGCCGTATCGCTGCCAATGCGGTTATGCCTTATCCACCCGGCATCCCCATGGCGATGTCCGGCGAGAACCTCGGTGGCAAGGACAGTCCGCAGATCAACTACCTCAAAGCCCTGGGCCAGTGGGATGCCAACTTCCCCGGGTTTGAACATGAAGTGGAGGGCGCTGAAGTGGTCGATGGCGTGTACAACGTGCTGTGTATTAAAGCGTAACGATTTTTCTTTAAAGATATTTCATTAACCTAGAGACGAAGCAAGGAGTCTTGCATGGCTGATTCCAGCAAAAAAATGAGCCTTATGGGGCTCACCACCCTGGTGACGGTAAACATGATGGGCTCAGGCATCATCATGTTGCCTGCCAGTATGGCCCAACTCGGCGCAGTCTCACTGCTGTCATGGATTGTCACCGCCATAGGTTCAATGGCAATTGCCTACAGCTTTGCCCAGCTCGGCGTGCTTTGTCCACGTTCGGGCGGCATGTCGGCCTACTCGGAAGAAGCGCACGGCAAGTCGAGCTTTTTCATGGCTTCATTCCTTTATTACCTGTCGCTGGCGATTGGTAACGTGGCGATTGCGATTTCGGCAGTGGGCTATCTGACACCCTTCTTCCCCTGGCTCGGCACCGGCGCGGTGCCATTGTTTGTCGGGGTCGTCGGACTGATCTGGCTAACCACGCTTGCCAACTTCGGCGGACCTAAAGTCACCGGCCAGATCGGTTCAATCACTGTGTGGGGTGTCATCATCCCGGTGGGTATGTTGTGCATTATTGGCTGGTTCTACTTCAAGCCCGAGGTATTAGTTGAAGCCTGGAATCCAAACAACAAGCCGATCGGTGACGCGATTGCCGCGAGTATTCCGTTAACCCTGTGGGCATTCCTGGGTATGGAATCGGCCGCGCAAAACTCCGATGCGGTGGAGAACCCGAAGAAAAATGTTCCTTTGGCCTGCATGCTCGGCACCATGGGAGCGGCTGTCGTTTATATCCTGTCCACCACCGTGATCCAGGGTATCGTGCCTAATCCGGAGCTGGCCAAATCCAGTGCACCGTTTGCCGCTGTGTACGCACAGATGTTCAATCCGACCGTCGGCAAGATCATCATGGCACTGGCCGTTATCGCCTGCGTAGGTTCGCTGCTGGGGTGGCAGTTCACCCTCAGCCAGACCTCCAAGTTCACGGCTGACGGCCGCATGTTCCCGAAATTCTTTTCCAAGGTCAGCGCCAAGAATGCGCCGATTATCGGTATGGTCGTGGCAGGCGTTATCCAGACCCTGATGGCCCTGTCCACCATGTCACCGGATGCCACCGCCCAGTTCAATAAACTGGTCAACCTGGCGGCGGTCACCAATATTGTGCCCTATATCCTCTCGATATCGGCGCTCATGGTGGTGATGTACAAGGCCAAGACTGAAGAACACAAATTCAAAACCAACCTGATCGCCGTGTTTGTCGCTATTTTTTACAGCATTTACGCCCTGTACGCCTCGGGTATGGAAGCGGTGATGGGCGGTACGATCGTGATGATGATCGGCTACCTGCTGTATGGCTTTATCGCCAAGCGGTTCGTCGGCCAGGAAGCACCCGGCGCGGGAGAAGAAGCGGCCGCTGCTTGAATTAACCTATTTGAAAATGACAGATTAAGGAATCAAAAGTATGCGATATACACAACTGATTCGCCGTAGCATGGCAGCCATTGTCATGGCCCTCCTGGTAGTGCCCCTGGGTGTTTCCGCGGAAACGCTGGAGCGCATCGAGAGTTCGGGCACTTTCACGATTGGCTTTGTGCCTGATCAGCAACCCTTCTCATCCGCCGCGGATGGTGGCGCGAAAGGCTACAGTATCGAGCTCTGCCAGAAAATTGCGGAAGCGACCAAGGCCAAGCTTGGGCTGTCCAATATGGAGGTGAAGTACACCTCCACCAGCGTTAAAGCCGGCCTGGGAATGGTTGCCAATGGCCAGCTGGACCTGCTCTGCGGCGCTGTCACCGATACGCTGGAACGACGCAAGCAGGTAGCCTTTTCCATCCCGATCTTCAATGGTGGAATGGGCGCCCTGCTGCGTACTGACGCACCGCCGGACCTGATCCGCGTGATCCAGGGCAAAGAAGCAACAACCGGACCGAAATGGCGCGCCACGGTGAGAGGCGGTCTGGCCGATCATACCTACGCGGTCCATGCAGGCACCACTACTGAAGAGTGGGTTCTCAAGCAGATCGCGGGATTGCGTGTTACCGCGACGGTGGTGACGGTCGACGAGCACGCCAAAGGTGTCGCCATGGTTGCCGACAAGGAAGCCTCTGCTTACTTTGCCGATCGTCCAATTCTCCTCGCCTATAAGCAGCAGTCAAAAGACGCTGATGAGCTGATGGTGGCGGATCGCTATTTCACTTATGAGCCCATCGCGCTGGCCAGCGCACGGAATGACGACGACTTTCGCCTGGTGGTGGATACGACCCTGAGCAACCTGTATCGCTCTGATGCGTTTGCTGAGCTGTACGGCGGTTATTTCGGCAAGCCCAGCGATATTACCCAGGCGCTGTTCAAGGCCTTCGCGCGCCAATGACAGGAGCTGGCGGGCAATCATCCGCTAAGCTGATGCAAGCCGCTTTGGCGGCCCTGCTCATGGGCCTGCTGCTGGTGCCGGCGCTGTCTTCGGCTCAGACACTGGAGCGCATCCAGCGCACAAGCACCTTCACTGTCGGGTTTATACCCGATCAGGCGCCGTTTTCCATCAAAGCCGCAGATGGGCGAGCCGAAGGCTATTCGATAGGGCTTTGTCGAAAAGTCGCCGACAGCGTAAAGGCCGCGCTTGGCCTGACCAGTCTGGACGTCAAGTACATTGCGACACCTATGGAACCGGGTTTCGGCATGGTGGCAGGCGGGGAAGTCGACATACTCTGTGGTGCCGTAACAGCGACGCTGAAACGGCGCGCACGGGTATCTTTTTCCCTGCCTGTCTACTCCGGCGGTATCGGGGTGCTGCTGCGCAGAGACGCCCATCCTTCGCTGGTTAATGTCCTTGAGGGCGATGCCAGGCGCGCCAGTCCGAGAATGGGCACGACCATGAATCGCGGCCTGGTCAATCATATTTACGCCGTGCATGCCGGCACCACCAGCGAACAGTGGGTTCGCAAAAAGGTTTACACCCTGGGGATTATTTCCAGAATCGTAACGGTAGACACGCATGAAAAAGGCGTCGACCTGGTGGCCCGCAAAAAAGCGGACGCCTACTTTGCCGATCGTATTATTCTTGAAAACTACGCTGCCCGGAGTCAGGGCCACGAAGACCTGATGGTACTTGACCGTTACTTCAGTCACGAACCGATCGCCCTGGTGACCGCCCGTGGCGACGAGGATTTCCGCCTGCTGGTGGACACCACCCTGAGCGACCTGTACCACTCCGGTGCAATCAGCGACATTTATACCCGTTACTTCGGCAAGCCCGACGAAATGACGGACTTGTTATTCGAGATCTATGCCCGCCCGTGACCGTCGAGCGTCAAACACCGCCGCGGGTTCGGGACTGAAAACACAGCAGAAAGGACAGGCCTGTAAGGTATGAGCGACGCTATAGCAAAAAGTCAGCAACCGGTGAGCGAAGAACGTGGCCTGGGCCTGGCGATGTGCACGGCGCTGGTGGTCGGCAACATGATCGGCTCGGGTTTCTTCATTGCGCCCGCAGCACTGGCACCCTATGGAACCGTCGCCATCATCGGCTGGGGGGTGATGGCATTCGGTGCTGTGTGCCTCGGCATGGTTTTCGCTCGCCTGGCACGTATCGCACCCGTGACCGGCGGACCTTACGCGTACACCCGACTCGGGTATGGTCGTTTTGCCGGGTTCCTGATCGCCTGGGGTTACTGGATATCCATCTGGGCCTCTCTACCGGCCATGGCCGCAGCGCTGGTGGGCTACCTGGGCGTGTTGTTTCCGGTATTCACCGACTACCCGTTGCTCAAACTTGGCACGGCACTGGGCTCCATCTGGCTGGTGGCGGCCATCAACATGCGCGGGGTCAAGGACGCCGGGATGTTCATGGCGGTTACCGTCTATACCAAGCTGGTGCCGTTTATTGCCATCAGTGTATTCGGCCTGTTCTGGGTCGACTGGGGCACCTTTGAAACCATCAACCCGAGTGGCAAACCATTCCTCGGCGCCCTCGCTGCCACAGCGCCGCTGACCATGTTCGCCTTCCTCGGTATCGAGTCGGCGACGGTGCCGGCCGGCAACGTCATCAATCCGACGCGCACCATTCCCCGCGCTACCGTGCTCGGTACGCTGATTGCGGCCTCTGTCTATATCCTTGGCACCGTGGTGGTGATGGGCGTTATTCCGCGCGAGACACTCATGTTGTCGTCGGCACCGTTTTCCGATGCCGCCCAAGTCATGTGGGGTGAGTGGGCGGCCATTACCATCGCGCTGGCAGCAGTCATTTCCTCGCTCGGCGCGCTCAACGGCTGGACGCTGATGATGTCCCAGGTGCCGATGGCGGCGGCCCGCGATGGCGCAATGCCCGCGATCTTCGCGCGCGTGTCGGCTAAAGGTGCCCCGGTCTACGGGATCCTGATATCTGTCACCTTGTCATCCCTGCTTTACCTGGTCGATATCTCCGGGACCAAGGCCCTTGCGGTGTTCTACGACCTGATTGTCAACCTGTCCACGGACGCGGCCATGATCCCGTACGTGTTCTGTGCAGCCGTAGAGGGAGTGCTTTACGTCACCCGCAACCCGGCATCCAAAACGCTTCCGATCGGCCCTTACATACCGTTCGGCACGGTGGCCTTCGTGTTTTCCCTGGCCACCATTTATGGCGCCGGGCCGGATGCCGGCCTGTATTCGCTGCTGTTGATAATGCTGGCGGTTCCGGTATGGCTGTACCTGGTTTCCACGCCTGAGCCGACAACCGCGGGTGACGCACAGAAAAGTGGCATCGATTAGACCAGTGGGAATTGGCAGGAGGTACTCCAATGATGTTTCGTGATATCTATAAAGTGCTGATCATTGCAGACACGGCGCAGGAGCGTCGGCCGATGCGCCTGCACGGCCAGGCCGTCATAGAGCACCTGGAGGACGAGCACCATCTCAACGTCGATATCGTCACCAACACCCGCGATGCGCTGACGGAGATCGAACGCGACGCTTCGGTGGGTACCGTGCTGGTCGAATGGGGTGATGAAAACGATCCCATCGACACCCGCAAGATCATTGCGAAAATGAAAGACATCGGGCTTGAAGCGCCGACTTTCGTGGTGGTGTTCGACCGGGATGACATCCCCGAGGTGCGCGAGCTGCTAACCGAAGACATTGCCGGCTTCCTGCTCGCGGACGAAGACACACCGGACTTTATCGCGCGCTTCGTCAACCGCCATTACGATGACTATGTCAACTCACTGAAGACACCCTTCTTCGGTTTTCTGGCCGATTACAATGATCGCGGCAATGAGGCCTGGGACTGCCCGGGTCACAATGGCGGCATGTTCTTTCGCAAGAGCCCGATTGGCCGTGCCTTTTTCGATTACCTGGGTGAAAACGTTTTTCGCACCGACCTTTGTAACGCCAACGTCGAGCTGGGCGACCTGCTGATCCATGAAGGGCCGGCGAAACAGGCCGAGGTGGAAGCGGCAAAAGTACTCAGCGCCGATCGCACCTACTTTGTGCTCAACGGCACCTCTACCTCCAACAAGGTGGTTCTGAGCTCGCTGGTCAAGAAAGGTGATCTGGTGCTCTATGACCGCAACAATCACAAGTCCAATTTCCAGGGCGCCTTGCAGATCGGCGGCGGAATTCCTGTCTATCTCGAAACCGACCGCAATGCCCAGGGTCTGATCGGACCGGTCCACTATCACGCCTGGGATGAAGACAATATCCGTCAGAAGATCAAGGACCACCCGCTGGTGGAAGACCCGGAGCGCTGGAAAGAAAAGCGCCCGTTCCGTGTGCTTATCATGCAGACGGTGACCTACGACGGTACGATATACAACGTGCGTGATGTCCTCGATCGGGTCGGACACCTGTGCGATTACATCCTGTTTGACGAGGCCTGGGGCGCCTACCTGCCGTTCCACCCGCTGTTTCACAATAACTGCGCCATGAAACTGGAAGTCGGACCTGATGACCCTGGTATCTTCTCGACGCAATCCACTCATAAACAACTGTCGGGATTCTCACAGGCCTCACAGATCTGCGTGAAGGACCATCATATCGAAGGTCAGCATCGGCATGTGAACCATAAACGCTTCAACGAGTTTTATATGCTGCACGCCAGCACCTCACCATTTTACCCACTGTGGGCCTCGCTGGATGTCGGCGCGCAGATGATGAAAGGCCGCAACGGTTTTCATCTGTGGAACGAGGCGATTAAAACCACCATCGAGATGCGCAAGAGCCTGCGCAAGCTGACGCAGCAGTTTGTCGCCGAGGCTAAAAGTGATCAGGAGAAGTGGTTCTTCGACCCCTTCGTTCCGGACCTGGTCAGCGTCAAGGGGTCGGAGCATACCCAGGACCTGGTCGATATGCCCTGGGAAGACATACCGACCGAGATCCTGCTGAAAGAAAAACAGTGCTGGGATATGCGCAAGGGAGCCAGCTGGCACGGCTATCAATACGTCGAAGACGGCTATGCCATGATTGATCCGTGCAAGCTCGAACTGGCCACGCCGGGTTTCGATCGCAAGACCGGTGAATACCTGGACTGGGGAATACCGGCGTCCGTACTGGCAAGTTTCCTGCGCGAACGCGGTATTGTCCCGGAGAAGAATGACCTGAACACCATTCTGTTCCTGATCACCCCGGGTATCGAAACCAGCAAGGCCGGCACGCTGATCTCCGCACTGGTCAGCTTCAAGCGCCTGTTTGACCGTAACGCACCGCTCGCGGAAGTCCTGCCTGCCTTCACCCGGGCGCACTACGAAGATTATGCGACAACCGGCGTGCGCGATCTCTGCGTTGCCATGCACCGGTTCTACAAAGATCACGATTGCTCAGGCCTGCAGAAGAAACAGTTCAGCGCCGAGCATTTTCCGGAGATCGCCATGTCGCCGCAGGATGCCGTCCAGAAATTCATCGCCAACGAAGTGGACTACCTGCCGCTGGATGAACTGGAAGGCCGCGTCGCCGCGACCCTCAACCTCGTTTATCCGCCCGGCATTGGTGTCGTGGTGCCGGGTGAGCGTTACACGGAGCGCTGCAAACCGATGCTCGACTACTTCCGCATGTTTGAGGAAAGCTATGCACGCTTCCCAGGCTTCGCAAACGAAATTCAGGGTGTCTACCAGGAGCAGGTCGATGGTTCTACCCGGCTCTACACGTATGTCGTTAAAGAGTGATTATGAACGTCAGCATTGAAAGGGCCGAGCTTGCGGATTTAGCCGAAGTTTCAAAGCTGTTTGCAGATTACCTGGTCTTCTACGAACGGGAGAGTCATCTGGATTCGGCCCATGCTTTTCTCACCGGGCGCGTGAAGAACGCTGAGTCCGTCATTTTCTACGCCAGGACAGATAATGGCAGGTACGTCGGCTTCACCCAGCTCTATCCAAGCTTTTCATCGCTGTCGCTTGAACGTACCTGGATCCTGAACGACCTGTATGTTGCTAAAGAAGCCAGAAGGAAGGGTATTGCTACCCGGTTAATGAATGCCGCCAAAGACTATGCGGTTGAGACCGACGCCGGTGGCATCACGTTGGAAACAGCCACGACGAACACCACCGCCCAAAGCCTCTATGAATCCCTCGGCTATGAAAAAGATACGGGGTTTTTCACCTACTTCCTGAAACTGTAAGCCGTAGCGGGTAAAACGCTGATACCGGCCCGGAGCATGATTGGCGCGACGAGATTCAAAAAGCTCAAGCCCAGTACTTGTCCCGTGTAAACAGGATGTTCATCCAGATGTTGTAGCCGAGATCTGCGAGATTATCCTTGACCTCGGCTCTGATCACGTCCAGTTGGTCGACCTCGACAGCGCCGAATCCTTCGTGTACCAGAAAAGAGACATCGACGGTCAATTCACGACCCACCTTGGCCGAACGCACCACAACCTCCTCGAAGCCATGGGAGGCTGCAATGCCATCAATGCGTTCCTGCAACCGTTCCTGCATATCGCTCGGCGTCGCCATCATCAATAGTTCGCGCACACTGGAGATAAACCGGGCCAGCGGGACACGGATAAAGTAGATAGACCCCAGTATGACGACGCCGGGATCGATATAAGGGATAAGCTGCTGGTAATTGGTGAACGTCAACGCATAACTGATAACAAACCCCACCAGCACCACGCCACTGAACACAGTGTCAATCAACCATTGTTCAGACTCGGCCTGCACCAGCGCCGGCAAGCCCCGGCCACGGATCTTCAGGTACAACCAGCTGAACAGACAAACCGTTATCGAGATAACTGCATATAGCATGCCCAGCAATGAACTGGTCGATTGCGTTCCACCATGCATAAGGTGGATCACTGAGGTGACGATGCCATAGAGGCAGACGCCGATGATAACGATAGCTTTGAAGGACACCACCAGCGGCTCGAAGGCCATGCGGCCGAACGGAAACCTGTCATCATCATCGGCCTTGGCCATATGATCATCGGCTATACTCATCATCCGTAATGCGATGATGGACAGCATGGAGAGAATGATGCTGAAACCGGAATAGATGCCATCAAACAGGATGGCACCCGACTGGATTGCCATACCCCAGCCAAGCCCCAGGACCGTAAACAGAACACCCATCCAGACCGAGAAGCGCAACAGAGAATGTTCTATGGAATCTTTATTTCCTGTCATCACAAGCCTGTTTGAGTTGCCGAGAATGCCTGCAAACGTCAACAGTATCCCATGTGGTGAAAAACTCATTCGTATTGAGATATCAAGATCTTAGCGTATAGCGTACCATTCACGGTGCTGTTGTGCACTAATGATGTGAAGAGGTGTGAAGATGACTGAGCGGCAGGTACTGTACCCCGTCAGGCTAATATGTGCTGCGGTCGAACACCGAGGCGGGCACTGGATGATGGGAAACAAATCTCGCAGGGGAGGTTGGTGGCATAAAATTGACCTGGCAGTCACCGCCATCAATCCGGTAACTGTCAGATCAAATCTGAACGACTAAAGGTTATGGACATTCCGTCAATTCTTCTCGCCGTCGTCGTCTTTCTCGCGGCAACGGCCACCTGCGTCATCCTGTTTGAGCGACTTGGCTTTGGGGCGATACTGGGCTTCATCGTTGCCGGTATCATCATCGGGCCTTACACCCCGGGACCCGTGCCCGTCCATGCGGTGGAGGAGTTGCAGAGTGTCGCAGAGCTCGGTGTGGTGCTGTTTCTGTTTACCGTGGGCCTGGAAATGCGCCCAGAGAAAGTCTGGGCCATGCGCCGCCTGATCTTCGGATTAGGATCAGCGCAGATGCTTTTTACCGCGGCGCTGTTGGCTGGGTACCTTATCTTCTTCGTCCATGTGCCTTGGGAGACGGCGACCATCGTGGGCTTGGCCCTTGCCATGTCGTCCACGGCTATCGTCATGGCGACGCTGGGGGAACGTGGGGAACTCGCCACCGAGCATGGGCGAACCACCTTTGCCGTGCTCATGGCGCAGGATCTCTGGATCGTTCCGATCATGGCGCTGGTTCCCATCCTGGCCCATACCACGGCGCAGACGGGCACGATCCCTGTGTGGGAGAAGGTCGCGCTGGTGGTAGGGGTGATAGCGACTATCTTCCTGGTCGGACGTTATGTGTTGCCAGCCGTGCTGGGCTATTGTGCGAAGCGGCGCCAGATGGACGCCTTCGGGGTCGTCCTGTTTCTTGCGGTCCTTGCCGCCGCCTGGGCGGTGGACCATGTAGGCATCTCGATGACGCTCGGCGCCTTTCTCCTGGGGATGCTGCTCTCGGCCTCGGATTTCCGCTATCAGATCGAAGCGACTGTCGCCCCGTTCAAGGCAACCTTGATGGGCCTGTTCTTTATCGCGGTGGGCATGTCCATCGACGTGGGCGCTCTGGTGCTTGATTGGGAGGCGCTATTGGTCCACGTTCCCATCGTACTTGCCGTCAAGGGTGCAGTGCTGATCGGGCTGGTCCTCGCTTTCGGCATCGCCCGCTCGGCCGCCATCCGAACGGGGTTTTATTTGTCCCAGGTTGGCGAATTCGCTTTTGTCCTGCTGGGCGCGGCGGCTGTGGCCGGTCTGCTGAGCGCCGGGGGACATACCCTGGCGATGCTGGTGGTTGCCGTCAGCATGATTCTGACCCCGCTGATGGTGAAAGCGGGGGACCGACTCGCCAGTCGCTTTCAAACCATGCCCGCGAGCGTGGGAGAGCAACCGGCCGCCGATCTGGAGCGGCACGTGGTTGTCATCGGCTACGATGAGGTGGGCCAGCTCATAGCCCTGATGCTGGAGAGGGCAGACATCCCCCATATCGCTTTCGATCGGGATATCAACGTTGTCCGCCAGGGCAAGCGATCGGGCCGCAATGTTCACTTCGGCGACATGTACAGCTTTGCCACGCAAGAGGCTGCCGGACTCGGTAAAGCCGCCGCTGTCTATGTGACCTCGAGGGACATGAACCATGCCAAGGGCTTTGCCGTCACCCTGCATCGCCTCTATCCGCACCTGGACGTCTATGTGCGTGTGCGCACACTCGGGGATCAGGATGAACTGGTTGCCAAGGGCGTCAGGCACGCGGGTACGGGTTACATCGAGAGTACGCTAGTCCGCGGGGGCATGCTTCTGAAAGATCTCGGGGTGGCCGAGGACCACGTCAGCGAACTGGTGAAAGAACTCCAGCACAATGACTACGCGCTGATTCGAGGCGGCTATGCCGAAGTCGAGAAACAATAACGCGGTTGCTGCGCCGGCCCACAACGCCATTTCACTGCGAACGACGCTGGGAACGGCCGGGTCGGTCCGAGCCACCCCGGGTATCGAAACCGTTGTCAACCATTTTGATCAGCACAAGAATCAGGATAAACGACAAGCCGGAGGACAGAGTCAGCAACAGCGGGTACTTTGCAGGTTTATTATCCTGTTTCGTGTTGATGTCTTGTGATGGTATGAACCAGATGATCGGAGGCTCAAATTCCCCATGTGATTCCTTTGTTGGCCGATGTATCCGGTTTTAGTTGGTGCGATAGTAGGGCAAGAATTGGGGTGTGGCCTATAACTCTTTGAGATATCATGGAATTGTAATGATTTCCGAAGGCAGTCGTAACCGGGGGATAAGGTGGCCTCCCCTTGGGGACGCCATGTAAAGAAGGGCCAGCTGCATTCATCTGGCCCTTTTTCTTTTTGTCTGCAGTCGTACGTATTCGCCTTCAACGAAACGCTTCATGATCACTAGTGGACTACCGCTTCAGTTCTCGACCCTACCAGGCATCAAAGCGCTCTGTCAGGGCCGGACGGAGGAGGCGGCCGAGGCAACATAAGAATGGCTCTGCAAATCCAAATCGAGTCTTACCGCACTTTGCTGATCAGGGCACTGTCGGCGCAGATTTGCCGTCAAGATTGGCTTTGACCAGTGTGCCCAGAAAGTCAGCGAAAGGCACGATATCTTCGCCGACACTAGCTGCTTCGAGAGCGGCCATATAGTCGTTACGCTCCTCGACGGGTATAACCGTCCAGGGGTAGCCGCCAGCTGCCAGCATTACATTCATGAGGAAACGTCCTATCCGCCCGTTACCATCCATATACGGGTGGATATACACGAACATGAAATGCCCCAGTACGACACGAACGGCGCGGTCCGGCTCATTGGTAAGAAGGTCGAAGAACGCGGGCATCAAATCACGCACTGCTTCCCGGTTTGGCGGTGTATGCATGGACCGACGGATATAGACCGGACCATTGCGGTAGCCTGCGAGGTCTGCAGGTTGCATTAGACCAGCCGTGATGCCCGGCGCAAACAACTCCCGATACCAGGTACGGTGATCGTCATCGACGACGGGTCCTGGATTCTTGCCCTTAAGTACTTTTGTGACACTGTCTCGGACAACCTGAAAGGCTTGATAGTACCCGCGTGCCGCCAGGGCATTGCGATGCCCACTGTCCTCTTCATTATTATCCGGATTCCAGTTCTGATTGCGTACGCGTTCAATTAACTCAGCACTGACACGGTAACCTTCGATCGACAGGGAGTGGTAAGCATCGGTGACATAAACACCGTCAACATGCCGCATATATCCTTCGATGTCTTTGGTCAAACCAGGTGATTTCGGGAAGCGTTCGATGACAGGCTCGCGCATCGCCTGCCAGAGAAGGCGCATGCGCGTGACATAAGGCGATTGCTCTCTATCACTTAGGATGACAGGTGGCTTCGTTTCGAACGGATCGGATTCCCTCACGTCATAACTGGCTGCGCGCATAGTTGCAACGATGTCGTCGGCTATCCGCTCCCGGTCAAGATTTCGGAAAGCTCCTGCCAGTCGCCCTGCAATAGTCGTATGGCCGCCCTCCAGCAATTTTGCCAAGAGTTCTGAGGCATCTGTTATCGTGGCAAGAGTCGCGCGAATGTCAGTCGGCTTTTGCTGGAAGAATCTTGGCGAACAGTCAATCAAGGCCGGAACCAGTGCATAGAGACAAAGGCCATTTATGATTTCAATGTCCCGTAGTTCTGGCATGTTATACCGGACGCTTAAAAGCGACGTGCCATGCGGAAGTTCCGTGATCTTGTTATCGCCTTTCGGTGATCGGACCAGGAGCTGAGGAGGGACCGTCCGGTTTCCGGCATGAAGGGAGATCGACTGCTCAGGAGAAAGGCACCAATCTGTGCCAAAGCGCTCGTTCAGATACGAGGCGCAGAAATCCCAAAAAGACGCATACCACGCGGTGCTTTCGCCGGCAGTTTCGTCCGGTCGGGACGGGATGTACCATCCTTTGATTACTGCCTGCAGGAAACCGTTTGCGACAAGGCGCTCCCGGTCGATGCGTCCCAGGTCGCTTGAACGAATTGCAACAACGTCGCGGTCCTGGAGGTCTTTCAAGGCTTCAAGAGATCGTGCCAGTTTTTCTGAGGGAGCCGCCATGCTCTTAACTCTCTTTTAGAGGATCTTGTGTTGTGCTAACTCCAGGTTATTAGGCTGGTCTAATCCTAGGTAATTATGTTGTAGCATTTATAGGCTATTGTGTCGAGCGAAAAACAGGTTTTCTTGCGTAACTGGTGGAGATGGTGTAATTAATTACTTGCTGCCTTAAAATAAGCCATTATATAACAAGCACTTGTATATTTTATTGCGCCCGCGACAAATAGGCGTGTCTGTTGGGAACGTCCGGAAAATTTGCCTATAAGATCTATGCATGCAAATGGGGTTCGCATACCCCGTTCGACGCCGCACTATTCCACGATGTCAGCTACAGCGGACGAGGTGCTTTCGCTTATAGGGAAGGTTGCGCTCAGGAACAAGTCTGTCTAAGTGATGGTTTTCCGGTGACAACCACGAATTCGCCACCCACACGTCTTTCTCAGGGCCGCCAGCCGAGCCGACTAGCGGTTTCTCTCGCCCGCCGCGGTATATCGCTTGCGACAAAGTGCTGATGAAGGATCTGGACACCGAGCAGGTGATTGATGCTGGCATCCAGTTGTACCTGCGTTGCGGTTCCGGATTCGGGTGCCTCGTGCAGCTTGAACAGCGCGGTAACACCGGCATGGTCCAGTACGCCGGCGTCGGCTATTGCTGACGGGGTAAGGTGGCGAGCGGCCAGGTCTTGCACAGCGGCCCATTTCTTGGGATCCGTATGCGCAGGGGGCGCCATGAAGGCGAACTTCTCACGCTTGTATAACACTTCGGGTAACAGACCCTTCATGGCTTCACGCAGGACGTACTTTTCCGTGCGACCGTGAATGCGCATTGACGGCGGTATGCGCGCGGCGTACTCGGCCAGGTGGTGGTCGAGAAACGGCGGGCGCGCCTCCATCGAATTGGCCATGTCCACGCGGTCACCGCCCCAGGTGAGGATCTGGCCTTCCAGCATGGTCTTGATCCACACGTACTGGGCCTTGTCCAGCGGGTGGCGGTCCTGCAGCATGTTGCGGTCGAACTGTTCAGCAATTGCCGCGCCAGGGTCATAGTCACCGAGTTCGCGCGCCAGGTCCGCATTCAGCAATGCAGGGACATGCCGGGCTGCCGCCAGCCAGGGTTGCAGGCAGGATGGGGTGAAGCCGATCCGGTCCGTGAGTGCGGCATTTTCGACGGCGTTCTCGGCCAGCATGGCACCCTTGAAAAGTTTGTTGCTCTCGGCCAGCAGTGCCTCCCATTCACGGCGTTCCTGCGGCTGCAGGTGGTCGAGTCCGTGCAGAAACATGTCGCGGCGAAACGCCGGGTACCCGCCGAACAGTTCGTCGGAACCTTCGCCGGTGAGGACCACTTTGTAATTGACGTCGCGCACGTGACGGCTCATCAGGAATTTGGCCACGCCCAGCGTGTTGTAGATGGTGCGCTCGGTGTGCCACAGGGTTTCCTCGAAATGGTCGTACAGGTGGTCGGCGTTGAGCCGCAGGATATCCTGGTCGGCGCCGGTGGCCTGCGCCATCTCCGTAGCGATCGGCGACTCGTCGTAATCCTCGTTGTCAAAGCCGATGGTGAAGGCTTTCACGGGTTCCTGGCGGGCTGCGGCGGCCAGGCCGAGAATGGCGCAGGAATCGATGCCACCTGACAGGTAACAGCCCACCGGCACATCGGCGGTGAGACGGTGTTGCACGGCTTCCAGCAACTGGGTGCGCACACCCTCGATATAGTCCTGTTCGGAATAATCGGCAGGGTGCTCCGATTCGTGCGGGAATGTCATGTCCCAGTACTTGCGCTCTTGTACATGCAGACGGCCGTCGCGGCGGCGCACGTCCAGTACATAACCGGGTCGCACCTGCCGGACGCCTTCAAAGGCGGTGGTGCCGGGAACCATGGTCTGCATGAGCTGGTGATAGACGCCGGCAGGAGCGAGTTTGCGTGGCACATCCGGGTGCGCGAACAGCACCTTGAGTTCCGAGCCGAACACCAGCGTGCCGTTGACTTCGGTCCAGTACAGCGGCTTGATGCCAAAGCGGTCGCGCACCAGCATCAGACGGTCTTCATCCTTGTCAAACAGCGCGAACGCGAATTCACCGCGCAGGTGCGGCAGGGTGCCGTCGAGGCCGTGGCGCGGGTACAGGTGCAGGATAATCTCGGAATCGCTCTTGGTCTGGAAGCGTGCACCGGTCGCGGTGAGTTCGGCACGAATGCGCTGGTAGTCGTAGAGTTCGCCGTTCTTGGTCAGCATCAGGCGGCCGTCGGCGCTTGCGAACGGTTGCCGCCCGCGGGTTTCGTCGAGATCGATAATCGACAGCCGCGCGTGGCTGAAGCCCACACCGTCCATGCTGCGCCAGCCGAATCCGTCGGGGCCACGGTGATACTGAATGGCGGCCATGGCAACCAGTGTTTCTGGGTCCACGGGACGGTCGCGGTCGGCGTGCATGAATCCGGCAATACCACACATGATTAACCAGGGCCTCCTTGTTCAGGCAAAGGATTTTAGAACGGTTGAAAGCAGTGCCATGCGCATGAACACCGCGCCGCGCGCCTGCGCGAAGTACCAGTTGTGCTCGGTGGTATCGAGGTCGCGCGCCAGTTCGCTGCCGCGCGCCAGCGGGTGCAGGATGGCGGCGCCGGGCTTCAACGGTGACGCGGCGTTCAGGCGGTAGCGGGTGCCGAGTTCGGTGTAGTCGTCGCCGACCCACGCGATCGCGTTGATGTAAACCACATCCAGGTTCGGCAGCTCGTTTTCCAGGTCGGCGCTAATGCGAAAACGCAGTCCCGCTTTTTCGAGTTCCTCGCGCTGGCCTTCGGCAAAGGGCGCTTCTTCATCGGTGATGATCAGGATTTCCTCGAACGCCGGCGCGAACTGGCTCATCAGGACCAGCAGGCTGCGTACGGTGCGCATGACACCGGGCACGCCGATGACGGCGAGGCGGATGCGCTGGCTGTCGTCGATCTCCGCGTCACACATGGCGGGCCGCCATTTAAGCAAGGCATAGATATCGGCCATCGCCTGGGTCGGATGTTCGTCGGTACCATTGCCACCGTTGACGATGGGAATGCGCAGTGACTCGAGCATTTCGTATACCGCGTTTTCATTGCTGTCGCGCAGCACTACCAAATCGCCGTAGTGGTTAAGCATTTCGCCGATGTCGTACAGCGATTCGCCCTTGGCGATACCTGTCGACGCCGGGTCAGTGATCGACATGATGTCACCACCCAGCCGGTGCCAGGCACTTTCAAACGACAGTCGTGTGCGCGTACTCGGCTCGTAGAATGCGCTGATCAGGATCTTGCCGGTCAGTGGGCGCACGCTGAGCTGCGGCTGGGTTTCATAACGCGACGCCAGGCGCGCCAGCTGCAGCAGTTGCTCGCGGTTGAACTGGGTCGCTGACACCACCGGGCGCTGCACCAGTTCAATCAAGGGCGTCAGGTCTTCCGGGATACGGTTGAGTAACTCGCGCGGTTGTTCGAATCCCTGAATGTCTAGCGGTTGCCCTTCGAGCGGATCCAGGAGTTTCCGGCGCAGCTTGTTCACCATAGCTGTTTCCTCTTCCAGTCGCGGATCAGCAGCACAAGCAATAACACAGGCGCCACAATCGTGATCGCCAGGGCTCCCAGCACCAGCGCAGAAAAAACCGTCAGCGGCATGGTCATGGCCGCGCCCCCATATGCAGCGGGTGCTCTTCACGAAGCTGTTCCCAGTCGAAATCCCGCGGTGCCAGCCAGGTGCCGAGCAGCACGCACAGCATCGACACGGCGGCGCCGACCAGTGCCGCTACGTAGAAGCCGATGGCGAAGTAACTGTACAGGCCGGCGGCGCTGCCCAGCACCATGGCGGCCACGGCGGCCGTGCTGTTGGTGCGCCGCCAGAACAACCCGGCGGCGATCGGCCAGATGGTGCTGGCAACGAAGGCGCCGGTGAAATAAAGCAGTTCCGCCAGCGTTGTCAGGCGCGGCGCGCACAACAGCCAGGTCAGCACGCCCAGGCCGACGATGATGCGTGCGGCGGCGCAGCGCATATCCTCGGCGCTGGCGTGGGGTTTGATGTGCCGCCGGTAAATGTCCTCGACTACCAGGATGCTGGTGGCGGCCAGCAGCGAATCCAGGCTGGAAGACAGCGCCGCGAACACCATCAGCAGTACCAGCACCGCCCCGGTCACGCCCAGCAGGTTGGCGGCCACCATCGGGCCCACCATGTCGGCGGCGGGCACGTTCAGCTGCAGTGCCGGCACCGCCAGTGCGACGAACCCCGCAACGATCGGGATCGGTGCCCACAATAAACCCGCCAGCGTATAGGCCTTGAAGCCCACGCCGGCGCGGAACGAAAAGGCGCGGCTCCACCACACATTGGAGTGAAAGATCTCGCCGATGCCGAATAACAGGTTGTTGAACAGGAACATGATGGCCGCCGGCATCAGCAGGTTGAGCAATTCGGGGCGCTCGGCCGTTACCGCGCTATGAATGCTGTCGAAGCCCACATGCCGGATCGCCAGTACGGCGATGACGACCAGACCGACGAGAATCAACAGTGCCTGGATGAAATCGGTGCCGATAACGGCGCGAAAACCGCCGAGCAGTGTATAGCCGACGCAAATGGCCAGGATCACGGTCATCCCGTAGTGATAGGGAATGCCGGTCAGGGCGTGAATCAGGATGCCGCCCGCCATGCCCATGCTCACCAGCCAGCCGAGGCTGTAGAACAGTGAAATGGCCAGAAACACCCGCCAGGCGGTGTGTCCATAGCGGATGCGGATGAAGTCCCCGCTGGTATAGCCGTTCGGCATCAAGCGGCGAATGCGAGTGGCGAGCGGCGCGAACATCAGCAGGCCAACCGAGCCCAGCGAGTAGCCGAGCATGCCCCACACGCCCATCTGGAACGCCAGTTGCGGCGCCGCCATGGTGGTGTTGCTGGTAACCCAGGTCGCCATGGCCGTGGCCGTGCCCAGCGCCAGGCCAACGCGACGTCCTGCGAGCATGTAATCATCCAGCTGCTGCGCGTGCCGTCCCCAGTACCAGCCCAACGCCACCCATAGCAAGGAAAAGCCGGCCAGTATGGCCCAGCCGACCGACGGATCGAGAATGGCGCTGTTGACGCTGTTCAAGGATCCACCACGGCTTGCAGTTCGGCAATCGCCTCATCGGTGGTAAGTACGCGCGCATAGCGGTCCTTCATGGTGGTGATGGTGGCGTTCTGCAATTCCGGCGTCACCGTCGCACAGGCGTCCGAGATCAGCGTGACGTAGAAGCCGAGGTCGCAGGCATCGCGAATGGCAGTAGACACGCATTCATTACTGTACACGCCGACCACGAACAGGCCGTCGATCTGCAGGTTGCGCAGCACGTACTCGATGTTGGTCGAATTGAAGACTCCGCTGGCGGTCTTGTTGATAATGATTTCATTCTCGAGCGGCGCTACCGCTTCGATGAACTCCGCGTCCCTGGAGCCGGGCGGCGCGTGCAGGCCCAGCCGCTTGTGACCCGGGCTGCGATCACGACCGTCCTGGGTCAACGACTGGATGCGCGTATGGATGACCTCCAGCTCGCGGGCACGGAACGCCGCCTGCAGCCGCGCGACGTTGGGTAACACGTATTGTTCCAGTCGCTCGAAATAGTAATTCTGTGCCTCCGCGGGCATGTTCGTGGTTTCAGCGTTGGCGAAAATGCCGTGGCCACGCGCGGCGTCGAGGTACTGGATATCGATGCACAGCAGGGCGGTGTTGTGGTGCTCGAGCGACTGCTTGACCGCCGGGACATGCGTGATGGAGCGCCGGTAGGTGTCGCGCAGTGGATCGACGTTGGAGAAGCCTTGCTTGTCTGGTTGTTCCTTGCTCTTGTCGTTCATTCAGCCTGCCAGTCGTTGAAGTGTATGAAGCAGAACATTGGCGCCGGCCTCGATATCGTTCCAGGCCGTCCATTCAGCCGCGGAGTGACTGCGACCCTCCTTGCTGGGCACGAAAATCATGCCGGCGGGCGCAATCGAGGCGATCACCTGGGCGTCATGCGCGGCGCCGCTGTTGATGTGTGTGGCTTCGATGCCAAGTGTTTCTACGGATTGTTCAACCGCATGACGCACCAGCGGTGCACAGGGCACCGGGGCGATTTCGCTCAATACCTCGTATTCGAACATCAGGCCGCGCCGCCGGGCGATGGCCGCCAGGGTGCGCTGCAAGGATTCGCCCAGGCGCGCCAGGGTGCTGGCGTCGGTGTCGCGTACGTCAAGCGAGAACACCGCCTGGCCGGGTACCACGTTGGCCGCACCGGGCAACAGCTCGACGCGGCCGATGGTGGCGACACTGGCGGGGCTGCCGTGCTCTTCCAGCACGCGGTCGATTTGGGTGGCGAATTCGGTCAGGCCCTGGAAGGCGTCGGTGCGCATGTTCATCGGCGTGGTGCCGGCATGGTTAGCCGTACCAGTCAGTGTTGCCTGCCACTTGAACAGGCCGGTGATGGCGTCGACGATACCGACCGACACGCCCTGCCGGTCAAGCACCGGGCCCTGCTCGATGTGTAACTCCACATAGGCATGAATGCTGTCGGCGGTGCGTTGCGCGTGCAGCGCGGCGCGCGCATCCATGCCATGTGCGGCCATGGCATCAACCAGGGTGACGCCATTGAGATCGCGCGCACTGTGCAGGTAGCCGGGTGTGACCTGTCCGGCCAGCGCCTGGGAGCCGAACAGCCCGCCAAAGCGTCCCTCTTCGTCGCTGAAAGCAATCGCCTCGACCGGGCGCTTGAGGCCGGTGCCGGCTTCCTTGAGCGCGCGCAATGCTTCCAGTGCGCAAAGTACACCGAGCGCGCCATCGAGATGGCCGGCGCCGGGGACGGTATCGATATGCGAGCCAGCCATCACGCTGGCGACACCCTCCCGCCAGCCCAGTCGCGCGTGGATGTTGGCCGCTCCGTCCTGGTACAGCGACAGGCCGGCGTCGTTGATGCGTTGCATCAGCCAGTCGCGCGCCTGCATATCGCCGTCGGAAAAGGCCATCCGGTAGATACCCTGGTCTTCCCGGCGCCCGATACTGGCGAGCTGGTCGATGTCGGTGCGCAGGCGTTCGGCGTCGATCCGTAAATTATCAGTACTCATCGGTATCGCCTGGCCCCGCCGACAATCAACAGGAGGGTAGCGATAAACACGACGGCGCCGATGGCAAAGAACGTCAGTGCGCGGTTCAGCGGGTGGTGGGCGATGGTGACTTCAACAGGCTCGCTCCAGGCGATGACGCTGCCGTTCTTGTCGAGCTCGCCGGCGCGATAGCTGCGCTGGCCGTCGGCGAGTCCCGATCGCAGCGTGGCACGATCCGGACCTTTATAGATGATGGACGTGGTCGGGGGGTTCCCGCTGGTTTCTTCAATCGCGACCTCGGGGGAATCAATAGTCCATTGCAGCTGATAGTAGCCGGCGGTGGCGACATCGGTATCAGATTCGAGTCGCGGCAGGGCGCTGGAGTGTGCAGGTACCGCCGCGAGCAGGGTCAGGGCAAGGCATACCGTTCGAGTGGATGGTTTTCGAGCCGAAGGCGCCGTGTAATTGTAACAGGCGCTCGGCCGATGGTGTCCATAAATGATGGGCGTTCCTCGGCGTTGTTGCTGTTCTTTCGGGTTGGTTCATTCTAACGCATTCGGTTTTATATGCGTAATTTCAACCCGAATTAAGCAGGTATTCGTCAAATCTCCGTAATTAAGGCATTTTGATGCCGTTTTCGCTCAGCGCCCGGACCGGGTCAGTGAGCGTCTATCTATGTCGTCACATCTAAACGCATGCTGAAAGTGGCCTGGAACGGCAAGAAGCTCTATGGATCCGAAGGTCGCCATCGAAAAAGGTGCCATCTCGCGCGGTGCCGTGCGCGATGTTAGCCGGCTGTAAGTGAGCCCGCCTCCGGGCGGAGCCGCCTTGCCTGGCTCGAATCGTGATGTCAAAAAGAATTGAAACGCCATCGCTGCGGGCGCCCTTGTATGTCGAGCAGGACAATCTCCCCGCTGGCTAGGCTAATCCAGCATCTAGCGTGCTTCTGGAAAGAATGGATATTCCGAGGCGCCCTGCGTAGCGATGAGATACCTCATTGCGTTGACGCGAGCGTCTCTCGCACACGTCAGCGTTGAGCGATAATCTGTGATTCGATCAGGACGCGGATGACGCCCTCGATCTCTGCGATCCGCCACTTCAGAAACAGCACGTCTGCAGCGCCCGCGAAGGTGCCATGTACGGTGGCGATGCCGTCTTTCACAGCCGCGTCGATACTCTGGAACCGTTCGAGTTGCTGCAATAGCCTCCGAATGGCTTCCTCCAGTTTCTGATCCGAAACCGCTGTGGCAGGAATAACCCGTATCTCGTTATCGACATCGATGGCGCCCCCGGTCTGCCAGGCGATCTGTCCGTACAGCATTTTCTGTGACAGCAGCCTGACCTGGCCGGTCAGCACCACGTTACCCTCATCGGTGATAACCCTGACGTCAGTGCCGTCGAGTCGGGGTTCGTGTTGCACCTGGAATTCGATGCGCGCCTGCAAGGCGGCATCGGCCACGGCGAACGCAGGCCCAAGTGCGATGCATGCCAGGAGACCCAATACCAGCCGGAATGAGATCGCAACGCTGGTCCGGGTGGGTGAGAAAGAATTGTCGTTCATTGCGTGATTCTCCATAGCTTGAGAAAAGAAGGTTAGCGTTCTGAAATCTCAACTTCCGTGATGTTGGCGTCCATCCGCGGGTGCTCACGTCCGGTTGCGTTTGTTCAATGACCACTACGGCGACTGACCCGGCCTGGACCGGCGCGGTTAAGACCGCGGGCCATGATCTACAGGGCCACCGTGAGCGCTATCATCGATGTAAAGTCCCGTATCAATGCCGCCGTGTCGAAGCCACTGGGTCCAATCACGCCGCAGATGCCGAGCACCGCGATGCCCTTTGGCTGACTTGCGTCGCGCGGACCTTTTGGAGGTGTTCCAGAGTACTTCTGAAGCGCCGCCCCTGAACGTCGTAGATCGCAAACATGTCAGAGTCCTTTAGCCGGATGCAGCTGCAGCTTGTGTGTCAATCTGTGCAGGCAGGCGGGTGCGCAACAGACAGCCGACGCCGCCCAGGGACATCAGCGCATCGGATTTTTCCACCACTTCTACCGGGCACTCCGATTGCCCGGCCAGGCGCAGTAATGCTTCCCGGATATCCAGTGGCCGCACGGATTCATGACCGCAGTGTGGGCATATCGATGTTTCGGGAGTTTCGGTGCCGATGGATTGACAGACGGTGCAAGTCCAGCCGGGATCCGGCTGATAATCATTGGCCATGACCAGTGTGTCCACCTCCCCCCAACGCAGCGCATCCAGTGTGGCCGCCGAGCCCGCGACCGCCAGATTCTGGCTGCGCAGTCCCTCGATCAGACGTTCGGCGACCGTGCGGGATTCCTGCTCTTCATGCGCGATGAAGCTGGCGAGGGTTGCCATCACGACGTCCGCCTGCTGATCGGTCTCGACAGCCGGGATGATTTCCACCAGCTTGTCCGCCAGATATCTGGGCAGGGCGTTACGGACGCGCCCGGTAATTCCGGCATCGCCTGCCAGGATCAGATGGGTGTGCCCACCGGACCGCATCAATTGTTCCAGCACAGCGATCTTGCCCTGCATAAACCGGTCACCGCGATGTGGCTGGTTAACCTGGTAGTGGGGCCGGCTCCATTCCTGTCCCACCCGCGCGCGCAGGTCCGGCTCGTTTACCCAGGCCCGGATCGTGGCCGCGCCCAGGTTCACTTCCAGAATGCATGCCCGCTCTGGCATAGCAAGGAGGACGGCGTAGCGGTGATAGTTGTCCTTGAGTTCCACCAGGTGATAGATGTTGGGTGTGGGATAGACCGCGAACCAGTTGGGCAGTGGAGCGGCAAACTGCATCGGCAACATGAAGGCGCCACCGAACGTGCCGCGTACGAACAGGGCTGCTCCCTTGGCCTCGGAAAGCAGGTCGGTGGCCAACCATGTCTCGATCTTGCCCAGGGCCTCCTCGAAGTCAGCGAGGTCGTTGCCGTTGAGAAGGCGCCGCAGGATACGGGCTCGGTCGTCAAGTGTTTTCCGCCAGCTGTCAGGTTCGTCTTCGAGGTTAAGATAACAGCTGATAAAAGGCGCATCCGATTCCTCCACGCTGGCCAGCAGGGTGACGTGCTGTTTGAGTTCGTCGAGGGTGGTCAGGTGTGGCATATCGAATACCTCATCAAATGTTGTGGCGCTGTGACTTCCGGTGGCGTGAAGCCAGTATCTCTTCCAACGCGAGTCCGGTCATGCCGTGGATCGTTCGCCACAGGTAATAAAAGATTGCCAGCATCATAAGCATGGAAGGAATGGCGATCACCGGATAGCTGAGCAATGTCAGTCGTCCGAGTTCCTCGTTGAAAGCGGCACTGCCCGCCGGGCTGGTAACGATCCACGTGGCAAGGCTGTAGTTCATTGTCGCCGAAAAGAAAAAGGTGCCGCTCAGCAGGTAAGTGGCATTTAACAGGCGATTTTCAAAGGCGCTGGTATTGCCAAGGTTTTCGAGTTGTTGTTCGATTTTTCCGACATCCAGGACGGTCGGGTTAAACAGCAGGGTTCTGATCAACGGATAGCGGGTACGCGTGGAGACCAGCACCGCGATGCCAAGCAGCCCCGGGATGGCTGCCTCCTTGATGGCCAGCCACTGCGGATCGAGCTGCAGCAGGCCAATGCCGCCGGTGAGCAATACACTGATCAGGCCCAGCACTGCGATAAAATTAAACGTCTTGTATCTGAATCGTTCGAACAGACCCCAGCCCAGAGGGAAAGCCAGCGCCACAATCAGGGCAGTCGTCGCTCCCAAGGCATCATTTCCGCTGAACTTCATCAGGATAACAGAGGGGATAACAATGCTGACCAGCAGGTCAACCATGGGTCGTGGCTTATGAACCGGGGCATTTTTTATGGCTGTAGCGGGGTCAGTCATTTTGATGTCTCTGTCTCCTGGAAAGTTTACTAACGCGTCACCGCGCGCCCATCGCTGATCCATTTGGTGATGCCATTGCGGACGTTATAGACCTGGGTGTAGCCCATTTGTTCAACCAGATGGCGTGCCAGCGTGCTGGTGCGATTACCGGTGCGGCAGATCAGGATCACTGGATCATTCTTTTCCACGGTATCCGCAAAACGGGTCAGGAAATCCGGCAATACGCGCCCGCCTGCATCGACAAAGGTGAGTAACCGGCTTCCCTCGATCACACCTGTCTGACGCCACTCCTCCGGACGGCGTATGTCATAAATCGGTACGCCCTGTTCAAGCAGGGTTTTAAGGTGTCCATTGTCCAGGTTGTTGTAAGGCGGTTCGGTACAGGCCGACACTGTCAGCACTAACAGAAAAAGTCCAAAGAATCTAAAAATCATGTTTGTCATCCGTCATGTCGGCCAGGGTCTCATATTCAACTTTTGCCAGGCGGCGGAACTTCCTCCATCCTGCGATAGCCTTGTTTTCGTATCAGTTGTTCTTGTTGAGTATTTCGCGATGCAGGAATTCTTTGTTGGCGGATTTGGCAGCCTGTACCCAAAGTTCGCCGACCTGCTGTTTGGCTTCATCGATCACCTGACCTGCCGATTCCCGGGCTTTAACCAGTGTTCGGTTAGCGGCCAGTCTATTCGTCACTATTCATGAATCCCAGCAGGTGCAACAGGCTGGTGAACAGGTTGAAAATCGATACATACAGCGTTACGGTCGCCATGATGTAGTTGGTCTCGCCGCCGTGGATGATGTTGCTGGTCTCGTACAGGATCAGTCCCGCCATCAGCAGCACGAACATGGATGACACCGCCAGGGATAACCCGGGCATCTCGAAGAACACCGCACCGAGCCCGGCGAGGAAGGCCACCAGGATGCCCACCATCAGGAATCCGCCCATGAAGCTGAAATCCCTGCGGGTGGTGAGCGCGTAACCGGACAAGCCGAGGAAGATGGCACCGGTAGCACCCATGGCCGTCATCACGACCTGGCCGCCGTTGGCCATGGCCAGATAGGCATTGAGAATCGGCCCTAATGTGTAGCCCATAAAGCCGGTCAGGGCAAACACGAAGGCCAGTCCCAAAGCGCTGTCACGGAACTTCGCAGTCAGGAACAACAGACCGAAATAACCGCCGAGCGTGAGCAGCAGCCCCGGATGGGGCAGCTTCAGCGCCATCGATACGCCGGCGGTGAGCGCGCTGAACAGGAGCGTCATGGACAGCAACATATAGGTGTTGCGGACCACCTTGTTGGTAGCTAGAGCGGCCGTTTGTGCACGGGCCGTCGCGCTTGTCATTGAGGTATTCATGATGAGTTATCTCTTGTCGGGTTAAATAAGTGGTTACTGGTCATTCGTTAATCGATACCGGGTCGTATAGACCGGATGCACGAACCCTATCGTGCTGGCGTGCCAGCCGACGTTCAACAGTACGTCCGGCGCGATCGGCCGCACGGTCGATGGCGACGTACAGGTCGGCCTCGGTATCTTCGATCACTACATCGGGCAGACCGGCCAGCACCACCTGCAAGTGGCAGCGCTTGTCCGCACCAACGCGCGGGCGGTTGATGTCGGATAGTCGCATAACGACCCGCTGAATGTGATTGTCAAAGAAGGTCAGGGCGAATCGCAGCCGCCATTCGGCGTGGCTGCGTAGGGCATCGGTCAGGGAAAAACTGCGTGCCTGGATATCAATCTGCATAGGGTCCTCCGCTGCTTTGCTGTTGGTGTTTCGTGAATGGGCATGCTAGGCGGGTGTAATGGACAAAAAAAGACGAATATTCTTGCTATACTGCTCGGTAATTACGAAGTAATGGTAACCCTATGATTAACTACAAGCATCTGCACTACTTCTTGGCGGTGGCCAGGGAGGGTGGCGTCGCCCGGGCCAGTGAACGACTGCACCTGACACCACAGACCATCAGCGGGCAATTGAGCCTGCTGGAGGAATATCTTGGGGTGGATCTGTTTTCGCGGGTCGGACGTAACCTGGAACTCACTGACACTGGACGGATGGTGTTGAGCTATGCCGATGAGATCTTTTCGCTGGGCGGCGAGCTGGAAGAAGTGATACACCAGCTGCCGGAGGGCCGTCCCCAGCTGTTCAGGGTTGGCGTAGTCGATGTGGTGCCCAAGTCTATCGCCCATCGTATTCTTATGCCTGCGCTGCAGATGCCGGAGCCGGTGCGTATGATGTGCCGCGAGGCGAGTCTTGATACGCTGTTGGCGGAACTGGCCGTGCACCGTCTTGACCTGGTGCTGGCCGACCGTCCTATCCCTCCTACGGTCAGTACGCGGGGTTTCAGTCACAAGCTCGGTGAGTGCGCGGTCAGCTTCTTTGCCACAGAGAAACTGGAAAAGCAGCTAAAAGGTGATTTCCCCCATTGTCTGGACGGGGCACCGTTACTGTTGCCCAGCAGTGGTAATCAGCTGCGTTCCGGCATTGACAAGTGGCTGGACAAACATCGCATCCATCCGCGCATGATTGCCGAGTTTGATGACAGCGCACTGATGAAGGCTTTTGGGCAAGATGGTGCGGGAATCTTTATCGCGCCCGCTGCTATCGAGGCAGAGGTGGAGTGGCAGTATCAGGTGACGGCGATTGGCCGGGTTGATGAGGTGCAAGAGCATTTCTACGCCATATCGGTCGAGCGCCGGGTCTTGCACCCTGTTGTCTCTATTGTGTTGGAGGCAGCGCGTGAGTCGTTGTTTGTTGATGAATCGTCATGGGATGAATCATATGAATGAAGAAGTGAATCCTGACCCCAAGGTAAAAACAGGCATATATCATGCCCCCTGGGAAAAGAGTTTCGACAAGATCCTCACGCCTTTTGAAGAATTTATTCACCGCCAGACCACCAGTGGTTTACTGCTGATGGGTACGGCGGTCCTGGCGTTGGTGCTGGCTAACGGGCCGCTCGCTTCCGCTTATGAACATTTAGTGCATACCCTCATCGGCGTCAACATCGGCAGCTGGACGCTGGAAATGACCCTGCACCACTGGATCAATGACGGCCTGATGGCACTGTTTTTTTTCGTCGTCGGTCTGGAGCTGAAACGAGAAATTCTGGTGGGTGAACTGGCCGAACTGCGCAATGCCGCACTGCCGATCGGGGCGGCAATCGGCGGCATGGTGGTGCCGGCACTCATCTATTTTGCCATCAACCCGGAAGGCGATGCCGCGCGCGGCTGGGGTATCCCCATGGCCACTGATATCGCCTTTGCCATCGGCGCCCTGGCCTTGCTGGCGGGCCGGGTGCCCAAGGCCTTGATCACCTTTCTGGTAGCGTTGGCGATTGTGGATGATCTGGGGGCGGTGATGGTGATTGCGGTGTTTTACACCGACACCATTTCGCTCGGCCCGCTGGCGGCAGCCGGCGGATTGTTTGCGTTGCTGCTGGTGTTCAATAAAAGTGGTATCCGTAAAACCATGCCCTATTTTATCGTCGCGGTCTTTTTGTGGTACGCCTTGCTGCAATCCGGTGTGCATGCCACGCTGGCGGGTATTCTGGGTGCTTTATCCGTGCCGGCTGTGCCCAGATACAAGCCGGAGCGTTTCAGTGAACACGTCAGGGATCTGATGCATCGTTTTGACGCCAGTCATCAACCCGGCAAGAGCATCATGACCAATGACAAGTTGCGTGCTGTGGTACAGACCCTGGAAAATGGTGTGCACAGTGTCGAAGCCCCGCTTCAGCGGCTGGAGCATGTCTGGCACATGCCGGTGGCCTACCTGGTGATTCCGATCTTCGCCCTGGCCAACGCCGGTATCCCGTTGGAATTTGGTTCACTGGGCGATACGCTGACCCATCCCGTTATGCTTGGTGTATCGCTGGGCCTGGTGCTGGGCAAGTTTATCGGTATCACCGGGGTCTGCTGGCTGATGCTGAAACTGGGTGTGGCGGTGTTACCGAAGGATACCCGATTCAGCCAGATTGCCGGTGTGTCGCTGCTGGCCGGGATCGGATTCACCATGTCCATTTTTGTTGCCCAGCTCGGTTTCGGCGAGAGCGAAGATTTACTGCGGATGGCCAAGACCGGCATTCTTGCCGCCTCCCTGCTGGCGGGCGTGGCAGGTTTCATCTGGCTCTATCTGGTGAGCAAGCCGGTAGAGGCTGGGCACTAGAATCTGAATCGAAGATGGAAGTCCACAACTTTTTTCTGACCCTGCTTATTATCCTGCTGACGGCGAGGGTGTTCGCCGAGCTGGCTACCCGCTTGCAATCGCCGTCGGTGATCGGTGAATTGTTCGCCGGCGTGGTGCTGGGACCCAGCCTGCTGGGGTGGATCGAACCGACAGAGGCAATCCGGCTGATGGCCGGGATCGGCATTATCCTGCTGCTGTTTGAGGTCGGGCTGGAGACAGACGTCAAACGCCTGATACGCACCGGCCTTGAATCCATTGTTGTCGCCTTGGCCGGTTTCATCCTGCCATTTGTGTTTGGTTTTGGATTGGCGTACTGGCTATTCGAACTGCCGTTGCTGGGATCCCTGTTTATCGGCGGGACACTGACCGCGACCAGCATCGGAATCACCGTGCGGGTGCTCAGCGACCTCAAACGCCAGCATTCGAAAGAGGGGCAGGTCGTACTGGGTGCAGCGGTCCTGGACGATGTGATGGGCGTGGTGCTGCTGGCACTGCTCTATGAGTTCTCCATCAGTGGCGGCGTGAGCCTGGTGAATACCGGCAAGGTGCTGATCTTCGTGGCGGCATTTTTTGTGCTGGCGCCGGCGGCCGCCAAGCTGATGTCTGTCGTCATCAAACACTTCGATGCGAGCAGCGAAATCCCCGGACTGATTCCAACGACTATTGTCTCTTTGGTTTTGTTTTTCGCCTGGCTGGCTCATGCTGTAGGCGCACCGGAACTGCTCGGCGGATTTGCCGCCGGATTAGCGTTGTCACGGCGTTTCTTCCTGCCTCTGGGCGTTGCTTTGCATGCCGATGAAGCCTTCGCAGAACGTATCGAAACGCAGATGAAACCCATTGTGCAACTGTTTACGCCGATCTTCTTTGTCATGGTAGGGCTGTCGCTGAACCTGCGTGAGATCGACTGGAGTTCACCCTTCATCTGGTTGTTCTCCCTGTCGTTGCTGGTCGCCGCTGTCGCTGGAAAACTCTTCGGGGCCTTGCTGCTGAAAGAGAGCTGGCCCGTACGCTGGATGATCGGCACGGCGATGATCCCGCGCGGCGAAGTCGGGCTGATTTTCGCCGAGCTTGGCAGGGAGAGCGGGATCTTGAGCAACGAGGTCTATGCCGGTATGGTCATTGTTATCGCCCTGACCACATTGCTGCCGCCTTTCGTTATGAAGTGGTATTACAGACGCTATGGAGCGCAGATGCTGTAGTCGATTGCTGTTTGGATGCCCGGCGCTGCGGGGCGCGGATGGTTGGTCTGTGTTGGAATGTGGATGGTGGAGGTAAATGAGATGAAGAGATTCAAGGATATTTTGTGTGTGGTGGAAACCGGCGAAGCTTGCAAGCCTGTTCTGACGCGTGCTCTGACGCTGGCGGAGAATAATCAGGCCAGCCTGACGGTCGTCGGCGTGATCCCGCGCGTCACAGTCGGCATGGGCATGCCGGAGGGAGGCCCGATCTCCGCCGATCTGCAGGCCGCGATGGTGAACAGCCGTACACAAGAACTGGAAACGCTTGTCGAGCCTTATCATAAGCGGGTCAAGATCGAATCCAAAGTCTTGGTAGGCACACCCTTCCTGGAGATTATCCGCGAGGTTTTGCGCAATAGGCACGACCTGGTAATCAAGACTCCCGAACATGAGGATTGGTTAAAGCGATTGTTCGGCAGTGATGACATGCATCTGTTGCGCAAGTGCCCGTGCCCGGTTTGGCTCATCAAGCCGCAGGCGCCGAAAGCCTACCGGCGCATCCTGGCGGCTGTCGATGTCGATGATGCCTATCCACCGCAGGAGATGGAATCACGACGCACATTGAACCGCCAGATTCTTGAAATGGCCAGTTCCATGGCGCTGGCTGACTTTGCTGATCTGCACATAGTGCATGCGTGGGAAGCGATAGGCGAGAGTGCCATGCGCCACAGCGCATTCATGGAAACGCCGGAAGAGGAGGTCAATGCCTATGTCGAACAAGTGAGGCGGCAACATGCTGACAATCTGAATGCGCTCCTGCATGACGTGACCAGCGCTCAGGGGCGGGATGTGCTGGATTATCTCAAACCCCAAACGCATCTGGTGAAGGGACGGGCTCGCAAAGAGATACCGGCGCTGGCCAAACAAATCGAGGCCGATCTGGTCGTCATGGGGACCGTGGCCCGCACCGGTGTTCCGGGCTTCATTATGGGCAATACCGCAGAGACCATCCTGAACCAGATCGATTGCTCCGTACTCGCGATAAAGCCACCTGGCTTTGTAACGCCGGTCACGCTGGAAGACTGAGTCCGTATGCAAGCTCTTTACTTTGCACTGGCTTTATTGCTGTTGATGAACCTCGTTGCCGGGATGTGGTGCGTGCTGCGTGGCCTGTTGTATGGCGAATTACCATTCATGAAGACAAAACAGTGTCCTGAAAAGTCCTAGAGCGATTAGGCGAGGAGTAGTCTTGCATTGGTTGGCGTGAAATGACGAGCGGGAGTTTTGCGGGATTCAGTTATGTATGTCCTGCATCGTTTGGCAAAATAGGCAACGGGTGTTTCCGCCATTAAGTTTACAAAAACAGCAGGTTACGATTTATTATGCTAACTACGAACCAGATGGTCGGGGGCTCAGATCCCCCAAGTGACTCATTTGTTAGCCGATATATCCGGTTTTAGTTGGTGCGATATGGGCCAAGAATCGGGAATAATCCGGGTTCTATCAATTATTCCGCTATCAGCTGGAAAGTCGAGATTGATAAAAATGCCGGTGTTGAAGCCATAGAAGCCGGACAACTTGTTGAGGTGACTTCGGTTGAAGTCGGTATGTTTAAAGTCAAGTTGTCACAATAATATAAAAACAAATAAGCAATAGTCCGGTAAAGGACTGTCGACTTTTAAAGATCTTGTTTCTACGGTTCATAATTCCTTATCAGAGGCGTTTAAAATGAAAATAAAATCTCTGGCATTCGCCATTATTTTTCCCGCGGTAACTTTTTCAGTACATGCAGCTAACGTAAAAGTAACGCCACTAGGTAGTCATGATGGTGAGTTTTGTAGTCGTGACAGGGCTCTGATTTTTGAGGATCCTAATGGCACTCGCTTACTTTATGATGCAGGTAAAACCGTAGCCGGCGCAGCCGATTCCCGTCTGGGTAAAATTGATGTTGTTTTAGTCAGTCATATGCATGGGGATCATGTTGGAAATCAGACAATAAATAATGTTAATCAGGGTGAGTGTGCAAAACCTGACACATCAGTTAATGCTTTACCAAATACCAATGTTGTCAATATTGCTTTGGCTAAAAAAGCTAAAATTATTACCGGCAGCGAAATGCCAAAATTTTTCGCCAGTAAACTGAAAGCCTCAGGTGGTGATCCAAAAAAATCACAACTCGTGCGCTTTGGTGGCTCAATCGATGCCGGTGGTGTCGTGATTACTACAGTGCCCGCTGTTCATTCCAATGGTATTTCTGCCGAGATGATCGGAGGAGACCTTGGTCAGATGTTAGGTGCTTCAGGGCTGACAGCGTATGCTGGACCGCCTACCGGTTACTTGCTGACTTTTTCAAACGGGCTGGTGGTTTATCTTTCGGGGGACACTGGAATTACTGCTGAGCAGGATCTCGTGGTTCGACAGCATTATCGCGCAAAGTTAGCAGTAATGAATATCGGTGATACTTATACGACGGGGCCGACTGAAGCGGCATATGTGATAAATGAAATGATTAAACCTGCATCTGTAATCGCTTCCCATGCGAATGAAGCTGCGACAAAAAATGGCAAGGTAATTGCCGGCACGCGCACGGATGTTTTTATTAAAGCAACTATAATACCTGTGCATGTGCCATTGAGTGGTAAGACAATGTCGTTTAATAGTGCTGGTAAATGCCTGGCAGGTTGCGAATAAGAATTATGAAAAAAATGTGAATAAATCATTTGTGCTGTGATTTTCTATAATTTACAAGAGTAACAACATGTTCAGTAAAGCATTTATTGTCGGCATTCTGCTGACCAGCTTTTCATCATTACAGGCAAAATCAAATTGTGGACAGGAAGGGATATGGTTGCAGGTTTTAGGATCGGGCGGACCAGAACTGGATGATGGTAGAGCATCAAGTGGCTATGTAATTAGGCAGGATGGAAAAGCCCGGATTCTGGTGGACATGGGTGCGGGTAGTTTGTTTCGTTTTGAACAAAGCGGCGCATCAGTGAACGATCTGGATGTTATTTTACTCAGTCATTTACATGTCGATCACAGTAATGACATGCCCGCACTGATCAAGGCCAGTTTCTTTTCCGGGCGCAGACGCGATTTGCCTTTATATGGTCCCACTGGTAATGAATTAATGCCTTCAGCTACGATGTTTGTTCAGGCGTTATTCGGGCCGGCTGGTGCCTACAAATATTTAAACAGTTATCTCGATGGCTCTGATAGCTATAAACTAGTTGCTCATGATGTGATAGCAGATGGTAAAGCTGCTGATGTAGTGCTGACAAATTCAAAATATAAAATTACTGCGGTGCCTGTACATCACGGCCCGATACCGGCACTAGCCTGGCGAGTCGAGATTGGCGGTAAAACGCTGGTTTTTAGTGGTGATATGAATAACGATAATGATACGCTGAGCACTCTGGCAAAGCAGGCAGATTTGTTAGTAGCGCACCATGCTATTCCCCAAGAAGCGACAGCCACTGCACGCAATTTACATATGCCGCCTTCAGTGATTGGGCAGATTGCGTCCATGGCAAATGTTAAACAATTAGTGTTATCACATCGTATGAATCGTACGCTGGGTCATGAACAAACTACAAGCCGGTTAATACGCAATACCTATGCAGGACGATTACATTATGCTGATGACATGCAGTGCTTTCAGCCATAAACAAACTTTAGGTCAAAGGAAGGTATATTATTTAATTCTATCTCAGTAAGGAGGCTTGTATGACTAGTGGAGTTGAAGTGATAGAAAAAGCAATTGGTCCTGCGATCGCAATCGAAGAAAATGTTCCTGTGTGGCGAATGCCATCAGTATTCGGTCATGATTATAAATGAATCGATGAGTACCTGGTTGCTAACGGTGCGGAGTGCGTTGATATGCCAGCTTCCCGTTTCCGCTGCCGTTCCTGTTTGCCAGCCGACCGGCCATCATGGGACAGGTGCTGGGTATCGTCTATCGTGTCATCGCCACACACCTGATCAAAAAGGCTGGGCAGCCCCACGCAATGGCATACACTGGTGAGGCGCCGTTTTCGTTTGAGCGAACGGCAACTTATGGCCGGTTATCCCCGTTACCAGCCTCTGCATCAATCGGTATTAAGAGCGAGAGGAAGGGCAAGTAACAGAC